>ERZ1026800.159-NODE-159-length-64130-cov-7.172976_pt1 | contig 64130 bp, 39 predicted proteins | sample MGYA00520873_ERZ1026800 | MGnify/ENA primary metagenome ERZ1026800 (study PRJEB33270, sample SAMEA104284475) | anaerobic digester metagenome | biome: Anaerobic digester microbiome; feature: mesophilic sludge digester; material: Anaerobic digester biomass | place...
GGCCATCGACCAGATAACGACCGGCCGCGCGACCAGCGACTCGCCGCAGTCCGACGCCCGCGCGCTCATCTCTGCCCAAGATTACGGAGAATTCTCCGACCCACGCATGCTTGCCGGAAACTCACCACCTTTTTATAGGAGTCGAACGTCAGTTCGGATTCCGGGATCAAGAGGCGGTACCAGGTCGCGTCCACGAGCAACGCAGCGATGCCTGAACGTGTGATGTTCAGGTTGTGCCAGCCGCGCTCGGCTTTGAAACGCTCCAGATCGAAGTACAGTCGGTCGGTGTCGAGTAATGCGATGTGCTCGCTGGTCAGCTTGCCTGGGGTCCGGAAGTTGTCGTCGTCTTCGCCCCCCGAAATACGCGCGGACTTCATCGCTTGGTTCTTCGGGTACCAATTCAGTCCCCAGTTTGGGCGTGCTATTTTCTGTCTTCTGGAACAACCTGAATTGTCTGCGTCGTAGGGTGGTCACCGGAGGAGACCGTTCCCATAAAAGCATTTAGGTGCACTGTGTTTTTTTCAACGATCAGGTTGCCCTTGCCATCGCTGGAGATGTTCGTTACAAACGGACCTGCCGTAGTACATCCGCCAACCATTAACCCGGTCACCAATAGTCCACATCCCACGACCAAGAGCCTATACTTTTTCATCTCATCTCCTTTAGTTTTGTTGACCGAACATTGACGACATTAACCCACGTAAGGCGACGATATCTCCTGCCGCGACCGCGCTCACGACGACCACGATTTACCCCCGCTCCGGTCTCCCATTATGCGCGCTCTAGCCCCTCCGGCCAGATGGACTTCGCCGGACGGTTACGCTTCAATTGACTCCTGCTCAACCTTGCATCTGTGCCAGCGCCTCCTTGATCACGCGCTTCTTTGCTGGATTAAGACTGAATGGTCCTCTGCGCTTGTTGCTCTTCTCTCGGACCGTGACTAGATCATCATCAAGTAGTATTCGGAGGGCCTCATCGAACCCCTCGAGTCCTTTACAGTAATGATTGCGTAGCACAACGAAACTCACTACGTTCCCGCCCCACTTGTCGGCGCGCTCCAGTTTATCAAGAATCCTCAACTTCGCGCGGTCAACTTGCGAGAGAGACGGTGGGCCAGCCCGGTGGATTGGTGTTGTTTGAGTCTTCTCGCTCTCCTGCTCCTTAACGTCCAGGCGGTAGAGCTTCTGTATGGTTTCGACGTAATCATTATCTACCTTCGGCCATGCCTCCTGCAGATCTTCCATTAGACCAGCGGCGGCATCAAGGAACGCGGGCACGCTTAATCCTAGCTTTTTCGCAGCCTCAGCTGTTCGTACCTTCATCGTGCATTGCTCCTCTAATCTCTGGAGGAAGCTCACAAAGCATAAAGACCGCACGCCCCCCGTCGGCAAAATGAACCGTTATGGTTTCATGGTTCTTCATGTCCTCCGGCGCACCGTCGACAGTCATCACGAGATGCCCATCCTTAACGTGGAACCGGGAGCGCGCGGCTTCGCGATGCTCTGACTTCTTCTGGATGCCGCGAGCGAAGGCCCAGACAATCCTTGCGGCAAGATCCTCAGACTGGGTTGAAATCCCAGCGTCAAGATTTGCGCAAACATCAGCAGGAATGCACAGCAAGAGCTTACAGCTATCCTCCGTGGCCCGATGATAGAAGTACACCTCCTCTATCTCCTCCAGCGGGCCTGTGCTCGCTGCTTTCAGCGCTCCCGGGTATCGCTTTTCGAGGTCGTCTTCAATCCGCTTCAACTCATCCTTTGCAGTCGCGCGAACCCGCGGCGGACTAGTGGATTGCGCAATGCGGAGCCACTCAAGACGCTCCTCCCACAACTCGGCTACTTGAGGGTCGTCATGTCTCGCACGGTTCAGCCTCTCTAACGCAGCATGCGCGTCTGCGCTGCTGGCTGCCTTTAGGGCGGCGTGGAGCAGCTGCGTCCACATTGCAGTAAGGTGCTTGGGTACGGCTTGGCGACGCTCCTCCTGGAGACGCCTCTGGTAGTTCTCTGTACGTTCACGTGCCTGTGTTGCTTTTTGGTACCAATGCTCGGCCTCTTTTCGCGCTCGCGTCGCCTCTCGCAACCGATCGTCTGCAGAGTCTTTGGCCTTAGTGTAGTCTGCGTCGGCGCGCTCACTTTCTTTCTGGCGTTCCCTCAGGCGGGCCTGCAGTTCTGCTATCTGCCTTTGAATCTCCTGAACCTTGAGTTGAGAGTCTCGTAAAGTTCTCTCTCGCTCCGAGACGACTGGCTGCCACTCTGCTGCCTCTTGCGTGAACTTGCGATCGTGTTCCACGGCCGCAACGTGATTCCTAATGTGCTCCTCTAGTTCCTTCTCAGTTTCCTTGAGAATGTCTTGAATCTGACGCGTCTGGTCTCGAACGATATCTATAAGATTCACCGCGCTCCTCCGGCAGCAAGTTCCGGCCAAGTACCATATACTGCGTCCTCCAGGCGTTTGCAGGTCATCACCGTCACGTCGGCCGTCGTCTCGCGGATGAGGCTGGCGCTCTCTGGTGGGAGGAAAAGGCGAAGCGGTTTCCGGATCTCGTCGGCCTCGATTGCCTCCCAAAGGTGGGTAATGAGATCCTCGGGCACCTCGCGGACCTTGCGAAGCAAATCGATCTCGCCGAGGTAGATGTGGTGAGCCGGAACATCCTTCTGCAGGTACGAAGCGATAAGAGCAATCGTCAGGGGAAGACCGAGGATGCCGCGGTACCTACGCTCGCCAGGTAATCGGCAGTGGATAGAGTAGTCCAAATCACCGATGTCCATGTCAGGAATCTGGCTTATGCAGTTGGCAAGTTGCTCGATTTCCTTCCGGGGTAATCCGGGGGCTGTGATGCGGCCCCGTGTTCCATAGGTTGGCAGCGAGACAGCGGCTTGAACCTCTGGCAGGATGGGGTCCCTTCCAAGATAGGATCGAGCGACAGTGCTGACCGCATCGCTGTGTGGTGCCACGGCGAGGGCCGTGGTACTTCGGTCCATTTGAAGGGGTACGGGCTTAAGTACGGCGGGACCGAAGCGATTCTTGGGGACGAACAATGGGCGGTAGGCCATTGCTTTCCGCATCACGAGAACGCAGTCAACGTTATGCTCCAGGTCTTTCGGGCCTGCGATGTCCCCTCGCTTGGTCACGTGTGCGACAAGGATGACCGTGATTCCCGCAGATTTGCACTGCCGTGCGAATTCGTAAAGCTGTCGGTATTTCTTTGACGCAGTGGAGGGCAGGCCGTGTCCTTGGATCGAGTCGATAATGATGCACGTGGTCCCATGGTGCTTGCCGGACGGGTTCATGATCTGGTGCATGAGGAAGCTGGGGAGGGTTTCGATGTCGTAGACGCCTTCCTCGGGTTCGACGCGTGACAAAGCAGCATCGGTATCTCCGCTAGGCCACCCGGTCATAATCAGACGGGCTCGCTGAGCGAGTTCCTCACGAGATTGTTCCGTGAGGATGTATAGGGTCTTCTGTCCTTGCCGCCCGAGATCAAGGGCAAGCTGGATCGCGAGGGTGGATTTCCCTATACCGGGTTGCCCTGCAAGAAGGTAGATGCCGCCTCTGACGAATCTCCCTAGACGAAGGCGGAGCCACTCCAGCCCATCAGTTAGGGTCAACTCCTCAGCTTCCACCCTGCCAATACCTAACAGGCCCGGCTTCTCCGGTCTCGTCACCGTTGTCTCCTCGGCGTCGTCATGTCGAGGACGTTCTGTTCGTCGTTGGAATTCGGGGCAACCTAATGATAGTCATGTTACACAGTCTGTCTTTTAATTGCAACTGCTTTTTGCGGGAGCCGCCAGCAGAAGCAGCACCCCTTGTGCCGTACGATTCGCCTGAATTGTCGTCGGTGCCGAACGCCATGTCATGTTCGGAACGCGCCCCTCGCGCTGCACACTGACGGCGCCGCTCCATGGAGGCAGTCTCCAATACAGGTTCACCGCCTGCTGTGAGCCCATGAAAAAGCGTTCCCCGTTGCGAGCGTGGCAGGAGCGTGGCTCAGCTAAACTCACCCGTCACGGCGCCACGCCATGCTGGCTCGGGAGTAGCCCGCCCTCAACCAAGTGAGCGAGGAGACGGCCTCTCGGGTACCGCTCACGACCGAGCCGGTGTTTTTTTGAACGGGATGCGACGGCTTGCTGCGTGCGGGGTTCGTCAAGACAAGCCCTTATGCTGCCGCACGTTGAGGGCCTTCCATTTGAGCAGCGGCTGGGCTTGTATGCACCGCTGAAAAGATTTGTCGGCGGTCAAGAGCGTGGGGTCGATCACCCCTCGGTCCAGCAGCAGGTCCAAGAACTCCCGCTCGGAGTTCGTGAAGGGCAGCACCGCGGAAAGACCTTCACGGCATTCCCTTACAAGGCGCGCCCCGTATTCGGCGGATTCCGCTTGAACCTCGGCCGCATTGACGCGCAGCGTGGGGACCAACTGCCTGGCCAAATCCATGGCGTCGAAGTCCACATCGCTCAAGGAGACCGTCCTCCAATCCTTGGTGTTCATCGCGCCGTAGACCACGAATCCGATACGAAGGCGGTGGGAATCGAGGTTCTCCATTCGGAGGATCCGATGGCTGTCGAACAGGTCCCGCGCCTGTCTGCGCGCCAACAACGCCGCGAGCTTCCCCGCCGCCAGTTCATGGCGATCCAGCACGGGAATCCCCGTGGCCCGCCAAGTCCCGACGGAATGAGAGTCGCTGGTCACCACCGGCCATAACGGAACACGGAACATGAAATTGATGTCCACTTCGAGGTTCCCGCTCCGGCCGAGGGCGCTTTCATACCGCAACGACCACTTGCCTCCGGCGTGTTCTTCAGGCATCCGCCTGACGGCGAAGCCCTCCCGAGCGAAGACCGCTTGAATCGCCTGCTCGACCTTGGGGCGTTCGGCAAGCATACCATCGCGATCTTCGGCTCCCACGTAGTTTAGATCGATGTCGACGGAGAGCCGGGGAACATCGAAGACGAAAAGATTCAAGGCCGTTCCACCCTTGAGGACCAACTTCCCTTGGAGGAAAGGGTGGCTTCGCATGGCATCGAGCAGTCCGAGCAGGTGAGCGGCCTTTTCGAGCACATCCGGCCTGAAGCCCGTTGCCTGCGCTTCGGCGGCGAGCTTCTCTGGGGAGATTCTCATAGTACCTCTCCCCACGCCCGTTCGAGCACTTCCCTTGGAACCACCAAGTTCCATTCCGACACGAGGCGACCGGACGTCCGCTTGGCGCGGTCCAGATAGTGCGGTTGTCGGGGCCGCAGATCGTGAAGCGCCTTGAGGTGGCGGTCTTCCACCATCAACGGTTCGCGGTGCTGTTCAAGAAAGAACCCCACCTTCGCCCCGGTCGTCGCGTTTCCGAGCAGGAGCGCGTACTCCACGACCTTGTCGAGATCGAAGAACTCGACCGACTCAAGCGACCGCCAAATTTCCTCCCAGCTTCCCGAAAGGTCCGGACGATCGAGGACGTCCACCAAGGTCCGCTCCAGGCTCGCGACCCGTAGCTCCATTCCGGCGCGCTCTGAGGTCGAAACGCCGACCTGGATTTTTCCCGCGCGCAGCAGGCTGTGTGGAAACCTTGTTCCCCGGAAAACATGGGAACGGAACGTCAGGGGGCCAAGTGGGCGGGATGCCGAGTACGTAATGCGTGTATAAACTGAGTGCGCCTTTCCGTGAAATTCCAGCGCCGTATGGTGCGACAACACGGAATCCGGCGTCAGCTTCGCGGCGACGAGGAACGGATCGACCGCATACGAATCCGTATCGGCTCCCGATGGGATGACGGCATACAACCCGCGGCGCACCCGAACGAGGCGTCCGGCCTTCTGGTGGTACGCCAGGAGTGCCTCCTGCGCCCGCCGGCCGACTTCACCATGGGATGACAGATGTTTGGCCAACTCCTCTCCGGTGAAAACCGGGTGCTTTCGGAAAAACTCATCATGTTTCATCTCTGGTATCCTTGACTTGGTTTCGCGTTACCCATAGTAGCATTATGTGTTTCGCGTCAAGATGTCAAGTGCAAAGCCTAGGCTTCTTGACAGCATCACGCGAAACCCCTCTGCAATTATGGGTTTCGCGTGCGCGTGTCAAGCAATGAACAACCCATCCAGCGAGCTTCCTTCCCGGACTCTGGTAGATAACCCCAGGAGCTGGCTTTCGCCGCCACACGACGCGAATGCCGCGCCCACAAGGGCAAGAAACCGAGCGGACCCCGGTGGGAGACACTGGGCGTCGCGCTCCGCTTCTTGTGTACCCGGCAGCGCGGCACGAGCGCGGCGTTACCGAAACACGACCACACACCTTCCGCAGGCCAACGAGCCATCCGGGACGAACCGATACAGGCGGCCACGCGCTGCGGTCAACGAGGGCCTCCAGTATCGTCTGACAGTCTCTGTAGCGGCGCGCCCTTTGAGAATGTGGCACATGGAAGCGTGGCGTGGTTACGGACAGGCTGCCGAAATGTGTGCAGACGCAAGACAAGAAACGGATCCGCGATATATGGCTGACTTCGAGCAAAGCTGCCACTCCGCGTGTCTATGACCGCTTCGTTCTGGAGTACAGTGCCGAGTTCCCGAAAGTTCCGCTCGGTGAACTTCCTGTCGGACGTGCCGGTTTCCCGCGCGGATCGCTTTGACGAGGGGCCTCGCGGAGGCAAGGCGCTTGCGCCTCCCGCGAGGGGACTCCCGCGGGGTCCTTCCCGACTTCAGGAGTCAATGCCCCTGCAGCAGCCGCAGCAACTCTCGGTCGAGCTTGTGGCCCTTCCAGGCTTCGTAGGCGATGTCCGTGCGGCCGGAGTTCAGGATGCCGAAGGTGCCGCGGAAGTTCCACAGCGCCCAGCCGATGCCGTGGCCCTTGAGGATCTCCAAGACATCGCGCATCCACGCCGTGAACACCGAGTACGGAGTCTTGTTGTAACAACCGCACTCGCCGCAGTGAACGCCGATCCCCCGGCGCGCCAACTCGGCCCACGGCGCATAGTGCCGCTCCAGCCCCTTGCGGTCCAGCTCGACCGAGCCGTCCGCCTTCAGAAGCGGCCACGACGGCATGGGGAAGGAGCTGTTGCGGTCGACCCAGCCCGCGCGATAATGCGTCAGGCGACCGGGGTGGTAGGCATGCACGCTCTGAGCGACGCCGAGGGGCGCCAGTTCTTCCACCACCTTGTTGCCCACCTCCAGACCGTCGACGATGATGACGCGGTCCGGACTGATGGCGCGGATGCGCTCGGTGGCCCGAGTCATCACGCGCGCGTAATCCTCGCGGGTCATGTAGCCCGCGCGGGGCGACGGCGCCTCGTTGACCAGGTTGAAGCTCACGTCCTTCCGCGACTCCCCCTTGTACCTCTTGGCGAAGAGCTCCCAGTGGAAGAGGAAGGCATCCTCGGCGGCCTGGTCGCGCCAGAGGACGAAGGGCTCCCGCCCCGGATCGTTGATGCAGTAGCCCGGCGCCCGGTGGAAGTTGAGGGTCACGTGCAGCCCGTGCTTCCGGCAGAGCTCGACGGCGCGGTCGACCTTGGCGAGGGCGCCTTCGTTGATCTTGTTCATGTCGTCGGGCGAGAGCTTGCGAGTCTGCCTCCAGTCGGCATCGATCCACAGCCAGTAGTCCATGGGCAGGCGGATGTAGTCGAAGCCCCAGTCCCTGATCCACCGCAGGTCGTCCTCGGCCACCATCCCCGCGCCTTCCTCGCCCCTGGAAAACGCCTGGAAGAAGTCGACGAGATTGAAGCCGCGCCAGCGCGGCAGCGCCGTCTGCGCCGCCGGCGCGGGTGCCGCCGCGTCAGCCGCCTGCCCGCCCCGCGGCAAGGCCAGCCCCGCCGCGACCGCGCCCACGGCTTTCAAGAACCGCCGCCGAGTGTCGCCGCCCGCGTTCGCCATGATGCGCTCCTTGCTCGCCTTCGCCCTCAGAGCTCGGGCTCGCGCGCCGAGCCGCGCGCCGTTCCTCCATCGAAACTCAGAGCGCGCGGATTTTCAATGCGCGGTCCGTCGTAATCCTCCCCGCCGGCCGGCGGAGCGCCGCTTGACGGCGCCGCTCCGGCGGATAGTATCCGGCGAATTGAGCCTGTGCGCCGATAATGCGGGAAGCCGCCTCTGGGCCGAGCCCCGGCAAGGCGGTCGCGGCTTGGAAGACATACCCTGGGACCATGACGTTGGGAAGAAGCTTGTCCTCGGTCCGCGCCACCGCGCTCGGGCTTGCGGCCGTCGTGCTCTGGAGCACGACCGTGGCCGTCTTCCGCAGCCTCGCCGAGCAGCTCGGCGTGTTCTCGGCGGGGGCCCTGGCGTACCTGGCGGCGGGCTTCATCGGCTGCGGCGTGCTCGCCGCGCGGGGGCGGCTCCAGCCGCTTCTGCGGGAGGCGAATCCGCGCTACCTCGCGGCCTGCGGCTTTCTCATGACGGCTTACACCTTGCTTCTCTTCGCCGCCGTCGGTTTCGCCGAGACGCGGGCGCAAGTCGTCGTCGCCGCCGTCGCCAACTACCTCTGGCCGGCGTTGACGCTGATCTTTTCCGTGGCGCTGCTCGGGTTCAAGGCCGCACTGCCCGGACTCGCCGTCGGAACCATCGCCGGCGTGAGCGGCGTCGTTCTCGCCGTTTGCTCTGATGCCGCCGGCTTCCGGTGGGATCTCTTCACCGGATCGAACGCGACCACGGCGCTCCTTGCCGCGGCCGGCGCGGTGTGCTGGGCCCTGTACTCGGTGGCCGGCCGGCGCTGGGGCGCGGGCGGCGGCGACGGAGCCATGGCCGTGTTTCTCCTCGCGGCGGGCTTCGTGCTCCTGGTGGTGCGCTTCCTGCGGGGCGAGCAATCGCAGTTGACGGGCCGCACGCTCCTGGAAGCCGGTTACATGACCGTCTTCCCGACGCTGCTTGCCTACGTGTGGTGGGACATCGCCGCCCGGCGCGGCAACCTGGCGTTGATCGCGGCGGCAAGCTACCTCACGCCGCTTTTGTCGGTGGGCGTCACGTGGTATTACCTCGATGTCCCCATTGCACCCCTGCAGTGGGTGGGCGTGGGCCTTGTTGTGGCGGGCGCGGCGGCGAGCAAACTCTCCGTGCGCGCCGCCTGAACGCGGCGAGGACGCCCGCCGTGGCCTCCAGCGACCTTCCGGCGGGCGCCCTCGCTCTGCTGCTTACCCGGTCGGACGGCTAAGGCTTCGTCGCGTCGGGCACCGGCCCGGAAGGCACGTTGATCTCGATCTGGCCGTCTTCCAGCACGAGAACCTTCGCGTCGGCGTCCACGATGAACTGCCGCTCGCCGACCTGGACCTCGTCGCCGGTCACGAGCACCGGAATCCCGTTCACCACAATGGGCTCTCGGCCGGTGACGGTGATCGAATTGCCGTCGAAGCGCGTGACCTCGACCCCCTTGGGGACCTTGCCCTCCACGAACTCCTTGAACAGGACCGTCCGTCCGTTCATCTCGACTTTCAGGGCCGGCTGGCCCCAGCCGCAGCCCGTGAGTCCCGCCACCAACAGAATTGCGAAAATCCTCATCGTTGCACCTTCCTTTCATCGTGCTCTTCGTGAGCAAAGAGGGGGGCTTTAGTCGTTTTCGCGCGCGCCGGGGCCGCGGGCGGCGTGATGCCCTCAGGCCGCCCCGAATCGGCGTTCAACACATCCGGACAACCCGGAATGGGTACAAAAGTGGTTCCGAGCGCGGGCGGCGGCCCGCCCGCGAAGAGATAGCCAAGGAGCGCCACGGCGTCCTCGATCCCCGCCCGGCCGTTGCCGTTGATGTCCAGGATGGCGCGGTTTCCCGGATCCTCGAAGGTCCCGTCGCCGCACGGCAACGGCGCTCCCGCGTAGCCGAATAGGATTCGGAGCAGCGCGACGGGGTCGGCCACCGTTAGACGGCCGTCCTGGTTGATGTCGCCGGGGAGTTGGAGGCCGCCCTCGGGGGCGTCGTCGGATTCCCCGGGCGAGCCGTGGAGGCGGTGGCTTGGCCGCCAGGCCTCGGCGCTGTCGAGGTCCGCATAGGCGTCGCTCGGGTCTCGGAGGACGAGGGAGTAGCCGCCGCCGTCGGTGGACGGATACCAGGCGTCGGAGAACCGGAAATCGAGAATCGTGAGGCCGGCGCCGTAGGCCAGCACGATGCGCTCCCCCGCGTTGTTCAGGCGGCCTTTGTACTGGCCGGCGATGCGCGCCGCCGCGGTGCGGTAACGCGTGGCGAACACCGCGCGATCCTTGACGACAACCACGTGCTCGCCGGGCCCGAGCAGGGAGTCGGGACTGTCGGCGAACTTGAACCTGATGCCGCCGTCAAAGCGCACGCCGTGCAGATCGACGGCCTCAGGGCCGATGTTCTGGATTTCGATGAACTCGTAGGCCGAGTCCCCCAGGGGGTGGTACATGATTTCAGTCACGCGCAGCCAGCGCACCTGGGGGGGCGGTCGCAGCGGCGGCCCCGCCGTGAACTCCACCGGCTGCGACCAGTGGCTCCAGCGCCCCGTCGCATCCATCATCTTCACGCGGACGCGGTAAAGCGTGCCCGGCACCACGACGGTCATGGGAATCGTGACGTCGCGCGCGTAGGCGGTCGATTCGGCTTCCCACACCGCGGGGACCTCGTAGACCCGGGGGACGGCGGGGTCGAAAGGCGCGCCGGGCGGCGTGATCGCTCCCAGCCGCCAGCGCATGGCGCCGAAGGGATCGTTCTGGGGATCGCTGTAATCGCCGGCCGCGAAGGTGAGGGCATCCATGGGAAAGCCCTCCGGGCCCGTATAAAAGGCGGCCGGCGTGGCGGGGATTTTCCCGGCGTCGCCCTCGGCCGCGGCGAGCTGATCGAGGTACAAGGCGCGGCCGCCCTGGGGCACGGCCGGCCCCGTGCTTCCGGACCAGGAGACGAAGGCGAAGCGCTTCATGTCCGCGACCTTCGTCTCCATGGCGCCGAAGTCCTGCGTGCCGACCGCCGCCGGCGCGGCCCGCCAGCGGTCGCGGTCCGCCATGGCGAAAACCCGAATCCGCTCGGCCAGGTCGTCGATCATGCGCTCGATGACCTCCTCGGTCCAGACCAGATCCCGGAACTCGCGCATGTTGTTGCGGTAGGCGACCCTGAAGGGCTCCCTGCCCACGCCGGACCAGATCGCGGCCTTGGAGTAGTCGATGCCGTTGTTCCAGTTGGGCCCCCAGCTCGCGTCGGTGTCCCACGGCAAGGTCCACAGCCGGCCGTAGGGCGTTTGCGAATAATCGGGCTCGAAGTACCACGCGCGGTTCTTGGAGTGCGAGTCCGCGGGCACGAAGTCGTAGTGGCGGATGCCCTCGACGACGGCGTGGTAGCGGTACCAGACTTCGTAATTGACATGCGCGTTGAGCCAGTTGGGCGTCTGCGTGGGGCGGAGGTTGGCGCGGATGTTCTGGAAATCGGCGCCGTTCTTGACGGCGTAGCGGCCCTGGTTGCGCATGAGCTGGGAGGGGTCGAAAATCCCATCCTTGAGCTTGTAGAGGTTTCCGTCGGCCAGGCCGTGGGTGTCGATAAAGCGCGCGTCGTAATCCTCGTAGACGTTGGCCATCCCGTGGAAGTCGCCGTAGTACTGGCCATTGGCGCCGGCCGGCGCCTCGTCGGCGCGCTGGATCACGCGGTAGTGAAAGGTGTAGACCCAGGGCGCGGGCACGCCCACCAGGTTCCAGAGCGCGAAGTTGATGGTCTCCGTCAGGCCGAAGTTCCCGACCCGCAGGTTGTCGAACATCTTCCCCGTGTTGAGCGTGCGCCAAGCGACGGGATACGGGCGGCCGTAGTTGTCGTGGCAGCGGATGAAGTTGCCCCGGTTGAAGCGGAAGCGGAAGGAGCGCTTGCCCGCCAGGCCGTAGCGGTCGTTGGCCTGCCTGAGGCGGTACTTGATGTGGTCGTAGACCTTGCCGTCGTAGACGAAGGCTCCTTCCCAGTTGAAGGCGTCCCGGGCGGCCTCGTTGCTTTTGGGGATCTGGTTGGTGGCGTACCCGAGACAGTAACTGTAATCCTCGGAGCGCGTGATGAGGAAGTAGACGGGCAGCGAGCGCATCACGTCCTCGCCGTACACGTGGCCCTTGCCGTCGGGGTGGACCGACCGCGTCGCCGCCGTGTACGCCGGCACGCCGTTGTAGACGAAGCACGCGAAGTTGAGCGACTTGTCGTCCTGGTAGGGCACGGTGACGGCGGCGCCCTTGGCGTCCGTCGCCGTGATGCGGTAGCGAAAGAGCGTGCGGTTGATCTGACCGGGCACCGTCGCCGTGAAGATGCCGTCCCCGGGTACCGCATCGCCCCGGGTGCCATCGTCCACCATGGGAATCTCGGTCCAGTTGGCCGGATCCTCGAAGGCGGGGTTCGGATCGCGCGCCTTGGTCGGAGTGGCCAGCAGGGTGTTGAAGGGAAGCGGCAGGCGCGCCGGCACGTACTGCCCGGGCAGCACAATCTGGTACCTGAGCGTCACGGAGGCCACGCCGTCGGAGTCCGTCACCATGGCGGTGACGAGGAAGTCCTCGCCCTCGGCGGGTTGCGCCGGGTAAGTCTCGACCTTGCGGACGAAGGGCGCCGAATTGGCCGTGAAGACGGTGTTGCGGGCGCCCGGCGTGGGGGGGAGGGGCGCGCCGGTGTTGTAGTCCTCCGAACCCGGCGCGAAGAGCGCGGCGTCGATGGTGAAATCCGAATTCCCGATCCGGTAGTTGAAGGCCTGCACGGCGATGACGTTGCGGCCCGGACGGAGGAACGCCGCGGGGTCCCGCAGGAAGAACTCTTGCCAGAGGGCGTCGCGGTTCGCGGCGGCGCGGCCGTCGTACGGGATGTCTCCGGCCTGCATGTTGACGCGCAGAACCTCCATGCCGTTGATCCAGACAATGGCTCCGTCGTCGACGTAGAGCGCCAGCTTGAGGGCGTCGGGCACCGGCGCCGCCACGGGCAGGAGGAATTCGCGGCGCAGGAACACGCAGGTGTAGCCGTTGAGCATGTCGGTCAGGACGGTGTTGTTGCCGGCGCCGCCGAAGCCGATGGGCGTCCGGCCGGAGGCCCACCTGAAGTCCTCGTGGAAGTCGAGGGCGCGCCAGGCGCCGGGGGGGGTGGAGGCTTCCGAGGTGCCCTTGCGATAACTCCACTGGGCGTCCGCCTTCTCGACGAACATGCGGCGGGGGAACGGGGGAACTTCGCCGTACCCGGAGGCGCGCCAGGCGCCGCCCACATCGTTTTCCGACGTGGGATTCTGGAGTTCGAGCGAACTGCCGCGGCCGTTCGCGGCGATGGGCCAGGGAAACTCGCTGCGGTAGTCGACCGTGTCCTGGATGGCGCCGGAGGGGTCCCGCAGGCAGAGCGTCTCGCCTTCGTTGGCGAGCCGGCCCTCGTAGGGACCGAAGGCATCGGCGCAGCCCATGGTTTGGGCCAGCGTCCCCGGATCCTGGGCGATGACGAGGTAGCCTCCCGGGAGGATCAGCGCGCCCTCGGGGAACACGTACTTGACGCCGGCCGAGAAGAACCAGCCGGAGCAATCGACGGTTTCAGCGCCCCAGTTGTGAAGCTCGATAAACTCCTCGGGCACGGTTTTATCCACCGGGGCGTAGTGAATCTCGTTGATGACCACGGTGCCCGCGCCGAGAGCGGTTGCGAGGCAACTCGCCCAAAGAAGCGCGAACCGGGTCAATCCACCCATGAAAAACAGCTCCTGAGACCTTCCGAAGATTTCCGGGGTCAAACCGCCAACTATCAATTGTAGCGGGCGCGGGAACGAGGCTCAATCGTGGCGGCGGCGAGGCCCGCGGGCCGCGGAGGCGGGCTTTCCCGTCTGGTACCGGGAGGGGGCGCACGCCAAGCTCCGCCGCGAGCTGAGTCTGCCGCGGGGAAACGGCGCCGCGGCGGCTGGACGTCGAGGAGTGCACCCAGGAGTTCCCCTGCGACCCCGATCTCGGCGGGGTGGGAGGGCCAGGCGGCTTGGAGCCGCGGGCGGGCACGCACCCCGCGTGGAGCGCACGCCCGGGCTCGCCCGCTCCCGCCCTGCTGCTTGATAGCCGGGGAGGATTCGATTATGCTCCTGGCTGGCGGCAACGAGCGTGCCTCTCGGCGGTCCAAGCTGGGAAATCAGCGCTAAAGTCCACCGTTGTGTTTTAACACCTTCAGCGGGTAGAAGGGAACGACTATGCGGACACTGCGGCTCCTTTTGATCCTTTCTCTGGCAGCCCTGGAACTCGGCTCGGCCGCGCCTAATCCGCCCGGTTTCCCGCCCGATCCAAATCAGGCGTTGGAGCGCACTTGTTTTCAAACCGCTGGGGCGTGGAGCCAGTTCGGCAATCTGCGCTCGGACGTGGCCATTGTCTACGGCATCGATCCGCAATTGCCCGATCGCATCCAAACTTGGCGCGATCGCGGGTACCGCATTCACGTGATGACCGGCGTTTCCTGGGGCAGTTATCAGGATTATCTCTACGGCCGCTTCGACGGCGTCAATCACGAGGACGAAGCCCAAACGGAGCGCAACGGCAAAAAGATCAGTCACGGCGGCGATGTGTATTACATGTCGCCCGGAACGAACTTCGGCAAATTCCTGTGCGTCGGCGTGCAGCGCGCCTTGGATGCCGGTGCGGAAGCCCTTCACCTGGAGGAGCCGGAATTCTGGGTGCGCGGAGGTTATTCGGAAGGCTTCCGGCGCGAATGGCGCGCTTACTACGGCGAGGACTGGCAGCCGCCGCACGGTTCGGTGGACGCGCAGTGGCGCGCTTCCAAGCTGAAATACTTTCTCTATCGCCGCGCGTTGCAGCAGGTGTTCGATTACGTGCAGGACTTCAATCGCCGCACCGGCCGCCGCGTGCGCTGTTACGTGCCAACCCACAGTCTGCTCAGCTACGCGCACTGGCGCATCGTCAGTCCGGAATCTTCGCTGATCCGCTTGAAGGGCTGCGACGGTTACATCGCCCAAGTCTGGACCGGCACGGCGCGCACGCCGAATCTCTTTCGCGGGCAGTCGCGGGAACGCACCTTTGAAACCGCCTTCCTCGAATACGGCGCGATGCAAAATCTCGTTCGCGCCACCGGCCGCACCGTGTGGTATCTCAACGATCCCATCGAGGACGACCCCAATCACGATTGGGACGATTACCAGCGGAATTGGGAATCCACTCTGGTGGCCTCACTGCTGCAACCCGACGTCTGGCAGTATGAGGTCGCGCCCTGGCCGGAGCGCATCTTTCGGGGTCGCTATCCCCACTCCGCGCCCGCGGATCGGCGCCAACCCATCCCACCGCCTTACGCCGCCGAATTGCAGGTGGTGTTCAATGCCCTGAACGACATGAAGCAGGCCCACACCGCGTGGGATTGCGGCACCACCGGCATCGGCGTGATGGTGAGCGATTCGCTGATGTTCCAGCGCGGCGATCCGCAACCGGGCGATCCGCATCTCAGCGAGGTCTACGGGCTGGCGCTGCCGTTATTGAAACGAGGGATTCCCGTGGCGCCGGTGCAACTGGAAAACGTCACCATGCCGCGTTATCTAAAGGATTTCCGCGTGCTTTGGCTCACTTATCACGGCATGAAACCGCTGTCTGCCGACGTTCACCCCGCGCTGGCCGATTGGGTCAAACGGGGCGGGCGGCTGATTGTCTGCGACGATGGCTCCGATCCCTACCACGTCGTGCGCGATTGGTGGAACAGCGATGGCCTTCATTTCGCCACGCCGCGGGACCACTTGTTCGAGCAACTGGGTTTCAAACCGCCAAACGGGCCCGCCAAGACGACGCCGCTGAAATGGTCCTGCGGACAGGGCGAAGTCTACTGGTTGAAGGAAAATCCGGTGCGTCTTGCTAAAGACGCGAAGGGCGACGAACCGGTGGTTGAGCTCACGCAACGCGCGGCAAAGGCGGCGGGCTTGAAGTGGCGCGAGACCAATTACCTGCAATTGCGCCGCGGTCCCTACGTCATCGTCGCCGGCTTGGACGAATCCATTGCGGCCGAGCCCAAACAACTGCGCGGGCGGTTTGTGAATTTGTTCGATCCCGAGCTGCAAGTCCAGACCGTTATCACGATTCAGCCCGGCAGGCGCTTTTTCCTGCGCGATCTGGACGCCGAACGCGGTGCGCAACCGAAGCTTCTCGCTTCGGCCTGCAAAGCGCTGCTCCTGCGACAGAGCGACGATGCCGTGACGTTTGCCGTTGAGGGTGTGGGGAACACGCCGGCGATCATGCTGCTCAGCACGGGCAAAGCGCCGAAGGCGGTTCACTTCGCCGGTGGGGCGGCGGTGGATTTTTCCCACGGGGCCAAGGAAGGCTTGCTGTGGATTCACTTCGCCAATTTACCAAGCCCGCGTGAATTGACGATTCAGTTTTAGCGGTTGTTGCCGGAGTGGTCGGTGGCGCACGGGGGGCATGCCCTGCCGGCGGGCTTCGACTGCAGCCCGCGCGCTCTTCAGGGACCCAGTCCCGGCGCCGCCGGTTGAGCGGGAGCGGGCCTTGGACGTGTGAGATCGTCACGTCGCGTCCGCGGCGCTTCAAACGCTCCCGCCGCGCGGCTTGATTGCCGAGGGGGGGGCGATTATGATCCCAGATGATTACGATCCCGAGTGACGGCAAGACCAACGAGAACTCCTATCGGCCGTGATTGCATGAATCGCCGCGACTTCCTCGCCCTCACCGGCGCCGCCGGATACACCGTGCTGGTGCGCGCCAATGACCCGCCCTCCGGCGCCCCGCCCTCACGCGCCGAGATTGCCCAGGCCTTTGACGCCATTGCCCCGCCCCAGCCGGGGGACGCGCGGTTTGCCGGTGAACCGCATCTGACCCTGGTGGATTTGGACTGCGATGTCCTGGTGGCCGGCGGCGGCATGGCGGGCGTGTGTGCGGCGCTTGCCGCCGCGCGGCACGGCGCCAAGGTGGTGCTGGCCCAAGACCGCTCGCGCCTCGGCGGCAACGCCTCCAGCGAGGTGAAAATGCACGTCGTCGGCGCCGATTGCAGCGGCGGACGGCCCGGCTGGCGTGAAGGCGGGTTGATCGAGGAACTGCGCCTGGACGACGCGGCGCATAATCCGCAGCGCAGTTGGGAGCTGTGGGACCTGTTGCTCTACGACAAGCTCAAGCGCGAACCCAACGTTACGCTGCTCCTGGACAGCCCGTTGTTCGCCGCCGAGACGCGGGACGACGCGATTCAGCGGGTCCTGGTCCGGTGCGACAAGACCGAACACCTCTACCGCATTCGCGCCCCGCTCTACATTGATTGCACCGGAGACAGCCGCCTGGCCTTGGAGGCCGGAGCGGAACAGCGTTGGGGCCGCGAAGCCCAAAGCGAATTCAACGAATCGCTCGCCCGCGCCGCCGCCGATCGCCAGACGCTGGGGTCGAGCCTTCTGTTCACGGCGCGCGATTACGGTCGGCCCGTTCCGTTCACGCCGCCGCCCTGGGCGCGCAAAGTCACCAAGGCGCAGCTTCAGTTCCGCTCCGTCCGGTCGTGGGAATACGGTTACTGGTGGATTGAATGGGGCGGACAGCTCGATACGATCCGCGACAACGAGCGCATCCGGTTTGAACTGCTCGCCATCGTCCTGGGGGTGTGGGATTACATCAAGAACAGCGGCGACAAACCGGACAGCGCGCATTGGGGGATGGATTGGGTCGGGATGATCCCTGGCAAACGCGAGTCGCGGCGCGTCGTGGGCGATCATCTTCTTACCCAGCACGATCTCGAGGGCAAAACCCCCGCGTTCGCCGATGCGGTGGCCATGGGGGGGTGGCCGCTGGACGACCATCCGCCCAGCGGATTCGATCAACCGGAAGAACGGCCCGCGCGGCAGATTCAGACGGCGGCGCCCTACAACATTCCGCTCCGTTCCTTGTACAGCCGGAACATCCGCAACCTGCTCATGGCGGGGCGCAACATTTCCGCCTCCCACGTCGCCTTCACTTCCACGCGGGTCATGGCCACCTGCGCGGTCGTTGGCCAGGCGGCGGGCACCGCCGCGGCCGTCTGCCTCCGCCGCGGTCTCACGCCCCGGCAGCTCGCGCGCGATCCGGAGTTGATGCCCGCGCTGCAACAGATCCTCCTGCGCGACGACCAGACCATTGTCGGCGCGCGGAACACCGATCCCGGCGATGCCGCGCGCCGGGCGGACGCGGCGGCTTCGGGCGAATTGAACGGCGCGGAAGCCGCGCACGCCATCAACGGTTACGTGCGCGACCTGCCGGGGCAGACCCGGAATCTGTGGGCGGCCCCGCTGGGGGCGGAGGGCGCGTGGATCGAGCTGACCTGGCCGCGGCCGCAAAAGATCAGCCTGGTTCAACTCACCTTCGATACCGGTTTGCACCGGTCGCTGACGTTGACCGCGCAGGACAGTTATCACGAGCGCATGGTGCGCGGCCCCCAACCCGAAACCGTGCGGGATTACGAGCTGTCCTGGACGGACGCCGCCGGAACGTGCCATGCGCTGGCAGCGGTGAAGGGCAATTATCAGCGGATCAACCGCCACAGGTTCGCGCCCGTGGAAGCGAAATCGCTCCGCCTGCATGTCACCGCCACCAACGGAGCGGACACCGCGCGCGTGTACGAAATCCGCTGCTACGCCTGAGCAGGCCGCCTGTTTTGGCGGGAGACCGGCAATCTTGCCGGCAGGCGAGCGCCGGGGAGCGCGCTCGATCCTCCCGTGTCGGAAGCGCCGCCGCGCTCCCATCGAAGCCGGGCGATCTCACCCCGAGGTTGGAGCGGCGGGCAGCATGAGGCTGGGGTCGCCGAACAGCATGAATTTCATGCCTTGAAAGAAGACGCTGGGCGGATACCAATCGGCGTTGGGTTTCAAGTAAGCCAGCCGCTCCTTCCTGTGATAGTGCCGGAGGGCTTGGGTCCAACAATCTCCCAGGCGCGGCGCCGGCGCCTGTGCCCAAGCGGTGACGAACCCTTCCAGCAGAGTCAAACCGCACGGCTGACTGCCGGTATTGCAGCCGATGTACGCCACGCCGCCCGAGGCGCCGCCTTTCAACATTTGCTCCCCCAGACCCGTTGGATTGAAGCGCCCGCGCTGGTACGGCGCCGGCGGCGGCGGCGGGGCCGTGAAGATTTCCTTGTGATCCGAGCCCGCGTGCTCCCGGCCCGTCACATCCACATAAGGTTCGTAGGGGGGCAGGGGCGCGAAATAGGCCGTGCTGCAGCCCGCCGAAATGACGACCGGCAGCCGCGCCGCGTTGGTGACGGTTTTCAAATCCCGCACATGGAAACACTGTTCCCATTCATCCGATTGACCGTGCCCCGTGTGAACCAGCAAATCCACTCCGGCATTCAACAGCCCGCGCACCTGCTCGAGATTGGGCGGGGCGGTGGCCGCCTTGCGGCGGGAGTCCGCGTAATAGCGTTTTTCCACCTGCCAGGCCGCGCCCAACCGGGCTGCCCAAGCGTCCATCCGACGGCGGCTGTCCACCCAGCCGCCCACGGCAATGAACCCGGCGCGCGGCGGGGTCGGGGCTTGGGAGGACAAGTGGCTCGTCTCGAACGCCACCGTCTTGGCGGCCACCACTTGAACCTCAGCGGGGCTGCTGACCGGCCACCGGCCCACCGCCGCCTCCGGCAAATAATCCACCTCGTCGTAATTGATGGGGTCCGTCTTGTTCTTCTCGCCGCGCACTTCACCGAAATACCCGCCGTGGAAGCCTTCGGTTCGGGCATTCCAATCCTCGAACCGGCCGTCGGGTTTGGCCAGATCGGCGTAATACAAATCGCTGGGATAAAAGGCGTAATCGAAGGCGGCGGGCGTGATGCGGTCAAGCACCATGTATCGGACCGGCAGGACATCCACATCGCCCACCAAGAGCACATAGCCCAGGCCGCGCGCGCTCCATTCTCGGTGGAGGAAGCGCTTCAATTTCTCGGGGTCGTCCCGGCCCTCGGCCTCCTGCAGAACGGCTTCGAGCGGCTGAAATTCGGTGGGACGCAAGCGTTGCTTATGAAGGAGAAACTCCTGGAGCGCGGGTTTGAAAGCACCGGGGGCCACGACCAACAACCGCTCCGAGCGGGGCGCGGCCGGGGTGGTTTGCGCGTCCGCCCCGTTCAATGAGAACAGGCTCAAGAGCGCCAGCGCGGCGCAGCCTTTCCGCGCGGTGTGCCGTCGCTTTTGTGAAAGCCCTTGGAATGCCCGGTGGCGCCTGCCCGCACCAGCGCGGGGGCCGGCCCATGGGTGGTCACCCGCGGGAGGGCACACGTGGGGCGATAAGGTCGCGAGGCAATTTCGCACGTTTCGGCTTCGCGGAGATGGGCTGAAAGGGCGGGTCATGGTCGGTTTTTCGGTTACTTCCTGAGGATTCTTGCACGACTGGCCAGATTCAGTGTACCTGACTTTCGGACGTTTTGGAACTCCTTCGCGCTCAGGGCCGCGAAGGCACGGCTCGGGCGCTCGAGCCGCTCCTGAGGGCCGCGGCGGCCTGCCGCAACGAGCGAATGTCGCTCGAAGCGCCCGTCGCACATGTCGGGGGCCCAGGTCAGCGCAGCGAGGGCCCGTCTGACCCGCTCGTCCGAAGCCGCGTCAGCCTCCGCCACATCCCGGAGTGCGCGTAGCGGCGTGGTCACGGCGCAGCCGCGTCGGCGGACTCCACCGGCGCGGGGGCGCCGTGCCACGCCGATGCCCGCAAGGGCGCGAGCCTATTCGTGCAGAATCGGGTTTGTCTTCCAGTCCTTGTCTTTCTCGTGCGCCCATTCCTTGACCCGCGGGCGGCGCTCCCTGAGGCGCACGGATTCGATGCCGAGCCAGTGGGCCGTCGAGAGCTGATTCTTGCCCGCGCATTCCAGGCGCAGGGTGTAGACGCCCGGGTCGGGCCAGAAATCCAGGAGGTGGTATTCCCAGCGATCCGTGTCGGCGTTGTAGAAGTCCATGACTTCGCCGAGCTTGACGCCGTTGAGCGTCGCCCGGTAGCTTCCGAAGTCGTAGGAGCGCGTCATGACGAGAAGCAGGCGCCGGGGTTCCTTCTCCCGCACCTCGAAAGCGAGCTCGATCCAGGCATCCTCGGCCGTTGGCGGCTTGTAGAGAATCTGTCCCTTCTCATAGCCCAGGATCTTCTGCGCCACCGTGCCGCCGTTTCCGTGCTTGAGGCCGTCGGCGGCGTAGAAGATCTTGTCCAGGCAGGGCAGCGTGCGCTCCCGCGCGTGCGGGGCGCGGGCCTCGAAGGTCGGCTTCCCCGTCTGGTACCAGAAGGCGACGCTCGCGTAGTCATCCTCGCGCTCGTTCCAACTGTCGACCTTCTGGGTGGGATTCTCGTCGGAGGATATCCAGCCGTAGTGCTCGATGGTGACCTTGATGCCTTTCTGGAACACGATCGGGTCGCCGATGTGCCAGCGGTAGGCGCTTGTATGTCCGCCCACGATGCCCCACTGGTCGAAGCACGGCGTGCCGAAGAAGGGGGTGCTGGTGGTCTTGAGGCCCCAGGCCGACAGGAAATAGTCCTCGGTGCCCGTGCCCCAGATCGAGGCCTTCGCCTCCCCGTCGATGTAGATCTTCTCGTCCCCCTCCCCGAACCACGCGGGGCTCCGCGTCCTCACGGCGAGCACCGTCCCCACGTAGTGGCCCTTGCCCTCGGTCTCGAGGATCAGGTAGTCCTTGCCCTTCTCGACGGGATACTCCTGGCGGTAGCGCGCGTAGAAGTAGGGGGTGTCCGCCGGCAGCGAGTCCTTCTTGATCCAGTCGATGTTGTAATACAGGAGGCTGATGGGCTTCTCGCTCTCGTTGACGACCTCGACGCGCGCCGACTTCCTGAAGGGCATGTGCCAGAAGCAGTTGTACGAGTCGGCATCCTCGACGACCACGGGCAGGCTGATGACCTCGCGCCGCAGGCCGAAGCAGTTGGCGAAGAAATCTCCCAGCGGCGCCTCGACGCCCGGCGTCGCGTCGCCGTCGTAGAAGACGCGCAGCAGCATCTCCTGGTGGTTGGCCGAGCCCTTCGGCGCCCAGGCTTGAGGGTCGGGCCCGAGAAAGGTGATCCAGATATGGGTGATGACGCCGGGGCCCGCCACGTCCATGAGGACCTTCGTCTCCCCGGGCGGAACGTTCTTGTTGTCCCAGTTGCTGTTCGGGTCGGGCTCTCCGGCGGGATCGTATTTCCCGTCGGGGCCGATCCGGTGCGCGGAGGAGGCGCGCATGCTGCGGCCGTCCTTGGGCTTGGCCAGCTCGGTGAAGATGTCGGCCTGCAGGAAGCCCTGCAGGGCGAACAGCGCGGCGGCGCACACAACGGCGATACGTGACGTCATGGCATTCTCCTTGCTGCGATTCGGCCGCGGTCCACGAGGCTACGCGGTCCAGTCGAGGACAACCTTTCCGCACTGGCCCGAGCACATGATCTCGAAGCCTTCCCGGAACTGGGTGTAGTGGAAGCGATGCGTGATGACGGGGGCGATGTTCAGGCCGCTTTTCAGCATCGACGTCATCATGTACCAGGTCTCGTACATTTCGCGGCCGTAGATGCCCTTGATCGTGAGCATGTTGAAGATGACCTTGTTCCAGTCGATGGCCAGGTCGCCGCCGGGAATGCCCAGAAGCGCGATCTTCCCGCCGTGGCACATGTTGTCGATCATGTCGCGGAACGCGGTGCCGTTCCCCGACATCTCCAGCCCCACGTCGAACCCCTCCTTCATGCCGAGCTGCCGCTGGACATCGGCGATGGATCCCGCGCCGACGTCCAGCGCCACGTCGACGCCCATGGACCGGGCCAGCTCGAGGCGATACCGGTTCTTGTCGGTGATGACGACGTAGCGGGCGCCCGCGTGGCGCACAATGGCCGCGGCCATGATGCCGATGGGGCCCGCGCCGGTGATTAGGACGTCCTCGCCGAGGACCCTGAAGGAGAGCGCCGTGTGCGTGGCGTTCCCGAAAGGATCGAAGCAGCTCAGGATCTCGGAGGGGATCGACGGGTCAGCGTGCCAGACGTTCGTGACCGGAATCGAGAGGTACTCGGCGAAGGCGCCCGGCCGATTCACGCCGACGCCGCTGGTGCGCGCGCAGAGGTGCCGCCGCCCGGCCAGGCAATTCCGGCAGCGGCCGCAGACGATGTGCCCCTCGCCGCTGACGACGTCGCCGACCGCCAGGTCCGTGACGTTGCTCCCGAAGGCCGCCACCTTCCCGACGAACTCGTGCCCGATGACCATGGGGACGGGGATGGTTTTCTGAGCCCAGGCGTCCCAGTTCCAGATATGGACGTCCGTCCCGCAGATCGAGGTCTTGTCGATCTTGATGAGGACGTCGTTGATCCCGTAGCTCGGCACGGGAACTTCCTCGAGCCAGAGCCCGACGCCGCGTTCCTTCTTGACGAGCGCCTTCATTGTCTTCTGCATGGAAACCGCCTCCCGAGCTGTCCGCCGGCCCGCGGGCCGAGAATCCATTTCTACCGGAATCGCCCCCGGCGCGCAATGGGGCGTGTCCCGTGCTTGCGGCGGCGCCCTGCGGGCGGGTAGAATCATACGAACGTATGACTGCAAGAACGAGGCTCCCGGGCGGCGCGGCGGAGACACGCGGCCGCGCCACGCGCACCGCCCTGCTCGATGCGGCCGAGCAGCTCTTCGCCGAGCGCGGCTATGCCGGCGCGTCGCTCCGGGCCATCACGGAGGCCGCCGCGGCCAACTTGGGCGCCGTCAACTACCATTTCGGCTCCAAGGAAGGCCTCCTCTGGGCGGTGATCAGCCGGCGCGTGAGCCCCGTCAACCGCGAGCGCCTGCGGCTCCTGGCGGAATGCCGCCGCGCCGCCGACGGCGGGCCGCCGGACGTCGAGGCGGTCCTGCGCGCCTTCGTGACGCCCGTCTTCGCGTTGCGCGCCGGCGGGGGCGTCAACTCCTTCGTGCGCCTCGCGGGGCGGATGTACTCCGAGCCGCTCCCGCAGCTCCCGAAGCTCCACGCGCGGCTCTTCGGGGAGGTCACGGGGCTTTTTTTGGACGCATTGAGCGAAGCTCTGCCGGGTTTGTCCCGAAAAGAACTGTGGTGGCAGCTCCAACTCGTCATCGGCACGTTCCTGCATCCGCTGCTGGCGGGGCCGCGCCTGGCCGAGTTCACGGAGCGGATGTGCCTTTTGGATGACATGGACGCCGTGGCGGACCGCATGATCCGCTTCGCGGCGGGAGGGTTGCGCGCCGCGCAGGCGCGGGAGGGCGCCGGGCGCGCCCGCGGGGACGGCGTCAGGAAACGATGAGCGCGGAAACAGGCGAACGGAATTCCGATAACACCGGGACGGCGCCCTCGGCCGGGGGGCGGCGCTTGCGGTTCATAACGTGGGGGAGCACGGGGATCGTGCTGATCCTCACGATCGCATGCATCGTGGTCGCGGCGACCAAGACGCCGCCGGCGCTGGTCCAGGCCCCGCCGCGGATCGCCAACGTCGAGGTCCAACGCATCGTCGCCGAGCCCTTCGAGGCCACCCTGGTCCTGCCCGCCAGGATCGAGGCCGACCGCAGCGCCGCCATCAGCGCGGAGTCGGCGGGGCGGCTCCAGGAGTGGTTCGTCGAGGAAGGCGAGGCCGTCGAGGCCGGCCGGACGGTGGCCGTCCTCAACGCCGACCAGCTCAAGGCGCAGCAGGGGCAGATGCGGGCCAAGCGGCTCTCGGCGGAGAAAAGCGTCGCCGTTTACGAGCAGCAGCTCGCCCTGGCGCACGCGGCCTTCGAGCATGCCCGCAAGGAGGCAACCGCCTTGGAGCTCGATCTCTCGGCGGCGCGCTCCGATCTCACCGTCGCCGAGAAGGAGTATGCGCGGATCAAGCCCCTGGCCGAGTCCGAGGTCCTGACCGCGGCGGACCTCGACATCGCCGCCAACACGCTCACGCAGCGGCAGCTCGCCGTCAAGAAAGTCATGGAGGCCATGGACAGGGCCGGCGTGAGCGTTCAGTCCGCGCGCCTGAACATCGCCCAATCCGAGGCCGCCCTCGACCTCGCCAGGGCGCAGGTGGACGAGGCCGACGAGGGCATCAAGGGCATCGCCGTGGCGCTGGCCAAGTGCGAGCTCAAGGCGCCCTTCGCGGGGCGGTTCGAAAAGCACCTGGTCAAGCCCGGCGAGGTCGTGGCCGTCGGCCAGCCCCTGGGCCGCATCTACGACCTGACGCGTCTGCGGGCTCGCGTCGATGTGGCCGACCGGTACGTGGCCTTCCTCGATCAGGGCAGCCCCGGGCTCGACACCTACCTGGCCCGCGCCATGCCGGGCGCGGAGCGGCGCATCAAGGCGGCGGTCATCCTGCCCGGCCTGCCGAAGCTCACCGGCGGCGCCTACGAGGGGCTCAAACTGGACGCCGTCATCGAGAACGTCGCCCACGCGTCCGACGCCGCCAGCAACACCTTCCACGTCGAGCTCCGCTTCGAGAATCCCGGCGAGGCCCTCAAGGAAGGCATGATCGTCCAGGCGCGGGTCGACTACCTCCGGTATCCCGACGCCATCACCATTCCGCTGAAGGCCATCAGGGTGGCCGACGTCGGCCCGCGGGTGTTCGTGGCCGAACGCCGCGACGGCAAGGACTTCGCCGCGGTGCGCGACGTGGAGCCCGTCGCGATCAAGGGCGAGTCGGTGCTCGTGAGCCGCGGCGTGGCGGCGGGCGACCGCCTGATCGTCGCGGGCATGAAGGGCGTGATCCACGGCGAGGAGATCAACGTGGTCATGGAGGACGGCGTGCTCGTCGGCGCGGCTTCCGGGAACGGCGGGGCCGAAAACCGGGCGGAGCCCTAGGCCGCGCGGAGGACGCCGAGGCATGCGCATCACCGAGTACGCCATCAAGCACCACGCGGCGATCATTTTCCTGTCGCTGTGCTTCTTCCTGGCGGGCGCGTACTCGTATCTCGCCATGCCGCGCGAGAGTTTCCCCGACGTCGAGATCCCCTTCATTCTGGTCACGACGACGTTGGACGGCGCGACGCCGATCGATGTCGAGGACTCGGTCACGATCCCGCTGGAGACCAAGCTGGACGGCATCGAGGGGCTCAAGGAGATGCGGAGCGTCTCCTCGGACGGCATGTCCCTGATCAGCTTGGAGTTCGTGCCGGGCGTTCAGATCGACCTGGCGTTGAACCGTGCCCGCGACGCGGTCGCCCAGGCCAAGTCCGACATCTCGCCCGACGCGGAGGATCCGGTCGTCAAGGAATTCGCCGTGTCGAGCCTGCCGGTGCTGATCTACCACTTGGTCGCGGGCCCGACGGTGTCGCGCTCGGAGCTCTTCGAGCTGGCCGAGAAGCTCGAGGACGATCTCAAGGAGATCCCGGGCGTCCTGGACGTCGACATCTTCGGGGGCCGGAAGCGCGAGATCGCCATCGAGGTCGATCCCGAGCGGTTGCACTTCTTCAACCTCTCGCTGGCGCAGGTGCAGGCCATTCTGCGCGGCACGAACCGCAACGTCTCGGCCGGCACCGCCGACAGCGTCACCAACCGCATCCTCATGCGCGTGCCGGGGGAGTTCCAGAATCCGGCCGAGATCCTCGGCCTGGTCGTGGGGTTCACGGCGCGCGGGACGCCCATCTACCTGAGCGATGTGGCCATGGCGCGCTACGACTTCGACGAGGAGCGGTCGCGGGCGCGCCTGTACGACTTCACCGCGGCGCCCGACCGGTACCTCGAGCCGACCAAGGCCGTGAGCCTGCATATCAAGAAGCGCATGGGCGAGAACGTCCTCGCCTTCTGCGAGGAGGTGGCGCGGGTCATGCACGGCTGGTCCGTGCCCTCGGACGTCAAGATCGTCAAGGGCCTGGACCGCTCGCGGGACGTCCGCATCATGGTCGGGGACCTGGAGAACGGGGTCGGCACCGCGGTGATCCTCGTCCTTCTCGTGGTGTTCGTCGGCATGGGCGCCCGGAACGCCCTCCTGGTGGCCGTCGCGATCCCGCTGTCCATGCTGATCACGTTCGTCGTGCTGCACATGGCCGGGCACACCCTCAACATGATGACCCTCTTCTCCTTGGTCCTGGCCAGCGGCATGCTCGTCGACAACGCCATCGTGATCATCGAGAGCATCTACCGCCACCACTCCATGGGCCTGTCGCGGGCGCGGGCGGCCCTGGCCGGAGCCAAGGAGGTCGCCTGGCCGGTGATCACCTCCACCGCGACGACCGTGGCCGCGTTCCTGCCCCTCCTGTGGTGGCCCGGCATCATCGGCAAGTTCATGAGCTTCCTGCCCATGACGGTCATCGTCAGCATCTCGGCCTCGCTCTTCGTGGCGCTCGTCATCAACCCGACGCTCTGCGCCATGTTCATGAAGCTGAAGCCGGGGGCCGAGACGTCCATCGACCCCGAGACGCGCCGGCCGACCTACTGGCTCGTCATGAAGTACAAGCCGGTCCTGGAGTTCATGCTCGATCGGCCGGGTTGGACCCTGGCGACGGCGGGCGCGCTGCTCCTCTTCGTGGCGGTGCTCCAGGGCACCGCGGGCGCGGGCGTCGAGTTCTTCCCGCCCCTCGATCCGGACAACGTGATCTGCAGCATCAAGCCGCCTGAGGGCATCTCGGTGGAGGCCTCGGACCGCCTGAGCCTCGCCATGGAGGCGCGCATGTTCGGGGCGCCGGAAAGCGGCTACGACCGGCCGGTGGAGAACCTCAAGTACGCCAGCGTCGTGGTGGGGCTGGAGGACGGCAAGGGCGGGGCGCTCTTTCGAGAGAACACGGGGCCCGTGACCACGCAGGTGGAGTTCGTGGAAAGCGAGGACCGCGTCCGGAGCAGCATGCTGACGCTGGCCGAGATGCGGCGGCGCATCGAGGGGCTCGCGCCCGACGGGCGGCGCGTCGCGCCGCCGCTCTTCGGCGCCGAGTTCGACGTCGTCAAGCAGGAGGAGGGGCCGCCGACCGGCGCGCCGGTCTCCATCGACATCTTCGGCGATGATCTCAACCAGATGCGCGACGTCATCGATGCCGTGAAGCGCATCATGGAGGGCACGCCCGGCGCCGCCAAGCCCACCGACGACGCCGTCACGGCGCAGCCCACCCTGGAGTGGGCCGTGGACCGCGCGCGGGCCGGCGTCGTCGGCCTGGAGCAGGCCACGGTGGCCAGCCTGCTCCAGGTGGCGGTGGGGGGCCTCAAAACGGGCAGCATCGGACACGGCGACGACGAGAAGGACATCATGCTGCGCCTGCCCGAGCGCTACCGCCTCGACACCGAGCTGCTCGCCCACGTGATGATCCCCGTGGCGTCGGGCGGGTCGGTGCCCGTCGCCTCGGTGGCGTCGGCCAAGCTCGTCCCGGGGCCGGTGGCCATCAAGCACCTCAACAAACGGCGCATCCTCAACGCCTCGGCCGAGGTCCAGCCCGGCATCCGCAACGACGCGGACGTGCGCGCGGAGTTCCAGCGGCGCGTGGCGGAGCACCGCTTCCCGCCGGGGATCACGTACCGGTTCGGCGGCGCCGCGGAGGAGGAGGAGAAGGCCGGCGACTTCCTGCGCAAGGCCTTCGTGGCGGCGTTGCTCCTCATCTTCCTGACGATGATGCTGGAGTTCAACTCCTTTCTCGTCTCAGGCATCGTCATGTGCTCCGTCGTGCTGTCGCTGGCGGGCGTCATGGCGGGGCTCCTCATCCTGCGCATGCCCTTCGGCATCATCATGACGGGCATCGGCGTGATCTCGCTGGCGGGCATCGTCGTCAACAACGCCATCGTGCTCCTCGACGCGATCCAGCAGTTCGAGCGCCGCGGCGAGACGGTGCGGCAGGCCGTGGTGAGCGCGGCCATGGTGCGTTTCAGGGCGGTCCTGCTCACGGCGGTGACGACGATCCTGGGGCTCCTCCCCATGGCGCTCAAGCTCAACATCGATTTCGGCGAGCTGAGCGTTCAGTACAACACGACCTCGTCGCAGTGGTGGCAGTCCATGGCCGTCGCCGTGATCTTCGGCCTGGTGTTCGCCACGGTGCTCACCCTGGGCGTGGTGCCGGCGCTGTACCTTGTCTACGCGCGGGCCCGCGCCGCCATCCGGCGCGGGTACGGCCTCACGGGCCTGCCCCCCCGCGAGGAGCTCGAAGCCTGAGCCCGGGGCGCTCAGCGCCCCAAGAAGATGCCGTCCAGGCCGGCGTAGTACCCGGGCGAAGCGGCGTGCTTGCCCACGACTTCGAGGGCGAGCGTGTTGCGCCCCTTGACGAGGGGGAACACGCCGAGAACGATGGGGCCGCTGGGCACGCAGCGCCCGGGCTCGCCGCTGAAGCCGTCGAAGTTCTCGGCCGCCGCCGTGCCGTTGATCGAAATCCGGAGGATGCCGTAGTCCCAGGATTTCGTCATGAGCGCGCTGACCTTGTAAACGCCTTCCTCGGGCGCATCGAAGCCGAGGACGAGTTTGGCGCCCACGGCCTTCGGCCGCCACCAGAGGTGGGCGTTGTTGCTCCACTGTCCCTTGTGGCCGCTGGTGTCCTGCATGCCGGCGTCGCCGCCCGCGACGATGGGCATCTCCTCGCCCTCGATGACGCCGGGGAACCGGAAGGGCCTCGAGGCCGCGCGCGGTGCGCGGTCCGCCAGAGGCACGGGCGCGAAGAAATCCTCGCCGCCCGGCGCGGCGTACCAGTACGTCACGGCGCAGAAGTCCCGGCCGATCCGGTTGCCCAGCGGCCAGTTCTCGATGGTGAAGCGGATGGAGCGGAGGAACGGCAGGTTGTCCAGGATGTGCCAGCGGTTGAGCGCGGTGTTGTTGGCGTTCTCCGGGCCCTCGCACAGGGTCTGGTTGTGGTAGGCGTGCTGGAAGAGCGCGGTGCTGCCCCACGCGTAGCCGAAGTAGTCCTCGCTGCCCGTTCCGAAGGTGCTCGGAAAGGACTCGCCGTCGATCCAGACCTTTTCATCGCCCTCGCCCCACCAGCCGCGTTGGGGGTTGAAGATGCCCATGGCCACGCCGACCACGCGGCCGCGGCCCTTGGCCTCGATGAAGGGCCAGTCGAACTCCTCGGTCTTCGCCGTGCGGCGCCACTTGGCGTGGAAGTGGCCCAAGCCGTCCGACCACCCGATGGGCTCGGCCCGCAGCGACCCGAGGATGGAGACCTGCTGCGGCCCCTCGTTGACGAGCTCGATCCGCGCCGATTCCTTGAAGGGCATGTACCAGCGGCTGTACATGCCGTCCTTGGTGATGCCGAGGGGCAGCGAGCGATAGAGGTTGCAGCCCGGCATGCTGCCGAAGAAATCGCCGAGCGGCGTCCAAACCTGCGGCGCGGCGGCGCCGTCGAAGGTGACCCTGAGGACGATCTGGCGCAGGGCCTTGGCCAGATCCGGCGCCGTGACTTTGGCCGTGGCCAGGGTGACGGCGGCGGGGCCGTACAAGGTGTGCTCGAAGCGCTCTTGGGGGAGCAGCGTCAGGGACTGCGCCTCGCCCCCGGCCAGGGCGACGCTCTCGGCCGGCTTGGAAAGAGCCTCAAAAATTTCATTGACGAGCGGCGCGTTCTGCTTGACGACGTCCAGGGACCAACTGGGCAGCTTCGTGCCCGCGGGGTAGCTCTGGATATTGACGTGATAGTAGAGGCGCTCGGGTTTCTCCGCGCCGGACACCGTGACCTTGAGGCGCTTTTGGAAGGGGATCGGGAAGTAGAGGTTCCACCCGGAGCCGCGGCGGCCGCAGAAGGCCGACGACACGCCGGCGGTGCCGATGGGCTCGGGAAAGACCCAGGCGTCCTGCGTGCCGCCTGGGACGGGCGTCCGGTCGGCGTTCTGCCACGACTTGACCGTGATCGGCCGCACGGGCGCCGCGACGGCGGGCTCGGCCGCGCCGTCGATGTAGATCTTGAGAACGCCGGCGGGGTTCGCGGACCAGATGCGCACCAGGCAGCCGGGGCCTTCGGCATCCGCCATGACGTGCTCGTCGCCGTCCTTGCGGAGGTACTTGCCGAAATCGGCGTTCGCGTTCCAGCCCTTGGGGTCCTCCGGCGTCTTGGACGCGCGGTCGTAGCTGGAGAACTGGTAGCACTTCTCGCCGGGCTCCGGAAGGACGGCGAGGTCCGCCAGGTCGGTCATCTTCCGGAGGAGATCGGCGTAGCTGTAGTCCTTGGCGGGCGCCGCGGCGGCAAGCAGCCCTGTCAGCGAAGCGACGGCGAGAGATCCGGCGGTGCGCATGCGTCTCCTTTCTGCAACGGCCCAGGCGCGCTGCGATGGGTTTCATCGTAGAGGATGACGGCGCGGGATGCAAAGGGCGGGCGCGGCGCGCTCAGCGCGCCGCGCCCGCCGCGCCGCCCTCGGCCGGCCCGGACTCCATGGCGGCGTGGATCTCGCGGACGATGGCGTCCTGGAGCGCGTTCATGCGGGCGCCCTTGCGCCGGAGCGGTTCGTTGAAGAGCAACGCGAAGGACCACAGACGCTCGCCGTGGCGCACGTAGCCCGAAAGGGCCGAGACGCGGGCGATGTTGCCCGTCTTGGCGTGGACGCAGCCGTGGAGCTGCGGCGCCGTTCGGAAGCGGCGCTGGCTCTTCAGGGTGCCATCGATGCCCGCCAAGGGGAGCGAGTCGAGGTAGGGGGGGAACCATTCCCGTCCCCGGGCGGCGTGCAGAAGCCGCGCCAGCGTGCGGGCGGTGACGCGGTTGCCGGCGGAAAGCCCCGAGCCGTCCTCGATGACGAGGCCCTCGCAGGGGACAAGCAGCGTGTCGAGGCAGGCGCGGATGGCGCGGGCGCCGGCCGCGGCGCTGCCTTCCCCGAACTTGACGGCGCCCATGGCGCGGAGCAGGAGCTCGGCGTGCAGGTTCTGGCTGTTCTTGTTGATGACGGGCAGCGCGCGGGCCAGGGGCGAATCGTGGCGGATGAGGAGCTGCGCGCCGGGGGGCGGCGCCGGGGCGGGCCGGGCGGCGCGGCGCACGGCGCCCCGCACGGCGATTCCCTCGCGGCGCAGCACGGCCGCGAAGGTGTGCGCGAAGAACATCGCGGGATCGTCGATGGCCACGTAGTCCCTCCACGGACCCGCGTTCTTGTCGATCGTGCCCGAGAGGGTGATCTCGTTGGTGCCCGACCGGCGCGTGACGATGATTTTGGTCTTCGCCTTGGCGGCGGTGACGGGCGCGCCGCGCAGGACGACCGCCGGGCTGTCGGGCGCCACGGAGACGAGGGCGGGTCCGTCGGCCGCGCCGGGCGTCACGGTGATGTCCACGCAGTTGTCGTTGAGGCTCAGCGCCGAGACCTGGGCCGAGTACCAACGGGCCTCTTGCGCCCGGTCCCAGGAGGGGCAGAAGCGCTCGTCGTCGAAGAAGGTGTCGTCCGCGACCAAGTCGCCCGTGATCGTGTGGATGCCGGCGGCGCGCAGAGCCTTGGCCCAGGCGCGCAAGACGGCCTCCGGGTCGCTGTAGAAACGCCCGGAAATATTCGGGTCGCCGCCGCCGCGCACGATGAGATCGCCCGCGATGGTGCCGCCGCGGGGCGCCGCCGTGGCGGTCAAGGTGGTCTGGAAGATGTACTCCTCGCCGAGGTTGTGGAGCGCCGCGGCGGTGGTGAGAAGCTTGAGGTTGGAGGCGGGGGCGAGCGGCGTGTCGGCGGAGATTTCCGCGCGGGTCGCGCCGTCGTCGGCGATGACGCAGATGCCCGTCCGCTCGACGTCGCAGCCGTCGCGGGCCAGAAGCGCCGCGATGGCGTCCTGGAGCGACGGCGGCGGCGCGGCTTCGCCGGCGAGCGCCGGCCGGCTCCACACGGCGGCCGCGAGCGCGGCGGCGGCGAACAGCATGTCTTGGGTGCGCGCGCGGGGTCTCCTCTTCACAGAGAGGCAGTGTATAACGCCGGCCGCGGAGGCGCAAGCGCGGGGTGGGCGGCCGGAGGGACCCGCCGCGGGCGGTGAAAGCCGCGCGGGGGGGCGCGCTTACGTTCCGGGGAAAGGCGGCGGCCGGCGCCTCCCGCCCTCCGGGCGAAAAGGCGGCGGTTCCCTAAAGGAAGCTTTGGGGCGGGGACGATAGTACTACTGGTAAAGTGGGAAACCTCCCGTCGTTCCCGCCGCCGGCGGGCGGCGACGGCCGCGCTTGAGGGGTGTCCCGGAAGGGCGCGCTCATGGAGCTTCGAGATTATCTGTCCGTAGTCCGGCGCCGTTACCGGATCTTTCTGGCGGTGCTGATCCTCGTCGTGGGGGCGCATGTCGCCTGGGTCAGTTGCGGCCGGCAGCAGAGCCAGGCGAGCGCTCAGATAATCGTCGCGAACGGCGCGGGGTCGTCGGCGGGCGCGCCGCTCTCGCCGGTCGCGTGGATCAAGACGCCGTCGTCTCATACCGTGAAAGCCTCCCTGGAGAACCGTTGGATCCAGGAGCGCATCGTCAGGCTCGTCTACGGGGACGAACCCTTCACGAGCCGCGGGTTCGTGCTGCCGCCGTTCAAGGACGAGATCGAGGTCTATCGCGGGGAGTTCGCGCGGGATTACGGGAACCGGGAGGTTTTCCCGAGCATCCTGGCCGATGCCCTGCGGGCCGTGAGCGACGATCAGGGATCGGTGTTTCTGGTCGTGCGGGCCAAGAGCCATGCCTCTGCGCTGCTGATCTCGTGGGCGGCGGCCGAGGCCGTCGTGCGCTACTACGACGATCGGCTGGACGAGGACCTGGAACACGTGCGGCACATGCTGCACGACGAGGCCGAGGCGCTGCGGCGCTCCCTCAAGGAGGCCGAGGGCAAGTGGGGGCAGATCGTGGCCGCGGTGGGCTTCGATCCCGTGGTCAGACAGAAACACCTCGAGCGCGACATTGAGAACTTGCAGAGCGAGTGCGACCGCCTTGCGGCCACGCACCGGGAGAACACGCGCCGTTACCGCGAACTGGTGGAGAAGCGTCCGCTCGCCGAGGGCGCGCCGCCGTCGCCCCTCGAGGTGGAGACGGCTCTCGTGGACAACGAGCGCGTCGCGGGCGCGCGGAAGCGCCTCATCGACCTCAAGTTGAAGCTCGACGAGATGCTGGAGCGCAGGACGCGGCAGCATCCCGAGGTCGTGGAGCTGGAGAAGCGCATCGGAGAGATCGAGCAGCGCCTGCCGGACATCATGAAGGAGGAGCTTGCCAGGTCGGCGCTGGATTCCAACGACCGCGAGCTGCAAGACGTCCTCATCCAGATCCGCAAGACGGCCCTGTCCCTGGAAGTCAGGCAGGAGCAGTTGGCCGCCCTGAACCGGCGCGCTCAGGAGCTTTCCAGCCAGGCCATTGTCTACCAGCCGGTGAAGAAGGCGTGCGACGACGTGGGCGAGCGCTATCGCACCGTGCTGGCCATGGAGAACAACGTGCGGTTCCTGGGCGCGGCCCACCTGCTCGGCGGAGTCAGGATCGCCGATCCCGGGCGCATGGCGATCACGCTGCCCGTCCCCGGATCGGGATCGGGACCCTTGTCTCTGGCGGTGCTGCTGGGGCTCATCGCGGCGGCGGCCGCCGCGTTCCTCCGCGAGTACCTGGATGTGCGCGTCATGAACGAGGGCGACGTGCGAAAGTGGCTCGATGCGCCGCTCCTCGGCGCGATTCCTCCCGCCTCCAGGACGCAGGTCGGACGCCTGGCGGCGGAGGACTCGGAAATCGCGGAGCGGTTCAGCGTCGCGGCCACCCTGGTGCGCGCCGCGGCGCGGGAGCTCGATCTGCGGTCCTTCGCGGTGTGCAGCGCCGTGGCGCAAGAGGGCAAGACGACGGTGAGCGTCAACCTGGCGGCGGCGCTGGCGCGCAAGGGCGGCGCGGTCGCGCTGATCGGCAACGTGGCGCCCGAGGTGCCGCTGCCCCTCCAGACCGCCGTTACGCGGGAGTTGACGCTGGCCGGGTCGTGCGCGTCCGCCGGGGAATACCCGGCGTGCCTGGATCTGATCGCGCGCGGCGCGGTGAGGCTCGATCCGCTGCTGAGCGCCGTGGCCCCGCTGGCCGAGGGCGCGGCATGGTTCGCGCGGCTGCGCGAGGGCGCCGGCGACTTGATGAAGGTCGTCCTGGTGCCGTGAAGGCCGGAACGGCGGGGGGAATCGGAGCGGGCCCCCAAGGAGCATCAATGGAACCATCGCTTTTCGATCTCACGGGCAAGGTTGCCATCGTCACCGGCGCGAGCCGCGGTCTGGGCCGGTCTTTCGCCCGGGCGCTCGCGCGCGCCGGAGCGGATCTCGCCATCACGAGCCGCGGCCTGCCGGCGCTGGCGGAGACCAAGGCCGAAATCGAGGCGCTCGGACGCAAGGCGCTGCCCGTCGAGCTCGACGTCCGCGACCAGGCCAGCATTGCGCGCCTCGTTCCGGCGGTCATGGACGCCTACGGCAAGATCGACATCTTGGTCAACAACGCCGGCTGCAACGTCAGAAAGCCCGCCGTGGAGGTCACCTGGGAGGACTGGAACCTCGTCTTGGACACCAATCTGCGCGGTGCGTTCTTCACGGCCCAGGCCGCCGCGCGGGCGATGATTCCGCGGCGCCGCGGCCGCATTATCAACATCGGCTCGGTGACCAGCGTGTTCGGCTACGCCGGACTCGCCCCGTACTGCGCCAGCCGCGGCGGCACGCGGCAGCTCACCATGAGCCTGGCCGACGACTGGGGCCGCCACGGCATCACCGTGAACTGTCTGGCGCCGGGGTGGTTCAAGACCGCGCAGAACGCCGTCATGTACGAGGACCGGGAATGGGTCGCGTACCTCTGCGACCGGATTCCGCTCAAGCGCCCCGGCGGCCCCGAGGATCTCGACGGCGCCGTGGTGTTCCTGGCCTCGGATGCGAGCGCCTATGTCACGGGCCAGACGCTGCTGGTGGACGGAGGGATTTCGACGGGCGCGACCCGAGCGCTTCCCCGGAGCGGGACGTAGACCGGAACCGAGGGGCGGAGCCCGCGGGGCGCGGCCGCGCCCCGGAGCCGCCGGGGCCGTCCGGCCTCAGGCCCTCTCGATGGGCGGCGTGCGCGTGTCCGCCAGCATCTCCTCGAAGGTCGCCTTGGCGCCCTTCTCCAGGCTCGTCCTGATCATGAGCCCGATGTAGGACGCGCCGATGCCGTTCTCGATGCCGCAGTAGGCCTTGGCGGGATCCCCGGCGCGCACCGCATCGAAGAAGTTCGCGAGGTGCTCCCGCGTGTCGCCGCCGGCCCCCTGGCCCTGGACGCGGCGCGGATCGCCCGGCCCGGCAGCGCCGGCCGGCGCCTCCCGGAGCTGCGCATAGCAATCCATGACATTCAAGGCGCCCTTGCGGCCCGTGAAGTAGAGGTGCATGCCGCCCCCCGGGAAGCCCGGAACCTGAATCCAGCCGTGCGAGTAGCGCACGATCAAGTTGCCCGGGTATTCCAGGATCGTGGTGTAGTAGTTGGTCGTGTTGCGGCCCGGGATGATGCCCGTGCGGCCGATGGTGGTGGCCGCCGTCGGGTGCGCGCCGATGGTCATCCACATCAGGTTGAACTCGTGGACGGCCTGCTCGAGCATCCAGTCCCCCGACTTGGCCCGATCCGTGTACCAGCCGCCGTGGGTGTCCCATTCGTTCAGGCGCTGGACGTTGCCCTCGAGGAGCTCGCCGATGAGCCCTTCCTCCCGGACGCGCTTGATGATGTTCCGGCGGCCGAGGTGGGCGCCCCATTGAAAACCCATCTGCGCCACGACGCCGGGGTTTTTCTTCCAAGCGGCCGTCACGTTGCGGATGCAGGCGGGGGTGATGCCCAGGGGCTTCTCGCCGTAGAAATGCATGCCCGCCTCGAGGGCGTCGGTGTACATAATGCCGTGCCAGTAGACGGGCGACGCCACGATGACGCAGTCCAGGTCGTCGGCCTTAAGCAGTTCGCGATAGGCGTAGGGGCCGCCCGCCAGGCCCTCGGGTTCGGGGCGATTCGCTTGCTTGAGAAAGGCCTGGGCGGCCTTGACGCGCTCCTCCAGGACATCGCAGACCACCGTGAAGTTGACGTTGGGGATGGCGAGCGCCTGCTCGACCAGGTGCATGCCGCGCCCGCCCGCGCCGATGATTCCCACCCGCAGCGCGGCGCCCGCGCGGGGTCTGCGCGGCGGTGCCGCCGCCGCCGATCCGCTCAGCGCGGCCGCGAGGCCGGCGCCCGCGCTCGTCTGCATGAAGGCTCTTCGCGTCAACGGCATGGTTCACCTCCTTGGCGGCGCCTGTACTCGTTCCGCGCGCGCCGCGCGCCGCGGAGCGGAGCGGCCGCGCTCCATCGACTTTAACGGGAGCGCGCCCCGCGTACAAGACCGCGCGCGGCGCCCCGTGGTAGGATGGACGCCGGCCGGGCGCCGGCGAACGGCGCGCCGCCCGTCGCTCGGAGGCGCCATGAGGAAGCTGTTGGTTCTCGACGTCGTGGCTCTGACGGACCGCCTCCTCCGGCACGCGCCGCGCCTTGCGGCGTTGGCGCGCGAAGGCTTCGCGGGTCGGATCGCGCCGGCGCTGCCCGCCGTGACCTGCTCCGCCCACGCGAGCATGCTGACCGGCGCGCTCCCGCGGACCCACGGCATCGTCGGGAACGGCTGGTACTTCCGCGACCTCGCGGAGGTGTGGCTCTGGCGCCAGTCCAACCACCTCGTCACGGCGCCCAAGGTCTGGGATCGGTTGCGCGCCCGGCGGCCGGAATTGACCGTGGCGAAACTCTTCTGGTGGTACAACATGTACTCGACCGCGGACATCTCGGCGACGCCGCGGCCGCATTACCTGGCCGACGGCCGCAAGCTTCCGGGCATCTATACGCGGCCGGCGGGTCTTGAAAAGGAGCTTGAGAGCGCACTCGGCCCCTTCCCGCTCTTCAATTTTTGGGGCCCCGCCGCGGACATCCGCTCGTCGCGGTGGATCGCCGGCGCCGCGCTCCACGTCCTGGAGCGCCGCGCTCCCGACCTGGCCTTCGTCTACCTGCCGCACCTGGACTACGATCTGCAGCGCTTCGGTCCGGATTCGACGGAGGCGCTGCGCGCCGTGGCGGAACTGGATGCCGAGGCCGCGCGCCTCATCGACGGCGCCCGCGCGCGGGAGTATGCCGTGCTCGTCGTGGCCGACTACGCCATCACGGGCGTGTCCGGCGCCGTGCCGATCAACCGGCTCCTGCGGGAGCACGGCTTCGTGGCGGTGCGCGAGAGCCTGGCGGGCGAACTGCTCGATTGCGGCGCCTCGCGCGCCTTCGCCGTCGCGGACCACCAGGCGGCCCATGTCTACGTCAACGACCGCTCGGCCCTCGGGGCGGTCAAGGACCTTCTGGCGGGAGAGGCCGGCATTGTCGCGGTGCTGGATGAGGAAGGCAAGCGCGCCCACGGTCTGGACCATCCGCGGAGCGGCGAGTTGGTGGCGCTGAGCCGGCCCGACCGGTGGTTCGCGTACGGATGGTGGCTGGACGACGCGCGCGCCCCCGATTTCGCCCGCACGGTGGACATCCACCGCAAGCCGGGCTACGACCCCTGCGAGCTTTTCTTCGATCCGGCGAAGCGCTGCGTGCGCCTGCGGGCCGCCCTGAAGCTGGCGCGGCGGGCGCTCGGGTTCAGGACGGTGTTCGATCTCATCGGCCTGGATCCGTCGGTGGTGCGCGGAAGCCACGGCGCGCCCATCGCGGCGGGGGGCGACGCGCCGGTGCTCATCGGTTCCCTGCGGGAAGCCGCGCGGGACGGCATCGCCGCCCACGAGATCGCCGATCTCATCGCGGAGATCATGGCGGGGGGCTAGGCCCCGCGCCGGAGACCGCCGGGGAAATCCCAGGAGCCGGCGGCCGGCGCCCTCTTACGGGACGGCGTGCTCCGCCGTTTCGGGCTCGTACGCCAACCCTTCCAAGATGGATGGCGCCGATTCGCCGGCGCCGGGCTCGAGGTCGCGAGGAGGATCGACAGGTTGCCCCTCGCCGTCCACGAGCACGGCGACCGCCGGAGCCAACATGCGGGACGGGTCGTGGGCGCGTACCTGGGCGATGGAGTCGTCGGAGAGCCGGACCAGGCTGCCCACCGGGAAGAACCCGATCGTGCGGATGAACTGTCCCACGAGGGCGCGGTCGAAGGACGCGCCCGCGTTGCGGATAAGCTCCGCGGCGGCCTGCTGCGGCGAACGCGACCGGCGGTACGGCCGGGCGCCGATGATCGATTCGTAGGCATCGGCAATCGTGATGATCTTGGCGACCGTGCTGGGCGCGGCCGTCTCCGAAAGCTGCGGATAGCTCCGGGGCGTCTGCGTGAAGTGGTGCAGCAGCGCCGCCTCCACCGCCGCCGGAGGAAAGTCGCCGCCCGCCAGGAGCAGCCGCGCTCCGGCGATAGTGTGGCGTTCGATTACGACGCGCTCGTCGTCGGTGAGCGGGCCTTCCTTGCGCATGATCCGCGCGGGGACGACGAAAAGCCCGATGTCGTAGAGAAAGGCGCTTTCCCCCAGGAGCCGCAGGGTGGTCTCGTCGTCGGTGAGCTCGCAGCCGAGGCGCAGGACGAGGATGGCGCTGCGCACCGCGTGCGAGAGCTCCCAATCCCCGTCCTGAGGCATGAACACCGCCGGGAGCAGCGCATCGCGGTCGTCGCGCAGAACCGGCAGAAACGACTCGACCGTATCCCTGATCCCGTAGGCGTTCGGCATCTGGCCGAGTCGAATCATCGCGCACAGGGAGCGCATTCGTTCGACCGCGCGCCAGTACAACGTCGACTCGCTGCGCCTCGCCAAGGGCCACGCGGTGCGCACGGCGACCTTGAGGGGCGACGGAGCCTCGGGCGATGCGCCCGCGTCTCCGGCGGCTCCGGTGCACACGGAGACGTGCGCGAGGCCGCCCTTGGCGATGTCGGCCTCCAGATCGACGAGCGCGCCCTCCTTCAGCCGCCGGACGAGCATCTGGAGCAGCAAGCGCAGCTCTTCGCGCGTGATGCCCGGCGTTATGTTGAGAAGGCTCAAGCCCATGGCCTGGAAGCGCTGTTCGAGCTGCACCAGGCCGCAGTCGCGGGACACGAAGCACGATTCGCCCACGGCGAAGCTCCGCTCCATGCGGGTGATGGCGACGCCGGACGGGTGCTTTGCGTGCGCGGCCTGGAGGGATTCGAGGAGCCGTCGTTCGCGGTCCACGCAGCGCAGGTGCTCGGGCGCGAAGGTCTCGAAGGCATCGATGGCCGCGTTCAAAGCGTTCAGAAGGGCGACCTCAGAGGTTTGGGAAGCGGCGGTTCTACGCATTGGGCGTCTCCAGAAGGGCTGCGGCATGGACGCGGAGCGGCTCGGGAAGGCCTCCGAAGATGCCGGCCCGCGCGAATTTCCGGAGGCGGCGGCGCGCCTCTTCGGAGTTGATCGAGGCCAGGGCGGTGAGGGCCGCCTTGCGCTCATCGTCGCCGATGCTCCGCTGCTTGATGACGCGGTCCAGATGCTCGCAGGCGAGCGTGCCTCCGAGGGTGCCGACCGCGTTCGCCGCCGCCATGCGCACCGGCGCGCTGGCGTGGGTCAGATACGGCTCCACGGAGGCGACGAAGGCGCGGTCGCCGGTGGCGCCCAGCACCTTGAGCGCGGCCTCGACGAGCGTGACTTGGGCCTGGTCGATGCGCCGCAGGAGCTGGCTCATGAGCGGCGCGACGGTCTTGTCGCCGATGAAAACGAGCTGGTTCAGGAGGCGCGCGGCTTCGGCCTCCGACGCATTCTCGCAGAGCGGCCGCAGGAGGTGGACGATGCGCGTTCCCACGACGCTCAAGGCCTGGCTGACCACGGCGCGCTGGGTGCTCTCCAGGCCGGCGCAATCTTCCAGAAGCCCGCCGAGAGTGTGGGGCGGCACGCTCCGGAAGAGGCGCTCGAGGCGTTTGACCGTGTACGCCTGGCTGGGCTCCGGATGGGCGAACATCCATTGGACGATCCGAATCGGGGGGATGCGCTCGACCAGTATCCGGAGGATCGTCTCGTCCTCGGGCGGCGTCAGGGCGAGCGTCTCGAACATCAGCCTCTCGCGCTGGGCTTCGGGAAAGCGGCCCAGCTCCCTGAGCACCATCTGGCATACCAGGGGAATGAGCGCGGGTTCCACCGACTTGAGCTCGCGGCCGGCGTCAAGCAGGCTGTCGAGCGCCCGGGTCTCCTGGGTGAGATCGAGGCCCGGCGGCGGAAGGGTCGCGAGGGTCTCGTGGGCGCCCGCGAGCTCGTGCAACGAGATCTCGGGTTCGGGCTGGGTGTTCACGGACGTACTCCTTCGTTGCAAGGTGCATGCATGCGGCGGCTTTTCCCGGCGGCCGCCTAAAGAAGAATAGCATCGCTTCCCCGGGACGCGACACGCCGGCCGGCGCGCGGTCGCGAGGCGCCGGCCGCGGTCCGTTTCGGGCGCCGCAACGCGCTCCTCCCCCTTGAGTTACACGGGCGGCGCCGGTTCGCCGTTCCTTAGCGCCGCGCTTGGTCCTTGCTCTCGGATGCAGGCGGGTTTACACTTGATTCCAGTACCGGTAATGGCTGGGGTGCGCCTGATTTGCGGGATGCGCGCGGCGCGGGCGCCGCCGCGCGCGGGAGCGAGCGGACCGTGTCAAATGTAACTAAAGGGTTGTGGGGTTTCGCGGTGGTCGGGATAATGTGCGTGTCCGCCGCGGGCCAGGATCTTGGCCGTTACCAGAAGGCGCGCTTCGTGCGGGAGCCCAAGCCTTCCCGCGACATCTTAGACGTCGGCTGCCAGGGTGTCGTGCCGGTCCGGGTGCCCGAGGTCGCCTCTCCCGCCATCTTCCTGAACATCCAGTTCAGGGTCGCCGTGCCTCCGGGCGCCCACGATCTCATGATCTACGTATACGATCCGGAGGATTACAACGCCAACAACTTCGATGTCGTGGTCAGATACGGCGAGGAGGTGGATTTCATCGAGGATCCGCCAGGCAGCGGCACGGGCCGCCCGGTCTACGACTGGTCCAGCTTCAGCAGCGCCGCCTACGAGGAATGCCCGATCTTCAACATGGACGATTCGCCCATCCCCGCGGGCGACTACTATTTCGCGCTCATAAGCCATCCGGGGCATCCGGGCGGCCCCGTCGGCATGAAGGCCTGCGTCGACGGCGTCTTCCACCGCCTCGCGGACGGCGAGAGCCGGGTCAAGACGGTGGAGGCGTACATTGCCCCGGGTTCCACGGATTTCGGCGAGCAGTGCGTGATCGATGTGCCCGCGGCCGGCGTCGGCGATCTGCTTGTCACGCTGGAGCCCGCCGCGCTCGCCGCGGAGTTGCTCGTTGCTCTCCGCGCCGGCTTTCCCATCGGCGTGGACAGCCAGGGCGACTTTCCTCAGGATGTCTTCATTTTGAATACCTTCGGCGGGTGTGAGGAGGCTTGTTTCACCGTGGGCGGCGGCGGCTTCCCCCTGTATATCGAGGTCTTCGGGCTCACGGCGTTGGCCGAGGAGGCGATGCTCACGGTGCGCTTCAACGGCTGCCGCCAGGAGCTGCTCGTGGGCGAAGAGAATTGCGTCGTGAAGACGATTCCGGGGATCTACTACGATCCCGCGGCCCCGGCGAACGAGTGGCCCGAGGCGGTCCAGTACCGCGTGACCGTGACGCCCGACACGCTGGCGGCCTGCGGCGGCGCCGCGCTGGCGGTGACGGTCGCCGAGGCCGATGCGGCGCCGGGCGCGGAAACCGCGGATTTCATCCTTTACTGCAACCCGGGCGCGCCGGTCCCGTTGAGCGACGTCGACGGGCTGCCCGACTTCGAGGCCGCGCCGAAGCTCATCTACCGGAACGGGCAGAGCGGCCCCGGCGGCGAGACTATCGTCATCGGTCCCGGCGATCTCGCGGCGGGCGACTATTGGTTTCTAGTGAGCCGGGATGTCTCCGGCGCGAACTGCCCGCCGATGGTGATCGAACTCTGCGCGGAGCTTTCCTGCGGGGCGAGCTTCAAGCGCGGATACATCAACGGCGATGACGTCATCAACATCGCCGATGCGGTGGGGCTGCTCGGCTACCTCTTCTCGTCGCGCCCGGGGCCCGCGTGCCTCGATGCGGCCGATGTCAATGACGATGGCAAGATCAACGTCGCCGATGCGGTGGCGCTCCTGGGGTATCTCTTCGCCGAGCGTCCCGCGCCGAGCGCGCCCTTCGAGGTTTGCGGCGTCGATCCCACGCCCGACGAGGTGCCCTGCGCCGCGTCGACGCCGCAGTGCGGCGGCAGGTAGACGGCGATGCCTTCCGCGAGCCCCTTCCGTCTCGCGGTTCTGGCGCTCTGCGTCTCCGCCGGCCTCCGCGGCGGCGTCGCCATCAGCGAGATTTACTACAACCCCGGTCCCGGCGAAGATGCGACCCTGGAGTTCGTGGAGCTGATCAACGCGGGCGGCGAAGCCGTCGATCTCGGGGGGTGGCGGTTCACGGAGGGGATCGCCTACGAGTTTCCCCCTGGGGTCCGGCTCGAGGCGGGAGGCTGCCTCGTCGTCAGCCGGAACCGGGGGCGCTTCCTTGCGCGCTACGGCTTGAGCGAGGATGGCGTCGTCGGCGATTTCGCGGGAAGGCTCGACGATGAAGGCGAGCGCGTGGTGCTGCGCGACGGCGCCGACCGCGTCATCGATGTGGTCCGCTACCACGGCTTGGCGCCCTGGCCCGAAAACGCCGCTGGCGCGGGAGCGTCGCTCCAGCGGATCTGTCCGGAGGCGCCCGGCGTTCTGAGCTCGTCGTGGGTGGGAGAGGCGCCGACGCCGGGCGTCCCCACAGCGCCCGGCCGCCCGTGTCCGCCTCCGTTCACGCCGCCCGCGGTGGCCATCTCGGAGATTCACTACCACCCCCTCGGAGACCGGGACGAAAGCGAGGAGTTCGTGGAGCTCTTCAATCCCGGCGAGGCGCCCGTGGATCTGTCGGGGTGGGAGCTTCGCGGGGCGGTGTACACCTTCCCCCTGGGCACCGTGATCGAACCCGGCGCGTATCTCGTCGCCTGCCGGAACGTCGCCGTCGCGCGCCGGCGCTTCGGCCTCGTGAACGCGGTGGGGGACTTTGCCGGGAGGCTCTCCAACCGGCGGGAGCGCATCGCTCTTTTCGACGGGGCGGGAACCTGCGTCGATGCGGTGTTCTACGACACCGAGAAGGACTGGCCCGCCGCGCCGGACGGCAACGGCTTCAGCCTGGAGCGCCTGTCGTATCAGGCGCCGGGAGAGGATCCCGCCAACTGGGCGACCTGCCTGCCCGCCGAGCTGGACGGCTTTGTCGAGGGTGCCGGCAGGGGCACCCGCCTCTTTCCCGGCAGTCGTTATGTCGCCCTGTATCTGGAGGGCGAGGGGGCCTGCGTCGTGGACGATGTGGTGCTGGAGGACGAGGCCGCCCCCGGCGTCAACCTCCTTGAGAACGGCGGCTTTGACGGAAGCGCGGCGGGCTGGACGATTCCCGCCGGCCTTCACGGAACGTCGGCCTGGACCCCCGACGGCGGCGTCGGCGGCGGCGGCGGCCTGCTTCTCGTCGCCTTGGAGAATTGCGGCGCGGCGTGCAGCCGCGCGAACTCGGTGTACGCGAAAACCGCGCCGCTCGCCAGCGGCGCCGTGTACGTGCTGCGGATGAAGGTCAAACACTTGCGCGGCGCGGTCAGGGTCGCGGCAGACATCGACGGCAAGGTGACGGCCGCCGTCAACGCCGCCGGCGTGCATACGGCGGGCCGTCCCAACGCCGCCGCGCGCGCGAAGGTGCCTCCGTTCCTGGAGGGCATCGGCCGCTTCCCGCGGGAGCCCGACAGCGGCGACAGCGTCGTGATCACGGCCCGCGTGCGCGGCGAGGCCGCCGCCGTCGTGCTGAGGGCCGTTTCGCCGGCGGGCGCGGTGCTGTTCGAATATCCCCTCGCCGATGACGGCGCCCACGAGGATGGGCGCGCCGGCGACGGCGTGTGGGGCGTCACGCTCGGGCCCCGCGCCCGCGGAACCGTGTTTCTCTACACCCTCGCGCTCCGGGCGCCGGACGGCGCCGAGGCGGTGTTTCCGCGTCCGCACGAACTGAGCCCGTGTTTCGGCTACTACGTCGGCGGCCGAGTCGATTCCGTCCTGCCGGTCTATCATCTCCTGCTTCCCGGCCTGTCCGACACCGGGCCCAACAGCGTCAACGCGTATCTGTCGTGCTGGGACTACAAGACCGGGCATTTCGCCTTCGAGGGCGAAGTGTATCCGCACATCGGGGTGCGCCGGCGCGGCAACACGGCCTGCGCGCTCACGAAGGCGTATCTGAAGCTGCGCTTCAACCACGGCCGCTACTTCAAAGGGCTGCGCAAGGTCGATCTCAACAGCCTGTGGACGGACAAGGCGCAGGTTCGCGAGCATCTGGCCTGGGAATTGGTGCGGGACACTGGCGCGCCTTGGTGCGCCACCGAATACGTGCGGCTTCATCTCAACGGGCGCTACTACGGCCTGTACCTCTACCTGGAGCATCCCGACAGCCGTTTCCTGCGGCGCAACGGATTCGACGGCAACGGACAGCTCTTCAAGGCCGAGATGGGACCGTACACCCCCGGGGAATGCGGCTTCACCCCCGGCGTGAGCCCGTACGAGTGGTCGGCCTACGGCGATTGGTGGCAGAAGGAGACCAACCAGGACGGCGACTTCGCCCCGCTGGCCGAATTCATCGATTCGCTGCACCGCGAGCAGGGTTCGCTCGCCTTCTTCCAGGAGCGCGTCGATCCCGAATCGCTGATCCTCTACCAGGTGGGGCAGGTGGCCCTTGGGAATTTCGACAGCGCCGTGAAAAACCACTTCCTGCTCCAGGACGCGGCCGACGATCGTTGGCATTTCCTGCCCTGGGATCTCGATCTTTCCTTCGGGAAGTACTTCTCGCCCGAGGCGGTGGGCCCCGGCCGCCCGGCGGGCACCCTCAACGATTACATGGCTTGCCCCGACCCCCTCCTGGCCATGACGCCCTTCTACGCGGCGGAGTGGTTCGCGCCATGCGCGAAACCCGCCAACTGGCTCCTTTACTACTTCTTCAACGCCGGGAACGGCTACTACCGGCGCGCGTACTTCATCAGGCTCTGGGACCTGCTGCAGGAGAAATTCACGCGAGGGCGCTACGATCCCGCCATCGATGCGCTGTGCGAGTTTCTGCGGGTCGAAGAGGCGGAGGACCGCGCCAAGTGGGGGCGGTATCCCTCCAATATCCCGGCGGAGGAGAACCCTCCGCCGCCGGAAATGCTGCCCAACGCCGCGATCATGAAGGAGCAGATAAGCTGCCACCGCGACCGCCTGCTGTCTCAGATTCCGTCCCAGATCGCCGCCCACCCGCGCCTGCGGATCACCGAGATCATGGCGATGCCCGCGGATCTCGAGGAGAGGTTGGAATTCATCGAGCTTTACAACCCTTCCGTCGCGGCGGTCGACGCCTCGGACTGGTCGATCACGCCGATCGGCTACGTGTTCCCCCGGGGAGCCGTGATCCCGGGCCGCGGCATCGTGGTGGTCGCCCGCGATCCGGACGCGTTCCGGTCCCGCTACGATCTGTCGGCCTTCGGGCCGTATCCGGGCCGGCTGGACAACCGCCGCGAGGCGCTGCGGGTGTACGACGCGGGCGGCGCGGCGAGCTACCCCGCGGTGGTCGACTTCCTGCCTTACGGAGCTTCCGACGCCTGGCCCGAGCAGTGGCGCGGCCACTCGATCGAGCTCTTGACGCCGGGGGAGGAGTTCGTCGACAACGATCGCCCGGAGCTGTGGGCGCGGTCGGCCTCGCGCGGCGGCACCCCGGGAACGTTCCGGGGCGTGTTCTTCTCGCGGGGGGACGTCGATCAGAACGGGAAATTGCAGCTCGGCGACGCGGTCTATATCCTCATCTACCTCTTCGCGCAGGGCGGGGAGCCGGCGTGTCTGGACAGCGCCGACGTGAACGGCGACGGCCGCGTGAATCTGGGCGATGCGATCGCGCTGCTCGCATACATGTTCGGCGGCGGCGCGCCGCCGGCTCCGCCCTTCGGCGTGTGCGGCCTCGGCGCGGAGTCGGCGCTGGGGTGCGCGCGGTTCGACGGCTGCGTGCGGTGAGAGCGCGGGGGGCCGCGTCCCCGCCGCCTCCGTCTTGCGCCGCCCGTCTCCCGCCGTCTACCATCGAGGCATGACGTTGGGGCGGCGCGGGCCGCCCGGCGCCTGGTCCCGGTTGCCGCGAGCAAAGGAGGTCGGCGTATGCGCGGGTTCACAGCGGTATGCGCGGTGTGTCTGTTCTGGGTGTCGGCGGCGCGGGGGCAGGCGGTGTCCGAGCCCCCGCTGAAGGTTCTCGTCGTGACCGGCGGGCACGACTTCAACCGGCCGGCCTTCGCGGCGCTTTTCGACGGGTTGAAGGGCGTCGAGTGGAAGGAGGCCGTGTACGGCGGCAAAGACCTGAACGCGACGGAGATTTTCGGCGGCGATGGCTGGAAGGCCTGGGACGTCTTCGTCTTCTACGACATGGTTCAAGGGCTTCCCGAGAAGAGCCTCCAGGGACTGGCGGCGCTCCCGAAGGCGGGCAAGGGGCTTTTTTTCATGCACCATACGCTGGCCGCGAACCAGAACTGGCCCGAGTACCGGAAGATGGTGGGCGGGAAGTTCTTCACCGGCAAGACCGTCGAGGACGGGAAGGAGGTCGGCCCCTCGGGCTACCAGCACGGCCGCGACATGCGCGTCGCGATCTGCGACAAGGCGCACCCGATCACGTGGGGCCTGGAGGGCTTCACGATCCACGACGAGAGCTATAACAAGTACGCCGTCGCCCCGGGCGTCACGCCGCTTCTGACCACCGACGACCCCACCAGCGACAGGGTCATCGCCTGGACCCACGTCTACGGGAACAGCCGCGTCGTCTACCTGCAGCTCGGCCACGACGAGAAGGCGTACGAGCACCCCGCCTTCAAGACGCTCGTCGAACGCTCGATCCGCTACACGGCGGCGCGGCCCGCGGCGGCTGACCTGCCCTGGCGGAGCCTGCTGGACGGGAAGAGCCTTGCGGGTTGGGAGGCCGAGGGCGGCGCCGCGTGGCGGGTCGCCGGCGGCGTGCTCGTCGGCGAGCAGGGCCCGAACAACGCGGCCGGCGACCTCTTCACGACGGAGAGCTTCGATGACTTCGAGGCCGTCGTGACTTTCCGCGTCAGGTGGCCGGCCAACAGCGGCGTCTGGTTCCGCTACCGGAACGGCGCCACGGCCTACCAGGCCGACATCCTGGAGTGGCCGAATCCGCGCTGCTTCACGGGCACGATCTACTGCGGCGGCAAGATGTTCATCGCCATGAATACGGATCCGGCTCTCGTGGCGAAGGACGACTGGAACACCTTCGTCATCCGCGGCGCCGGTTCCCGCGTCATGGTCTTCCTGAACGGGACGAAGGTGGGCGATGTCCACGACGATGCGAGCGCCTCCGGGAAGTTCGGCGTCCAGGTGCATGCCGGCGCGGAGTTCGGCCCCATGCGCATCGAGATCAAGGAATTCAAGGTGCGGAGGATTTGAGGCGGTCGTGGCCGCGGGGTTGTGGGACACGCACACGCACCTCCAGGACGAAAGCTTCGCCGGCGACCTCGAGGAAGTCGCGGCGCGCGCGCGCGGCCGCGGCGTGGAGCGCATGGTGCTGGTGGGCGTCGACGAAGGGGACTTCGCGCGGATTCCGGCCGTCCTTGCGCGCCTGGCGGGAAGCGTCGCGGCCCTCGGGATTCACCCGCTCAGGCTGTGCGGCGACGACGCGCGCGCCGATCCCGCGGCGGCCGCCGCGCGCCTCGCGGAGGCGGCGGCCGAAGCCGCGCGGCGCCTGCGGCCGGCGGCGATCGGCGAGATCGGGCTGGACGCCGCCGCCGGGTCGGAGGAGGCGCAGGCGCGCCTTTTTCGGTCGCAGCTCGCCCTCGCGCGGGAGCTGGACGTTCCGGCCCTTTTCCACTGCCGCCGCCGCTTCGGGGAACTGGTGGGCATCCTGCGGCGCGATGGGCTTCCGCGGCGCGGCGCCATCTACCACGCCTTCAGCGGCAGCCGCGAGATGGCCGAGGAGCTGATGGCGCTGGGCGTTCGGCTCGGCCTGGGCGGCGCGCTGACCTACGGCAACGCCGCAAGGCTGCGCGCTCTAGTTGCGGGGCTGCCGCTCGCGGCTCTGGTGGTGGAGACCGATTGCCCCGACCTCGCGCCCGAGCCGCATCGCGGCGAGCGCAACGAACCGGCCTACCTGGCGGAGATTTTCGCGGCGCTGTGCCGCTTGCGGGCCGAGGGCGAGGACGCGGTGGCTGAGGCCCTCGCGCGCACGTGCGAGGCGATGTTCGAGGCGGCGCATGGGTGAGACGCGCTTCTCGAGGACCGCGAAGCTGATTGGAGAAGAAGGCGTCGCGCGGCTTGCCCGCGCCCACGTCGCGGTGGCGGGCCTGGGCGGCGTGGGATCGCACGCCGCCGAGGGGTTGTGCCGCGCCGGGGTGGGAAGGCTCACCCTGATCGACCCGGACGTCGTCGAACCGAGCAACCTCAATCGCCAGGTGCAGGCCACCGTTCTGACCCTCGGCGGGTCGAAAGCCGAGGCCCTTGCCGCCCGCCTGCGCACGATCAACCCCGACGGCGTCTTCAACGCCGTGGTCGCCGCGGTCCGCCGCGGCAACCTCGCCGACCTCCTGGCGCCGGACCTCGATGCCGTGCTCGACGCGATCGACGATGTCGCGTCGAAGAGCGCGCTCGTCGTTTATTGCGCGCGGCGGAGTCTGCCCATGGTGTGTTGCCTGGGCGCGGCGCGCCGGTTGAACCCGACGTCGGTGCGCGTGGCGCCCCTGGGCAAGACGCGGGCGTGCCCTCTGGCGCGGGCGTTGCGGGCGGCGGTCCGCGCGGAGGCGCCGGAGGCGCTCGCGAATGTCACCGCCGTCTTCTCGGAGGAGCCCGCCGCGAAACACGCGGGACCGGAGCCCCTCAGGCCGCTGGGCTCGGCGCCCTTCGTTCCGGCCGCGGCGGGCATGGCCGCGGCCTACGCGATCGCCGGCATCTTGCTGGACCGGCACGGGGAACGCGCGCCGTAGGGGTGGGCGGAGACGCGGCGGCGGCGGCGAGACAGGGGCTGCGGCCCGGCTTCAAGATGAAATCGCAGAAATCCCGCCTTGTTCCGATAATGATCTTTGGAGATGGGGCGGCGAGGCTCTAAACTACGTGATTCTGAGCCGGAAAACCGCGTGGAGCGGACCAGAAGCGGGACTTTGCGGCAAGGTCTCCAGGCGGCGTTTCCGACAAGAAGGACCGAGACGGCAAGAGAAGAGCGAGAAGGATGAGGTCTGGGCGTGGGTAGGTGGATGACCGCCGGGGTAGGGGCGTTGGTGGCGGCCTGCATGTCGGGGTGCGGGGGAGGCGGAAAAAGCGGTGATGGAGGGGACGGCGGAGCCGCGCCGCCCGTGAGGCCGGCATCCTCGATGGTTCTCTCGGTCGGGGGAATCTCCCCGGGCGGCGGGCCGTCGTCCGGCGGCACGCTCGTCACCGTTAGAGGCGGCGGTTTCGATGCTCGTACTACGGTTGAATTCAACGGATATCTTGCCGACCGGATCAACGTCTCGGATCCCTGGACGATCCAGTGCACGACTCCGCCGTCGCGGGTCGAAGGGTGTGTGGACGTGATCGTCGCGACGCCCAGGGCGCGAGCCGTGTTGAAGCAAGGTTTCTGCTACAACTGCGCTCTGATCGACGGTCTGTCGTGGAGCAACAACCGCGGCGTGATCAACTTTTCCTGGCAGATTTTCGCGCCCGGCAGCCACATCGACGTGTTCCGGGGCGGCTCGCCGATCGCGACGCTTCCCGGGGACGCCGTCGGTTTCAGCGCGCGGGAGGCTTCCCTGGGCGTTTTCAGGTACACCTTCGTCGTGGCGCCGTGCGGCAGCCGCGCGAGCACCGTGGTTTCATTAGGTAGGTTGAGATGGGATGCCCCGGCCGAGTTCGCGGAGGGCTTTCTGGTGTATGTCGGCCCCGACCCGCGCGCGTTCCCGGACCGAGAGCACCCGCCCTTCAACATCGGGTACCGAATCGAGGTGCCTCTCGGGGAGCTCCAAGGCGCGGGCATGCTTCCCGCCTCGGGGCGTTGGTACTTCGCGGTGGCGAGTTATTCCTATCCCTTCACCTCGGAGCTCTCGAACCGCGTTTCCTGCGACTATTCGGTGGTCCTGGGCGCGGCACCGTAGCGTCCCCGGCCGCGGCCCCTCCCCGCTGACTTGCCCGGCCGCGAGCGGCCTGAAAGGGCCCCTCCGTCCGACGTGTAAAGTCATTCATAAAGCCCCTTTCACCCAAACACCCCGAACACGGCCGGCGTAGTTTCAAGAGAGACATACTGTGCCATAAGGCTCTCGCGGGGGGCGCCGGCCTCGCGGGGCGGCGTTCCAGGCGGTTCCTGGACAGGAGAACGACGTGCAGACGGCAAGACTCGTCCTGTTTTTTGTCCTGGCGCCGGTCGTGTCCGCGCTCCAAGCGCCCCTGGCGGGGGGCGAGACGGCCGGCGACGGCGCGGCCGAGTTTTCGACGGGGACGGGCGCGGCGCTCGAATCAGGGCCGGCCGGGGAGCGGCAGGCGGTCGACCGGGCGGTGGCCGACGCGGTGCACTCGTTCCTCGAGGGATACCTGGCGCCTCAGGCCCTGGCGGAGAACGCCGCCGAGCTGCGCGCGCGCATCGAAGCGCGCCCCGAGGCCTTCGTCCCCGAGGTCAAGGTGCTCGCTCTGGACGAGGAAAACGGGCGCGCGCGGGCTGAAGTTCAGGCCCGCATCGCGGTTGACGCTCTTCGCGGCGCCCTGCAGGATATCGCGGCGCCGCGCACCATCGTGTTGGCGGTGACGGAAGAGACCGGCCGCTCGGACGATGCGGTCACGCGCCTGACCGCGGAGCTTCGCGCGCGCACCGACAACCTTAGGATCGTCGACCCGGTTCAGCTCGAGACGCTCTCCAGGTATCGGAGCTTGAGGGGCATGCTCGGCGGACAACCCGACGCCGCGGAACTCGGCCTGCGGGTGCTCGCGGAGCTTGCGTGCGTGGGCACGGTGCGCGCGAAAGCCGAGGAAACGCATCTGAAGGGTGTGTGGACCGGCATCGGCGAGGCGCGCGTGCGCGTCCTGAGCTGCGCCACCGCGGAGGTCGTCGCGGCGATCAGCCTCGACTTCCAGGACGAGATTCCGGCGCGGAAGACCGAGGCCGAGCGCCGCGCGCGCGACGCGATCTTCCGCCTGACCGCCGATGCGCTCGTCAAGGAGATTGCGGCGTGGAAGCGGGCGGACGTGCGCGTGAGCTGCGATCTCGGGCCGATCTACGCCGCGCTCCTGCGCGGATATCCCGCTCAACCCTTCGGCCGGATCCTCGTGCGGAACACGGGGGAGGAGCCCGCGGGTCCCTTCGTCATCTCCGTCGCGCTGGGCGATTCGCTCCTGGTCGAGCCTTTTCGGGCCGAGGTCGGCGTGCTGCCGGCGGGCGCGGAGCGCGCCGTGCCGGTGCGCGGCGTTCTCGACGCGAAGCTCCTGGACGCGGCCGGCGGCGAGGTTCCCGCCCGCATTGCGCTGGCCGAGCCGGGCGGCGCCGCGGTTCGGAACCTGACGCGCGCCGTGCTGGTCCACGGCCGGAACGCGTTCAGTTGGCGCGAGCCGCGGGCGATCGCCGCGTACGTCGATCCCGACGATGCGGCCGTGAAGGCGCTGCTCGCGGCCGTGTGGCGCGCGCTTCCCGAGCGCGAGATTCCCACTCCGGCGCTGGCGCGCGCCGGTGCGATCTACGGGGCGCTGGCCGCGCTGGGGCTCAAGTACCGGCCTGATGCGGCCGTCGCGGCGCGGGCGGCGATCGATCGCGTGAACTTCCCCGGACAAACGCTGTGCGAGGGGGCGGGCGACTGCGATGACCTGGCCGTGCTGTACGCCGCGGCGCTGGAGACCGCCGGCATCCCCTCCGGCATCGTCGTGAGCGCGGATCACGTGCTCGTTTCCGTGGACACGGGGCTTCCGCCCGGCCTTGCCGGCGCCGTGCTGGGCGAGGACGCGCTCGTCGTGCGCGACGGCCGGGCGTGGTTGCCGGTCGAGGCGACGGCGCTGACCCGCGGGGCCGCGTTTTCGGCCGCGTGGGATGAGGCGCGGCCCGCCCGGGCGCTTCTGGAGAGCGGCGAGGCCGAGTTCATCGCCGTTCGCGAGGCGTGGAAGACGTGGCCGCCGCCCGGCCGCGCTTCCGGCCCCGCGTCCATCGCTACGGACGGGCTGAGCGCCCGCATCGAGCGCGAGACGCGCGCCCTCGGCGACCTGGTGCGGGCGCGGCTCGAGGCCGCCGCCGCCGCCCTCGCGGAGACGGCCGAGGGCACGCGCGCCCTGGGGCGCCTCTACGCCGCGTGCGGCATGATCGACGCGGCTCGGGAAGCCTTCGGCCGCGCGATCGGCGAGGCCGAAGGCTTCGCCGCCAGGTTCAATCTCGGCGAGACGCTGCTTTTGGGCCGGCCGGAGCAACGCGATCCCCGCGCGGCCCTCGCCGAGCTCGAACGCGCGCTTGCGCTGGCGCCGGAAGGCGACGGGCCGGCGCGGGCCGACACGCTGCTCCGGATCGCGCTGGCGCACAGGCTTCTGGGCGAGCCGGAAGCCGAGGGGCGGACGCTCGCCCGGGCGCGCTCCATCGACGCGGGCGCGGAACATTGCTACCGCGCGCTGTTCGCGGGGCCTGACAAGGCCGGCGCGGACGGCGGTCGGGTGCGGATGTTCCTGCTGGAGGGACTGAAGTAGGCGCATGCGAGCGCGTTCCGCGATCACACTGTTGCTTTGCGCCGGCCTCATGCGGGCGGCGCCCGCCGGAGACGCGCATGCGCTGCACGCCCGCGCGGTCGAAGCCTTCCGCAACGCCGATCAGGATCTTGACTGGGTGGCGCGCAACGCGCGCGAAGAGCGCGCGGCGGGGGAGATCGCGGAGACGAGGCGCGAATTGGCCTGCGCGGCGCTGGCTTGGGAGACGTTCCGGAAGCTGGGCGGCACGGAGGCGGCGTACACGCCGAGCGCCGCCGAGGCGCCTTCCCCGGATGAAATCGACGCCGTGCTCGCGCTGCTGGAAGAGCAGCGCGCGGCGTTCTTCGAGGATGCGTCGCGGCACGTGTGGCTCACGTATCTGTTCTTGGAGACGCGCGGCCTTTTGTGGCGGCTGCGGGGCGATCGGCTGCTGCGCGAGGCCGACAAGGCGTTCTTGGCGGAGCTTCAGGCGGCGCAAGCCGCGCGCGACGCCGGCCGCGCGGTGGTTGCGCTGTATCACCTGAGACGTTTCGAGGCGGCGGCGCAGCTTGCGCCGCTTCTGGCGGACGCCTCGGGCATGGCGCCCGAACGCGCCGTCGAAACGCTGAGCTGCCTGCACGGGGCGCTCAGGTTTCTGGGGCGGGACGAAGCCGCCGGGGAGGTCGCCGCGGCGCTGCGCAAGCTGGGCGGAAAGGCCGGTCAGGCCGAGAACCCCGTGCTTGCCATGAGGACGTTCTTCACGGGCCGAAAAGCCGAGCTTGCGAAGGCCGCGGAGACGCTGAGCGCCGCGGCGGGCACGTGGGCGCTCCAGGGCCGGACGCGGGCGATGCTTCACTTCGCCGCGGCGAGCTATGCCATGGGGGCGGGGGATCACGAGGCCGCGCTGCCGCTTTTCCGCGAGGCCCGCCGGGCCGAGCTGGACGGGTATCTGGGGGCGCTGCTTGAGAGCGCGGGCGGAGTGTGCTTCGAGAGCCTGGGGTACTACGCCGAGGCCGCCGAGGCTTTCGGGCGCGCGCGCCTGCTTGCCGCGGCGGATCCGAAGTTCGCGACGGCGCAGTTGGTGAACCTGGTGTCGGCGCTGCTGGGACAGAACCTGCGCGGCGAGGCCGAGGCGCTCCTCAGGCGCGAGTTGGCCGCGGCCGCGGCTCCCGAGAGCGAGCTCTGGCTGCGGGTTCTCCTGGGCAACGTCGCCTTCGCCCGGCGGCACGACGATCCGGCGGCGCTGGAGGATGCCGAGGCGATCTACGCCCGGGCGGAGGCGCGCCTGGGGGACTTGCCCGCCTGCGAGGAGCGCGAGTATCTGGCGGCCCTGCTGCAGACCAATCTGGGGAACGCGAAGCACGCCCGCGCCATGGCCGAAGGGGTTCCGCGGCTGCTCGGCGAAGCCGAGGCCTGCATGCGCCGGGCGCTCCAGGCCGCCCCGCGCGGAAGCCGCTTGGCGGCCGTCGCCTGCGCGAACCTGGCCGAAATTCTGCTTGACCGCGGCGACAGGGCCCAGGCGCGGGAGCGTTCAAGCGCGGCGCTTGCCGCCGCCGAGACGCTCGGCTACCCGGAAGTCCAGTGGCGCGCGCGCCTGTACCTAGGCCGAATCGCCGAGGAGGCGGGCGATTTGGCCGCGGCCGAGAACGAGTACGCGCAGGCCGTGCAAACCGTCGAGGTGCTGCGCGCGCGCCTGCCCACCGAAGAGGAGCGGACGAACTCCCTGCGGGACAAGACCGCGGCGTACGAGAGCCTGGCGCGCGTCCTGCTGGCCGCCGGCGCGGTGGAGCGCGCCTTCGCCGTCGCCGAGCGCGCCAAGGCCAGGAGCGCGCGGGAATCCCTGGGCCTGCGGGAGACGCTGCTGGCGCTCGGTCCCAAGGATGCGGCCATCGCGCCCTTCGTGCGGCTCATGCGGCGCGGGGACCCGGCGCCGGGGGCGACGCGTCCCTTCGCGGAGGCGGCGTCGCTCGACGCGCTCCGCGGCGAGCTCGAAGCTCTGCGCGCGCGGGCGACGGCGCCCGCCGTCGTGGCGCTGTTCGGAGCGGAGCCGAGCCCCGCGCGGACCCGCGCGGAGTTGGATGCCGGCGAGATGCTGCTTGAGTACTTCCCCGTGGGCGATCGGCTTGCCGTCTGGATGCTGACGCGCGCGGGCGTCGCGGCGCGCGTCCTGCCGGCGGACTGGCCGGCGCTGCAGCGCCGGGCCTTGCTGTTCGCGGCCAAGAAAGCCGATGACCGCGCGCTGGCCGAGGAACTGGGCGCGGCGCTTCTCGAGCCCCTCGGCGCGTTGCCTGAGAAGCTCTGCATTGTGCCCACGGGGGTCCTGCATCGGGTGCCCTTCGAGGCGCTGAGGGTGCGCGGCGCGTACCTCGTCGAGCTGGCCGAGACGCGCTACGCGCCGAGCGCCGCGCTGGCGGCGGCGCCCGCGCCGCCTCGGGCGCCCGCGGGGCCGGAGGATTTTCTCGCCTTGGCGAACCCCGACACGGATTACGACGGCGACGGCCGGCCGGACAAGCCGGTTCTGCGAGGGGCGCTCGTGGAGGTCTCCGCGATCGGGCGGCATTATGCGGGCGCGCCGGTTTATCACGGCAAGGAAGCGACCGAGGCCCTCTGGCGCGCGCGGGCGCCGGAGGCGCGCGTGATTCACGCCGCTTGCCACGGCATGTTCCAGGGGCACGATCCCTGGAGTTCGGCGCTTTTCCTGGCGACAGGCGGCGGCGAAGATGGTATCCTGCAGGCTTGGGAAGTTCTCGCGACGGACCTTCGCAACGCCGATCTGGTCACGCTTTCCGGCTGCGAAACCGGGGTGAGCCGGGTCGAACCCGGCGACGACATAGCGGGTTTGCCCCGCGGGTTCCTGCTGGCGGGCGCCCGCGCTCTCGTGGCGAGCCTGTGGCCGGTGGAGGATCAGGCCACGGCGCGCTTGATGGCGCAGTTTTACGGCGGCGCGGCACGGAACCAGCCGCTCGGCGCGGCGCTCAGGGCGGCGCGCCTGGCGTTGCTGCGCGGCAAGGAATTCAATTCGCCCAGGAACTGGGCGCCTTTCGTCCTCTTTCAGCGGCGCGGCGCTCCGCCCGCGGAAGAAACCGCCTCGGCGGGGAAGGGATAGGCGCCGGCTGCTTTCGGTGAAGGAGGTCGTATGCGAAGGTGGAAAAGAAGCTCGTGTGCGGCGGTTGTCGCAGCCTGTGTGGCGCTCCAGGCCGCCGATGCGCCCCCTCCCCCGGCGCCCGCCAAACCCGTCGTGGCGTTCTACAGCCTGTGTCACAAGACGCCCGAGCAGGCCCTGCGGTACCTGGAGGAATTCCACCCCGACCTCGTCAAGGACGGAGCGGTCAAGGATCTCAAGTCGGCGGAGCGCACCCTTGCCCTGACGGGCAGCGCGGCGGCGGTCAAGGAGCTGAGCGATCTGCTCAGCGAATTCGACCGCACCGGGCTCAAGCTCGTGGCCCAGCTCGTCAAGCTGAAGCACATGTCGCCGAGCGTGGCGCTCGAGCTCATGGGCATCGCCGGCATCTGCCAGGTGTGGATGCGTGTTTCCGAGGACCACACCACGAGCTGGGTCGTCGGCAAGGACACCCACACGCTGAGGGCGGTGGCCCCGGCGTACACCAAGTGGGTGCCCGCGCAGGCGCAGAAGGAGAAGGGCGAGGACCTGCCCTTCTACGGCCTCCCCGAGGTTCCCTACGTGGTGGAGATGCCGACCTTCGATCCCTTCATTCCGCCGTCGTTCAACTTGGACAAGGCCAGCGCCGAGCGCTCGCTGGTCCAGTTCCCCAACCCCTCCTCCACCGAGGACCGCAACTGCATCATGGTGGTCGGCACCCAGGCCGACTACGAGCGGATCAAGGCGTTCTTGGACACGATCGACCGCCCGGCGCGCATGGTGATGCTCGAGGTCCAGATCGTGGAGCTGGATGCGAGCAAGATGCGCGACCTGGGCATCGACGCCGCGCAGTTCGCCATCCGGCACAGCATCGTGAACTTCAACACGACCCTGCCCGGCGAGCCGCTTCCGTCGCCGCGTTTCCCCGACTCGATCCTGCGGGGGCCGAAGTACGCGGCGATTCCCGACGCGACGCGGGAGGGCTTCAGCTACCTTTTCGACGATTCGTCGGTGGACATTCCGGGGCAGTTCGCGGCGGCGATCCGGGCCCTCGAGCGCCAGGGCGAGGCCAAGGTCAGGGCCCGGCCGAAGATCCTCGCCATCGATGACCGCGTCAACGTGCTGCATATCGGCAAGGAGCTGGTCACGTTCGACGGCACCGCCGTGACCCAGGACACGCAGCAGGGGAACCTGGTGAGCACCATCAACCGCGTCTCGCGGCAGTACACCGGCATCACCCTCAACCTGAGGCCGCGGGTGGTGGGCGAGGACGGCCAGGAGGTCGTCCTGCAGATGGATATCGCGCTCAACGATTTCGACGGCGAGCGCAAACGCGTCTTCGCCGAGGACCTCCTCGGCGTCCCCGAGATCGCCGTGCGGCGCTTCACCGGGCAGGCGCGCGTCAAGAACCATACCCCCATAATCCTGGGCGGCCTCATCCGCGAGACCGAGGTGGAGAGCTCGAACCGCGTGCCGATCCTCGGTGACATCCCGATCATCGGCCGGCTCTTCGGCCGCAAATACAGCGAGAGCGGGCGCGCCGAGATCGTCATGATGATCACGCCGCACGTGCTGGTCGACAACGACCCGACGGCCATGCCGCGGGAGAGCAAAATCTTCGACACCGAGGACAGCGTGCTCTTCAACGACCGCTATATCCTGCGGGGGAAAGACCTCGTCGGCGTCGATCTGACGACGCTGGAGCCGATCAACAACGGCCGGGAGCGCTTCACGCGGGAGGAGGTCGTGAATCTGTCGCTGCTTTACATCGTCAAGCAGCGCAATCTGGTCCAGAAGCTCGATGTGCTCGCGGAGTACATGCCCGAGAAGGCCGGGAATCTCTCTTGGTGGCAGCGCCGCTGGCCCGACCGGACGTGCCATAACTGGTCCGCCGACGACAAGCAGATCTACTACGAGGCCGCGGCGCACGTGATCGAGACGATCAAGAACCTGAACCGCGACCTGACGTACGCGGAACTCGTCAAGCCGCGGCGCGAGATCATCCTCCCGACCTCGCCCCACCGGGTGTCGCTCACCTACAACGATCTGAAGACGTACTACGAGCGCGGCGACATCGTGCTGCGCGGCGAGGACGAGTTGGACGCCGAGCTCATGGAGGACATCAAGCGCGCGAGTTCGCGCACCTTCCACCAGTTCGCGCGCTACATCGAGAAGGTCGGCGTGCCGGCCGAGGCCCACGGCGAGCTCAAGGGCGAGCTGCTCAAGCTCCACCGGAAGCTTTTCCCCGAGGAAAACGACCTCAAGACGCTGGAGTACCACGATCTCTTCCGGGAGCTCGGCGACCGCGGCCTCGACTTCATGTCCCTGTACACGTATTTGACGGAGAACGAGCCGCGCTACAAGGATCGCGGGAACCTGCGCGTCGGGCAGCTCAAGACCGACCTGAAGGCGTTCCTGCGCATGAGCGTCGCGCTCAGCGAGAAGGCCAAGGAGTTGAAGGAGCTCGACCAGCGGTGGCAGCAGACGAGCGTCGAGGGCGCGGGCGCGCGTTCGTGATGTTGGCGCGGGCGGTGACGGAGGCGCTGCGCCGGGCGCCGTTGCTCGCACTGGCGGCAAGCTTGGGGCTTCTGGCCTGCTCGGGCTGCGCCGGCAGCGACGAGCGGGAACTCTCGCCCGAGGACTACCTCGGGATCCTGCGGCAGCTCGGCAGCTACGACCGCACCGTCGTTCAGGAAGCGGTCCGGCAGATCATGCGGCACCCGCGGTCGCCCACCGTGGCCGCGCTGCAGACGACGCTCCGGGAGGGCCGGTGGGATCTCAGGGTGAAGGTGCAAATAGCGCGCATCCTGGCGATCTGGCCCGACCCCCAGACAGGGCAGATCGATAGGACGGGGCTTCGTGAGCTCATCGAGGGGCTCAGGAGCCCCGAGTCGGACCTGCGGGAGGTCGCCTGCGCGCTTCTGCCGCTCTTCGGCCCGGAGGTGGTTCCTCATGTCGCGGATGTGCTGGCGAGCGGGCAGAAGGCCAACCGCTACGCGGCCTGCGAGGTTCTGGGGACGATCCTGAGGGACACCCAGGATCGCGGGGCCGGCGAGGCTCTGCGGGACAGGATCATGAAGGAGGAGGATCGCGAAGTCCGGATGCTGCTCGTCATAAACCTGGCGGGCTGGACGAACCGGGAGGCGATCGGAGGGTTTATTAACGCGCTCACGGACCCCGACGAAGGGTGCCGGGAATATGCGTGGCTGGAAATAAAGAAGCGCGCCGATCCGCCGGTCGAGTTCGACTGGCGCGGCTCCGTGGCCCGGCGCAGCGATGCGGTCCAGAAGCTGAGAAGCTGGTGGAGCAAGACGACGAACCGGGAGTGAGGGACCCCGGCGGACAGGCGTGACCGCGGCTCGTTCCCGTCGTCGCCGAACTGGAGAGCGTATTTCGAACAAAACGCGTTCGCGGCGCCAACATGAACAAGCGGTCATTAAAAAACCGTTAATATAACTAGCCTCCACCCCTCGGGTGTTCGTACTAAGAAGAAGGCGATCTTAGGAGCGAACGGAACTGAATCATGAGTAGCATGCGGCGGAGCGCCGGACACGCATTCCGGAGCATGGGGAGGATTGTCGCACTCCTCATCTTCGTCGCTCAGATTGCCGCTCCAGCCGCCGAGAGCCCTGTTTCCGAGTCCGACGCCCCGCGGGAACGAAGCGCCCTCGCCACGCTTTCGATCCTGCCTTTCGCCAGCTTGCTCGAAGCCAAGGAAGGGGAACGTAAGCTCGGCGACCGCATGACCGAGGAGTTGCAGGTTCTCCTCAGCGAGTCGGGGCGCTTCCGCATCCTGACGCGCTCCGAGATGACCCTCGAGAAGATGAACAAGCTGGTCGAGCTTCAGGCCCAGCAGGGCAAGGTCGAGGAGCGGGCGCCGTTCCAGCGCTTGACCTGCGAGGAGGCGTTCATCGCGGGAACGATCCACAGGGGCGAGGATCGCGGCTACACCGTCTACCTGGATGTGATCTCGCTTGAGACCGGCGAGAAGCTTATCGCTCTGCGCATGCGCTGCTGGCATGAAAACGCCTTCAGGCGCCTTGCGCGCGCCTTCACGCGGGAGATCGTGAGCCGCGTGGATATGACCGGCGCGATCGTCAAGGCGCAGGACGACAAGTTCTTCGTCCGGCTGGACCGCGGGCCCGAAGGAGTCAGGGCCGGAGACCTTCTGGAAGTCCGCCAAGCCTCCCAGCCCATCAAGGGCGCGGGGGGGGAGATCGACCCGGGCGAGCCGCCGGTCCGCGGGCTGCTCGTCGTCGAGGAGATCACGGCGACCGGACACCTACGCTGTAGCCGCAAGGCCGGCGAGGGCGACAAGGCCGGCTTGGCGGAGGGCGACCGGGTCCGGGTAGTGCCTGTCGTGCCCTCCGAGAAGCGCCCGCCCCAGGTGGCGCTGCGGTTTTTCACGGTGGGGGCCGCCGAGGCGGCGGCCAAGGCGAACCAGGAGGAGTTCGCGACCCTCGTGCGCGAGGAATTGTTGATAAGCGCCGCGGAGCTTCACGGCCGGCGCATCGTCAATCCGCCCGGCTTGAGCGCCGTCGCGGCGCCCGAGACCGATGATCGGGTGGTCTGCGACGCCCTCGGCGTCGACGCGGTTCTTTCCGCGCGGCTTTCCGTGCACGGCAAGCAGGCGCGGTTTTTCCTCAATCTCGTTCCGCACCCTCAGTGCGAGGTTTACGAGCGCGACCCCGCCCCCCCCGAGACCGGCCTTGCCAAGGCGGTGAGCGTCGAGCTTGAGACGGACCGCGGGCTGACGCCCGAGGACGCGGCAAAGGCCGCCGAGCGCATTGTCGCGGCCTTCGCGCCGCGGTAAGCCTACCGTCGCCGGTACACCTCGTATACCTTCTCTTCCTTCTCCGCGACGCGCCAAACCATGGTGGCGCCCGCGCGGTCCGGGAACGCGAAGGGGTTGGCGGGCGAATTCGCGCACAGCCGCGCGAAGGCCGCCAGAGGAGCCCCCGCGACCACCGCGACCAGGCGCTCCGGCGTCGCGGGGTCGGACGCGACCAGCAGGACCACATGCTCGTTGAGGGCGAAGAAGGCGCCGCCCGCTTCGAAGGCGGTTGCGCTCAGCGCCGGCGCGAGGCGCGGCGCGAGCGCCGCGGTCGCGGCGTTCTCGGCCGGCCCGCCGAATAGGATCAGGTTGACCGCTTCCTCGGCCGCCTCCGCCGTGGCGGCGGCGAGTTCGGACGACCAGGTGCCGGCGTTGCGGCCCATGCGCGCCCGCGCGGCTCCGCGCGCCAGCAGCCCGGCGGCGGCTCCGCGTAGAACCGGGTCGGCGGGCGCCAGGTGGACATGCGTTCCCCGCAGGAGTTCATCCAGGCACGGCGCGGCCGCTCCGTCCGTCGCGCGGCCGATGAGCAAGGGCTCGTTGAAGGGGCCCTTCCAGACTTCCGCGCCGTTCCAGACCACGGCGACCTCGCCCGGCGGCAGGCGCAATCGTCCGGGCAGGAGCCGGAGGCCGGCGACGTTCTCCGAGCTGATTTCGATGCGCGCGTCGTCGCCGACGCGCGCCTGGAACGAGGCGGGCAGGTCGGGCCGCTCGAAGCCCGCGATCGAGGCCCACCACGCCGTGCTCCATTGCGGGCGCTCGGTTTCGAAGGCGATGGCGCGGGGGCTTTCCGAGGGCGCGCGCAGGTATGCCGCCGCGCGGGCCCGGGCCGAACCTGCTTCGAAAGGCTGCGCGGGGCCCGGCCGCGTTCTGGCGACGGCGGCGCCGGCGGTCTTGAGGGCGCGCTCGACCGCCGCGGCGGCGGGATCCTCGTCGGCGGCCACCAGGAGCGCGGGCTTGGCGCGGAGATTGCCGGCCATCGGGCCGAGGGATTCCACGTCGGAGGCCGAGACGGCCTCGCCCTCGAAGGGGTTCTTGAGGACGGCGATGACGGCGGCCACGCGGTGCGGATAGCGGCAGGCGAGCTGGAGGGCGAGGACCGCCCCGCGCCCGCTGCCCACGGCGACGATGGGCGCCGTGGGATCGACGCCGGCGGTGTGCGCGGCTTCTCCCAGCGCGCGCAGGATGTCGCTCTCGGCCTGTGCGGACCGCATGGCGCCCTCGCGGGCGCGCGGGGCGCAGACGGCGCAGCGGTTTTCCGCCGCGGTTTCCAGGATGCCGGACGGCCAGGCCGCGAGCTCCTCCTCGGTCGTCGCGCCGCCGTGGAGGTAGAGGATGAGCGGCGCGCGCGCCGGCGCGGGGGGCAGGTACAGGAGATAAGGCTGGAGGCTCAGATCGGACGGCGCCAAGACGCCGCGCAGAAGCAAGGCGCCGGAGCGGGCGCCGCGCGGCACGGGGACGGCGAGAAGCTCGCGGCCGTCCGTCCTGACGGCGAGGCGCGCGGGCGCGCGGCCGCCGCCGCGCGGCACGATGAAGGGGACGAAGGCGATGGCGCCTTTGTCCGGCGCCGTCACGGCCGCCTCGGCGGAAGAGGCGCCCGCGGCGAAGGAGAGCGCGATGCGTTTCGGTCCGGCAGGGGCATCCTCCGCCGCGCGCAGGGCGCACAAGCCCGTCACGGCGGCATCGCCGGGCAACGCATCGGCGATCCACGGCACGTCGCAGCGCAGGCCGGGGGCGATCGCGCCCGCGCGCGCGGCATGGAGCGTGAAGCCCCAGGAGCCGAAAATCTGCGCGGCGTCCTCCTGGGCGTTGTAGGCCAGGTTCTCGATTTTGACGAGGACCCGCGCCGCTCCGGCCGGCAGGTCGGCGAACACCTCGCGCTGGCCGAAAAACTCGTGGAAGTCGGCGCGGTCCAGGCAAAGCCGGCCGTCGATGAACATGCGGGCGGAGCCCCAGGCTTGGAGAACGAGGCGGTGGAGCCCGCCTTCGGTTTCCAGGTCAGCGAGGGCCAGGGCGGTTTCGGGGCCCAGCGCGCCCGGCCCCACCCGCAAGGGCACGTAACCCGCGTAACGCGTGAGAAAGGGCTGGGGATTCCAGGCATCAGAGGGTAGCGGACCGGCGCGGCGCCATTGCGCGGTGGTGCCGGAGGGCATCGGCACGGGACCGGCCGAAGGGCGGAGGCGCGCTTCGCCGCCTTCCGCGACGAAAAGATCGCGCGCGAGGGCATCCAGGGGGCTTGGAAAAGGCCCGAGTACGCGCCACTCGGAGGCGCTCGCCGGATAGCGGGCCTGGAAGTACGCCATAGCGGCGCCCGAGACGAACCAGGCCGAAGGCGGCTCCTCGCCGCGCCGCGTGAGCACGCCGCAGGTCGCGAGGGCCAGGGCGGCCAGCGCGATCGCCGTGCGACGCGTTCTCTTCAGCATCGCGAACTCCGGCGCCGAAGGCGCGGGGCGATCCTCAGCGCCCGGCCACGCGCGCCAGTTCCGCGCACGCGGCGTCCGGTCCTTTTTCGGCCAGCGCCGAGAGGAGCTGCGTTCCCACGACCGCAAGCTCCGCCAGGCCGGCGAGGGCCTCGACCTGCGCGCGCGATCGGATGCCGAAACCCACGGCGATGGGTAGGGCGCCGAAGGCTTTCCGCAGCCGGCCCATGTAGGCGGAGAACGCCGGATCGAGCACCCGCGACTCGGCGCCCGTCGTCCCGACGCGCGCCGTCGTGTAGACGAGGCCCGAAGCGTAAGGCGCCAGGGCGGCGAGGCGGTTGTCGGTGATGTTCGGCGACACGACCAGGACCGGATGCAGGCCCGCCGCGCGGCAACCGTCGAAATAATGCTCGGCGTCCTCGTCGGGCGGCAGGTCGGGGACGATCAGGCCGGCGACGCCGAGCGCGGCGGCCTCGGCGAAGAAAGCCCGCGGTCCGCCCTCCCAGCGGAACAGGATGTTGTAATAGCTCATGAGGAAGACGGGAACGTCGGCGGCGCGGGTGACGCGGCCGACGTTCCCG
>ERZ1026800.160-NODE-160-length-64061-cov-4.596021_pt1 | contig 64061 bp, 57 predicted proteins | sample MGYA00520873_ERZ1026800 | MGnify/ENA primary metagenome ERZ1026800 (study PRJEB33270, sample SAMEA104284475) | anaerobic digester metagenome | biome: Anaerobic digester microbiome; feature: mesophilic sludge digester; material: Anaerobic digester biomass | place...
TGGACCATTCATGGATGCTCTTTGTGTTGAACGATAATGTTTCCAAATACCGGTGATGAATGAGTCGGTATCAGCCCAAATCCTACTCACAAAGTCATAGAGCCAGCTAAAACGGACGCCTCGTTGTCCTAACGGGACCTCCTCTTCACTCCATGAGCATTCATCAAGAGGAACGAGACATTCTGCAGCGCATTTTTTTATGGGTGGAATCTGGTGAATCATATGAACGGATCTCCTGCCTAACATATATTAGACAACTAACTATATATCACAAATATTAACGAATTGTACAAATTATTAACAATATCAGATAAATAATCTGTATGCACGATGCTTTGTTGAGGAGGTTTATCGAATGATGTTACTGTGTCGCGGCAGTGAAAATAAATATGTTATAATAATTCTGTCTATTGCCTGAAAGAATATCTTGATAACCAGTTAAAATGGAAGGCTATTGTGAGTGAGGTTAGGGCAAATAAGGTCGAGGCGATTAGAAAATTCTGGGAGGCTTTCTGATCCTGCGTAGAAGAACAGGGAGTTAGCCCTGATCGCTCACATTACTATGTCAAATGGGCGCAGGCCTTTGTCCGGTTTGCCCCGGGGAAGCGGTTGCGCGAACGAACGGGAAAAGATATTGAGGCTTTCTTTACAGATTTAGGTAAGCGTCCCGGCACCGGTGACTGGCAGGTGAAACAGGCTGAACACGCGTTAAAGATACTGTATGAGGTTTTTCTTCCCGAATATGCGCCTGTCAACTCATACGAAGATATACAAAAGGCTCAAGTCAGGAAGAAAGTGGTTCCTCGAACCAGGGAAGATGTGTTTCGCGATCAGGCGATACCCGGGGAGGTGGAGCGGCTTTTTGCTCCTCTGATAAGCGCCATGAAAACAGAGATCCGGAGCCGTCACTACTCGATCCGCACTGAATCCTCCTACGTTGATTGGGTGCGACGCTTCATTGCGTTTCATGACTATACTGATTTAAAGAAACTTGACGCGACGAAAGCAGTGAAGGAATACCTTGAATATCTTGCCGTCGAAAGGGCGGTGGCAGCCAGCACTCAGAACCAGGCCCTGAACTCCCTGGTATTCCTGTATACTAATGTTCTCAACAAACCCTTTGGAGACCTGGAGACCTTTGTCAGGGCCAAGCGTCCTCAAAGGCTGCCTGAGGTGATGACAAGAGAGGAAGTCCAGGTTCTGTTTGATCATATGGAAGGTGTTACGCTGCTTATGGCCGGCCTGATGTACGGGGTGGGTTGCGCCTTATGGAATGCGTGAGGCTACGAGTCATGGATCTTGATTTTGGACGACGCCAGATCATGGTACGGGACGGGAAGGGCCAGAAGGATAGAGTGACAATGCTGCCTGAACGCTTTTCGGTCGTTTTGAAAGAACACCTTGCCAGGGTGAGGACTGTGTATGATAATGACCGGGCCAGCGGCGTTCCCGGTGTCTACATGTGGCCTGCTCTGGCCCGTAAATATCCAAAGGCTGCGTTGGAATGGAAGTGGCAGTATGTATTTCCCGCAAAAAGCCTCTCTGTTGACCCGCGGAGCGCCATAGTACGCCGCCATCATATCAATGAAAACCTTGTGCAAAAAGCTGTTAAGGAGGCGGCGGGTAGGGCAGGAATCTACAAGAGCGTCAGTTGCCATACCCTCCGTCATTCCTTTGCCACCCATCTTTTGGAAGCCCGCTACGACATCCGCACGGTCCAGGAGCTGCTGGGACACGCGGATGTCTCCACCACCATGATCTATACCCATGTCCTGAACAGACCGGGGCTTTCAGTCATGAGTCCTGCTGACTTTTGATGTTTAGGGGCCTTCCGCTGCCATTTGATTAAATTTTCTTTTTGCGATAGATTTTAGTGAAATTGCTATGATATTGGACCTTCCATTACAGCTTGCTGAACAGTCTCCCTATTATAAACATCTTGGCATCACCATTGTGGAAGCAAGGGAAGGTTTTGCGAAACTTCGGCTAAACTTTATGGAGTGCCTGACCCACCCTTTTGGTTATCTTCACGGTGGAGCTGTGGCGAGCCTGGCAGATTCCGCCGGTATAAATGCAGTATTAACAATGTTGAAAGATGAGCAGAAAGCCCTCACCCTTGAGATGAAGATTAACTATCTTTTGCCTGTTAAAGATACCGCCATATTTGCAGAGGCAAGAATTGTTCACAAAGGTAAGAAATTCGCATTGGCTGATGTGGATATCAAAAACAGCGACGGCCAGTTAGTTGCCAAGGCAATTGTGACATGCGCGATTATGTAAAACCGGCAGGCCAGCCGTTAGCTGTCAGCAGCCAGCTAATCATCGGAACACAATAGAATTAAATTATGTGATGACACATCAGGAGAAAACATTCCTGAAGAGGCAAAATTATTATATTAAAATGGATACACCAGATTAATGGCACATAAACGGAGAAATAAGCCTTTGAAACGGAAGATATTAATATACATGGTGTCCATGGTGGCGTTCTCAGTTATCCTTCTTGCCACGGGTTTCTACATATATATTATGAAAGATATCCCCTCGGTTAAGGTACTCAAGCGCCTTGAAAATAAGCCTGTGAGCAGTATTTATGGTGCGAATGGAGAATTAATATACCTGATTGTTCCTGATAACAGAATATTCATCGATTATAACAAGATACCTCAGCATGTAAAGGATGCATTTCTCGCTGCGGAAGATGCAGAGTTTTTTAAACACGGCGCGATTGATTTTCAAAGTGTGGTGAGGGCGCTCTGGAAAAATATTACATCAGGAAGGGTTGTCCAGGGCGGGAGCACCATCACCCAGCAGGTGATCAAATCGCTTTTGCTCGGCCCTGAAAGGAGTATCCTGAGGAAGACCAGGGAGGCGATTCTTTCGTACCGGCTGGAAGGGTCTTTGACGAAGAAAGAGATTTTAAACCTCTATCTGAATAATGTATACATGGGACACGGTGTCTATGGGGTTGAGGCAGCATCACAGATATATTTTGGAAAACATGTGTGGAACGTGACAAGGGCGGAGGCTGCTCTGCTTGCAGGGATAGTTCAGGCGCCTTCGCGGTACACGCCAAAAAAATATCCCGGTGCAGCTCGCGTCCGTCAGGAATATGTTATTGGGCAGATGGCTGAAAAGAAGTTCATCGATGAGCGACGCAGGAACGAGATACTCAAGGAGAAGGTGAATATCCGCGAAAACAACGGGGTATTTACAGATAGTTATTTTAAGGATTACATACTCAAATCTGTTGAGGAGAAGATTGGCAAGGGTGTTCTTGCTACACGAAAATTATCAATTTATACCACAGCAGATGCAGGGTTGCAAAGGCTTGCAGAAGACGCTGTTAAAAGAGGTTTAAACCTGTATGAGCAAAGAAAAGGTGCTTACAGTGTGGTGAGCCATATCGATAGAAAGAAGTGGAATAATTATAAAAAGGCCAGAGAACGGGATTACAAACAGGTAGGTTTGAAGGCCGGTAAACAATACAATCTTCTTGTATCGGATAAGCTCGACAATGGTTATGCAGTTTTTGCGGGCAATGAAAAAGGCATTTTGAAAATGGATGCCTTTCCATACAAACCAGGCGATATCATAAAGGCCACATATGATGGGATTGACGGAGAAAAGATCCATGTGTTTCACCCTATCAAAACAGTGAAAGTTGAAGGGGCGCTCATTAGCCTGGATGTCCAGACAGGATACATCCTTGCCATGGTCGGTGGAAGGGATTTTGAACAGAGCCCATACAACCGGGCAATAGCTGCTAAAATTCAGTCGGGCAGTGCATTCAAACCATTTATTTACCTGGCAGCTCTTAAAAAAGGCTATACCATCGATACCATGCTTGTGGATGAACCAAAGGAATATTCTATGGGTATGGGAAAGGCATGGACACCAAGGAATTATGATGGCAAGTATGTGGGTCAGATTTCAATGCGGGACGCAGTTGCCTATTCGAAAAATGCCGCCACCGTGCGTCTGTTGGAAGAAGTCGGTGTGAATGCTGTCAAAGAGGTGATGACTGATCTGGGCATAGACGCAGATCTTCCTCACGAGCTTGCTATAGCGCTTGGGACATCAAACCTGACCCTTCTTGACCTGGTTAAGGGATATGCTGTGTTTGCCAATGGTGGTTTGCGTGTAAAGCCTATTGGTGTTTTGAGGGTTGTTGATTCCACAGGAAATACATTGATGGAAAACCATGAAGAAAAAGTGCGGGTTTTATCAGAGGATATTGCATACAATATGAATGTCCTTCTGAAAGGACCAACAGAATATGGCACAGCAAAAGGCGCTGCCCGGCTTGGCTATCCGGTGGCAGGCAAAACAGGCACAACGAGCAATTATTACGATGCACTTTTCATCGGGTATTCGCCCCATGTAATCACCGGGGTATGGGTTGGTTTTGATACGAGAACATCCCTGGGAGAGAAAGAGAGTGGGGCAAGGGTATGTTTGCCAATCTGGATGAGCTTTATGGGTACTGCGCTCAGGCGATACCCGCCTGATGACTTTGCAGCGCCTTCGGTTTTTTCTCCTATCCTCGAGTGGTTCAGGGGGTTCAGGTCTGATGGAGGTTCTCCCCCGCGGCCTGACCAGAGGCCGGAGACAGTACCAAACAGAAGGCAGGAGCCTGCACCTGAGCCATGGCCGAGGATTCACTAATCAGCTCATAGCTGTAAGCTCATACTGCCAGACATCTTATCAGAATCCACAAAATGCTCGCGTACCTGGTACATGAACGCCTCCAGCCGTGTATCAATGTTTGTGAGACCTTGACCATCATAAGCGACATTGATGATGGGAACGTTATATTTCTTTTGAACGAGCCTCAAGACGGCACTCGTTATGGTTCCTGGCATGCAGGTAAAAGGCATGACATTGATAATACCTGAAACACCCTTGTCAATAAAATCTATGGCCTTGCCCACACTCAGAATAGCCTCACCTTCGAAGCTTGGATCGATATAGAGACTTGCTTTGTCAATTACGCTGTTCACCGAAGGCTCTTCTCCATACTGGATGAGTCCCATAAAAGGTTCTTCCAGTCTTCGCTCTTCCTTGCCCTGAATGTATTCGGTAAGAGATGTCCTTAATACATGAGTTATGCTTCTCTTCCTTACACTTTTACGTCGTTTGTTGCTGAAGTTGATATAGGAGATCCATTCTGTTAACGGGGCAAACCAGGCTTGTCCCCCGAGTTCTTCCACTTTTTTAATAACATCGTTATTACTGAACCTGTTACATCTTACGTAAACTTCGCCCACGACCCCTACGATCGGCCTTGGGATTTCATTCCTTTTGATTTGGAGGAAACGATTGATCGAATCATGAAGTGCATTGACAATCCCGTTATTGCCCTTTTCAATTGAGTAGGCGATTGACTCGATTGATTTGTGGTACACCCGTTCAGCATCTCCTCTTATTATCTCCATGGGCCGTATCTCATGGAGCATCTTGATAAGCATGTCAGTTGCTACAATGGCCTGCCAGCTCAACTTTGAAAAACGGTTTCCTACAATATTGAAATCCTTGTATAGCTTGTCGTCCTGGTTGGGTGCATAGACGGGTACATTTTCGAATCCCATCTCATCGAGAATCATACGGTGAAATCTGTGGTATTGGCCGAAACGGCACGGACCATTTCCTGATGGTATGAGGAAGGCGCTTCGTTCAGGATCGAAGTCGGACTGCTTGACCTTTTTGACCATGTCCCCTGTAGTCAGGATACATGGGTAACATTCTTTTCCGGACGTATATTTTCTTCCCCAGTAAACAGACTGATCGTCAGGCTCATCCATGACTTCAGCCTCTTGACCACAGGCTCGAAAGGCGCTCCTGAAAGCAATGGCATGATCTGACATATTCGGGATATAAATTATTCGTCGATGCGATTTTGTGGCGACGTGCGGTTGCCTGGATTTTGAGATTGTGCTGTTTTGCTTTGCATTTTTTATGCTGTCAAGGAAGGCCTCGAGCCTGGTAACGATTCCGGCATCTGCGCTGTGTTCATCAATCTCCAACTGGAGAAATGGTTTGCCCCTGATGATCCTCTTAAAGAAGTGAGTAATAAAAGAATCCGGCCCGCAGCCGAAGCTGGTTACATATATGCCATATACATTTGGCAAATCCTTTATGCTTCTTGCCGTGCGCAGTATCTTCTGGCCGTAACCCCAATACATGTTTTCCAGATCTCCATCACTGACGGCATTTTCAACGATAGGCATCATGTCCATAGGTAGCGGCTGAACACCCAGAGCCATAAGCTTTCTATGGATGTTGAGATTTGCCCCGGGATCTGCGCTGTTGTATGGCCTGCCGATTATCACCATTGCCTTGTCATTGTCATTTAAAGCTGAAAGTGCATCTGTTCCAGCTTGAGCTATTTTTCTGTAGAATGTTTCCTGAACCTCGAAGGCAGTGGTTAAAGCCTTTTTCACCTCTATTTTGGAACGATTTATCTCTTTCCCGTAGGCAACAAGACAGTCGAGTATTTCTGCTTTGTTTTTGCCAAAATAGACAATTGGCGTATCCATCTGAACACCGTGGGCGTCAAAATCGATAGATGCCCTTATACTGTAAGGGATGGACTGCGCATAGGGACAGGCGAAGGAATTAGGAGCATTTTTTGAAGTCCCTCTCAGGTTTATTACGCTGGGGATAAATATCCGTTTTATGCCCTTATTGATGATATTGAGTATGTGGCCATGGGTGAGTTTGATGGGAAAACATGTTTCCACGATGATGCTCTCGACACCTTCGCGTATCGTCTTTTTGTTGGTAGGGTCAGAGAAAACCGGGGAAAATCCGAGTTCTGTAAGAAAGGCCTTCCAGAATGGCATGAATTCCCACATATTCAGGATCTTTGGGACACCGATAGGTTCGCCGTCAATCGTTCGGTCATATGTGGAGTGGAGGAGTTCGTCCCGCACTTTAAAAAGGTCCGGCATGTTTCGTTTCTCACTGCGTCTTACCACGTCATACTTCTCGCACCTGCTTCCATAGAAAAGAGGGCTTTCGTTTTCGACGGTCACTTTTCTGATCTCGCAGAGGTTCTCGCACCCTTTACATTCGAATGTTTCGATAGAATAGGGCCGCTTGCTAAGATCAAAACCCTTAAAGTTACTGTGGTCCCAGCTCTTTTCTTTCATGGCGAGCAGGGCCACGCCGATAGCGCCGGTAACGTCATGGTGGGAAGGCACTGTTATCGGTTTGCCGACTGTCTTCTCGAAGGCAGCGATAACTCCTTTATTGAAAGCAGTGCCACCCTGAAAGAAAATCTTATCTCCTACTTTTCTGTCACCAACTACCTTGTTTAAATAATTTGCAACAATCGAATACGAAAGACCGCTAACTATATCGTCTGTGCCTTCACCCATCTGTTGGTGGTGAACGAGGTCCGATTCGATAAAGACCGTGCACCTTTCTCCCATTTTCACCGGCTTTTTGGCCGATAGGGCGAGGTTTCCAAATTCCTCTTTAATTGAGATTCCAAGACGTTCTGCCTGTTCTTCAAGGAATGATCCTGTGCCTGCTGCGCATGCCTTGTTCATCTCAAAATCGACTATAACCCCATTGTCAATGCTTATGTATTTGGAGTCCTGTCCACCAATCTCGAACACAGTATCCACTTCAGGATCAATGTGGATGGCTGCCTCAGCCTGGGCAGTGATCTCGTTCCTCACTATGTCGCCGCCGATGAAGTCGGCAGTCAGATAGCGGCCTGATCCGGTAGTACCTGCGCCGAGGATTTCAACCTGTCTGCCTACCTCGTCCGCAATCTCGGCGAGCCCTTTCTTTACAGCCTCGAGGGGGCGTCCTTCCGTCATAAGGTAGCGTTTTGCAAGAACATTCTTCTCCTTGTCGATTACAACGAGATTTGTGCTGATGGATCCCACGTCAACACCTAGATATACCTCTGTTTTTCCGTCTACAGGTTTCATGTCGTAGGAGACGCGCAGGTTTTCATTAGAGATGACCAGCGGCTCGTGGGCGGCCCGGACTTTTTTATTCATGAGACAGTCATTGAGGCTCCCGAGACCAAGGTAGCGGTTACGTAATGACGGTTCATCAAGAACGGCAAAAAGGGCACCTGCGGCACCCATGGAGGTAAAGTGCTGGGGTACAAAAAATTGCGTATCATTGAGAGAAAAGACGTCCATCAAGGCACGGCGCATTGCAGCATTAGCCGCTACGCCACCCACAAAGGCAACCGGCGCAGCGATGTCTCTTCCTTTGGCGATGTTTCCCTTGAAGTTTCTTGCCAGGGCGTAGCAAAGCCCGGCCACTATTTCATAATCTGGCGTTGCTATCTGCTGGAGATGGATCATGTCGGATTTCGCAAAAACTGTACATCTCCCGGCAATCCTCGGGGGGTTCGTAGACTTTAGGGCAACCTCCGAAAACTCCTCGATGGTAAATAGAAGGCGGGATGCCTGCTGATCTAGAAACGATCCTGTACCCGCTGCACAGAGAGCATTCATTGAAAAATCCTTGACGCGAATCCTTTCATTTTGTCCATCCTGCTCGAAAAGAATAAGCTTTGAATCTTCTCCCCCGATGTCTATCACGCTACGAACGTTGGGATAGAGGTGATTAAATGCCTTGGCAAGGGCAACAATCTCGTTGACAAAGGATGCACCGATAAGTGCGGCAAAATCCCTGGCCCCGGTTCCGGTGGTAGATACAAAATCGACCTCGAATTTTTCAGATATCTTTTCCAGGGCTTTTTTGCCCGCCTGAAAAGGCCTCCCCATGTGGCGAACGTAACGACTGCTTACAATCGTGTTCTCTTCATTCATGACTATGACATTTACGCTTACCGAGCCGATATCGAGTCCTATTCTGTACATTGGGACACCTCCATAGTAGTTAACTTGTAGTCTTTCACTTTCACCTTCCAACAGCTTGAAAGAGATGAGGTAGGGCAGTTGTCAAAAATGGCACGTAAGAGATGAGTAACACTCCTCCAAGGAGAACCAAAAGTATTGGCAGGATTGATCGGATTACCTCAGACATTGGAACATCGAACCGGTACGCAGACAGGAAAAGATTCATTCCTACCGGCGGCGTAAGAAAGCCTAGTTCCATATTGGCCAGGAATATAATTGCCAGATGCAAGGGGTCAATGCCAAACTCTCTACCCAAAGGGATTATCAATGGTGCAACCACAATAATGGCCGAATAGATGTCCATAAGGCAGCCAACAACAAGGAGAAAAATGTTCAAGGCGATGAGAAAAAGCCACTTGGAATGAATGGAATTTTTTGCCCATTCCACAAGCCTTTCCGGAACGCTGACGGTGAAAAGGAAGTCGGTGAATCCCATGGCAACACCAAGAATAATAAGAACACCGCCAACAAGAAGACCACACCCACCATGACCCTTGGAACATCACGGAAAAACTTCAGGTCACGATATACGCAAACCTCAATAATGAGTGCATAGAGAGCTGTGAAAGCGGCAGCCTCTACAGGAGTGGCAATTCCGGAAAAAAGAGATACGAGGGCCACAACGGGAAGAAGAAGCTCCCATTTGGCCTGTAATACTGCTTTTAAAGCTTTAGTTCCCGATAATGCTTCCTGAATATAGGTTGAAGGGTCAGATCGTATGCCCCACCACCAGGTGAGCACAAGAAGCAGGACCCCTGGTATAAGACCTGCCAGGAAAATACTGCCGATTGTTATCTCGCTGCCGATTGTTGTTGCCACTACAGCATAGAGGATTGGAGGAAGACTTGGTGGAAAAAGAAGGCCAAGAGAACCGGCGCTGGTCAGGAGGCCGAGGGTATTTCGCTGCGAATATCGTGATGAAATGAGAATAGGCATTAGGAGACCTCCCAGGGCAAGAATGGTAACCCCTGAAGCGCCTGTAAAAGCGGTGAATAGTGCGCAAACAACAGTGGTAATAATAACCGCCCCGCCCCGCATCTTTGAAAAGATCGTTTGGAAGATTGCAAGAAGCCTCTGTGCTGCACCACTTTCTGCAAGGAAGTAACCAACGAGGGTGAAAAGGGGGATAACCGGCAGAGTCGCGTCGACAGTGAGACGGTAATGGTTGATGGGTACCATGGCGATTGGTTGCCCGTTTCCCCAGAAGAGGATCATGGCTGCACCACCGAGTACCGTGAAGATTGGTGCTCCAAGGACTGAAGCAAGGAGAAGTCCGACAATGCCCGGTAGAACCAGACTCTTGGCCGACACCACAGTACCTATGCTAAGCATAGCAGTGATAATAAGAAATGCAACACATCTGATTGTCCAGGATGAACAAACCTGAAGGAATGTACGGCACGCAACGAGTGCAAAACCGAAGGGCAGAATTAACAGGATGGGCCAGAGGGGAACACCGTGGATCAGGGTGTCACCAACTATTTTCTTCGCAAGAATGAATTGTATGCTGGCAATAACTAGGTAACAGGTTATAACAACGGCGAATAAGTTTGCATAGACTGAAGCAGCTGTTTTCCATTTCCCCTGAAGATATGTTGTAACAAAGGAGATAGAGAGAAGGCGCCCCTTACGGGCTGCAATGACGCTTCCCAGCATGCCGACATACAACACGAGGTGTTGCACGAAAACTGCTGAGCCCGTGATCCCAACTCCAAAAACTCTCCGAAGAAGGCTCTCGGCAAGGGGTAGGGCCATCATCAGCCCTAAAGCCATAACAATCAATCCATTTTCGAGACCCTCGAAGATGTTTGCTGCGGTTGATGATAGCGACCTTCTTTCCTTTCCCCTGCAAAGCCGCGCCAGCAAGCAGGTACCAGGCCTCCGCCTGAAGCCTAAGGAATCTAAACTATTTGTTTGCAGTACTTTTTCCATGGTACCCCCTTAAGAGACTCTCTACCCTGTCGAAACTCTCCGCAGTTACCATTGAGCTACGGATTTTTGGGTAGACAGCCCTCACGGCTTGTCTCCATTCTTCATTAATTTGTGGCGATGGAACCACTACATGCAGACATTGTTTCTTTCTCATTACCTCGACGGCATCATCGCTCTCTTTTCTTCCTGCCTCCTTAATTTCCCTCCCGGTTTCAGCAGCTACCTTGAGAAATTCCTCCCTCAGGCCTGCCGGAATTTTTTCCCATACTTGTTTCCTGATAACTGCCCCACCGACTAACGGGCCCCAGTTGATCTCCAGCATGTATTTTGTAACCCTTGCGTACTGGCCGGCATTCGCCGAAAAAGGGGTTGCCGATACCACGTTGATCATGCCTGTTGAGAGAGACGAGAGGATATCGGATGGTTCAAGAGAGACCGGATTTGTTCCCCACTCTTTCATTATGTCTACCTGTTCGGGACTTCCTGCCCAAGTAAACATCTTCATCTTCTTTAAGTCATGGGGATACATAATGGGGTGGACTGAGAAATGCCTGATCCACCCTATGTCAGTCCAGAAAAGTACGATAAATCCCTTTTGTTCCATTGTTTTTGAGAGTTCTGCCCCGAATTTCTCCTCAACAAAGTCTACCTCGTCCAAAGACTTGTAGATCATCGGGATGTTACTCAATCCTGCCGCATCTTTGTTTATTTTTGAGAGTCCTACAATGGTCATGAGCGCTCCGTCTATGCCACCAACGCCCATCTTGTCAACCATAGCTGCTTCCCCTCCGGCCCGGTAGCTGCCAATGACCGAGAGTTTGATCTTACCCCCCGAGAGTTTCTGCCACTTTTCTCCCATCTTGAGCAGTGCTACGTGGGGGCTTGTTCCCATGGGCGCAAGGGTGACAAGGCGTATTTCTAATGGTTTGTCCTGGCATGAGACCTCAGACGGCTGTACCAGGAAATATGCCAAAGAAAGGATTAATACCAGGAGAAATACTCTTATTATATGTTTCATGTTTTTTCCTCCTCACAATTGAAATCCCCCACTTCAGTTGACAAAAAGCTTGTCAGTCCTCTGAAGCAGCCAGCGGGCTTTTTTTTGCATAATAACATTTGCCAGTCTCCACTCTGGTTTTGCGTCAGCATTTATTGCAAGCGCTCGTTCGAGAAAAAGTATGAACTCTTTCTTATCTTGCTTTGGAAGGGACACTGATTCCGCCATGGTTACATATGGGCCTGCCTGCTTGCCGTCGCTCAATTCAACTGCTCTCGAAAAATACTTTCGTGCGTTTTCCTCCGGATTACCAGTGCCAGATGCACGATTCATGTCATAGGCGATAAGAAATGAATGAATAGCTCCGTTATCGAAGGATTCATCGAGCGCAAGGGCCTTATCAATAAGAGCCTCTACTTTGGGAAGATCGGCAATGAGATCCGCGTTGTTTTTTGCCATTGAAATGGCCCCCGCCCAGGAAACTGCTGTCCAGTATGCATAGGGTACATCACCCTTTTTTAAATCTTGAACAACTTTTTCCGGTTCACCGTGGAGTGCTTCTGCAAAACCAGGATGGCGGATATCAAGTGCTCTCAGTCCATAATCTCTTGCCCGCAGATAAAGGCGTAATGCCCGTGCACGTGTCTCCATAGCCCTGATTAGATTATTCTCTTCAGTTTCGTCAGCCTCCTGGACAACAAAGGCGAATGCATACTGGGTAAATCCGCTGGAGAGAGCAAGAAGGAGCCCTGTATGTTCGGGTGTTTCTGCAAGAACACTTTCCATGAGCTTGAGACTAAAAGGTGCAGCTGCCTTGATCATGTCAGGATCATTATCAGAAGAGAAGGTAGATCCACTTTTTGCTAAGGCGTCACCGAGATGGTTCATGGCTATTTTCTTAACTGAACAGCCGTTACAGAGAGTTGCGAAGATTATGAGGACAAGCAAAAGAACTCGAATGCGCCAGCAACGCAGGATGTTTAATTGCCTTACCGGACTGCTTTCATATTGTGTCAATGTTGTCATGCTACGATTATGGCTGAAAAAATGAAAAAGAGAATATCAATGATTAACGTAATTAATATCTAGATAAAATAAGTATTAACTATGTAAGAGTTAAAAGATAAGACTGAAGATTGACTTTCTTTTTATTGATATTGAGTTTTCTTCTGATATTGTAACGATGAATGTCTATTGTCCTGGGTGAAAGGTTAAGGATCGTTGATATTTCCTTAGTTGATTTCCCTTTTTTCATGAGATCTGCTATCTGGATTTCCTTGGGGGTAAAATTGGCATATTTGGAGGCCATACTCTTGATGAAGGGGGAAAGAATCTCGTTCAAGTTGCTTTCCACAATGTCGATGATAACCGTATCTCTATTTTGTTGTCCCGCTCGAAGCTTATCGATGTAGGGAAGAACCAGTTCCTTAATATTATGCAAGACCTTTTCCTCAAGGTCAGTCTTGTCCTCCTCTCGCTGTTTGAGCAGAACCCTGAGCGCAGCATTTGTCTCCTCAAGGCTTCTCGACTTCTTTTCAAGATCATCCTGGATCATCTTCCGTTCAGTGATGTCTACGAGTGTCCCTTCGTAGAAAAGGAATTTGCTATTGTTGTCCTTTACAGCTCTGATATTGACGCTGATCCATATTCTTTGACCATCTTTCCTTCGGCATATGACCTCAAAGTTGCGAACGAATCCCTGCTTGTCGAGAAGGCGCCGTAATTCGTTTCTCTGACTTTCATCTGCATAGATTTCGTAACGGATATCCTTGACTGCCCTCATGATTTCTTGAGGTGATTTATATCCGAATAGGTGTGAAAAAGAAGGATTTGCACTTAGAATTTCTCCATTGATTCCTATCTGAAAAATACCTTCCACAGCGTTTTCGAAAATGTTCCGATATTTTTCCTCTGATGCCTTGAGTGCTGCTTCCATTTTCTTTTGTTCAGTGATATCAAGAAATGATGCGATTGTCTTGTTTGTATGAGGAATTGATGCGATCGTGATGAGGACATCTCTGACGTTGCCATGTCGATCAACAATCTTCAGTTCATAGCTTCTGGGAGCTTTTTCGGGATCCTGCCTTCTTAGTTCATTATAACTCAGTATCCTCTCCAGATCCTGTCTGGCCACGAACTCAACAGCTCTTCTTTTGCCCTCCAGGTCAGAGGCTCGATATCCGACAAATTTTTCACATTCCGCATTGGACAAAGATATGGTTGTGTCATCTTCCATGATTATGATGGCAGTCCCTGTGTTATGGAAGATGGTGCGGTAATAGGCTTCTGAACTGCGCAGGGCTTCTTCGGTCTTTTTGTGCTGAGCGATTTCAATCTGTAATTGTTCGTTTGCAATTCTTAGCTCAGCAGTGCGGCCTTCGATGAGGGACTCAAGATTGTTACGATAAAGCTTCAGTTCTTCCTCATTCCTTTTTCTCTCAGTTATATCCCGGGAGACAACCAGTACTCCAATGATATTCCCATTATCAACAAGAGGGGTTGCATTTATTTCTATCCATAAAGATTTACCTTTAGAATTTATGTAACTCAGCTCGTATGCTGGCACAACCTTACCCATCATTACAGATTTGAAACTTTTTTGAACCATGTTTTTGTTTTCCGGAATGACAAAATTAAGGAAGCTTCTCCCGATGAACCATTTCCTTGTATAACCAGATCTCTTCAGGGCAACATCATTGACGAAGGTGAAATTACCATTGGTATCCAGTGTGTAAATGGCATCATACATGTTCTCTGCAATGAGACGATATATGTTGAGGTTCTGTGATAGGATTTCCTGAATATGTTCAGAGTTTTTTGCCTGAATTTGATTGTTATCTTTGGTGGTCTTTTTCATGAAGTTTCATTTAGTTCAGCATCAAACATTGTCCTTCAATCTTTGATGTTTTGCAAGAAAAATAGTGTGCTGCTGAGGAAGCATCAACTATGATTGCTATAAGCTGCTTTTCGTACTATTCCGGCTCTGCTAATGCTTCGAAGCCGGCCACAATGTCAAGAAGTTCATCGGTTATAGCCATCTGTCGTTCCTGGTGGAACTGAAGTTTAAGCCCTGAAAGAACGTCATCAATGTTCTTCTCGGCTCCTTGCATGGCAGCAAGACGACTTGCATTCTCGCTCGCGAGTGATTCTGCAGTTGCCTGAAATAAAGAGACAAAAACATATTGACGTACGATAAGAGGAAAAAGTTTTTGCCATTCCAATGTGTACATGGGCAGGACTTTTGTTGGCCACTTTCGCATCTTTATATCCTGAAGCCATTCAAGATCAAGGGGCAAGAGTCTGACACTGTGAGGACGATACTGTGACCCTGATATATGGTTGTTATAGAAAAGATAGAGCTGATTGATTTTTTTGCTCATCCACCAGTCCGACAGGATTTCGTTGATTTCCTGAACGGTCAGTGTAATACCGGACATGGAACCAGGCACCGAGAGCTCTTTATCTACTTTTTGATTACCATCTTCAAGGTAGCCTGTTACTCGCGCACCCACCACGACGCATGATCTGTCTGAAGGTTCACACCCGAGTTTTTTCATTTCTTCGAGGGCATAGGCGGCAATCTGTTCATTGAACTGGCCACACATCCCAAGGTCAGATCCAAAAACAACTGCTCCGAGACATTTTTTAGTCCCCCGCTCCTTAAGAAGGGAAGTCTCCTTTTCCCTCATGAGTATCTGAAAACCCATTTCAACAGTCCTGTTATAGTCGGCAAGTGATTCGACAGCCCTTTCGTACTGACGAATGCTAACAGCAGCGAGGGCTTTCATAGTTCTTACAAGAGACCGTAAATCTCCGGCAGTGCGAATTCTCCGTTTGAGTGTTTCAATAGAAGGCATACTAAACGATACCGTAATGGAAGGTTACGGTGTCTTTTGCCATCTTCAGAATAGATTCTTTGTCTTCAGCGGTCAACTCCTCACCCTTCTCTATGCGGTGACAAACATCAGGTAACTGCTGAACGAGGTTCTTACGGATTGTGGTCTGCGCCTCATCTACCGCGTCAATCTCAATATTATCGAAAACGCCGTTCGTCACTGCCAGGAAACAGGCGATCTGTTCAGCGACGGAGAGGGGCTCGTATTGTGACTGCTTGAGAACTTCACGCACACGATGGCCTCTTTCAAGGGTTTTGAGCGTTGCTTCGTCAAGGCGTGTCCCGAACCGTGCGAAAGCTTCGAGCTCTTCAAACTGAGAGTAAGAGAGGCGAAGATCTCCTGCCACTGCCCGGTAAGCTGCCAGCTGAGTTTTGCCGCCGACCCTTGACACGGATTTTCCAACATCAACTGCAGGAAGGATTCCCTTCTGGAACAGGTCTGGTGAGAGATAGATCTGCCCGTCTGTTATTGAGATAAGGTTCGTGGGTATATATGCTGACATGTTCTGCGCCTCTGTTTCAACAATAGGCAAGGCAGTGAGGGAACCGCCTCCAAGCTCTTCCTTGAGGTGTGTCGATCGCTCGAGTAACCGGGAATGGATGTAGAATATGTCTCCAGGGAAGGCTTCTCTGCCAGGGGGACGACGTAGAAGAAGCGATAACTCGCGGTAAGCTCGTGCATGGGCTGTAAGATCATCGTATATGACCAGAACATCATGACCCTTTCGCATAAAATACTCACCCATGGTAGTTGCCGCATAGGGAGCAACAAATTGCAGACCTGGCGTATCTTCCCCTGTGGCAAGCACAACCATGGAATATTCCATGGCCCCGTACTTCTTTAGATCAGCTATGAACCGCGCCACAGCAGCACTCTGTTTTCCGATAGCACAGTAAATGCAGATGACGTCTTCATTCTTCTGATTAATAATGGTGTCGACCACGATCGCTGTTTTTCCTGTCTGGCGATCTCCAAGAATCAGTTCTCGCTGGCCACGGCCTATAGGGATGAGAGCATCAACAACCTTCAGTCCTGTCTGAAGAGGCACAACCACAGGGGCCCGGTCCATTATTGCCGGTGCTTCCCGCTCAATGGGAAGGCGTTCAGTGCTCTGAATTGGGCCTTGATTGTCCAGGGGGCGCCCCATTGCATCTATTACCCTGCCCAGGAGTGCTTCAGTAACCGGAACATCGAGCACCCTTCCTGTGGGATATACCTCAGATCCTGCTTTCAGGTCTGCGCTCTGATCGAGGAGGACCACGCCCATACCTGAAGGGTCAACGTTAAAGACGGTGCCCAGAAGATTTCCTGTAAAACGGAGAAGTTCCTCTGATTTTGCACGGGGGAGACCTTCAACCTGTGCCACACCCTGGCCTACGGATTTAACTGTACCAACCTCGTCAGCCTTAACATCAGGTTTGAAGCTCTCCAACTCATGTTCGATATAACTAAACGTGCTATCAAGAACTGTATGTAATTCATCAGCGCTCATTCTGCCCCCTCACTTCTCGACCCCAATTCCATGGCTTCTAAAACATTCGTTTCTAAAGACGCCAGATAATTATCAAAACTCCAGGCGATCTTATGACCCACGGTACGGAGTTCGATGCCGGAAATGACATCAGATGCAATCTGATAGTCTATCTGACATTCATTATTAATATATTCTTTGATTGTATTGAGAATTTTTACCTGCCCCTCATCAGGTATCTGAAAGGCACTGGTAATAAGAATTATTCCCGAACCATTAACTGATTCTGAAATGAGACGCCGTTCCTCCTGGCTGAGTTTTTCAACGCGCCGTATGAAGACATCAACGATCTGCTGTTCGAGGTCCTTATCTGCAAGGTCTTTAAGCACTTGACGGGTTACGGCAAAGACCTCTTTTGTTGCTCGTTGCCCAAGATCCTTGAGGAAAGCAATTTTTTGTTTTTCTACAGTCTCATGCCACCGTGCCTGGATACTGTCAATCTCTTCCCGTGCTTTTTGCATAAGGTCTTTTTTAAAGGACTCAGATTCTTCCTTTGCACTCGAGATCATCTCTTCCCGTTGAGACTCGATGTACTGGTTCTTGAGTTTGAACATCGCTGCCTCATTCTCGGCTTCTTTTCTCTGAGTTTCCGCCTCTTCAAGACGGGATGTTATACGAGCCTCCCTCTGGTCCATAGCGTTGATGATCCTGCCATAGAGAAAATGCTTTAGGAGGAATACGAGAATAAGGAAATTGATAATTTGAGCAACGACTGTAAACCAGTCAATCAGCATGGCGAGTTCCTTATTGAGATGTCACATAACGCCAGAACGGATTGGCAAAAATCAGAATCATGGAAATGACAAAACAGTAAATAGCCAAGGACTCGATCATTGCCAGACCTATGAAGAGGGTTCTAGTAATAGTGTTCGCCTCGTCCGGCTGCTGGGCTATGGAGCTCAACGCCTGTGCCACTGCACGGGCCATGCCCAGGGCAGGACTTATGGAACCCACAAACATCGTCATTCCAGCAATAATTATCGAGATCATCCCTACCAGGGTCTTAACATCCATATCATCTCCTCCTTATTATAATTTGGTTAAACCGTCTCCTATATTTTTGTTCGTTCATCCGCTTACAGTGGTTGAACCGCTCAAACTACCGGAACTGTGTGCAAAGCTTTCTTTCTCCTCATGGGCTTTAAGGGCTGATGCAATATACACTGTGGAAAGAATGGCGAAAATGTATGCCTGGATAAGACCTATCAACAATTCGAGCACCTGCATTACAATAGGGAAAAGCAGTGGTGTAATTGCAAGGAGTATTCCTACAACCTTGCTGCCGCTCATGATGTTGCCGAAAAGACGGACGGCGAGGGCAACGGTACGGGAAACTTCGCCTAATATATGAAAAGGCATGATGAATAGGGAGGGCTCTGCAAAATGCTTCAGGTAGCCGATAGGGCCCCTGTCCCACATGCCGTACAAAGGAACCGCAACGAACACACAAACCGCCAGAGCCGCTGTTGTTGAAAGCGAGCTGGTAGGGGGAGCATAGCCTGGCACGAAACCGAGAAGATTTGAGATAGCTATAAATAGGAAGAGCGTTCCAATAAACGGCAGATAGCGACCAGCGTCCTGCTGACAGATTTCTCCAATCTGATTGCGCATCCCAACCACAACAACTTCAAGAAGGCTCTGCCAGCGCGATGTTTCAGGTTCTGTGGAGAGATTACGGGTGGCAAGCCATGACCCGACCGTTAAAATTGCCATGATTATCCAGGTGTACAGTATTGTTGCGTTAAGGGTAAAGAATTTCCACTTCCAAAGGACAACTGCATCAGGACTGATCTGGTCGAGGTGTAGTATCTCCATACCTTAAGCTATCCCTTCCTCCTCTGGAGGGTTTGATGGTCCAAGCCGTAACGGTGTGTCAGTATCTTCCGCATTACGAGAAAACCAAACATGCAGGCCAGTGCTCGTTCCCAGTGTCCGGACATAACGAAGAAAAATCCGGTGAGTGTTAACCCTGTTCTGACAAAAAAGCTTACAAAAGAGAGCAGAGCCGGTTTCTTTACCTTGACAAGGCCCTGCACGGTCATCCAGAGGGAACCAAAGTAAAACAGACCCAGCAAAAGACCTGCTGCAAATGCAATTGAGACATTAAAAGCGATCGATTCAGTCATTCTTGCTCTCCCGTTTGAGCCAGTACCACGCATGAAAACAGCCAAGGATAAGACCGGCCATGAGAAGGGTGAGGGTCCAGGAGAAATTAGCCGGCCATGCCCTGTCAAGCCATTTACCTATGGCCACCCCAATAAGGGTTGGTGTGGCCACTGTCCATCCCACAAGACCTGTCATGCGAAGGCCCTTCACAAGAGCGCTGTAACGCCGCTCGCTCCTCGCTTTCAGCTTGCGGGCTTCTTTTTTTCCTATTTTTTTGGAAAGATAATCTTCGCTCATCCGTTCTGCATCTCTCAGTATGCTACTTGTAGCCACGCTCTCCCAGTTCCATGAATCCCCGCACCAAATCAGCCTCCAGCTTTGCCATGGTTGAACGGGCTGATTTTTCCTGATCATCAATGTGTCGAAACACCCTTTCGACTGTATCTTTGAGTTGGCCCAACTCTCCCCCTCGTACGGCCCGTGTTGAAGAAACGAGCACTTCCGGTCCTGCCTTGACAAGCACGCCTTCATCCACAGCCAGGAATTCCTCTTTGCCTTCGGCAGAGACAAAGGACAGGATACCAGGAGCAAGGGCTGCGAGGAAATCAATGTGGCGCGGGAGAAGGCAAAATGAACCATTCACTGCCTCGGCAATAACCTTGTTTACCTGCTCATTTAGTAAAATTCCAGCCGGCAGAAGGATTTTAAGATTCATGAATTTTGGCCTCATGTATAGTCCCGATCATATAAACAGCACGTTCGGGATACTCCGAAAACTCATCGTTGAGTATTCGCTCACAGCCCTCTATGGCATCTTCACGGCTGACCGTCTTTCCTTTTAATCCGGTAAACTGTTCTGTCACAAAAAATGGTTGAGTGAGAAAGCGCTCAAGGCGCCGTGCACGATAGACAGTCTTGCGGTCTTCTTTTGAAAGCTCCTCAATACCGAGCATGGCGATTATATCCTTGAGGTCTTCATAAGTAGCAAGAGTTTTCCGTATTTCCTGGGCAACATGATAATGTTTTTTTCCTACAAGATGGGGTACGAGCATTCGTGAACCTGACTGAAGTGGGTCGATTGCCGGGAGAAGGCCCTCGCTTGCCCTTTTGCGTGAAAGCACTATTGATGCAGAGAGGTGAGAAAACGTATGAACTGCTGATGGATCGGTGAAATCATCAGCAGGGACGTAAACGGCCTGCACCGATGTTATAGCTCCGGTGGCAGTATTGCAAATCCTTTCCTCGAGTTTTGCAATCTCCGTCCCTAGGGTGGGCTGATAGCCCAAACGTGAGGGCAAATACCCCATAAGCCCCGATACCTCCATTCCGGCCTGGATAAAACGAAATATATTGTCAATGAGCAGAAGAACGTCCTGCTGCATATCATCCCGGAAATACTCTGCCATTGTCATGGCTGCATGACCAACGCGGAATCTGGCCCCGGGAGGCTCATTCATCTGACCGAATACCATGACGGTATGGTCCAGAACACCTGCGTCACGCAATTCACGGTATAACTCTTCGCCTTCTCGACAACGTTCGCCAATTCCGCAAAAGAGGCTTACCCCTTCATGGCGGCCAAACATGTTATGGATCATTTCTGTGATGAGCACAGTTTTGCCCACGCCTGCACCACCGAATAGGCCGGCTTTACCGCCCCGTTCGAGAGGGGCGAGCACGTCCACTGCTTTTATGCCTGTTTCGAATATTTCTGAAACGGTTGATTGCTGGCTTAAGGGTATTGAATCGCGGTGAATCGACCGCCACTCACCGCCTGAAACAGGGTCCATTTTGTCAATGGTTTCGCCAAAAACATTGAAGACTCTGCCCAGAAGCCGTTTACCAACAGGTACCCTCAATGCATTGCCAGTATCGATGATTGATGAACCGTAAGCGAGGCCCTGTGTGGGTACCAGTGCAATGCCACGTACCATTTCTGAATTGAGGTGGGTGATGACCTCAATGACAATTCGACCGTCATCGCCGGTGCGGAGCAGATTATGGAGGGGTGGAAGTTTGCCCGGAAAGGATGCGTCTACAACACTTCCCCGAACAGATGTCACAGTTCCTACTTGCGGATCGTTAATGCCAGATTTAATGGTTCTTTCATGTTCGTTCATGTACGGGCCTCCTCAAGCTCCTACAAGAAAGTGCGCATGAAGTGAACTACCAACTGGTCACATTCCAACGTCCTAACTGAAAACTCACAGAATATTTTAAAACGAATTTCTAACCATTTATCGATTTAATTAGCATTGATTCAAATTCTTGTCAAGGATAATAAAGAAAAATCTTTTCACAAATGATGCAAACTTCTGGTAGAGAGGCTCTGTGCGTTGGAGAGGCTGCAGGTATCCATTAAAGCCAGAATTGGCTATCAGCAGCATTTTATTTTTTTCCAGCTATTATTTACCTATACAGAATCGGGAGAAGATATCATGGAGAATATCTTCGGGGCAGGTTTCTCCGGTGATTTCTCCAAGATTAAAGAGAGCCTCCCTGAGTTCAAAGGCTGCAAACTCTACAGGCTCCTGGTTCTCCTGACAATTTATGGCCCTTCCAATTGCCTCATAAACCTTCTGAAGTACTTCTCGGTGGCGGACATTTGTGATCAGTAAGCTAGCCCGTTTACCCTTCTTACCCATCAGTTTTCTGTAAATGCCGTTTTTCAGTTCTTCAAGACCAGAACCACGGAGGGCAGATATGTTATAAAACTCCAGACCCCGCGACAATATTTTTGTATTATCGAGTTTTTGGGGAAGATCAATCTTATTAATCGCGACCAGTATGTTTGTTCCGGCTATAGCTGTATAGATGTCATCGTCTTCTGATGTGTAAGCGTCAGAGCCATCGAGAACCCAGATTATTAGATCTGTCATAGGAACCTTATTTTTTACTCGATCAATCCCCTCCTGTTCAACAATATCTTTTGGTTTTCGGAGGCCGGCAGTGTCTACAATTCTTACCTTGATTCCTTTTATATGGAGTATGTCTTCGATAAGGTCGCGGGTGGTGCCCGGCAGAGGAGTGACTATTGCCTTTTCTTTAAGCAGCAAGGCGTTTAATAGACTGGATTTTCCTACATTTGCTTTTCCGATAATAAGGGCTTCCAGGCCATGCTGGATCGCTCTTCCTTCATAATAGGATTTGATGAGTTTTTCTACGTTTTTATGGGTTCTGCGGAGAATAGTCAGGCATTGTTCCATATCAACATCGATCTCTTCATCAGGAAAGTCAATAAGAGCCTCTATTTCCACAAGCACTCCTTTGACATTGTTCTTAATTGTATTTATCTTGGAAGAAAGCTTGCCTTCAAGATGTTCCACAGCACATCGCAACTCTTCATTCGTTTCGCTCTGAATGATATCGAGCACGGCTTCTGCCTGGAGGAGGTCAATCCTACCATTGAGAAATGCCCGTTTTGTAAACTCGCCTGGTTCCGCAAGACGCGCACCACACCGGATTAGGAGAGAGAGTATGGCCTGTTGGGATGCAAATCCTCCGTGAGAGTGAATTTCTGCCATGTCTTCCCGTGTATAGGTTTTTGGTGCTTTCAGAAGGACGCCATAAACCTCATCAATCTTCTCATTGCTATCACTGTTCGTGATCTTACCAAGATAGAGGGTACGAGGCAAATAGTTTTCTTTTGTTTTAGCAGGACGAAATATCTTGAACAACAGTTCGTGTGCTTTTGGGCCGCTTATCCTGATGATGCCGATTCCGCCCTCACCAGGCGGGGTCGAAATGGCGCAAATAGTGTCAACGGTTTCCATGCCTGTAGCCGGCACGGGCAGGTCTGTTGCTTGAGGCAGAGATGATAACCTTCTTTATGTGGCCATCTCCCTCGCTCTTTGTCGCGATATTCTTATTGTGTTTGAAGAGTGTATGGATAATTCTCCTCTCATATGGGTTCAATGGATCTGTTGTCTGGCGCCTTCCGGTCCTCCGCACGCGGTCTGCAAGTCTCTTTGCCATGATAGTGAGTGCCTTTTTCCTCTTTTCTCTGAAACCGTTTATGTCAACGAGTATTTTTGCAGATTGTTTGTAATGTTTTGCAATTGCAAGTCTCAAAAGGTATTGAAGCGCTTCGAGGATCTCACCATCTTTGCCGACAAAAACATCCCCGTTGTCACATTGTATCATGAAAAGAAGCCGGTCGAGCTTTTCGCTGATTTTGCTAACCTTGATGTTAAAATGTAATCCTGTAATTGTTGCCACATCTGTGAGGAATTTTGTTCCATACTGTTCAGGTGTATCCTCTGAAACTGGTGCATCCTCTGGAACTATTGTATTCTCTGAAACTGGTTTATCCTCTGCAACAGGGGAGGCTGTGCCTTTGATCCTCGCTGTTATTCTTATCTTTTTACTTCCAAGAAGGCCAAGTATGCCTTTTGTATCAACTTCCTTAACATCGACATCGAGGTCCTTTTCTTCAACATTCAAAGCTTCTGAAGCTTTTTTGATTGCTTCTTCATATGTTTTTCCTTCAATTTCTATAGAATTCATCTATGTTACCTCCTCAGGTTGCTTTCTTGTTAATATAGTATTGCTGGGCTATGGATATTACATTGTTAACGAGCCAGTACAATACAAGGCCTGATGGAAAACCCCAGAATAAAAACGTAAACACAATGGGCATGAGAAGCATAATCTTTTCCTGCATTGGATCTGCTGTGGTAGGCGTCATCTTTTGCTGAAGCACCTGGGTAATTCCCATGATCAGGGGAAGGATTCTTATGGGCAGGGCGTATCCGGCAACACTAAGTGTAAACAGGTCTTCTGGTGCTGAAAGATCGTTCATCCACCATAAAAAATGGGCATGACGGAGTTCGATGGCCCCGGAAAGGGCTTTGTAGAGCGCAAAAAACACGGGTATCTGGATGATCATGGGTAGACAACCGCCCATGGGGTTAACCCCTTCACGTTTATAAATTGCCATCATTTCCTGGTTTAGCTTTGTCTTGTCATCTTTATATTTTTCTTTCAATTTCACAATCATCGGCTGAAGCTTCTGCATTTTTTTCATGGAGGTGGAGCTTTTTACCGTGAGAGGATAGAAGATTATTTTTATAAAAATAGTGAGTATAATAATATTTATTCCATAGTTACGGGTGACCCTGTTCATCATGTTCAAGGCCCAGATCAGAGGTTTGGCAATAACGTCGAACCACCCAAAATCGATGATTTTCTGCGCCTGTACATCCAATGACTTTAGAACATCGGTCTGCTTTGGCCCAAAAAAGAGCCTCCCTGTTGCCATGCCCTTGTCCATGGACATCCGAAGGACAGGAACGTTGTTTTCTGCCTTATGAATAGTAAGAGGAAAATGTGAATCTTCGGAGGGTAACCAGATAAAAGCGAAAAATCCTTCATCAAGTCCTGCGTACGTGTATGTCTTGTCGACTGCGATATCCTTATCAATCTTGTCGATTTGCTCGAATTTTTTCCCGTTATATATGAAAGGACCTTTAAAAACGTATGAATTTGGATTTGTGCCCGATATAACAGTGAAATCCACCATCGCCTTGTCAGCATCTGTTGCCTCTACCTCAATCTTCATGTCTATAGTGTATTTATCCGGATAGAACGTATAAATCTTTCGTATCCTTTTCCCATCAGTCAAGGTTCCCGAAAAAATGATGGTTTCTGGTTTATCCTGTATGCTCATCCTGTTTTTGTCTGGTTTAAAAATAGTGCGGTCGTTTACTGTTGAACCGTTTGTGGTTTTAGAGACTTTCGGGGTATAGCTGTACGGTTTGATGTCTTGAACGAGTTCTTTGCCTCCAACTCCTTTGACCGCTTCTTTGTATTGATTTAGCTTAACACTTTCAATACCACCGCCAAGATCGGTGAAAGTGACTTTAAACAACGGAGTTTCCACGAGAAACCGTTGGGTTGCCTTGGTTTCTTCAGGTTTTGGTGCTTCAGTTTTGGTCAGGGGTACGCTGCCAGTGACTTTAGGTTGTGAAGGTGCATCGGTTTTTGTTTGTGCCTTCTCTTCAGGTTTGGCCTGAGGCGCTTCTTGCACAGGTTGCCTGGGTGCAAAATACATCTGGAAGAAAAAAAGCAGGACAATGGTTAATAGAAGCGCTATCATGGTTCGTTTTTCCATTACATTCCTCCGCTATTTGACCGGATCGTAACCGCCACGACTGAAGGGGTGACATCGGAGAATTCGCATGATGCCACACGCCAGACCCCTGAAAATCCCTTTTTTCTCAATTGCTTCTTGCATATAGCTGGAACAGGTGGGATAAAACCTGCATTGGGTGGGTATAAAGGGAGATATACAAGTTTTGTATATATCCAGCAGGCAGATTGCTATTTTTTTTAAAGGGTATGTACCTGCAATAACGCGTGCAGTTCTTTGTCTGTCTCCGTCCATGTTAGTCTTTCAGGAACCCGCTTGATTTTCAGAAGATTATTATGCCGATCCGGGAACAGGTCTTTGTTGAGCCTGTAAAATTCTTTCACCAGTCTTCTCATACGGTTCCTGACTACTGCCCCCCCAGTTTTTTTTCGTATCGTAACTCCAAATTTTTTTTGACCTTTATCATTTCCGTAAACCAGTAGTAAAAAGTGGGGTGTTTCAGCAAATTTTTTCCACTTAATGCCTCGAAAATCACCCTTAGCTAACCTCTCATCTTTAAAAAATGTGTTTGCCATGGGATTAAAATCAGTGTTATAGTTGATATCTACTGGTTTTGCCGCTTTCACACGGTGAGCTGTTTTCTTCCCTTCGCACGTCTTCGTCTGATAATATTTCTTCCTGATGCAGTCCTCATCCTTACGAGAAAGCCGTGGGTTCTTTTTCTACTCTTATTGTGCGGCTGAAATGTTCTCTTCATTCTCGGTCACCCCAATCAAGTTTAAGTTATTACTTAAACATAAAAAGAAAGGGAAAGTCAATAATAGTAGAGATGGCCAATGGACACGGGTCATAGGCGATAGAAAAGAGATATTTACCCTTATTTCATGTTATTGTGAAGCACCTTCGAAGATGGCTTTTACTTTTACGTTTTTCTCCATTATGAAGGTGCATCTGTTGGTCGGCTCATTCTTGCAATCTCTTCCCTTCCACCCGAGGAAGACAGAGTCAGTTTTTGGGTTTGCGGTAAGCGATACTTCAGAACCGATGCGAAACTCATGCTCACAACTGTCAGGGCAAGTGTCCATAGCTGGAAGCACCATGACGTTTCCCTGCCCCTTATTCTTGCATGAGATCACAATCTTGAGCCTTCGGGGCCCATCGAAGATGGCTTTTACCGATTTCCTTTTATCCATGGTCACGCTGCAAGGATAGGTACCAGGGCAATTTAAAGATTTTGGTTTCCACCCAAGAAATGTTGATGCTCCTCCCGGGATTGCATTGAGAGTGACCGGGAAATCCTGAACATACCATGCCTGACACGTATCAGGGCAGGAAAGAAAACCTTCCCAACTCTCAATTGTTCCTTCACCCCCACGCTTGTTGGTCGGTTTAACCTTGAGAAGAATGTCGTCAGTAAAAGGACAAACTTTACCTTGTTTGGCATTTGTTAGTGAAGCCAGGGCTGTTGTGTTTTGAGTTGTTGCAGACGACGTACCAGGATCTACAGGTGCATTTTTGATTTCAACTGCTGTAACAACAGCGGTTGTATTGAATGCATCTCCAAAAGGACAAGGAGTTACGGAACCGTTTTCATTCAGCTTGAGCACCAGGGCATCTTGACTGCCTGCGCCGAATGACAGAGCTGTGCCGGCCGCTACGTATCTGCCGTCCTGCTCCTGCAGGATTGAAAGGAGATCATCGCGAGACTTGCCGCCGTATTTTTTCATCCACTCAATGTTTCCAAGCTCGTCAAGTTTGAGTATCCATGGTGATGAGAGACCACCATACCACGGATCAAACGTTCCGGACACGATGTAGCCACGATCCTGAGTTTGTCGGATGGACGCCGCATAATATCGGCCATCTTCGCTGTACCTTTTTTGCCACTCCACAGTCCCGTTTGCATCTAACTTGATGATCCAGGCCGAGCTATTAGTGCCGGTGAATCCAGCCACAATAAAACCACCATCAATGGTCTGCTGCACAGAGTTTGCATAATCGTAACTCACATCTCCGATTGTTCTCGACCAGGTTACTTCACCATTTCCGTTCAATTTTAAAATCCAAACATCCTGGTTTACCGTTCCAAAGGAGTATGTACCTCCTGCGGCAATATATCCACCGCCTGAAATTTTCTCAAAGGCATTAATGGAATCAAATCCGCTGCCGCCATAAGTCTTTTCCCATTCCACGTTACCACCTGCGTCTACTTTGAGAATCCAAACATCACGATTACCAGCCCCAAACGAATAAGTGTTTCCAGCGATGAGGAACCCTCCGTCAAGGGTTGATTTCGCGGAGACTGCATAATCATCTGAGAGGCCACCATAGGTCTTCTGCAACAACACATTACCGTGTGCATCAAGTTTTAGAAACCATATGTCATAGTCGTGTCCTGCATTATAGGAGCCAACTACAACATAGCTACCATCTTCCGTTTGTTCAGCGAATGCAGCACTGTAATTTCCCGTACCTCCATAGGATTTTTGCCATACTATGGACCCGTTCTGATCGAGTTTTAGAAGCCAGGCATCGGAGTGCGAATCCATGTCGAGACCGGATGCCTTTGACCCAGCAAGGATGTAGCCGCCGTCTGCAGTCTGTTTAAGGGAAGCAACCGACTCACCGGTATTTGTACCGTATGTATAGATCCATTGGCCCTGGACAGGTGATGTGGGTATACAGAGAAAAAAAATAAAAAAGGTAAAACCATAAAACAATCTTGAAAACAGTCTCATAGTTGGGCCCCCCATTCATCAAAGATCAAGCTTCGGAAGAAGCTATTTTCTGGAAATACTTGTTTATTACACAATACCTCGTTGTACATACAATTATAGCATAAGGCTCTTGCATGGATACACTCGCAGTGAAATTTTTTTAAAAAATCAAATATCTGAACTGTTCTGGAATCTCAGTTTTGTGATATACAGAAAGGCGATAAGTAGAGGTATGTTGTCATTTCTTATAATGTCTTGATTTTTTGACACAAGACAGGTAAAATTCACAACATTTATTTCAATATCCGAGTTATCTCGAAAGGAGTTCACATGAAAAAGTATGAGCCTGATGTCATCAGAAATATTGGTCTATTCTCTCACGGAGGTGATGGCAAGACTTCAATTGTTGAGGCCATGCTTTTTCTTGCTGGAGAAAACAATCGTCTCGGCCGTGTTGATGACGGGTCATCATTAATGGATTATGAGCCTGAAGAAATAGAGAGAAAGACAACAATCTCTGCTTCATTCGCCTGTTTTGAGTGGGCAAAAAACAAGATTAACCTGCTTGACACTCCCGGGGATGACAATTTTATTGCCGATGCAAAACTCTGCATGAAAGTATTGGAAGGGGCCATAATCGTAGTGAGCGCCGTTGATGGTGTAAAGGTGGGGACGGAAAAGGTATGGGAGTATACTAACGAGTTTGGTATCCCCTCAGCAATCTTCGTGAATAAGATGGACAGGGAAAGGGCTGATTTTGAGCGGGCAGTCGATGACGTCAAAAAAAGCTTTCCAGACAAGTCAATATTGGTAGTTCAACTACCTATGGGGAAAGAGGAGAATTTCAAGGGTGTTATCGACCTTCTTGCCATGAAGGCATATGTATTTAAAAACGATGGATCAGGCAGTTTTGAAACCATTGATATTCCGCAGGAATTCGCTGCCACTGCAAGTGCTTACAGGGAAAAGCTTGTTGAGACTGCGGTAGAGATGAATGATGAAGTCATGGAGCGTTATCTGGATGGACAGGAGATAACAGAAGAAGAGGTAGAGAAGTGCCTGAAGGAAGGCGTGTGGGCGAGGAAGATAACGCCTGTGCTTTGTGGCGCTGCAACCTGGAATGTTGGTATCCAGCCCCTTCTTGATAGCGTTGTGAAATACATGCCTCCGCCAACATATAAAGCTGAAGTTGAAGGTATAGACCCGAGGAATGGAAACAAGATTACGAGAAAGATGTCTGCAAGTGAACCCTTCAGTGCGTATATTTTCAAGACCATAACCGATCCTTTTGCAGGCAAGCTTACCCTTTTTAAAGTGTACTCTGGTGAAATCCATCCTGACATGACTGTATTGAACACAGCAAACGATGAGAAGGAAAGGATAGGGCAGATTTTTTGGCTGGTGGGTAAAAAACAGAAATCAGCCGGGTTTGCTTCAGCAGGAGATATTGCCGTTGTAGCAAAGCTTAAAGCGGCAGGCACTGGAGGTACCCTGTGTGATGAAAAGAATCCGATAAAATATGAAGAAGTGAAGCTTGCTCCACCGTTGATTTCATTCTCATTACACCCAAAGGCGAAAGGAGATGAAGACAAGCTCAACATGTCTCTGGCAAGGCTGATAGAAGAGGATAAAACAATCAGGTATTCCCGGGATGAGCAAACAAGGGAGTTCATTTTGTCTGGCATGGGGCAGGTTCATATTGAAGTTATCGTAGAAAAGATGAAAAGGAAGTTTAATGTGGAAGTTGAGCTGAAAGAGCCGAAAGTTCCCTATAAGGAGACAATCAAGGGGACAACCAAGGTCCAGGGAAAATACAAGAAGCAGTCAGGCGGAAAAGGACAGTATGGCGACACATGGCTTGAACTCAGTCCCCTTCCGAGAGGCGCCGGGTTTGAGTTTGTGGACAAGGTTGTTGGCGGCGCTATCCCGAGGCAGTATATACCGGCAGTTGAGAAGGGAATCGTGGAGGCAATGGTTCAGGGGATCCTGGCCGGATACCCAGTAATAGACTTCAGGGCAACCCTGTATGACGGTTCCTATCATGACGTCGACTCGTCAGAAATGGCATTTAAGATTGCTGCATCAATGGGCTTCAAGAAAGGTATGGAACAATGCAAGCCAACACTCCTCGAACCTATCATGAAGATGGAGGTTATTGTGCCCGATGAAAATATGGGAGATATTATGGGGGATCTCAATTCGAGGAGGGGAAAGATCATAGGTGTCGAGACAAAAGGACGCAACCAGGTTGTAAAGGCTTCAGTGCCTATGGCAGAAATACTGAAATATGCCCCTGATTTGCGGTCCATGACCGGCGGCCGAGGCACCTTTACTATGGAGTTTTCCCATTACGAAGAAGTGCCCGGCCAGATTGCTGAGAAGATAATCGAAGCAGCGAAACGGGAGAAAGAGGCAGAAAAGTAGTTGAGAGCAGTAATACAACGGGTCCGAAAATCATCTGTTGAAGTAGAAGGCCATGTGACCGGTGAGATCAGCCATGGCCTTCTTGTTTTTGTTGGCATTGGCAAGAATGATGGTGAAAACGACATTGACTGGATGATCGATAAGATCATAAACCTTCGTATCTTTGAAAAAGAGGGTAAGTTTGACCAGTCACTCCTTGATGTGAACGGTGACCTTCTCCTTGTATCCCAGTTTACCCTCTACGGCGACTGTTCAAAGGGCAGACGTCCCTCCTTTTCGAATGCCATGGGGGTTGAAAAAGCGCGTGACCTTTTCGATGCCTTTGTGACAAAGGCACGCAAAAAGGTTACCAAGGTAGAAACCGGGGTATTTCAGGCCCACATGGATGTGAAGCTTATCAATGATGGCCCTGTAACGCTCATTATTGAATCAAACAAGTGAAAATAATGCCAGCTAACACAATGCAACAGGTTAAAAAACCTGTAGGTCACAATTGAACATAGTTTAGTCTCTTCTCTTTTCTCTTACCAATTTTAACCCCTTACCTATCTTCTGATCTTCCTGTTGTTTCTCTTCTGTAACAGAGTTATAATCATCTCCAGAATTTGGGTTGCAGAACTACGGCCTGGAACTATTTTGATCTAAACTGCAAAAGAGTTAGGATTAGAGCCAGTCCAGTTCACTGGTTCTTTGTTTGCAAACGGTGAAAAATGGCTCCCACTGCATGATGCCTACAGAGTGGGTGGGTACTGCGGAAGAGATAACACAAGCGTCAGTAATGGAGGCGAATTAATGAAGAAGAAAAACATAGCACAGTGCGCTGAATGTCAATATCCGGTTCAGGAAAGAGTCTGTACAACCCCGGGAGGAAAGGCATCGACGGGCTGTCCGTCTGCCAGTAAGAAAGCCCTTGTTCAAAAGGCCAGTAATGAGTACAGGACAGACTCTATAGCAGAGTTCGCCCGCCAGGCATCCATTCAGGAGGGCGAGTGCTATTCTGAAAGAGAAAAAAGACCGTACGTTATGCATCCTGTTAAACCGAGGTTCATAGAGATTGTGGAATTTGCGCAGAAGATGGGGTACAGGAGGTTAGGGTTGATTTTTTGTTTGGGACTGGCTAACGAAGCTGGAATTGCCAATAGGCTTTTCAAAAGTCACGGTTTTGAGGTAGTATCGGTGGCTTGCAAGGTGGGAGGGGTTCCCAAAGAAGAAATAGGTATCCAGGAAGAAGAGAAAATTTTTATCGGCGGCCATGAATCGATGTGCAATCCCATATTGCAAGCCATGGTGGCTAATGAAGAAAAGACAGAGTTTAATGTTCTCCTTGGTCTCTGTGTCGGGCATGACTCGCTTTTTTTCAAGTATGCAGATGCCCCAACAACAGTCCTTGCTGTTAAAGATAGAGTAACCGGTCATAATCCACTCGCGGCACTCTACACTTCAGGCAGTTATTATGCATGGTTAAATAAAACATAGCTGGCGGCATAGGGGGGAGGCTAATGACATACAGAGTGCGTGGACGTACATTTGACGACTTCGTTATTGATGAGGAGATTATAAGCGGAGCCAGAACAGTCACCGAGGCTGATGTGGTTAATTTTGCTTGTCTTTCCGGTGATTTTCATCCTGAGCACATGAATAAAGAATATGCACGAAAAGGACCCCTGGGAGAAAGAATTGCCCACGGGCTTTTGATCATATCAATGGCTACAGGACTACTCAATCAGACCGGTGCTTTTGAAGGCACTACAATCGCTATTCTTGAGGTTACAGTCCGGTTCATAAAGGCAGTAAAATTCGGTGACACTATACGGGCAATCCAGAAAGTTGTTCAGAAAAAGGAGACGAGCAAGCATGATCGGGGAGTCCTCACATCACTCATCACTGTGCTGAATCAGGACAATCAGATAGTCCTTGAAGCTGACCTCGTGGCATTATTATACAGACGCGGTTTTGTTCCTATGGGAGGGTAATTCGATTTTTGCATTTGATCAATTTTGGCTTTAGCCACAGAGGGTAATGATAAATGGCAAAAGGTACTACTGGTAAACATAAGAAAAAGACGGGAACAATAAAAAATTTATCCAAGCATCAAAATGTGGAGAGAAGGCAGGGACGTAGGTTCTTCTTTTTCTGGGTACCCATCATTATTATAGTTTTACTGTTCTTTTATGCCTTTGTCTTCGACCCTCCGCGCTCTGTTGGAGAGCCTATCTCCGGTACAGTTCAGGAGGATGGACAGGAAAGGTCCAGTGGGGTGACCGAGAAAATATACTCAGTTGTCCTGGACGATGGCCGGATAGTGAAACTGGATGGTTTTCAAATGAGTTCTAAAGAATCGGGAAAGCGTTTGCTTGTTCAGGAAAATGTGAGCCTTCTTTTCAAGCGTAAATCCTTTTCTTTCGTAAAATATATCAAATAGAGGCAATGATCACTGCTGATAACAGCTAACAGGGAAGGAATGTCGTCGTTACGTCTCCTTCCTTTTTTCAGCCAATCCAGAGTAACAAGGTACTTGCGAGGGACTATTTCGGCCTGGATATCTCATGATGAAGTAGTTGGTTAGATACCCGGTAATTATGGTCCTGGTGGCCATTGTAACTACATTATTTGACTTTTTTCTGGCCTCAGGTTAGCGGTCCTGGGTCGGTTTTTTTGCTCCGTAGTCAATAGCGCCAATGGGGCAGGGCAGAGGTTCATTGCTCATGGACAATCTTGATTCCAGTACTATAGTACCGCCAAAACCAACCTCTTCAGCTAATGCTATCTGGCGGCCTTGTATATTCAGAATAGGATTACCAATTTCGCCGATTCGAAACACAATCTTTTGGAAAGGTCGAGAGAGCCCATCTGCCCTGAATGGTCCCCCTGTATGGAATAGATCTTCAACGTCTTCAGGCTTCACACGGGGAGGGTCTCCACCGCCAGGAATTGCGAACGTTACACCTGTCTGTGTCAGCAGTCCTCCCCCAGCTTTGTACACTTCTGTTACAGCAAGATCAAATAGCGAATTCTTCCATGTGAGAACAAGAGTCTCACCATCCTGGAGGAGGTTGCATGCAATGCTCCTGCCGGTGTCCCCATGTATCAGTTGAACCAAGGTACCCGCTGCCCAGGAAACATTAAGCGGCGTTAGGGCAAGGAATACCGGAAGGAGCATTGCCGCCAAAGGCGCCAAGGGGAAAACCCCTGACTTCATCTTATTTTACTGCGCCTTTCTCCTTGAAGTACTTATGGGAGCCGGGGTGCAGGAACTTTATTGCTTCGGGCGCCATTTGATTCACGGCTGACGCCGGTGTAAGTTTCGTTGCACCTTTCCACACCGCGGAAAGTTCTGTTGTATTGGCAAAGATAGCACTCACAATCTGGTACATCTTATCTGCCGGAAATGTGTCCATAGCTACAAGAACGGCTGTAATCGCTATTGCATCCACATCTTTGTCGAGGGTGCTGTAGCCTGCCTTTGTGAATTTTGTCTTATGAAAAACCCCGGGGTACGCTTTCGCAATTATTTCCGCTTCCTTTCCAGTAACGGGCAAGAGTACCATCTTGAGGCCAGGCGTAGATGCCAGGTCGATGATGGATGAGGTGGGCACTGCACCACTCCAGAAAAAGGCGTCGATCTTGCCATCTTTCATGGCGGCTACAGACTCGGTGGCACCCAGTTTCTCCCGCTTCATCTCCTTGTTCCAGTCTATGCCGAGCGCCTTGAGTACGTAGTCTGCCTGCTCTTCAGTGCCGCTATTCGGGGCACCCGTTGAAACCCTTTTGCCCTTAAGATCCATGAGATTTTTAATGCCTGTTCCTTCTTTGGTAACAATATGGAATGGCTGTTCGTAGAATCCCATGACAACGCGCAGCGGGAATTTTTTCCGCAGGGCTTCAATCTTTCCCTCATTTGCCCAGACTACGTGGTAGTCATAGGCCCAGGCTAATCCAGCCCGGTTAGCAACCAGAAGTTTTAAATTGTCAATAGCCGCGGTTGTTGCCTCTGCAGTTGCCTCAACTCCAGGCACTTTTTGTGTGATCACGCTTCCTATGGCACCTCCGAGGGGGTACCAGACCCCTCCAGTGCCACCGGTGACAATACTGAAGGAAAGCTTCTGCTGTGCTGATACTGAAACAGCGAAAAGAGCCACGCAAAATGCAATAAAGACAAACCCCAATATTGTGTTGCGATATTTCATCTTCTACCTCCTAAGTGTTATAGTTACAGGCTTTATATCTAAAACCTTCCGGAAATCTCCGGTTGTTTCCTTCTGTATTCATATTGCCGGATGAGTTCATTTTGCCTGTTGTCTTCTATATTTCGTTATATTCCAAACCACCACAGCTGCACCGATCACAAGGGGAATAAAACCCTGCAAAGAGAAATCAATGGAAGTGAACGCCATATCGATTGATGCCACTACAAGCAAAGCCCTTTGCCATAGTGGGATAGGGCCTCTCAGGAAGCCGACAATCGCAATAGAAAGGCAAAAAAGTGCTGCTGAACCACTTATTAACGCCATGACAAATCCACCGAGATGTGCATCTAAAATCAAGAGGTTCGCCCCCACTGTTGTTGCAGAAAAGAGAAAGGGAACGAGGAAGGCAGGCAAGGAATATTTCCAGGACTGCATCATGGCTCCAAAAGGGTTGCCGCCTGTGACAGCGGCTGCTGCAGAAGGTGAAAGCCCAACTGGTGGGGAGACCTCAGAAAGGACAGCAAAGTAGAAGGCGAGCAAATGTGCCACGTGCATAGGTAAACCAACCTTGACAAGTGCAGGTGCTACCATAACCACGGTCATGATGTAAGTTGCGGTAATGGGAAGGCTTAACCCGATAATCATGGAAGCCAGAAGGGCGAGAAAAAGAGCGACTGTCGGTATGCCGCCACTCAGTGACATTATGAGCCCTGACACTTTTAATCCAAGACCCGTTAACGTGAAGGTGCCCACAATGACACCGGCACCTGCAAGAAGCACAGCGACAGGTATCATATTCTGGGCGCCTTCAATGGCAGCCAGAATGATTCGTTTTGGTGTAAGCCACTCGTTGCGGTCCCTGCTCATGAAGCTGGTGACAATCACTGCAACGATTGCCCATATGGCTGCAGATTGAGGAGAACGTCCCATACCCAGCAGAATAACCAGAACAATAAGGGAGATCAGGTGATGTCCCTGAGTCTTTAATACCTGTCCGGCATTTTTTCCAGAGGACTCCGGTGGCATGAAATTGTGCTTTCTTGCTTCCAGCTCAACAACAAAGAAGGTTCCCAGATAATAGAGCAGGGTGGGCACAGTGACCATGATCACCACATCCCAAAATGATACGTTCAGGAACTGCATGATTAGGAAGGCAGCTGCCCCCATGAGCGGAGGTGAGATGACTGCGCCGATTCCACCGGCAGCAATCAAGCCGGCAGCCATGTTTGGGGTGTACCCTGCTCTTTTAAGGATTGGCCACATGACTGGTGCGACTGACATGGTGGTTGCCACGCCGCTGCCCTGGGGCCCGCCTAATAGGGCCGTTGTGATTACGGCTCCTCGGCCGGCGCTGGCAGCATGTCGACCCATAATGGCAAGGGAAAGGTCCATCCAAAAAGAGCCTGCACCTGCAACATCCATGAAGGTGCCATAAACAACAAAAAGGGTTACAAAGGAGACGCTCACCGAAAGGGGGACCCCGAACATACCCTCGAGCGTCATATACATGTGACCCACAATCCGGTCAAGCTCATATCCTCTGTGCGCCAGAGGGCCCGGGAAGAATTGACCGAGCCAGCAATAAAGAAAAAAACCAACCAGGACCAGGGTAAAAGTCATGCCTACAACCCGGCGGGAAAGTTCAGCTAAAAGTATAATGGCTATGAGGCCAAAATAAAAGTCGGGTGGATCAGGGAGAGTCGAGCGCCGTATAAATTGATCTACATCACACAACGCCCATACAATGGTAGCTACGCCGAGCGCAGCGAGGATAACATCTGCTATCCATCCTTTCGGAAAGGATTTTTTTAGCATGGGGTAAGCTGGAAAGGCGAGTGCAAAAATAAGCCCCATATGTACCATACGAAAAATATACGTCTCAATCGGTGTGACAGCCCCATAAAGGGACCATCCCACAAAAGCAACATAAAAAATACCCATAACCCAGGCGCTTACACCTTTTATTTCACGCACCGTTTAAATCCTCCTTAAGTTGAACGGAAGAATAATAACGAAATAAAGGGGTTAATGTCAAAAGATTTAATACATCTGAGTAAGGGCAGGCCTTTCTCGTTTATTTTATTCTTTCCGCTCTCGTCAAAATCACATTTGTCGAAATACGCGGGGCATTGACAAGATTCCACACGACATATTGCTCTGCAAAAGCGTTTTCTGCAGATATACCGTCCACCGGTACGATTACTTGCATGCCCCTAAGGGCTGCACTGCTTGCAGTATAAAGCACGGCACCGTGCGCGGCGGTTCCTGTAACTATTACTGTTGTGATTCCGTTATCTTTCAGGATTTTTTCGAGGGATGTGCCCATAAACTTGTCAGGTCCTGATGTGATGACGGGGTCCGCAGCCCGTGGGGCCAGGTCTGTCGCAATATCCCCAGGTACTGCCCCGGCAGACAGGCTATATACGATCAAGATTCCTTTTGAGCGGGCAAAGTCCAGAAGCTTTTTCATTTTTGGGATCGATGTTAAACAGCGGGGCCGGCGTTCTGAGTTACAGGTCTGTTTGTTAAAATCGAGCAACAAGAAAGCAGTCGTTTTGGGATCAACCGTCACATCTTTTAGCTCGGGAGGTGGTGGTGTCTTGATGGAGTTCCACTCTGCTATAACGTCCTGAGCTACGACCGGTCTATCGAAAAATAACAGGCCGGATAAAACTGTTAGAGTACAAAAGGCGATCACTATGGATTTGTCTGCTTTGAACATGTTTTTCTCTCCTCCTGCTTATTCTTATATGAGAACTGCTTTACCATTAAAAGAGATATTTATATGTTTCCCTGACATGAGTCTACTGATCTCTGTGGTGACATTTCAATTAGTCCTGAAGTCTTCTCGGCTGATACTGGCTGTGGCTCGAAAGCCAAATGGTGTATGTATTGAAATTGGTGATATCATTCTTTTGTGGCAGAATCAGTAATAAAACATTGGGGGTCCTCTGAGAGATAATCACCTGTACCGTGTGCCAGGGAGTAAGCATAAGCTATGGCCCTGCATCCGCGGCATTGTGACCAGCGGGCGCATATCCCGCATTTGCCTTTGTAAGAGGTTTTAATACGGAGTGACTCGAGAACAGGCGAGGTTGCCCAGATTTCTCTGAATGAATCTTTGAAAATATTACCTATAGGAATGCCAAGCCTTCTGCACGGTGTGAGTGTTCCATCCGGAAGAATCGTTATGCCGGATACGCCAGCAGCGCAACCACCGAGGGGGATATCTCTGTGTTCATAATCCGGATCAACACCTATCTGTGACGCAACAGGATCACCTGTAGTAATAGAGACCATAGTATGTTTAATGGAAAGAATATCCTCATATACCTGTTTAAGCTTATCTTGCCCGATCATACCACTGATGAGGCCTTTGCCCCTACCATAGGGAACGAGTCTTGAGAATCCAAGTCGTTGTGCCCCCACTGATGATGCAAGTTCCACCAAATCTTTTACATAGTTACAATTGATTTCTGAAAGGGTTACATTGAGCGTGACAATTATGCCCGCATCCAGGAGTGTACTTATACCCTGTATAGCCTTTTTGAAGCTGCCTTTGCCCCTGATCTGCTCGTGAATCTCCTCCGGCCCCTCTATGCTAACCTGTACCCCTTGCAAGGGAATACCTGCTAACATATGGGCCCTATCGCGGTTGATCATTGTTCCGTTTGTAAGGAGATATATGTCAAATTCTTTTGTCTTAAGATAACTGAGAATATCCGGGAGAAAGGGTGATAGGAATGGCTCACCCCCTGTTACGTTGAAACTTGGTGAGAAAGCAATTTCGTAAGTATCTGACCAACTCGTGATGGTATCGCGGGCAATGTTAACGACCTCTTTTGCTTGAGAAAGAGACATCTCTTCAATACCGCCATCTTCCTGGTAACAGTGCGTGCAGTGCAGGTTGCACCGCTCTGTCAGGTGCCATTGGAAGAAAAATTCCACAGGATTTGGCGATAGTGTCATAAAAGATTTTTCAGATAACGAGGCAGATAAGGCGAAGGCCCTATCTGCCTGTTGCTGTTATGTTGCAGACCTGCAACATTCGGGTTTAACCCTTTCAGCTCTTTCACTTGTGACATTTTTTTGCTGTCGATTTGATATTAATTGTTTTAACGCCCAGCCAGAATGCAGCCTCCTTTTCCAGAACTCCCTTTTTTAACACCCTCTTCACCACCATCACCCCCTTTCATCAAAAATGTTGATGGAAGCATCACATCAATAAAAGAATAGCATAGTTTTAAAGCCTGTCAAGAAAAGGTTTTCTTAATTATCCGAGAAATAGCAGGCTTGTATATGTTTCTAACGGAAGAGGTCTGTCTTCCATATTTTCCAGAGATTCAACAAAGTCATCACGTGTCAGGGGTAATGGTGGATATGCCTTTTTCAAATCCCCTGTATTGATTAAAAGCTTTGGTTTAATGGCTGTCCAATGGGATATTCTGTCAATTGTGGCCTTTATTGCCCTGCCATCCATTGGCAGGGTCATGTGTTTTTGGATAACTGTAACTGATTCAAGCGTGCCGCCATATGTTGCGCTCCACAGAGGCACAGTGCCGTCTCCAGGCCCTTCTTCTATTTCAAAGCCGCTCTTTTTTGGTACAAGGTTGTTCACTGTATTGAAGAGATCAGACACAATGGCAAAGGTGCTGACTGGCGGTTTTATGTTCAGGGTTTTTGGGGAGGAGAGTTGCTGTATAGCGTTTGGTGATGATGCAAGAGGCCCGGGTGCGTAGATTTCCGGGTTGAGTAGTTCAGGATAATCGCCGGGCAATGTGTCAGAAAGTCCCCAAAAAGTCTGGCAGATGTCAGCAATCTCTCTCACATCCCATTTTGTTAGCATGGCGAACTGTTCAACAGTTTTACCCTGTGCACACATTGCAAGTGCTCCATTGAATGATCCTTTCCATGGTGTACCCATTGACACCAGGCCTTTAACACATTTGTGGACAGCAGGGTATTTCTGTTTCAAATGCTCGATAGCACGGGCAGCCACAAGGCCACCGAGGGAATGGGCAACCAGGATAATAGGAATGTTTTTAGAATTCCCAATTTTCTTTGCTATGCGATCAGCAACATCACTACCACAAATTGCTACGGGCTTTCTCCAATCATAGGCAAGATAATCGACTGATCGTCCGAATGCGGCCATCAGAGTAACTGCCAGTCTGTCGTAGATGAGAGGTACAGGGCCTGCTGCTTCGATTTTTACTCCAGAATCGGCATCGTGGATTCCGTCAGGGGTGAGCCGAAGGGCGGGGAAATCTGAACCGATAGCAAGACCAACAGGATCAAGCCAGACAAGTCCGTGTATGCCATCCCGGTCGCTGAGTTGAGAGCCCATCAGGCCAGGGAGGACAAAGATCCTTACCTGAGGAGGCCCATCGTCGCGATGCAGCATTTCAAGGATATCATCAACCCTGTTTCTCAGATCACTGAAAAGATTTCTGCGAAACAGGTCAACCCAGTGTCTCACCTTTGTGCCAGTGTCGATCCCCTGGAGTATCTCTTTTGCGTTGTAACGGTCTATACCGTACAAGCTGCCGAAACACGGGGCGGCTTGGATGGACTGGAGTTTAAATCTGCTTACTGTGGCTCTGTCCCAGCCTGGAGGGCTGTTTACTTTGTCGAGAAGTTCCGACCACCCGCAGTCCATGGGAAAATCCATGAGTTGGTAAAGGGCATCTGTGCTGCCGGGTGTATACGGGTTGTAGTGGCCTGGTAGGTAGATGGTGAGTCCGGATCCCGGCCCTGTCTTTGCCTGGATTATCTGTCTGTAAATCTTTAGGCACTGTGAGGTTGCCTCCCGTATACTGCTGTCTGTATCATTTTTAAGAGCTTTCAGGAATGCCCCCAGATCTCTGTAGCCTTCCCGGCCCTCTGGTGAGAGGTCAGTCGCTTTTGTAGCGGCCCTATGAAAGACAGGGGCTTGGTCTTTGAGCACTTGAGCAAGCCCTTTAAGGTTTTTTGCCAGATCATCTATTTTTTGAACATGGACAAGGCTCAGGGTCTGCTGTTTGTCATAAGCCTCACCGAATGACTTCACAATGGCTTTTCCGAGTTGTCTTGCATCCTGGTCTGGTTTTGCGGCAAGACCTCTTAAAGCCTCTCTGTAAGCCCAGCCATCCCCAGGTTCGGTCTGCTCGCTCGAAGCCATCCATGTTACAAGGCCTCTTAGCTGGTAGGCAACCTCCATGTTTGCCATGAGGCATGCATCAAATCCAAGGAGATCCAATGGTTTGCCGATCTTTTTAACCACTGATGTTATGGCCCTTTTCAGTTCCCGGTTGTCAAGAAAATCAGCAGCGGTACTGTCGAAACCAAAGCCCTTGTTAGGTCCATTCCTCTCAAACATTGCACGCCTGGTTCTGCCGAAAAACCCTATCCTGTCCTGGGCGAGACGGGCAGCAAGCCTGGGTGAGATATCACCACGGGCAAGCCGGTAAACATCCTGATCATCATGTCCGCTTCCATGACCCCAGAGCACAAGGGCATACCTTTCTGCAGGAAAATTGAAGACTGCCCAGTCCACAAAATCGACAAGAGTGGCTACCCTTCCGGTATTCAGATCTCCACGATATACCCCCAGACGGTCAGAGGCAAGAGGAGTGTCTTTTCTAAGCCGGTACCGATATGAATTCTTCTCCCGGCATTGGTCTGTTTGGGCAAGTAAATGGACACTGTCGCATGAACCAACATCCTTAAGCTCCCGAAGATCCTGTGTGACAGCATATTCTATCCCATTAGGGTTGGAATCATCTCCTGCCATATAAACCATTACAGTCCATTTTGCTTTTGGCTGAGGGGTTATGGCTGGTCCAAGGGTTTGGAAAGCAGACCCAGGCGCTTCAATTGCCTGTTTCCTGGCCCTGGTTTTAAGACCGGGGCGTCTCTGTGGGACTGCGACATCCAGAGATTCGAGAATTTCAGTGAAAACTCGTTCACGTGGCCATCGCACTGAGGCTGGAGTCGGGGTCATGTTTAGCCATTTCTCTCCACCCTTTCTGAACTCCATAGCTGCCTTCACCGACAGATCCCACCCATGGCCGAAGAGAGATGTTTTCTCAGACTTTGAAAGGTTGCCATCACCATCCCAGTTGCGAAGAAGGTCAAACTGATCTTTTCCCAAAACCTCACGGATGTGGCGCAGGAACTCGTGGGTATAATAGCGGGAAAGTTGTACGCTATTTGGGTCCTTGTCTGGACTCTGGCCTTGTGAATCGAGTGCTGCATGCTCGGGGTTTGGTATGCCGCCATGGGGACCAAGGTCCTGGATCCCATGAAGGGTGTAGCCAAGCCAGTAAAGGGCTATCCTGATATCACTTTTCTGCATGGCCCTGTGAATCTTGTCAACAATATCTAGCACCCATTGTTTGTATGCTCCCATACTTTCTTGAACAACGATTTCTTTTTCCGGTCCCTGCGGTATAAAAGATACCTTGTCCGGTGACTGTGCATGGGCAGAGGGAAGGGTAAATTCATAGAAATCAGGATCCTGGGCTGCATCACGAAGGATGTCAACGGCTGCCGATGAGAAACCGAACCGTTCAGCAGCCTCTTGTGTCACTTCGTAGTGGCCAGTATTGAGCCAGAGATTTATGAAGCCTCCTGATGGAAGTCTGGTTTTATTGAGAATGTTCTGTGTATCATAAGAAAAACGGTATAATTCGCTCATAATCCCCTCCTGAAAATCCGTAACGCGTAATCCGTAACACGTGATAAGTCAACATCAGAATATTTCATCACTATTTACTCTTTTTAGTTGATAGTCATACTTCCATAATTGTCGTGTAAATCCAAGCTGCTTTGCAACAGAAAAAACACCCTGGGCTGCCTTTTTTAGGTAACTTCGTTGATTAGGCCGGGGTACGGGGATAAGGTTGAAGCAGGTGAAGGCCTACTGGTGAGAAATGTACAACTGGCTTTTTGTTGACAGTAATGAGGATTGTTTACCGAGGACGGTTGGTTTTCCCAGGCTTATTTTGAGGTTCTCCAGCATGAGCTCCTCGATCATCTGCTCTTTAGGTGTGTTTGCAAATGATATCTTTTCTTCTTTCTCTGTCTTGCTGATTTTGCCGGTCTGAATGGCAAGAGATCGTTGTGCCTGTTTTAGGCCACTGTATTCTTTAAGCAATTCGCTTGCGGTCATATCAGAGAGCATCTGATAAACTGATACAATTTGATTCGAAGAGGGTAACCGGGATGATTCCATAATAGTTTTGCAATCGCGGGCAAAGCGTTTCATCCCGCTAAGGATATGGCCTGGTTTAACAAAATTAATTCCTGACCACCCGGCTCGAAGCCATTGAAAGATACCTGTTTTTACACCAATTGACCCGGAACTCGGCTCCACAAAAACAGTGACTGAAAAGTAATCGTAAATGTACGACTTGGCCCACCCTAGACCGGTTATGGTGGAGCCAGGTTCCTCTGTGTAGTAGTAGTTCCAGTCACTGTCATTGCCAAGAATAAATCCCTTTTTTCCCACATTTGATGTGCTTATCTGTTTTGATATGGAAAGTACTGTCTGATGTCCTCGGTGGTTAAGAAGAATTAGGGTTCTCTTCATATCGTATTCATGATAAACACCGGTGTTCAGATCAGGGGTATTTGCTGCCCGCTCTATTCCGTGAATGATGATGGGATTCTCTGCTGGAAAAGATGTCTTCCAACTGTTAGGCAGTTTTTGCGTGTCTCCAGAAGGTGCTGTCCACAGGGATGAACGAAGAGATGAAGGCCGTGTGATTGAAGATGGAATTCGGGCAGTGTAAAAGTACTCCATAAACTGATGTAAAGTGCTCCTCATGTCGAATTCATAATAAGCTCCTGTAGATTCAAGCGTCTTGGGAAGAGCCAGTTCCTTGTGCTGCTTCGGGCCCAACACATAATCCACAAGGGTTGCAACAGCCTGATCGTCAAGGCCGGTTTTTGGCTCAACGCAAAATTGCACCAATTTCATGGCCGCTTGATTAACAGAGAGGGGAAGATTTTTCGAAGAGGATGCCGATACACTTTGATGCATCAGAATCAAAACCATTATCAATACAATGCAAAACAACTTTAGCAACTTTGGGGACGCTCTTGAAATGTTGAAATTATTTTTATTCATTTTGTTCAAAAATCAGTTCGCTAATCTCATTAACTGATTGATCAGCACGGCCTTTAGCGGATAATTTCGATATTGCGGTAGGGGTCAGATTCAGCCGCCGCGCTATGTCTACGCCTTTTAATCTTAATATATCGAAGGCTATAGAGGAAATGATTGCCCTTGCGCGGGTGATATGCGGTTTCTTTGAAGGGCTGTCGACATGATTTGGTTTCAAATCAAAATGTTTACAAACAGCCGTGATGATCTTTTCCAGGTTAAACTGTTTTGTCTCAGCGCCAATCCTTTTCCCATAGTCTTCGTTCGCTTTCTTGAGAATAGATGCAGCAAAATCACTACTCCCGAGGATACGTTCATCGCTTGAGAAACGTTCCCTGGATGTCCGCAAATCTTGAACATCAATCCAGACGCCTGCCGAGCGGATAAGGCCTCCTCCAACCAGATCAGGTCTTTTGCCCAGGGCAATGCCTTTTTCAACAAACGAGTTGTACAATTTTTTTGCAGTGGATCGGTTTTCATGGAAAAGAGACAATATAAACGAAGAATCCTGCCAGTCTTGTTTTCTTTTCCCCATGATTACGCCATGACCGCACCAGCGAAATCTTTCGAGGGCGGCCATCTCCTTTACCACACCCGCACGGATTGGGTTAAGGTGGATATATCGTACAAGTTCAAGAAGATAAGGGTCTTCTTCACAGAGGAACGATTTGTAACGGTTCTGAAAAAGGTGACCAGATCTGTTGTGCCTTCGATTAAACTGCTGTGCATAACCCGTAAGCAAACGCCTCATTAAGGATGTGATGGGTAAAGATCCGCTCCGAAGAAGCAGATGGGCGTGATTCTTCATTAGCGCCCATGCATAGCAGGATACAGTGGTTTCACACAAGAGTCGACCAAGGCGGGAAATGAAGTTTTCACAGTCTTGAGAATCTTTGAAAATGGGAGAATTCCCGATGCCTCTGACGATGACATGATGTATTGCACCGGGTGCATCTATTCGATTCTTTCTGGGCACGGGCAATAATTACATAAAATGATTAAGATGTCAACATTTCAAGAACGTCCCCTATGCTCTTTTAAAAACGATAGGTCACGTTCATCGCGAGTATATGGGCATATGCGTTTTCAAATTTACCGGTAACGCGGGTGATTGATAAAGGTCCTACCTTGACATCTCCCGAAGGGTTGTTCCATTTACGTTTTTCATCATGGATATAATTATAGGCAATATCGAAGGTTAATTTGTCAAAATGTAACCCAATGCCTCCACAATACCCCATCCGGTCTCCTGACGGCACAAGGGGATCAAGAGTTGCACTCGGTATAGGGGTTTCATCGTACAGGAACCCGGCCCTTAGGTCAAGGTATTTATTTACCCTGTACTGGGATCCTATGCGCCACAACCAGGCATTATGCCAGTTCTTCGGGCTTGTAAGAGATGTGCCATTATCAAAAACAGCCTTCAATGTTTTGTAGCTCGTCCATTCTGTCCACTGAGCTCCAGCCTCAATAGTCCACGGACCTCTCTGCCATGCCAGCCCCAACCGCAGGGTGGCGGGTAGGGTAAATTTTCCCGAGAAGCCCTGTCTGACGACAACATTCCCATCTGCAAGGCTTTTGAGCTCCTGTTCCCCACCTGAAATCTTGTGTCGAACATTGCTCAAATAGGCTGCCCCGAAATTGAGTCCCTTTATAATTTTGAGTCGAAATCCTGCCTGCCATCCCCAATCCCATTCCTTTGCTGTGAGCTTTGCATCTGCCGTCTGCGCTCTGTTGTTGCTTGGCGTTAATGGAGGAGAAGGCGCAGCAAGAAAAACGAGATTGTTGAGTTCAATGTCGAAATACTGGATATAAGGGCCCAGACCTATTGATAAGTCTTCTGAAAGTTTGAGCGCAACAACCGGACTGATAGAGGTTGTTCTCAGGATTGTCTTTGTTGCGCCAGGGGTAAAACGGCCTTCCCACTTCTTTGGCCATTCAACGCCGAGTCCAAAATGGGCAAAAGTCCCGATGCCGATAGCTACCTTTTCATTTACTTTATGGGTTACATAGGCATTAGGTATAACCCAGGTGTGATCTTTGATTTTAGATGTCTCTCCAGGGTAGGTTCCCATGATAGGATTACCACTGCTTTGAAATCGCATCGTTGGCCTGATCAGGCATGCGTCAGCAGATACCTGGGTTCCCTCCAGCTGTGTTATTCCCGCTGGGTTGAAAAATATGGCCGAAGGATCGTCTGCCTGGGCTGTGATGGCTCCGGCCATGCCCACTGCTTTTGCGCTTTGCTCGTAAATGTCAAAACCATTTCCAAAAGCAAGAGACAGAAAATATAGATGAATCGCTAACGGTAATAGACACCCAATGAGAACTTTGCCCATATCCACACCTGCAAAATCATATTCATGTGATGACTCAGGGACGTATATCTATTTTTGGTCAAAAACAAAATGACCAAACCCGAAAAACGCCTGATGGATAAGTTTAGCAGTATGTTCTGGCAAGTTCTACAGATTTCCTCAAAAAGAAAAAGATTTTTGTAAAGCAATTACTTTTAGATAGATACAGTCTTAGGGTTCACATCTTTCCCTGCCCGTATCTTGTAGATGATCTTTTTTGGCAGTGTTTTACTTTGGTGTTAAGAGATACTTAGGCATGATTTGTAAAAATATTGGAATGTGTTCTTTGATAAGAGCCAAGTCGAGGATTTGCCGGTCATTGTATCTTCAGGTCTTGTATGTTTCGGCCTTTTTACTAAAATTCCGGCCAGAATTAAGGAATCTTTTTCTGTTAGCAGATGATCTAACATGGCCAAACTGCATTTTTCGTGTAATTATAAAATGTTAACGTAAGAAAGAAGAAGAATGTATGAAAACTGCAGGACTTCTCGATCAGTGACTTTACCTGGTATTTTTATTGGAACTCTCTACAAGGACAAGCGTTGACTGTGTTCCCAAAGAAAAGGCCTCTTTAACGATCCCTCTGATCTTGATGTGTTCACCTTTTGCTGGAAGCGGTCTGTCAGTTACAACGGTGATTTCCCCGGTTCTATCCCGAACGGTGAAGTACCTAATGATAAAAAGCGAGAAAATCTCAGTCACCTCACCGGAGATAATAACCTCTTTGCCGGCGTAATCCCTTGGGTGACCTGTTATATTGCCAATCTTTGTTGTGCCCATCCCACAGAATGTTAATAATAAGGCAAAAAATCCCAACAAAATAACATTAATGATTTTGAAGTTTCTATTTATAGTGCCCACGACAGTCTCTTTTATCTCACCATACCACAGGTCATGAATCGTTTCAAAATAAAATAATTAGCTCCCTGCTTTCATCTTTTTAAAGAAACTGCGTCCCACCTTTATTAATACAAAGACAACGAAGGCTACAACCAGGATAATTCCGATAAGAGGGAGTATGATTGCGAGAATGGCAGTAACGGCCGAACCAATGAATTCCAGAGTAGATACTGCGGGATTTCCTGTACCACCAGTAAAAAGTGAGGATTTTACCCTGAGCGCGGTAGTGGCCCCCTGGAGCAGCCCTGCAATACCGCCACCGGCTATGATTGCGAGCATCCATTTCAATGATGGTGGTAGATCAGTAATCACCGATGCTGTTGCAATAGTGCCTGCAAGGATTGAGACCGGTGAAGCGATAGCATCCATTATGTTATCAAGCCAGGGGACGTAGTAGGCAATTACCTCAAGGACGGTTGCCGAGGAAAAAGCGACCATAGCATAGTAGCCGCCTATCCATTCAAATCCGGACGCAAGGGTGATAAGGCCATAATTTGAAGCCAGACTGAGGGCAAGGAGGGGGACAAATATCCTGAACCCGCATGCTGCACTCAGACCTATGCCGGTTATGACTGCAAGTATCGTTTCCATTTGATCCATCATAATCTATTAATTTGCCAGCAAATTTTAATCATTGTCCTTTATTTTCGAGTTGGGGTCAACAGGAACATACCTATACGCCTGGCTCTACCTGTTGAAGGTCAACCACTAAATTCTCAAGAGGTTTGCCCATGAATTGGGCCAAGTCTTCGGCAGCCGTGAGTGCCTTATGATAGTCAAAGAGATCTGCTATGTAGAAAAGACTCTGAGCGCTTGTATTTGTCAGGCTGATTATAAAAACATCTGGAGAGTTTTTATCGCCGGTCCGAAGCTCTATTCTGACCTTGGTAAAACTGTCCAAGCTGTATGTCTTCTTTTTCATGGGAATGAGGAGGCCCCACCATTGTATCGCCACGCATGTTCGGCGATTAATTGCAAGACCGCTGCGACTGAACATGAGGATGAATCCTGCTCCGGCAAAAAGAGGTCCTAAAGGCCACAGGATAGCCATAACAAGAGGCCGTGCCTCAAGTTCGACAGGGATAAAACCAAAAGGAATTTGTGTGACGAAAAGACCAACGAGAAAAAAGGGCAAACCAAGGATAACAAGACGCCCTCCGCCATTTCTTCTCTCAATCAAATCTGCGCCACGGTTCAAAAAAATCTTCGGCTTTAAAGACATGCTTTCATTCTCGAACAATCCGCACTAATTTGCAATGAAAGATTAGATACGTCTATTTCCCGTCTGTTTATTATCGCATAGCTAAAGGTAAAACAACCTGGTTGTGGCAACAAAAAAATGAATTACTATTAATGCTGTTAACAGTGCAGGGTGCTTACTTTCGCAATGATATTGAATGTATGAGTTTTAACATATTACTGAGAATTTATAAGAATTGAACATTTTATCGATTGTCAGGTATGACCTTATTTGAGTTTTAGAAAGTATTATCAAAGAAATTATTGTGATTGACAAGGTAAAATGACTCTGATACAGTCTTTTCAAATTTAATGGTAAAAAAGATAAGAAATCATGAAATAAAAAACCTAAGGTAAAGAAGTGTGCAATGAAGAGCAGGACCAGAAGAATGCATTTATTGATTTTCTTTGCCGGTATCATTGGCCTTGTATTTTTTCTTGGTATTACAGAGGCTTGTGCTCAGGTTTCGAAAACACTCATAGACATAAATACTGCATCAGAAAAAGAACTTGAGGAAATCAAGGGTGTAGGCCCTGCTACGGCCAAGAAAATCATAGCCGGTCGTCCATACAAATCAATAGATGATCTGAAAAAGGCTAAAATTCCTGATAAAACCATTGAATCGATGAAGCCTTATGTAAAGGTGGGTGCTGCCCCTGCAGCAGCGCCGACGGCAGTGGAGACAAAGCCAGGTGTTCCGGCCAAAGCTGTATCAGATTCAAAACAGGCGACCCCTGCTAAACCTGCTGCTCCACCAGTGGCAGTAAAAGAAGCGGCAAAGGAAGCTCCGGTGAAGGCACCGGCTGAGAAAGTCAAGGTGTCTACAAAAGCTCCTGCCAGGGAAAAGGCAAGGGTACCTTCGAAACTTGCTCCTGGGCAAAAGATCAACATCAATACCGCAACAAAGGAAGAACTTGAAGCCCTGCCCGAAGTGGGACCAGTTAAAGCTCAGGCAATTATCGATGGAAGGCCATACAAAGTACCGGAGGACGTCATGAAGGTCAAGGGTATTAAGGAAGGTACCTTCAGCAAGATCAAAGACTATATTGTAGTTATGTAAATAAAAATTCTGAATTGAGCTATCGAAGCCGTATGGCTCAACAAGTAAAAAGGAGGGAAGTGCTTATGAAAAAGATTTTGTTGTCAATGGTTGCAGTTATGGTGTTTGTATCATTTTCTTTTGCAGCAGGACCGAAAACATATCAAGTAACAGGCCCGGTACTGGAGATCAAGGATGATATCATCGTTGTTCAGAAGGGCAAAGAGAAATGGGAAATAGCAAAGGATGCAGCCACAAAAGTAGCAGGTGAGCTGAAGGTAGGTGCCAAGGTTACCATCCATTATACCATGAAGGCTGTAAATGTTGAAGTGAAAGACGCCGGAAAGAAGGCAGATGCAAAAAAGGCGGAGCCTGCAAAAACCGAGGCGAAGCCAGCAGCGCCAGCCCCGGCAAAGAAGTAGTTTTCACAAAGTATTGTAACAGCGTGGATGTGGTGGCTCCCAAGATATGGGAGCCACCATTTTATTTTTTAGTATTATCCTTGATTCCCTATATGGCTTCTATTGTTGACGGTGGTTTCCTCGTTATATTATAGGTGACGCTCACAACGCCGGGTACTTCACCGGTTATCCTATCCCCAAGTTTCAGTAAAGTGTCAAAGGGAAGTCTTGTGGGAGTTCCTTCGCGTGCATCTTTGCTATCCCAGCACCGTACTTCGATCTGAAGACCAAAATCACGTTTGCCATTGCGCATGCCGGTTACCCTGTCCTGATGAAGGATGGCCAGATATTGGAAAGCGGATGTCTTGCCTAATTCTTCCTCAACAATCCTCGTGGCTTTACGGACAATCTCCACCCGTTGTGGCGTTACCTCGCCGATCACCCGTGCTGAAAGAGCAGGACCTGGAAAGGGTGGCCTTCCATACAGCTCTTTTGGTAAGCCCAGCGCTCTCCCTACTTTTCTGATTGCTGTTTTTCGGAGTTCTATCACCGGTTCGATGACATGGTAGCCATATGCTTTCTTCGTGTCTATACCAAGCTGGGTGAGGATATTGTGCTGTCTCTTAATTCCTGCAACTGTTTCCTCAACATCAGTGTAATTAGTCCCCTGAAGCAGGTATTTTGCTCCACTTTTTTTCACTAGATCGCCAAAAACTTCTTTATAGAAAACGTGGGTGACTGCATTCCGTTTTTTTTCAGGATCTTCAATCCCCTTAAGGGCGTTGAAAAATTGTTTCTTTGCTTTGATGAGTTCCACAGGTACCCCCAGGCTTTTAAATATCGAGACTACATATTGAGGTTCCTGATGACGCATAAGTCCGGTATCAATAAAATATGTTTTCAATTGTCTGCCAAGGGCCTTGAAACCCAGCAATGTGACAACCGAAGAATCAACACCACCGGACAGGGCATTGATCGCGATCCCGTCTCTCACCTCCCCTGCAATCTCCTTAACTTTATTCTTGATAAACTCATTTGGTTTTAATGCCGCGAGTGGTATCTCCCTGATCTTCCCCATGATTCCTCCTCACTGGTTTTGGATACCCCATCTTAGCGGAAGCATCCTCTGGTTGTCAACGAAAAAATCTAAAGAAATTCATGCCATTTCACTCTTGACACGGGTTCCTGACGGGATGTATTCTCTCAAAAAAAGCTATGGGCATAATGTACAACTGGGTGTTCATCATGATTCTCTGTTTGATTCCATTGCTTGATGGATGTTCAGCCTGGCGGACTTCATGCCTTGTGGTATCGGATGCAGAGTCTGGGAGAGTGGTGGCACGCCTGCCAGTGAACCCTCGCGAACCAATCATCATTGAGTTTGTAAACTCGATTTATCTCGCGCCTGTTTGGGAGACTCTTGTGTATGAGCCGCAGGAAGATCTTTATATAGTAATGGTAGAAAGCCCTTCTGAAGATGTTTTTCGGTATTATGGTCTTGAGCCTGATTCTACAGGCAAGGTGATGTTGCATCGAAAAGTGGGAAAAGTGAGGCTGAGAAGCATTGATTATAGCAGTCACCGTATCAAGGCAGGGAATAGCACCCTTAAGCTCAAAGAGGTTGTTCAGGGTGGCGAGTCACTTCTTCTTGATGTTAAAGATTGTTCAGAATAACAATAAAACATGCTAAGGATAGTGAACATCGATGCCATCGTGATGGAAAAATATCTCTACAGCCGTGGGGTTACTCTATGAGAGGTGGGAACATTCAGATATATGATTGCCGGATGAATAATTATACCTTCTTTTAAGACAACGGCACTGTATCAAGCAGCTTCTGTGTTTCCATCTTCTGGATGAGAGGGTATGAGAGGCAGGTATATCCGCACCATTGTTCCTTCCCCTTTCCTTGATAAGATATTGAGACAACCACGGTGTGCCCTGACAATTGACTGGGTTATGGAAAGGCCGAGGCCCATTTTTTCACCTGATTGTCTGGTTGTAAAAAAAGGCTCATATATCTGATTTTGTATTGATGTTTCTATTCCAGGTCCTGAGTCGACAACGCTCAGGAGGGCGCAGGATCCTATAAACACTCTTTTATCCCGGTCCATTATGCGATATTCCCGCTTGACCCTTCTTGTTGCCACGGCGATTGTCCCTCCATTCCGGTATGTAGCATCATTGGCATTTGATATCAGGCTTGCAAGAACCTCTTTGAGAAGCCTTTCGTCCCCCATTACAGAAAGATTCTCGTCTGAGAGGTCAAACTCGATGTTCGCACTGCTCTTTAATATTGTGGAAATTACGGAATCAATATTTCTTACCACATCATTAAGGTCCATCGGTTCAGGTTTTATAGGGATGCTGCCACTGAACAACATGAGCTTGTACGCGAGGTTTACCCCAGCCGAACAATGACGACGAATAATCTTAATATGCTCCCGATCCGCTGTGCGAAGGTTTTGTTGGTGTTCCAACGCGCTGATATGGTGAGCCATTAACCTGAGAACATGGCCAAAGGCAAGGGCAATGTTATGTGTGGCATGGTATAGGTGTGCGAACCTCTCATCAGTAGGCCATGTGATTTCATCCCTGTTGAATGCTTTTGCTGAACCCTTTACCCACTGTTTAACCATCCGGGCATATCCACTGGTATGTGTCATGAAGATATTTACACCATTCCCTCCAACTCGGTTATGTTGAAAATTATGAGACACTCTGTCCTCCTTTATTCAACAACAGCTCATTGGCTGGTATGCAACTTTCTGTACTGCTTCTGGTGGTTTGTGAGGCTATCGAACAAGTACGTTAGACCCTCAGAATGTTGTTTTCACCTCCAAATCCATTTCCACACAGTTCACTGCACAGGGGGTCATTCTGCCATTTGCCATCTACGATGAAACGGTATTCGTATACTCCCGGTTTCAGGTACATGATGGCCTTCCAGTTGCCATCTTGTTGCTGCTTGAGCGCCCGTGCACCTGAATCCCACTCGTTGAAACTACCTGCAAGATATACTTGCCTGGCTTCTGGAGCGTAGTACTGAAAGGTAACGCGTTTGTTTTGATTTTTCTTGGTCATTGAAAAGCCTCCTTATTTCTAATGATTTTGTTTGGATTGATATGCCAGAACCCTTTCGATCCTTTTTATGATATTCCCCAGTTCGGAAGCAACCAGCCGGGTACTGATTTCTCAATAACACAGGAGCAGGGGTCTCAATCGATATCCCATGGCCTCCATAAACTTATCCTTTCCCGGAAGAACAAGCATAACAGGTGTTTTAGCCAGCACATTCTGCATGGAATATAGTTCTATCATCCTCTCTTCATTGTCAGGCAGAAGCACGGCTATCGCCTCAAAATCACAGTGATTTAAAAGTTTGCGAAGGAGGCTTTCGGGATGCGTGCAGATTTCCACTCTTTTTTCAGGGTGTTGAGATTGTATGGTTTCTGCGATTATTTTGCCGCCTGTATCAGAGGGTGAGGTAAAAAATAGAAGATCCACAGCCTTTCCCCTTCCTTTGTGTAACGTGGAGTAAAAACAATCCTGCAACCAGGTAGTATGGACTATAATGATAGCACAAGATCAACCAGGTATGATGTTAAATGATTACTAATGAAATAATAATAAATTATTATTATTTTCCAAGAGACAGCAGATAAGTTCTTAAATTTATTTTCCGGTTGGTTAATCCAAGCTTACTGCGAATGTGATGTCTATGAACATTGATTGCGCTTTCTGATACACCAAAGGCTCCTGCAATTTCTTTTACAGTCTTGCCATCTCTTATGAAATCAGCTACCCGAATTTCGGCCGGGGTAAGTCTCTCTTGGATCAAAGTCAATTTTTTTGCAAAGGGGGAGACAATGTTTTGCAGGTTTGTTTCGAGAACATCCAGATAAATCTTTTGCTCTTCATCAAGGTGCCGTTGTTTTAAGGATTCAACATAGGGCAGGATCAATTTTCTAACATTGAGCAGGATATTGTCCTCAAGCTCAGCCCTGTCTTTCTCTCGCTGCTCCAACAGGACTTTGAGGGCAGTGTTGACTTCTTCAAGGCGAAGAGATTTCATTTTGAGTTCCTTCTCAGCTTCCTTTCTGTGGGTGATATCCCGCACGACACAGAGAATATTTGTAGGAAGACCGTCAGCGTTACGGAGGAAGGAGGCTTTGACTTCGACCCATCGCGTTGTGCCGTCATATCGGACATATTCCAATTCGAGTACCCTGAACCTGAAAGGATCGCTCTGTCCCTCATGCTCTTTTGCAATCTCTTCCATGAAAACGTTCATAACAACATCATAGGAGGAGGCTGTTAACACATCCCTGAGGGACCGCAAAGGAACATGACCTGGTTCAGGGCCACGCAGGCGTTCAATCGATGGACTGATATAGGTAAAATTGAGATCCATGTCCATCATCAGGATAATGTCAGATACGTTTTCAGCGAGAAGGCGATAGCGAGCCTCACTCTCCTGCAAGGCCAAATCTTTTTGTTTGTGCTCGGTGATATCCATCATCATCCCTGTTATGGTGTCTGATTCCAGGGTTGCACTCAAGAGAATATGAAGGGGATAACCTGAATGTGTGACGAATTCCACTTCATAGTTGCTGACCTTTTTGTTTTGCTTGATGAATTCCAAAAAAAGCGTTCTGTCTTCTCTGTTTTTATAAAACGATGGAGAACCCCCTGATTTTGCGTCTTCCAGTGTTGCAAAGCCTAACATGTGTAAGCATGTATTATTGAGGTACAGGATATCACCGTCAAGATTGGTCTGATAGACACCGACAAGGGCATTTTCAACGAGGTTTCTGTATCGTTTTTCACTCTCCATTAACATGACTTCGCTTCTCTTGCGCTCTGTAATATCTCTTAAATATGCAAGAGAAGCTGGCTCTCCATTATAGGTAATGGCTGCGGAAGAGGCTTCGATGTAAATTATGGCCCCATTCTTTTGGATTCCTTTGAATTCGTATTTCGAAGGAACTTGATGATTTCCCTTCTGTCGCCATCGGTTATATTCAGTTACCATTTCATAGTCATCAGGGTGCACTGTGAGATCATGTGTCTTCCCGATGACCTCTTCTATACTTTTGTAACCGAACATATCCAGAAACTTCTGATTGACATATACATGCCGGTTACCCTGCATTATGGCTACGCCATCATTGGAATGCTCAATGGCTATCCTGAAGTTGTCATCGGGTCCTGTTGGTTTGCCTTTGCAGATAAGGTTATTTTTTCTCATGGAAATGGTTCAATTATATATACACTATTTTCGGACATGATTCCTATGGAGAACTCCAGGACCACTTCCCGGCCAGGTTCGGCTAAAAAAGTGTTTAAAACAGTTTTGTTTACCAGTGCATAAAAGCGCTGATGCATCTTTTTCCCAGCCATGGGCAGAAGCAATCCGCTTCAGTTATATAAAATTGAATGGTTCTGCAATTAAAGCTGAATAATTTATGATATAAATCCAAATAGTGCCATCAGCGTATCGTTTCAGGTTTTCGACTGGTCAATCTAATGGAATATTCTGAGCCAATCTTTTCCCATACAATAACGGGAAACGGTTACCTTGATATGATGCGAATGTGAACCTGTACGTTGCCATCTGTTGTCTCTTCTGTTATTCCAGGGTCCTTCAGATAACCTATGGCTTGCAGGCGATTGAGAAGCACTGATAACTTTTGGGCCGGGCAATGTACTGTCAGGGTTTGAATGCCATCTCGATATTCCTTCCTTGTTACGACAAACCCGGATTCACGTAGTAGATTTTCAGCGTCTGTTGACGCTGAAAAGATATTTTCTACTGAAAGAGTTATTGTGATGCTGGCTGGGATTTGAACCTCAGCTTTACGGTGTCCAGGTGCGAGTTGAAAAACCTTTTTTTCTCGCTCTTGTTTTCTTTCGTTATCAGTTGACACGCTGACATCTTTCTCTTTTGCAATTAACGGGGCAGCGGCAGGAGGTGCAACTCCAGTTGCAACCGGAGACTCAGCTTTTTGCTCCATCACAAGCCCAGAAGAAGGCCTTTGGGCTTCAGTCTGGACAGGTGGTTTAACATGCGGTTCTTTTCTGTCAAACTTCTCTTCATCGATTTTTGTCTCAGAAAGCCGCAGGTCTTTTATCTCTTCTTTTTGCCTGTCCACAGTTGAATCTTTGGAAGGAGATTCAATCGTTGCCGGAGGTGGTGTTTGATATGTTTTTATCTCTGGACCGGAGGTTTTGTACGCATAGAGGCCCAGAGCGACGACACAAAGGGTCGCTAATGCCTCGATGGGAATCTTGACATGAAAGGGATAAAAGAGCCTCTTCATTAAACTGCCTTTTTCCGGTGCCTCTTCACGAACTTGCGCCATGATCTTCTGGGTGAACCATGGGGGTGGTTCAATTTCCGGGAGACCCTCAATAAAGGCAATCGCTTTCTCCAAGTCAGCAAGAGCAGATGAGCATTTTGGACATGTGACAAGATGATCATCAACAAGCTTTCTCTCTTCAGGAGATAGCATTCCTTCCTGGTAAGCTGCGATTTTTTCTTCAATCTCTTTGCATGTCATCTTATATCACCAACCACGCGCTTGAGGCAGTTCTTCATGGCTTCTCTTGCCCTGAACAAACGAGATTTTATTGTACCTTCAGGTACGCCCAAGATATCACGGATCTCATCGTAAGAAAACTCCTGAATATCCCTTAGTACAAGCACTTCCCTGAATTCATCAGGCAGGGTATCGATGCACTTCTGAACTTCTGACTGTAATTCTTTTCTTTCGAGTTGTTCGAGGGCAGTCTCTTCCTGAGAGGCTGGACTGTCATATACCTGATTGGCTTTAGTATCCACCGGGGCATCAATAGGTACTCCTTCATGATGGGATATGTATCTTGTCTTTTTGAGCTGGTTTCTTGCCTGGTTTAAAGTGATTCGCGTTAACCATGTGGCAAATGATGCTTCGCCCCTGAATTTCCTTATTGCTTTAAATGCTGAGAGAAACGCCTCTTGAGTTATCTCGCATGCTTCTTCATAGTCCCCTGTCATTCTGTATGCCATATTTAGCATCTTTTTCTGATACCTTTCCACCAGTACCTGAAATGCATTAACATCTCCTTTTTGACACATGGACACGTGGTGATTATCATCGTTTTGTTGGGGCTTGTTTCTGTCGCTCTCTCTTTTAGACAGGCTGATCATGTATTTTGTTCCCGGGCGCTTTTTTCAAGATGGGTCGTTGATTATAACCTTTTTCTTGCCCGGGATATCGATTATGAATTCATCAATTAGGCCTCGTTTTCCAGCTGCATCAGATGCTATTTCAAACTTGGCATATAGTCCATCCAGGGTATATATGTCGTAGAGCAGATCATAGATGTATGCTGCAAAAATATTACCCGGAAACTCATAAGGCCCTGTTATTGTGAGCTGTTTTATCTCACACACGTGCCTGCCTTCCTTTTCCGCCTCACTCTTAAAGTGGAGTGCCTTTTCAATTGTTGAAAAAACACCAAAAACACCTTTTCCGAAAATCATTGCATCACATACGGCATAAGCATCCATTGACCTGCTCCTGTTTTCCATGAATCAAATATACAATGTATAGACAATAAAAGTAGGAACGATTTCAATAGAAAAAGCCTATACAATCAATATGTATAGGCCTGAAAGCAAGTTGACGCAGCGCACAGTCTATGAATTGAACTCTAAACTCTCCATCCTGTTCTACTTATGTCCCGCTCCTTAGCATTGCTATTGTTATTAATAAGGATACACATAAACCCTCGGCGCAGGTGGATAATAATAGTAGTAATATCGCGGCGGAGGAGGAGGTGGTGGCGGAGGAGCATAGTATACAGGAGGAGAGGCAGCACTGCTGAGAACAGAACCAAGAAATAAACCGCCTAAAATGGCCCCGGGAATCCACCAGCCATTTCCATGATGATGACCACGGTAACCACCGTAATACCCCCGGCAATAACCGCTCGAAGGTAACGCAATAACTGCAACAAGTGCAACCGCCAATGTAATTAGGAAAATTTTTTTCATGTTCAACCTCCTGTGCTACTTTTTCTATGATTCAGGGACTTCATATTTTGTATGTCCGTATTCTTTTGATAGCAAGCTGGATGCCATTATTCCATATAATGCAATTTGGTGAAAATATTGACTATTTGTTATATTAAGGAGCACAAAAATAGGTGAAAAATGTCGAAGAAAGGATTCTTTTACGACAAATGTGTCGAAACACAATACTGGAAGATTAGCTACACAATGATATCAAGAAGGGAATCGAATATCTCTTCCTGTGCTTTGACTGACTTGAGGTTTGCCTCATAACCTCTTTTAGCAATTAACACATCTGTTGTTTCCATTGAAAGGTCAACGTTTGAACTTTCATGGGTTTCACCATCCGGGTCATGAAACGGTGTTCCGGGGGCGTTATCAGGAGTTATGTTCAGTACTGGGAGACCTAAACCATCCTCTACTGCAGCTGACTTTTTGGCCTTATATGAATCTGTATTGCTGTTGGCAATATTACGGGCAGCATTTTCCAGTTTCCTCACAAACATCCAAAGGCCAGATACTGATGCACTCAATCCATTGATCATATTTACATTATCGGTTTGCCTCTTAACGGCCTAAGTGATTAATATCACGTATGAGTTTATAATTTATTCTTCGAGAGTGATACGTTCGGGACAGGAACAAATATTTCCTCTTTGTCCCCTGTGGAAAGCGATGAGGGTCATTTCCATGTTTTTTGCCAGCTCTACTGCAAGGGAGGTGGCTGAAGACACTCCTGTAACGATCTCCATGTTAAGCAGCGCAGCTTTTGATACCAGTTCATAGCTTAAACGTGAGCTTAAAATAAGAATCTTAGCTTCATCTGCTTTTCTGGCCAAAAGAACCTTGCCGATTGATTTGTCAAGGGCGTTGTGCCGGCCAATATCCTCAGAAAGGGCGAGGAGTGTACCGTATCTGTCAAAAATACCAGCAGCATGTGTTCCGCCCGTATGTTGAAAAGCCTGCTGGCCCTTTATCAACTTACTCTGGAATTCTGCGAGCTGTGGAAAAGTTATTTTCACTGTCTTAGGAATTTTTGAAAGGGATAGTGAAAGGTTTGTTACCATATCTTTGCCACAGGTTCCACAATGTGTACAAGAAGATGATTTTCTGGAAATAATTTTTTCAAGGTCTTTGTCTATAGAAGTTTTCAGATGTACATTCATCCTGTTGCCTGATACATCATTACAGTGATTGAGAGTCAGAACTTCCTCGATAGAACCTATCACCCCCTCGGTGAACAGAAAGCCAAGGATAAGGGGGATTTCTTCACCGGGAAGACGCATGGTGATGTGGCAAGGCTGATCATTTATCAATATTTCCAATGGTTCTTCTTGAGCGACAGCGTCATAGATGTTCGTTGTTTTGCCGTTCTCGTATTTTATTATTGGTATATCAACCAGGCTCATTACTTATTACTCAAGTAGCCAAAGTGTTTTTGATAAAGATTTTGAAGTTCTTCTTTGAGTGAGGTGCGGAATTCTTCGTAATGTCTCATCAAATTATAACCTTGTTTTGTTATTTGCGATCCCCCGCCGGCAATTCCCCCAATCTTTCGTTCAAGGAGAGGAAAACCAAGTCTTGTTTCAATATTTTTCAGTGTGGTCCACGCCTTGCGGTAGGACATTTTCATTTCTATTGCTGCTTGGTGAAGAGAACCGGTTGTTTCAATTTTCTTGAGAAGCTGATATGGACCCTCGCCAAATGCTTTTCCATCATTGTCAAGCCAGACTTTGTAAGCTATCTTCAATTCAAATATCTCCCGATATGAAATCTGTCTGCAGATTCCAGCATCTGAAATATTAACATGAAACAGAATCATATCGATAAAATATTTCTCTTTCGCAGGAGGTAGCGCAATTAGTTGACAGGGGTATTCCCTATGGTATATAACGAATAAAGAAATTTGAAGCAGATTAGGCTGTGCTGATCAGGGGTCGATTATATGAGAGTGTTTTGGTTATGCAGTAATCTTGAAAATGTTATTTTTATAAGAGATCTTTTAGCCAACAGATGAAAGAAAATAAAGGTTTTTCAAAAAGTCGCAACAGCAGAGTAAAAACCGTTTTTAACGTTATTGGAGAATCTGGGGTGTTACCTTTACGCCCGGCAAAATGTTCGTATACATGAAAAGCAGTGCTTCATCTCGGGGATTCATTGGGGTTTTGCTATCCGATGAAGGAAGATGGGTTTTTGGAAAATGGGCCTGTGGAGTTATTGAACGGGGAGTGGAACGGTTAATCATGAACGCTCTCATAGAGGAAGAATGCATTCTAACAGAGGGTGGGAACATAAAATGAAAGGATTTTTTTCGTTGCCAGGAGAGCGATTATTTCATGTGGCAACCCTCAGCGCCCTTGGATTTCTTCTGTTATTTTTTGTTGGAATCATATCATCTCTTGCCACATACACTGATTGGAGACAATTTTTTTCTATTCTTTTTTCAAAGGAGATTCTTTTTGCAATACGGCTGACACTTTTTACATCGACCATGGCGACTATTATATCAATGGTCTTTGCTGTGCCAGCTGCATATGCAATTTCAAAAACAAATTTTCGCGGAAAAAATATTGTGGATACGATTCTTGATCTCCCAATCGTGATATCTCCCATAGCCCTCGGGGCAGCATTGCTTGTCTTTTTTAATACATCACTGGGTAGGGCACTTGAAGGAAACCTCATGCGCTTTGTTTTTGAGGTTCCGGGCATAGTGCTTGCCCAATTTACTATCATCAGTGCCCTGGCTGTAAGACTGTTAAAAGCAACCTTTGACAGCATCAATCCTCGATACGAACGTGTAGGCAGGACCCTGGGTTATACAAAGATAAAAGTATTCTTCAAGGTGACCCTCCCCCTTGCAAGAAACGGGTTGATAGCAGCGTCTATTCTTACCTGGGCGCGAGCGGTTGGTGAATTTGGGGCAACAGTGACTGTTGCTGGGGCCATGAAGATGAAAACCGAAACATTGCCCATCGCTATCTTTCTCAACCTCGCGCAGGCTGAAGTGGAAAGGGCTATAGCAGTGGTTTTTGTCTTGGTAGCCATTGCAGTCATTGCTCTTGTAATACTTCGGCGATTTACAAGCAGAAGGCAAACATCATGATTTCCATCAGGAATATTTCTGCCAATGCCGGTAGCTTCATCCTGAAAGATATCAACCTTGAGATCAAGGATGGGGAGTATTTTGTTGTAGTGGGTCCAACTGGTTCCGGAAAAACTATTCTCCTCGAATGTCTTGCCGGTCTTCAGCGATTGCGTGGAGGAGAAATCCTGATATCTGGCAAAAACATAACACCTGTGCCACCAGAAAGGCGTGAACTTGGCTATGTCCCGCAAGACTACGCCCTTTTTCCATTTTTGGATGTCAGGGAAAACATTATTTTTGGATTACAGCCCAAAAAAATCTCAAAGCAGGAGTTGGAAAAAAAGGTGAGCAGTCTGGCAAATCTTCTCAGTATCCACCACCTTCTCGATAGAAATGTTCGCACGCTGAGTGGTGGGGAAAAACAGCGTGTTGCAATTGCGCGGGCCCTCGCCATCTCACCCAAAGTTCTGCTTCTTGACGAGCCAATGGGAAGTCTGGATGTGAGAACTGCCAAATATTTGAGACTTGAATTGAAGAGATACCATGAAGAACTGGGCATCACAACTATCCATGTTACCCATAATCTTATTGAAGCAGAGGAGATGGCAGAGAGAATGGCTATTCTTCACATGGGGCAGATAGAGCAGGTTGGGACGCCTGATGAGGTTTTCTTCTACCCCAAGAGTCCATTTGTGGCTGATTTTATCGGTACTCCGAATATACTTGATTGTGATTATTACAATGATATTGGCCATGGCCTCATAGAAGCAGTGTGCGGAGGTGTACCCATAATTCTCCCCCATCACGACGGGCCGGTAAGGAAACTTACACTTTTGCCGAGGGATGTATATGTGACTACGCGGACGCCCCCAGGTCCGGGCATTAACCGGTTTAGGGGTACAGTGATGGAGATTACACCCTTTTCTTCATTGATCAAGCTTACCATAAAGGTTGGAGAGATCAACCTCCTTGCAGAGTTGCCCCAGGACATCTTTGAGGAGATGGATATCAGGACCGGACATGAGGTCCATCTGATACTGAAACTCAGGTCATTGAGAGTATACTAAACAAGGCAGGTTAGAGGGCATGGGCAATGGGATAAGGCACCGGGCAAAGCAGGTGCGGAATGAAAAATGAGAAAAACGGGAAGGGCATAAAAAAGCAACAAAAAGTCAAAAGCAAGAAGGGGAACCCATTCCAGTAAGAAATGCAGCGTGTTACCGATTGTGTGTCACGGGCACGGGTTTAACGTATTCTAATATTGCTTCCACGAGGCCTGGAATGTCGTAGCGTTCTGCTTCGATGTGAACTGTAAGGCCAAGGCTATTGATGGTTTTAGTGGTTACGGGACCAATTGAAGCTATTACCATTTTTCCGAGGGTTTTTTCCCCATAAAGAGTAACAAAGTTTTTTACGGTTGACGAACTGGTAAATGTTATTATGTCAGGTTTTGACGTTAGTGGAACAATGTTTTTCGGTAATGCTGTGCGGTAGATTGGTATGACGTCACATGTTCCCCCGTGATCCCTCACGAACCTGACAATAATATCACGGGCCTCTTCTGCGCGGGGCAAAAGAAGTCTCTTGCCATTTATTCCAATGGTTTTTAATGTCTCAACTATTCCTTCGGATGTAAAAGTATCGGGTATAAAATCGGGAATGATGCCTTTTGATTCAAGAAGCGAAGCTGTTGCCTGACCAATGGGCAGAATTTTTACTCCGGCCAGCGCCCTTGCGTCCCTGGTCTTGGCGGAAAGGGCCTCAAAAAATACCGATACAGCATTGGTGCTCGTGAAAATAATACAGGCATATTGATCGATAATATCTATTGCATGAGATAGCTTCCTGTTGGGCCTTATAGGTCTGATATCAATGGTAGGGTAATACAGGACCTCGGCGCCGGCTTCGGTAAGTTTCTCACCCAATCGGATTGATTGGTGCCGTGCCCTGGTAATAGCAATCTTTTTGCCCATGAGCGGTCTGTTCTCAAACCATTGAAGCTGTCTGCGGAGGTTGATTACATTACCCACAATAATTATTGCCGGGGGCTGTATCCCGGCTTTCTCCGCAACTATATCGATTTCTCCGAGCTTACCAACCACAACTTTCTGTTTGGGAAGCGTACCCCACTGGATAAGGCATGCCTGGGTTTCCGGGTTTCTTCCACCTTTGATCAGCCTTTCTTTGATAGTTCTTAAGTTTTTAACACCCATGAGAAAGACCAGAGTGTCAGGCCCTTTGGCAAGTTCATTCCACCGGATGGTTGATTCTGTCTTTTTCTCATCTTCGTGGCCGGTTATAAAAGCAACAGTAGATGCAAAATCCCTGTGTGTCAACGGGATACCGGCATAGGCTGGAACTGAAATAGCCGATGTTATCCCGGGTACAATCTCAAAACTGACACCATGTTCTGCCAGTGCCTGCGCCTCTTCCCCGCCACGGCCAAAAATGAAGGGATCTCCACCTTTCAGCCTCACCACGACAACATCTTTTTTTGCCTTGTTTACGATAAGGGCATTGATATCCTTCTGGGGTAGTTCGTGCTTTGATGCTTGCTTACCCGCGTAAATTATTTCTGCATCCTCTTTGGCGAAGGCAAGAAGTTCTTTGTTTACGAGAAAATCATAGATGATGACATCTGCCTTCTGGATCAGTTCAAGGCCACGGAGTGTGATAAGTTTGGCGTCGCCCGGTCCTGCACCGACGAGGTATACCTTGCCCATGGTAATGGTCCCAGTTGCCGGCGTTTACTTTACCTGGCTTGCGACAGCCTGGCTGAGTACTATTTTTGCCTGAGCCACCTTTTTGTAATACTTTTTGGTTTTAGCCATATCGCCTGCTGCCACGGCTTTCAGCAGATCCCCCTCTGCTTCCGCAACGTCCAGCAGCTTGTAATAGTCAAGGGACTCTTTGAGGTGTGCCAGAACAATCATGCCCGTAATAATGGGATGGTTGTTCGTAACGTTTGCGTCTTTGAACCGAACGCCGTGTTCGAGTTCTACTTCAAGGCCGGTTGTAAATTCTTTCAGGTCAATCTTCATGTTCTCCACGTTAACC
>ERZ1026800.166-NODE-166-length-61975-cov-4.938931_pt1 | contig 61975 bp, 51 predicted proteins | sample MGYA00520873_ERZ1026800 | MGnify/ENA primary metagenome ERZ1026800 (study PRJEB33270, sample SAMEA104284475) | anaerobic digester metagenome | biome: Anaerobic digester microbiome; feature: mesophilic sludge digester; material: Anaerobic digester biomass | place...
AAGCTGGCGAATATCGTTGACAAAATCCTTGCTATCACCAAAGACGACGACTATTTGGAAAATCCCGCCAAGCAAGCCAAAGTCCGCGAGTACGAAAAACAAATCGACCAACTCGTCTATAAACTCTACGGACTCACCGCCGAGGAAATTAAAATTGTGGAAGAATCTCAATCATGAATATGATTACTCGTATAATAAAAATTAAGGATTGCCCGTCATTTGTAGATTTTAGACCGGGCGCTGATTTGCAATTTAAGAAATACAATCTCATCTACGGATGGAATGGGTCGGGGAAAACCTGTTTTTCCCGTGTATTGCGCTCCTTTGAATTGAAAGAAAATTACTACGCACAGCCCGAAAGATCACCGGAATTTGAATTCAAACTCGATAATGGGAATTCGATTGATCAGAATAATTTAACAGCATTTCCCAACATACGTGTCTTTAATAAAGACTTTATCAATGAGAATGTTTTTGGAACCGGTGGTCCAAAGCCAATTTTCTTCCTCGGGAAAGAAAGCAAAGAAGACAAGGAAAGAATCATGAAAATAGAAAGCGAACTGCAGGGATTGAGAACAGAACGAGATACAAAAAAGAATATGCTTGATAAAGCCAAGTCAAATAAAGATAAGATTCTTTCGGAAAAAGCCAGGGATATAAAAAATACCCTTACAACTTCAAGACTGGATAAATACAGAAATTACGAACGCCCCAACCTTGAGAGGACAATCAATGATAAATCTGACGAACTCAAAAATCCTGATAACCTCAAATTGAAAGAAGACCTTCTTGTTGCCTTTCAAAAAGCTATTCAGCAGACGACTAAGCCGGCAATTAACTCTTTAAGGACGCCAGATTTTGATATATCAGACATCCTTGCTGAAGTTAAAAATAATCTGGAAAAAACAGCAACATCACAAATCATTGAGGCGCTAAGATCCGACGAGACAATCAGTAAATGGGTTGAGCGTGGGCTTGCAATTCATAAAGAGAAAGATTTAACAACCTGTGCCTTTTGTAATCAATCCATTCCGGCGACTCGTCTTAAAGATTTAGAAAACCATTTCAATGAAGATTATCAGAATCTTCTTGAATCTCTTAGACAGCTGAAGGAAAAACTCGTTGCCCAAAAAGTAGCAATTACCTTTCCGGACGCATCTAATTTTTACGATGACCTAGCCAGCAATTACCTCGCTAAAAAGAAAGAGGCAGAAACTTCTATACAGGCTTTCAATCAAAATTTAGACACAGTTATATCCAAACTTGAAGAAAAAGAGCAAAAACCTTTCTCAAGATTCAATTTAGAAGATTTGCCCCAAACAGGAAATACCGCATTTAAGGAAATTAATGAACTTATTGCACAACATAACAATAAGACAGAAAATTTTGAAAGCCAAGTTGATGAAAATAAAAAGGCTTTAGAAATGCATTACATCGCAGAATTTATTGACTCCTATAACGAATCTCTTGGAGAAATTAAGACGCTTGAGAGCGAATATTCGAATTTGGTAAAAACAATTGAGGAAAAAGAAAATGAGATCCGAGAACTCAAAGAGAACCTAATAAGCCATCATATTCCGGCTCAACAGATCAACAAAGACATTGAGCAATTTTTGGGAAGAGCTGATATTCAGATTAGAGCCACTGATGAGCAAGAAGGTTATCAAATAATACGTAATGGGGAAATCGCAAAAGATTTGAGCGAGGGAGAAAAAACCGCACTGGCTATTGTGTATTTTTTGACAAAGATAAACGAAGAAGGCTTCGATCTGAAAAATGGAGTCATCGTTATAGATGATCCGGTATCAAGCCTTGATTCAAGTGCAATTTTTCAAGCTTTCGGGTTTATTAAAGAGTCGATTAAAAACGCAGGGCAAATATTTATACTCACTCATCATTTTGATTTTTTCAGACAAGTTAAAAATTGGTTTTCGTATTGTAAAAAAACTGATCGAGAATATTTTATGATGGTATGTAGAGAAGAAGACTCAACCAGAAAATCAGCTATTATCAAGATTGATAAGTTACTTATTGATTATGAATCGGAATACCACTTTTTGTTTAGTATTTTGTACAAATTTGCTAAGGAGCAAGAGCACCACCTCAAAGAAATGTATCCGCTTCCAAATGTTGCGCGGAAATTTTTAGAAAGTTTTTTGGCTTTCAGAGTTCCTCTTGGATCCAAAGAGCCAAGCATTTATCAAAGGCTCAACCTGATTGACTTTGATTCAAAGAAGAAGGAGAGAATCCGGAGATTTGTTGATACTCATTCGCATCCAAGGTATGAAAGTGGCGTGCAAGATTTTGATATGACTATTTTAGGAGAAACACCGGATATATTAAATGACTTACTTGAGCTGGTGGAACATGAAGATAAGAAACACTACGATTTTTTGGTCAAAAGTGTTACAATAAACTAAACCCACCCACCGCCCTTTATTTTGTAGCCCGTCGCCTTCTGAAAAATTTTTGGCAAAGCCAAAGAACAGGCGGGCAAAAAGAAAAGGGGGTCTGGGGGAAACGCTGGGCGGGATTATTCAAAATCCGCAAGTGGATTTTGTTCAAAAAAAGTTCGGATTTCGTCCAAAAGACACCGCCATTAGAAAGACGTAATATCAGTAAGTTACATATCAGGAAAGCAATAAAAATCGACAGACATCCGACAGATACCTCACGGTCAGCAGTAGGAACGTTTAGGCCAAATTCCCATCTTCTGATTCATCGCTAACTGTTATTTTGGCACCAAGGGTCAGATACTCGGCAATAGAACCATCAAGCTCATACAATTCACATTCTGTCTGTCTGTAACCGCCGACTTCCAATAACCACCCCGGATCGGAAAAACTATCGCTACCAACAGCCTTATCGTAAACACTGCCTCCTTTAGAAATCTCAAATGTATCTTCTGATATTCTAAATGTTATGTACCGCATTTCGCTGAATTCTACGGTACCATTGCGGTAAACGATACCAAATTCAGAGTTTGCATCAGGTGTAACAAGCGGCAGGCGTTCAAGCGCATGGAGCGCCTTTCCTATGCCTATAATTTGTTGAGGTGTGATCCTGGGATCCTTGAGAAAACGTCGGGCAGTATTCTTCGCTATCTCGACCGCATAGCGATCATCATCTATCAGTTCAAATTGTTCCATGGCAACAGCCCCACAATAGATGCCGGTCGCACAGGGTGGCATTTCACAGCATTACAGACAACATCGACACCAAGACAGCAATCGGTAAATTCTTTCTGCACATCATGGCTTCCCTTGCAGAAATGGAACGTGATCTCATAGCCGAGAGGGCAAAGGATGCCCTCAGACATAAGATTGAAAACAATGAGAGAGCCGGGCAGATACCTTATGGGTGGACACTTGCCCCCGATGGAAAGGCATTGATCGTAAAGGATGATGAACAGGAGATCATACAGTTAATCAGGGATCGGAAAGATGTATGGCTTGGATACCGGGCTATTTGCAGGGAGTTTGAAGGATGCGGTTATAAACCGATGGGCAGGATGTGGCACCAACAGACAATCAAGAACATACTGAATAAAGCATCACAGGGCATATGAATAGAATCCATGAAACGCCTTATTAGTCATTCAAAACGCCTCCCAAGCTCTGCAATCAATTCCGGTCTTACAAACGTAGGCAAGGCACCGTTTATGAGGATCGTCTGACCGCTGACATACGCTGAAGCATCGCTTGCCAAAAACAGAGCAACATTGGCTATATCTTCGGGCGAAGCTATTCTCCTCAGCGGAATAGCTCTTAATCGTTGTTCTTTCATGTCAGGATGTTCCTTATAATATTCTGCAATCGTAGGGGTTTCAACCGGCCCCGGTGCAAGGGCGTTTACTCTCACATTGTAGGAGCCAAGTTCGACAGCTAAATTCTCGGTGAGGTTTTTAACCCCTGCCTTGGCGGCGGCATAATTGGCGCCCAATGGATAGGGACCAAAACCTGCCATTGAGGACATATTGACAATACTCCCTCTCTTCTGTTTTGTCATGACTTTGCCAACAGTCCTGCAACACAGAAATGCACTTTTCAGGTTAAGGGCGACGGATTTGTCCCATTCTTCTTCGGACATTTCAAGTATTGCCTTTGTGGGGTACCCCCCTCCGGCATTGTGAACAGAAATGTCAATTCGTTTGAATCGTTCGAGTGTTTCTCTGACCACGCCGTCTACCTGTCTCGTGTCACACACATCCGCCGAAAGCGCAAGCGCTTCTCTTCCCATGTGGTGTACTTCTTGGGCAGTCGAGTTGGCAGAGGCTGAATCAATATCTACAACCACCAATTCAGCCCCGGCTTGTGCGAATGTCAAAGCTATTGCCTTGCCTATCCCTTGCCCGGCGCCGGTTACAATAGCCACCTTGCCTTCAATAAAAAACTGATTCATAATCTTCTTTTGAACTCTCTGATTATCCGATGATTTGTATTTCATCTACCCTCCTGTATGTCAGTATCAGAACAATTACTATTCTGATCTTCCTTTCTTAAAGGTTACAACCGTTGGCAAGAAACGACAAGAAGTTTTGTAATAGCCTCTTTAAAGAGAAGGGGATGATCTGTTTACTTATAAGAAGAAGACTTCAATTTTGGATACATGGCCTGTCAATCACCGACCGGTGATTGACAGAAAAGAGAGTTTACCGTTATCGACTTCTCCCTGAATGTTTGATCCCGTGGCACACCACGTAGAGCGTCATTTCAATTGGTAATCCGTGACCTTGAATTTGAACTATTCAAGGCAGAAATACAGATCGGAATTCCCACTGAACTCGCCAAAGGTTGCTATACTTAGAATAAAGAGAGATTATAAACAAAGGAGATGATGCAAGATGCTTAGGCCAACCAATATTCTCGTGCCAACGGATTTTTCTGAATATTCGGACAGGGCATTACGGCAGGCGCTCGATATTGCAAAGCAATACGGGTCTAAGATTTACATCCTTCACGTCCTTCCCGAAGAAGTTTATCACGTTGGCGAACTTGTTGATTTTACCGGTGACACACTGCAAACAATTGAAAAGAATAAATTGGCAACGGCGAAGGAAAACTTGAAAAAGCAGCTTGATAAGTTTCCAGTGGCAAAAGAGACGGAGGTAGTAGCGGATGTCAAAAAAGGTTTATGTTATGAAGCGATCCTGGAAGAAGCCGCACAGAGGTCCATTGATTTGATCGTCATTGCCTCTCTGGGTCAATCGGGCATTGCAAAATACCTTATCGGAAGTGTGGCCAGGAACGTCCTGAAAGGGGCAAAATGTCCTGTGCTGCTGACAAAATGATGGAACGATCCTTTTTTGCCTGCTAATGTAGTCACTCTTCCCTGCCGTCCGGTCTCTGACAATTCTGCTTCCCCCTGAATCCCTTTTCTAAGAATACCCTGCCACAGGAAATCATCGCAAATGTGTTTGACTTATACACCCGGTTGACAGATTTATTTTTGCTGCTATAAGAATAGTATAGCCCGGACTTGCCGTTGGGCAGACGGCACTGTCGGGAAAGCGAGGAGTCGATAATGATGGCCGAACGGCTAAAGGCAAGCGCACCTTTACCAGGTTCGGCCATTTGCGTTTTGAGCAGATAGCATCAAGGAGAAACTCTCGTGACGACGCACCTCGAAACTGTCAACACTGCAATTCCTTTCTTCCTTTGGGGGTTCTGCATTTGCAATCTCTTGCAGCAACAGAAAGAAACCAGCCGTAACAAAGAGAGGAGGAAGCCAAAATGCTTTTTATGATTATTTACACGTACGAACCAGAGCAAAGAAATGAAACAACCAAAAGGCGACTGCACCGACAGAGAGTCATTCCTGAGGGAATGAAGGTTATTGGGGAATGGAGCTTTATCGGTGGGGGCCGAGGTTTCATGGTAGTGGACGCAGGGGACCCCAAGCTGTTGCTAAGAACGTTCTCGGCATGGAGTGACCTCCTGAAATTCGAGGTCTTTCCCGTAATCGAGACAGAGGAAATCATGAAACTGGCAAAATCCGGCTATATTGACATAGAGGAAGCTCCTGTAATCTGAACCCGAACACGCTGCAAAGAGATCTATCATCCTACCCTGAAACGGGTGTGAAAAGGAGGATACCATGGCCATAACAGAGTCAGATCTGTTCAAGGGTGTAAGCCAGCGGTTCATTACACGGATCGCGAACGCATCAGAGGAGCATAACTACAAGGTGAATTCAATTATTTTCAAGAAAGGAGAGCAAGCCCTCTTTTTTTATGTCCTCGCTGCAGGCGATGTTCATATCGAGCTGGGTGAAACTGAGGGGAGACTGGCGGTAAACAAGCCCGGTGAGGTTTTCGGGTGGTCCGCCCTTGTGGCGCCCTATGTTTATACCGCAACTGCCAGGTCTGTCAAAGATACTAAGGTAATCAAGATCTCCCGCGACCTTATCGAAGAAGTAATACAAGAGCATCCGGCCGAGGGAATCACTGTATTAAAAAACCTGAGCGCCATCATAGCAGGTAGACTCCGCTTTTCCTATCAACAACTTGCTCCGGAGGCATAAGCGCGTAGCCTAATACCAGAACATGATTCTCATTGACTGAGTGACCTGAACACCTGCTGGGCGCTATTGTTGATGGAATTAAAGATTGGCAATTTGCAGATAGAATGAACAGCAGGGTCAGAAATGGCCCTGCCTTGTTTGTTTATTTGAAGCGGTAATTATCAACTTTTCTGAAGAGGTAAAGGTAAACAGTTGTATGTGTCATTTTTGACATTTTTCAGCATGGAACCATTAACTATCCTTCGTCTGGGAGCACCGATCCTTTTGCCCTGTGAGCATGGCTGATCAGAGGCTTTGCCAGCTAAGACGCCTTACGGAATACAGGCAAACCGGGCACCTGCAGGAACCTTTTCCATGGGCACGGTTTTCCCCTTCAAGGTGCAGGAACCCACTGCTAAATGCTGGTTATCATACCCCAGACAACCCTCGGTCGTGAATGAAGCACTCCTAAACGCATTAGTGCTGTCAAGTTTAACCTTCATAACGAGGATGGGGATAATGGTAAACTCATAGGTATCGCTTGCAAACACCAAGGTTCGACCGGTGTTATGGCAAATGGCAAAAAAATCCCAGATCTGTGTCTGGTTGGCAAAGGCATAAACGAAATCTGTCGAGATAGAATCTGCTGTGGTGGCCCAGTATGTGGTAGCATCCGAATTGGGAGCGCACGCTGTCATCGTGAATGTGCTTGTGGCAGCGTCGAAGGTCGAATACACGTATCCCTTCCACTTTCCGTTTAATTTGCCCGTTATGTTGTCTGACCAGTAATCATAGTAGCCTTTCATTGATCCATTCACCTGGAACCACTGCCCATTGAGCATCTCTGGAATTGTCTGCGCTGAGACGCAGGGTGCGACCGTGAGCACAAACACGCCTAATCCCAGCAGTATACTACCGATTGTTGTAGTCTTCATGCGTAGATACCTCCTTTATCGTAACGTTGTCATTGAAACCTTTCTGCCAAAGAAGATGATCAATCTCCTTACTTCAGTATAGACCCGATTGCACAATCGTCAACAAAAAAACGATCATGAATCGTCATCGTTGTCTTTCCTTTATGGGTAGACGGATTTTTCTCAGCAACTCTGTGAGCTTTCATACTACAATAATTACAACTTCATAGAGACACAATGCCTTGCATCAGCGATGCACAAGCGGCACCTTCTCTGATTACCGGGTGTAACATCACAATCCTCATACAACATTCCCACGAGCATCTCGATCTGATCCGTCCATTATTATTGGAAAAAATACACGTTACAGACAGTAACATGGCAAGCAACATTTTTGCTAATCACATCAACTTACACTTGATAATCCTGATCGAGGCACGCCTGATCTCTTGAACTAAAAATACCGCTTGACAGTATTCCAAGCGTTGCTATAATTGAAATATATATTTTTGGGCAAGTTGTTCTTCTAAAGGAAGAAAGGAGTAAATGGAAAATGGGCATGGCCGAACAGTAAAAGGATGCTGATCTTTGCCAACTTCGGCCTTTTTTGTTAGTAACTACCATTAAGAACTTGCTTCAGTGTTACATTTGTGACTTGTCCAGCATTTTTCTGTCTGCGTTTGACATGATTCAACCTCGTCATCTTGAAATTCCATTGCAGAAAAGGAGGTGATTCACTAAAACTTTTTTCAGGAAGGGAGTAGTTAGTACGCGTGGTTTACCGGAATGCATTACAATAATCGATACTCGTTGCGGCGAGCAGCGAAGGGGGTGTGATTATGACAAAACATTGCTTAAAAGTTTTTGGGATTCTGTGCATAGTGCTTGTTCTGGTCATCCCTACGTCGGCAGTTGCTAAGGGTAGTCCACATAAGAAGCCTTTGGTACAGATATATCGTGACGCCTATGGTGTGCCCCACATCTATGCCTTAAACACTTTTGATCTTTACTATGGTTATGGCTATGCAATAGCTACCGATAGACTCTTCCAGATGGAGATGGCCAAGCGATGCTTCACCGGAACCGTCGCTGAGGCTCTTGGTTCAACGTGGATAAATTACGATAAGGGAGTTCGTTCCAATTATTGGCCGACCTCCATTGAGCAGCAGTACAACAATCTTCCGAAACGTGACAAATATATATTCGATGGATACGCCGCAGGGTTCAATGCGAGGATCGGCGAGGTGTTGGCAAACCAGGCAACTCTTCTGCCCAAGCAGTTTATAGATTACGGCTTTCTGCCTGCAAACTGGACCGCTATTGATGTGATCATGGTATTTGTCGGTACCATGTGTAACAGGTTCTCTGATTTTAACTCTGAAATCTCTAACGCTGCGTACCTCGAATATCTCGTAACCCGGTATGGAACAACGGTAGGCTGGGCAATTTTTGATCAGACAAAATGGCTCGATGATCCGGCAGCACCAACCACCGTTCCGGCAATTACAGGGAAAAAAGCGGCACTGTCTTCTGACGCCAAGCAAGCACGTATGCACACACCAAAAGCTATGCAGCATATCGCACGTTCAGAAATTGAGCGCATGAGTACCGACAAAGAGATGCTTGCAAAAGCGGGACTTGTGGGGCTTGATACAGTACCATCGACGAGCAACGTGTGGATTGTAGACAAAACAAAAACGACCGATGGGTCTTCAATCTTGTTGAATGGGCCTCAGTTCGGTTGGTTCAATCCCGGATATGTGTACGAGGTGGGATTGCATGGTCCTGGATTCAATGTCATTGGAAGCTCCCCGTTTGGATACCCAGCGGTCCTTTTCGGCCACAATGGCCATATTGCATGGGGTTCTACAGCAGGCCCACTGGATGTAGTTGACATGTATGAAGAGCAGATCAGCGATACCGACCAGCATGTCTACCTCTTTAAAGGCGAGTGGATACCCATGGAGCAAAGGACAGACACAATCAATGTAAAAGGTGAAAGTCCGGTCACGGTTGATGTTTTCCGGACAGTCCACGGCTTGGTAACGCAGTTTGATGTCCCTAATAAGAGGGCGTTCAGCAAGAAACGCTCCTGGGAAGGATATGAGGTTCAGACTCTTGTTGCATGGGTAAAGTCTACTAAGGCGAAGAACTGGAACCAGTTCAGGAGGGCAGCCAAAAAAATGGCTATAACCAATAACTGGTACTACGCTGACAAGAAAGGGAGGATAGGATACATCAGTGTAGGCATGATACCAATGCGACCAGCAACCCAAGACTCTCGCTTGCCCGCAGAGGGAACTGGTGACATGGAATGGCTCGGCATCAAGCCCTTTGATACGAACCCCCAGATCTTCAAACCCAAACAGGGGTGGTTGGCGAACTGGAACAACAAACCCTCTGTAGATACAGAGAATACCGATGGAAGCCTTTATGGGTCTGCAGACAGGGTACAGGTTATTTTCGATGAGCTCACTGCTAAAGATAAATTCACGAAAGAGGAAATATGGGACATGAACCGGCGCATCTCCCATATCGATTTGAATATTGCGTACTTCCTTCCTTTTCTCAACCAAGCCGTAGAGAGCCTGTTGCCTTCCGCCCCGGAAAAACAGGCCGTGCAGCTTCTAAACAGTTGGGATAAATATCGCTGGAATCTTAACAATGACGATTACTATGACAGTCCTGCACAGACTATAATGGAGACGTGGCTTTCCACCATGCTGCAGATGACATTTCAGGATGATACAGGGCCATATTTCTCTCGATTCAGCTCCGCAGGTTACCCAGCCTCTCCTCCTGGTGGAAGCACGAACGTACAGTCTGGCACGAAGGTCCTTTACCACTCCCTCCTCGGACCAACCTCCAGCGTTCCAAATAATTATGATTTCTTCAATGGAGTGGATCCCAATCTGGTTATACGAAATGCATTGACTGCCACAATCGAAACCCTTACAACAAGATTTGGTAGTTCTGACATGGCCACATGGATGAGTCCTGTTGTGCCCCAGAAATTCGATTACAAAAACTTTGCCGGTGTGCCACAGGCTAACGCCAGTGAAGTCCTTTATCTTCCAGTCAATATGAACAGGGGAACCCAGAACCACATGGTGGTTTTCAAAAAGACCGGTTTCGAAGCCCAGAACGTCTGCCCACCCGGACAAAGCGGTTTTGTGGCACCTGACGGAACCAAGGATCCTCATTACGAGGATCAGATGGAACTTTATCAAAATTTCCAGTCAAAACCAATGATCTTGAATTATCACCCGTAGGCATTTGAAAAGTTTAGTGAGACAAGGAAAGACAGGTATTGACGACTGTCTTTCCTTGTGGTTTTGCAGTCCAGCGGTCTAGATAGTTCGGTTATTCTTTCAATACTTCACCCAGTAATCCTCATTTTTCCAACCTTTCTCAACTCCAGAGTAGTAGGTGTACTCGAAGGGAGAGGGTAAGCAAATAAGTTACCGATAACTTACCGATAACACCATGTAGAACGTTGACTATCAATGATTATCGTGTTTTCGAATCTCACCCTCTCCGCCAATAAATAATTGAAATAATAATAGATTTATTATAAATTTCTGTCCGATAGCATCCAATAGACAACAGAGTTTTGGTGTTCTGACAGATGTTATGGCCGCTATTTTAAACATATCTCATCAAGAATCAGGAGATGACACAATGATATATCGAAGTATAACGGTCATTATACCGCCTGAAATGTCAGACTGCGATGAGTGCTATAAAGAGGTGACAGAGTACGTTGCCGCGTGCACGGGTTTTGGGCGGATACAGGGTGACGCAGATGATGAGGATAGCCTGTCCTGTGAGGCTTATTTTGTAGACGACAAAGGCAATATCTGGCGCGGTCAATTAAGCGATTTGCCGTTCCCCGATGGAAGTCAGAAATACACCATTGATCTGGAAAAGAAAAGGGAAGAACACTGATCACAGGAATAAACAGGACACCGCACGTCGATGCCTGTTAAACTGATGAACGGGTAAGGGGGCTTTGAAGCAAAGTCCCGGATTAAATCGGCAATGTGGGCGTAACATGCTCTACTATTGACAACCTGGGTCAAACAGGCTAAAAATAGGTGAATGTTCTCGCAGGCAAAGCAATCTACATTGTCATCAGGGCAGGATAGACCCACATCCAGATTGCGGCAGATTGTTAGGGGTGCCGGGCGCCTGATGTGGTGCACAGTGGGTGCAGCAACTGGCATCGGTTTGGCCCTCTTGTTCGTGGGTGTACCGCGGTCTCCCTTCCTGCTCGCCTCGCTGGGCGGATCAGCGGTATTTCTCTTCGGCCTGACACGCACGCCTGCAGCCCAGCCACGAGCCCTGCTATGCGGCCACGTGGGCAGCGCCTTCATTGGCATTGTCTGTTTTAAACTGTTTGGTGACGCCCTCTGGGTTTACATGCTTGCCGTTGCAATCACTCTTGCATACATGCTTGTTACAAAAACCGTACACCCGCCTGCAGCGGCCAATTGCCTCATCATGGTCAATGCCCATGCCGGCTTTGCCAGTCTGTGGCAGCCGGTCGGCCTCGGGGTCATGACTCTCGCAATTGTTGCTACGGTATGGAGCCGCACTCTCCCCGGCATGGTTCGTTATCCTAAGAATTGGTTTGAAAAATCCCCGGCATCAATACACTGGGGTGCCTGGACAGAATAAACTGCTCCACAGCATGTGACATGGTGTTAGATATGATATAGGGAGCAACGGTGATGATGCGTGCTCACATGGGACTGTGAACTAACCACGTAAAAATCCAATCTGAACAGAAACCCGGAGTGGTGGGACAACCTGACAATCTTAGAGAACGTGGTCCTGGCGCAATTTGAGGGTAAGGCTCCGGGCCTTTTCCTCAGCATCCGTCCCCTGCGCAAAGAAGCACTGCCGCTTTCTCGATGGTGGCGGAGTAAGATTTTCGATTTTCCTTCTTGACATCTTTTCGAGGCTAATACCAAGTTCCGCGAAGTGCCAGCTTGTTTCCGGCTTCTTGCGGGCTTCCTTGATGTCTCTGAGCGAAAACAGCCGCAAATCTCCTATCTCGCTGGTCGCTGTCAACAGCACGGGTAGTTGGGCCTTTACGGTTTCATAGCCGTTTCGTTTTAACTTCTCCACGATGATCGATCGTCCTTCAACCCGGGCGCTTATTGCCAAGCTGATGCAGGGTATATCCAGCATAGTCGCGAGCATTGGTCCAACCTGGCCAAACCCCCAGTCTGCCGCTTGTCTCCCGGTTATGATCAGATCGAAGTCACCGGCATTTCTGATTGCCCTTTCAAGGACACAGGCAATAGAGCGGCTGTCGAGATCCTTGAAAACAGCGTCCGTCAGAAGATAGAAATCGTCAGATGCTGTTTTTATCTTGTGGTTGACTGTGGCGATCGATTTTTCAGCCACCGTGATGGCTGTTACTTTTCCTCCCACTGCATCCTTCAGCCGGAGTGCAAGTTCCAAAGCGTTTTCGTCAAAGGGGTTGATAACGGGTGGTACCCCAATGGGGATCATCTCTTTTGCAACAGGATCAATCTCAAATGCAGATGATGGGCTTTCGGGGTCCGGGACTGCTTTAACACAGACAATGCTTCTAAACATGCTCATGACAGCTCCTTCAGTTTTTGCGCCAGTGCGGGCACTACCTGTTCATACTCTCCCACGATTGCGTAATCCGATTGTTCAAAAATGGCTGCCGTTTCGTCCTGGTTGATAGCAATGATCTTCTTTGATCCTGTTATTCCGCTCAGATGCTGTGAAGCACCCGATATGGCCACAGCAACGTAGAGATCAGGCGCTACCTTTTCCCCTGTCAAGCCGACTTGACGGGAAGGTGGCACCCAGCCCCTGTCAACAAGCGGACGGCTTGCTCCGAGCTCGACATTCGAGAAAAACATCTTCAGCGCTTGTATCAGCCCTTCTAAATGTGCAAGCCCATCCACATCCTTTATGCCTCGGCCGCCGGCCACAATGGCATCAGCCCTGTCCAGGCTGACACTTTCTCCCGTAACTGTGTCAACGTGTTCTGTCCTTGCCACGAACTGGTCCACGTCCAGGGTCACCTGAGTGATTTTACCTCTCCGACTACTCTTTGTTGCGGTGCTGAACGACTTTGGCCTAAGTGTCACAACTGCTGTTTGCGCATCCAGCCGGAATCCGGCCATGGCCTTATCACCGTATACCGGTTTGATACAGACCAGCCCACTGCCAGTCGAATCATTACCGATTTCAATTACATCCGTAATGAGCGGCGCATCCACTGCAAGGGCTAGCCTGGGAGCAACATCGAGGTTGTTGATCGTCTGCGCCATGAGGATAATTGAAGGTTGAATCCTTTCAATAATAGCAGTCAGACACGAGAGATAGACATCAGACTGGAAGTCTCGAAGACGGGAATGATCCAGAACATAGACTTCATCGCTGTAGTCTGACAATTCATCGGACACCGCCGCCACGCGGTCCCCAATAATAGCGCAGCAGACCACGCCACTTCCTTTTTTTTCTTGTGTTATCCTGCCACCCTGCAGAAGCTCATACGTTATAGAGGCTATCTGTTCGCCATCTGTTTCGGCAACCACCAGTATTTTGGCTTCCTCGCTCAAGATCGTTTTCCCCCTCCCATGAATGATCAAATAATGTTCAAAGAGTTATAGTACAAAAAGGGCAAGTGCCCATCGGCGACAATCGACTTCAGCACCTGCCCCCATAGTCAAAGCTTTATAGAGCCTTCTCAACCAGCTCTACGTAATCGATAACTTTTAGCGTTCCTTTGCTCGCCTCAAGGGCATCACTAAAAGCCCTCCTGCACCATGAGCAGGCTGTTACCATAGCATCTGCTCCGGTGGCCTTTGCTTCTTCGATCCTCTCAATTGCGGTCTCAATAGTAAATTCTGGGTTCGAATCTATTACACCACCCCCTGCACCGCAGCACCAACTGTTTGCGCGGTTCCTCTTCATTTCGGCCAGCTTCAAACCGGGGATGCTCTTCAGAACAGATCGTGCTGGTTCGTAGACCTGACCTTCTTCAATACCCTTCTGGCGGAGCCATGGTTCAACCTTGCGGCCGAGATGACAAGGATCATGGTATGTAACAGTCATGTCTACATTCCGGCTTGGCATCAACCTACCCTCTTTGATAAGGCGGTCAAGATATTCACTTATATGGAAAACCTCTACATCGCCTTTCTTGCCTGTCATATCGTACAGCACCTTAAAGGCGTAATAACAGTCCGAGCATGCTGTGACAACGGTCTTTATTTCCGCAGTCTTCAACAGTTCCATGTTGTTCTCAGCGTATTTTGTGAGTTCCGCCTGATAGCCCATCTCATATGCCCGTCCCCCGCAACACGTTTCATTGGCCCCTGCGATGCCCACATCGACCCCGGCTTTCTTCAAAAGGCCCACCGCCCCTCTCACTGAGGGCCATAGATCCTTATCAAAGCTGTACCGGCAGCCTGCGTGGAAATATACCTGCGCCTTCTCTTTTGTAACGTCTTTCACTTCCAGGCCTTCAGCCCATTTTCCCCTGTCAGCCTTGGCCTCGCCCAGCATATTGTCTTCTTTCTTAAGACCCTCGATAACCGCCGTCAGCTCATAGGGGACCTGGCCAGCCTCCACAAGGCGAGCCCGCAGCTCATGCTGCAACTGCATGATGTCAGGATAATCCACCTCTGCACACATTTCTCCACACGCCCCGCAACTCATGCACGAGTAGACAACGCTACTCACCGATTCCGTCAGGCCAAGCCTTCCCTCGTACAGAGCGCGTCCTAGCTGGACCAGCCCGCCCAGGCTATAGGTGAAGAACTTGTATTTCTTGTGAATGGGACATACCAATTCGAAGTCGGCATTTTTGTATCCGTAAGTACAACCTTCGCATCTCACACACATTGTACCAAACCTGTACAGCCGCTCATGAAGTTTTATTCCATTGCTCATCGTTTGCCTCCCTAAAATAAATTCACGCCTGGATGCATGATGTTGTTCGGGTCAACAATAGCCTTAATCTGCCTGAGCAGTTCACCATAGGGACCTGTCAATGCCAGGAAGCTTGGATCCTGTCTGAACCGGAACATCACTGCACCGTACTTTTTCAGAAGCTCATGGTACAATGTCTTATAGACGCTCTTCAAATGGAGCATGTACTCTTTTTCCTTGTCAAGGGTACCGGCAATAAGAATAACAAAGGCAAAGAAAAACTCGCGAGCGTGATTAAAGGGCAGAATTCTGAACATGTAGGGCGGCTTTGCCTCTTTCCTTGCAAACTCCCACATAAACTTCTCCAGTTCAAGAATTGCCTTGGGCTCCGCATTGATGAGCCAGCCGGGAAGCCACATTGCCTTGCGCATGGTCGCTTCTTCACCGGGTTTGGGATGAATGCCCTGGATAAAGTATGAGTGGAGGTATTCCCAGCTACCGGGGTGCACCTGCTTCAGTTCATCCTCTGGCATGTATTCGCCACCTCGTTCTCTTGCCAGCCGTATGGCTGTCTTCTCCGCCGCATCTACCACCTCTCTGTAACCGCTCAGGCGTGCCGACGCGATTCCGAAAGGCACTCCAGGAGGGGGGTTTTTCTGATCTTCCTTCATCATAACCGCCGGCAGTTCCTCGGTCCTTGAGTGCATGAGGCTGTGAAACATATTCCAGGTCCAATTCCAGAACGTACAGCTATCGGCGACGTTACGGCGGATGATGAGTTTGATAAAATCAACGACAGGGGGCAGTTCATTCCATTTCGTAATGAGTAGCCGCTCTTCTTCACCCCTGTCATGGAGCTTGATTGCTGCCTTCGTGACTATTCCCAGCGTTCCGTAACTGCAGGCGAAAAGACCGGTCAGGTCAGGGAAAGGGGTGTATCGGGCCCGCCAACCTGCAGTGCCAAAGCTTGCTGACCCTGTCCTTATAACCTGTCCCGATGGGGTCACCACCTCGAGGGAGATCACGGGGTCGGGGTCCCATTTTGCGGAAAGATTACCGGATGGTCTCATAAGTGCGTTGGCAACAGTGCTCGCGCCGCCGGTAGCAGTAGGAAGATGTTGAATAAAACCGTGGGCGCGGGCCATTGAGCTCATCTGATGATGGGTTACTCCTGGCTCAACAACAGCATACGCTGCATCCGTGTTGACCTCCAGGATCCTGTCCATCCGACGCAGATCAACAACTATTTCTCCTTCTTGATGAGGAACTGACAGGCCCGCTATGTTTGCGCCCCGGCCGCTCGGGACAACCGGAACCCTGAACCGATCAGCAGCCATAAGAAGTTCGCGGACTTCCTCAACGCTTTCAGGCAGCACCACGACAGGCGGAATCGTGGCAACTCCGGGAGGAGAAGACAGATCGGTCGCATAGCTGTACAGTACTGCTTCATCTCGACTGACCCGATCCTCAGGTATAAACTTCAGCACCTCTTTGTAAAAGTCATCGATGTTACCCATCTTCAAACACCTCCATAGTAGATTGAGTCATTGGCTTCATGAAATGCCCTGTGCAATTCTGCGCTTAATCCCATAATGTTTTGCCCCATAGAACATCTTAACCTGACACATATCCAATTCAGGTCTGACTTATTATTAGTACAGCAAAAAAATTCATCTTGTCAAGGAAATTTTTTATACATCTGCTGAACTCTTCTATAAGGGGGCAAGGATCTCTCCGAACACCTCCGGCTTTTCCCAGAAATTGTGCATGCTGAGGCACCTGTTGCAATTCATTGCTACACATAGTACCATACGTTGGCATACAAATATCATTATACGAGGAGGTTTTACGTGAAAAGATTTTTACTGTATATCGTTGTTTTTCTGTTTCTTTTCCTGACTGTTGGCAGTTATGTGGTTCACGCACAGCCCTGTGATGCATTGCTGCAGATGGACGGTAAGTGGCTCAAGATAAGCGGGAGTGTCAAAGGGTATGATTTTGGTGCTACCGGCGATTCTGCTGCCACAGGGCAAGCATACAGTGAAAAAATCAACCAGTATGCATTTGTCTCCTACGCTCCCGAAAATGCATACGCAACGCTCGATATATATGATAAGTGGGGCAAGAACACTGGAGGTGGAACCCTGTACTGGATATCTGGAACCAATGATAACTGGCTTGCTAAAATTGAAATCGTTATGAATCTGGGAACAAATATGATCCATGCAACTATGCCCATGTTGGCCAAGGTAAAGAGTGGGAATGAAGGGGCTCAAAAAGGGACATTCAAATCAATCACTGTGGAAGGCGTTCGTTCACCTGCTATTGGTCTTCCGACTGCTGCCATACATGAAGAAGTAAGCGCAAATGGTCTTGCTAACTATTTCGGCGGAAAAGTAAGCGCAACGATTCTAAAAAAGACACCTTTTCCTGTGACCTGCCCGGGTTATACTCCAGTTCCTGTTACAGAATGATGTTTATCAAGAAAACTGAACCACCCTGCCCGCGGGATACCTGTGGGCAGGGCATACAATTGCAGAAGAAAAAGTTCGTCTAACAGATGCAACCACAGGCAAATTGTGGAGACGCAGGAAGTACTGTTAGTTGGTTCTTTTCCAGCCTTTTCTAGTTTCGAGGCACCGACCGGTCTCTCGATTGAGCACGGACGGTCAGCAGTCATCTATACCGCGTGCGGCCAGCGTCTGTCGTGCTACATGCTCACATTCCAGTCTATCCTTCTCAAATTCCTGGGGGCCTTTGGTGGGATGATTGTATACTGCTGTACATCCCAGCACAAACATCAGTAAAATGAACGCTGGCAAAAAAGTTTTCATAATATCTCCTATGGGTAAATAATGCTTATCCGCAGTTTGTTTGTAACTCCATGGGAGTTGAAATCGATTAAATTATTCATAATACAAGATTATACCGTATCATACAATTAAAAAAAGTAAGGAATAAATATCTGATTTACCATAATGGTGGCGATTTCCATACTTTTTAATGATAATTATGGTAATATGAAAAAAATTATTCTCCAGAGGTAGAGTAATGATCAATTCGATATTTAACCCACCCGCCCATGACAGATACTTTGAAGATTATATTGTAGGTTCAGTATATGAATTCGGCTCAATAGCGGTGGAAGAAAAAGATATACTTGAGTTTGCACAAAAATTCGATCCCCAGATATTCCATTTAGATAGAGATAAGGCCGGAAAGGGTCCATTTGGAGGACTTATTGCAAGTGGCTGGCATACAGCAGCAATTACAATGAGACTGCTCGTCGATTACTATGTTTCTGAGGTGGCTGGCATGGGTTCTCCCGGGTCTGGCCCCATCAGATTTCTGAAGCCTGTACGTCCAGGCGATACACTCTCAATCCGGGTAACCATTATTAAAACAAATCGCTCCCGATCAAAACCTGATCGCGGAACCGTTAAGGCTTTTGTAGAAACCTTAAATCAGCACGGAGAGGCGGTAATGACCAGGATTGCCATTGGTATTGTGCGATGCAGACCTATCACCATGAAAACATAGGGCCCTTAGTCGTTTTCGTGGTCCGCCCACTATAAACTCATGATGAACTTGATATATGAAAAAGAATCATTTACCAAATAGAAAAAATATGCGGAAAGCATTTCACATTTGATGTATGATTAGTGAGCAGGTAGATAGATTATGAGCAAGAAAGACCATTTCATCGATTTATTGGTCCACGATCTTGCAGGACCGATTTCGATTATATCAACAAGCACAAACAGCCTCCTTGTCAAAGAGCAAAAATATGGCCCTCTTACCAGCAGACAAAGGCAAACACTTGAAAGGATTCTTCGAAACACCAATAAGGCACAGGCGCTTCTTGCGGAAATGGTGGAGATCTATCGTTCAGAAGAGGGCTTGTTTCATTGCAGCAACTTCCTCATCACAGATGCGTTAAATGATGCAATCCTGGATGCTGTTGATGTTTTGAACCCAACCCTGTCTGCAAAGCTTGCCTTCATCAAAAAAGACGATTCGTTTTACCGCACCCTGAGGGAAAACGGAATATCCGTGGAATGTACTGGAAAATACTGCCAGGATCCCTTTTATTCGGACCAAAAAAAGGTCCAACAGGTGCTGCGAAACCTGATCAGCAATGCCCTTAAATATCGAAAGGAGAGGGTTACTATTTCAATAACAGGGGATTCTGACCTTATTATCCATGTAAGGGATGATGGCCCCGGGATACCCGAGGAGGAAATTAAAAATATATTCATCCGGTTTGGAACCTTGAAGGGAAAGGCAAAAGAAGAAACAAAAATGCCTGGCTTTGGATTTGGAATGTCATGTGTTAAAATACTTATAGATGTTATGGGTGGCGAGATAAATGTTGAAAGTAAGGAGGGAGGTGGGACATGCTTTATAGTCCGAGTACCTTCACTCCATCTATTTTCTGAAAAGGAGGCTTTACAATGAGCGAATCCATTCTCAATGGTAAAAAAATCCTGGCTGTGGATGATGAGCCAGATGTGCTGTCGGTGTTGGAAGAAGAGATTATTGATGCCTGTCCTAATTGTACCCTTGACAAGGCGACCACCTACGAAAGCGCAGTCAAGTTACTGGAATCCAAACCCTACGATGTTGTCATCCTCGATATTATGGGTGTCCGTGGTTTTGATCTTCTGGAATTGTCAGTGAAAAAAGGGTTGAAGGTGGCAATGTTAACAGCCCATGCGTTAAGCCCTGAAGCACTCAAGAAATCCATCGAGATGAAAGCACGCGCCTATTTGCCAAAGGAAAAATTGGGCGAGGTTGTTCCATTCCTGGAAGATATGCTGAAATACGACTATGAATCCGGGTGGCAGCGCCTCATGGATAAGCTGTATGGTTTCTTTACCGACAAATTCGAGTCAGACTGGGAAAAGAAGACTGGCGGCCCATGGAAGGAATGGGTTGGCACTTCCAACAAATAGCACGGAACATTTGTGCTGCCAAGTACGCTTACGCCAATAAATCATACCGTGATTTTGAGAGGGATCACAGGGACTCCAAATGCATGACTGAAAAAGGGGAGTATTAGAAAAGGGTGTCCCGGTTTGCGAAGAAATAAGAACCTGTTTTGTGACATACATGTGATGGGGCAGTGCACTCTGGTAGTACTACCTATCGCAAATAGACTGGAAAGTACTGATTACCAGGTGAAAAAAGTGTTTTGATTTTAACACTGTGTGGTGGTATACTGAAATAAATTATTTCAGGAGGTAGGACTCATGAAGAGGGGTACTTGTTATGTGTTGTTTTTTGTGTTCGCTGTCATTTCGCTTATGCTTTTAGTCGGTTGTTCTAAACCTCCCACAGAAGCACTGCAAAAGGCAGAACAGGCTCTTGAAGAGGCAAAACAAAAAGGGGCAAACCTTTATGTAGAGGATTTGTTTAAAAAGGCCGAAGAGGGTCTGAAGAAGGCAAAAGATCAGGTGGCTGCAAAACAGTATAAAGAAGCAGCCCAAACCCTTTTGGAAGTTATTCCTGCAGCTGAACAGGCTGTGGCAGGCATCGAAGCTGGAAAGGCGAAGATGAAGGAAGAAGCAGAAAAATTTGTCGGGGAGGCTCAGAAAGGTCTTGATGAGCTGAAGACAGATGTAGCCACTGCTATAAAGAATAAACTACCAGTAGCTAAAGAGGAGATTCAAGCAGCTATTGGAAAAATGGAAGTTGATTTTGCAGGTGCCAAGGAAAAGCTTCAGAGCGGAAGCATTCGAGAGGCCTTTGATGGTTTAAAAGAGATAATTGAGACGCTGAAGGCGAAGAAAGAAGACATTGCCAAACTGGCCACTACACCTCCTCCTGCTCCTGCAGAGCCACCTAAGAAGTAGCGCATAACATACGGGAGGCAATTAGTGCCTCCCGCTCCAGCCCTTTTGTTTTTGTCAGGCCACCATGACAATGATTGTTATTTAGGCTTACAGGTTAACGGTGGTAAGCTCCACCGGGATCTGATAAACCACATTTTTAAGCTGACCTTTGATAGTTTTAAAAAAAATATATCAGCCATTTCAAACATATAGGGATGCTCACCACGGCCTACCCTTTGTTCTTACGGAAATCATGTTATCTTCCCTATCGTATTCGCGACAGCAACGCCCTCTGCATCGAACACTTTGCAACAAAGGTTCTTGCGTTCGGTTCTGACAACAAGTTTTCTATCACCATCATTGTCGTACCCCATCATTCTTCTTTACATTTCCTCCTACCCATAATACAACGATATTACTATGTTATGCTATGAGGCCTGCAGAAAAGAGAGGATAAGATCATAAAATATCGTCAAAGAAAACAACCTATTGAGATTAACAAGGGATTTCGCACAGCCCTTGAAATTATGGAAACTTCAAGCAGTCATGTTTTCATAACAGGAAAAGCAGGAACAGGAAAATCAACCCTCCTTGACTATTTCAGGCAGACCACCAGCAAAGATGTCGCTGTTCTGGCGCCCACAGGTGTGGCTGCCCTCAATATTCAGGGCCAGACCATTCATTCATTCTTCAACTTCAAGCCGAACATAACACCCGAAAAGGTGAAAAAGGTTTCCGGTCCAGATGGCCACATTTACAAAGAGTTCGATACCATTATTATTGATGAGATCTCCATGGTTCGAGCAGATCTTCTCGACTGCGTGGAAAAGTTTCTCCGCCTGAACGGACCTAAGCGCAAGCAGTGGTTTGGCGGCATCCAGATGATCTTTATTGGTGACCTCTATCAGCTTCCACCAGTAGTTACCTCTGCAGAAAAAGAGATTTTTTCCCATCGGTACTCGTCGCCCTATTTCTTTTCATCCCAGATATTCAGAGAACCGACCTTCCAGATGGAGTTTATTGAGCTTGAGAAGGTGTATCGCCAGACAGAGCCTGACTTCATTGCTTTGCTCAATTCCATCCGTAACCGTTCCTGCACTGATGAAGATATGGAACGGCTGAACGAGAATTATCGCCAAGCCAATGATGAAGGAGATGAAGCATTTTCTATTACCCTGACGAGTACAAATGATCTCGCTACGGAACGCAATCTGGAAAAGCTTGGTGCCCTTCCGGGAAAGGTATTGGAGTTTGCAGGGGTCTTGAACGGAGAATTTGACCACACCTCTTTACCCACAGACGAGACTCTTCAGGTAAAGCCAGGGGCACAGGTAATGCTTGTCAACAACGATAAGTACGGCCGGTGGGTGAACGGAACCCTCGGAAAGATTGCAGGCATTGAAAAGACAGATAATGAAGACATAGTAATCATTGTTACACTTCAGGATGGAACTGTTGTTGAGGTAGCACAAAACACCTGGGAACTTTTTAAATACGAATACGATAGATCAACCAAGAAAATTTCAACGAAAAAAACAGGCTCCTTTACCCAGTATCCTGTGCGGCTTGCCTGGGCCGTAACAATCCATAAGAGTCAAGGGAAAACTTTCGAAAAAGTGGTGATCGACATAGGCCGGGGCACCTTTGCACATGGACAGGTTTATGTTGCTTTAAGCAGATGTACAAACTTTGCCGGCATTACCCTTACGAAACCAATTACCAAGGCACATATCCGCATGGACTGGCGTGTTGCAAGGTTTCTTTCATCTTTTCAATATAGCAAGGCTGAGGAGAAAATAAGCTACGAAGAGAGACGAAGAATAGTAGAGGACGCTATAAAACGCGACATAGACCTTCAGATTCTTTACCTCAAACCCGATGATCGCAAAACCCAGCGCACCATTCGGCCCATTGCAATCGAAGAAATGGAGTATAAAGGGAAGGTCTTCGAAGGTCTCAGGGCCTATTGCCATCTCCGCAAAACTGAACGGACTTTTCGAATTGACCGTATCCTCGAGATAGCCTACGATATTGGCGGAAACCGCTATTAAAAACAAAAACACTGCTGTTCGATTAAACATCAAATGAACCAAATTGGGGCGTAATACTAAAAAACGGGGTCTTATTCCCACAGTATTTCCTCAATGATCTTGTCTTTCAGTTTTCTTGTTGATCCTCTGTGAACTCTCACTAACTCTTTGAGGTAAGCAAAACAACCATCAAGGGAGTTTGTGGTGTTGGGGATACCAAGATCTGGATATCTCTGGTAGGTAAAAAGACACGGAAGGTTGAACCTTAAGCTTCTGTATGCTTAAGCTAAGTCGTTTATGGGTATAGTGCCATTTCCCTGTTAGTGACTCTATGGTTCTTTCCCTGAGGAACAATTACTATTGTGTATACCAGGACCATCATGGGATGAGGTAAAATCATCCGCGTTGGTTTCACAGAGAGTTGCGGTAAGCCCTTTTAACTGAATACCAGCTGCCGGTTTATGATTGCAGGTCAAATAGCGAGAAACAATCTGCTTCTGGTGGAAATGGCACATCTGGACAGGGATATCAGCAAAGAGTTGTTGAGCTCCAGGCCTGCCATCCAAAACGATCGCTTGGAGGGTATATACCCCATGTGTTCCAAGGCAATCCTCCCTTGTCGCTATACATCAATGGTCTCATGGGTTACCCCTTGAACAGACAGGTTCTTTTTGAGATGGGATGATCGTATGACGCAGATACCAGAGCTTCTCCCAAAAAAGGTAACATCGGCAATAGCAACGACGGGTTGCGGGGTGTGATTGTGTTCCCTGGTCGGTATATTTCGTATACGATCCCTGATCCAGTCTTTACCTCTCCTTTGTTTTGTAGAGAGTTGTTGAATCGTTTGTCTTTGATAACCATATTCATGCCAGATAGCATTCTCTATCCGTTTCCTGCGGGAATGATTCTGAAATTGCTTTGTGCATGCCATACATCTATAGCGCTGCTTTGCTTTGTATGAACCTTTCTTTTGTGTATGGTTTGATCCACAATAGGGACAGTTTTTTTACCCATTTCTCAGTATCTCTTGTTTATCATAAATCGGCATCAAGTATTGTATTTAGGGGCTGATTTAGGCCCTGAAAAATAGCATTAAGCCGCATTTGATACAATACATTACCCCTGCATTCAACAAGCACCACAAGATTTTTGTTGAAATACCAGGTTACATGTAGTAATCCCTTCTAAAGACTATTCTCAAATGTGGTAAATCTATGAGTATTCACCAATCCTGAAGGGCTCATTGGTGCCACTGATACTGTGTCCAGTGTTTGCGCTCTCAAAGTATTCCTCTTACGGAGGTGTAACATGGGAAACCTGAACAACGTTTTCAACCCCGCCAGTGTAGCGTTAATAGGCGCAAGTGACAGGGAGGGTTCGGTTGGCAGAATCGCCCTCACAAACCTGCTCCAGGCTAAAGACAGAAAGATATTTCCGGTAAATCCCGGTAAAAAAACTTTATTGGGCCTTGAATGCTTTCATGACATCGCAAGTATTCGCGATCACATCGATCTTGCTGTTATTGCAACGCCAGCAAGGGAAGTTCCTGGACTTGTGGAAGAATGCGGTAAGGCTGGCATAGGTGGGGCAGTCATTTTCTCAGCCGGTTTTAAAGAAATCGGCGAGGAAGGGAGGTTACTGGAACAACGGGTAACAACCGTGAGGAAGCACTATGGCATGCGCATCCTTGGACCGAATTGTTTGGGTTTTGTCAGACCAAATGCCGGATTAAACGCAACATTCATGAGAACCAGTCCACCATCTGGGCATATTGCTTTCATATCTCAGAGCGGCGCCCTGGGTAGCGCTATACTTGACTGGGCTGTTCATAAGCATGTCGGTTTCAGTATGTTTGCCTCACTTGGCGCGATGATCGATGTAGACTTTGGCGATCTCATCGATTTTCTTGGAGAAGATAATGATACACGAAGTATCTTGATCTACATGGAAGGTGTCGGTAATGCAAAGAAGTTCATGAGCGCTGCAAGGGCTTTCGCCCTGCATAAGCCCATCATAATAATCAAACCGGGAAGATTCACCGAGAGCGCCAAGGCGGCCCGCTCCCACACGGGCTCAATGGCCGGAGATGATGCAATCTATGAGGCAGCTTTTGAAAGGGTAGGTGTGGTCAGGGTCAAAGAGATTTCAGATCTCTTCAACGTCGCTGAAATTCTCGATTCCCGAAAGCTTCCCAAGGGACCACGGCTTGCAATCGTAACAGCAGCAGGAGGCCCCGGTGTCATGGCTATCGATACCCTTGTCGATCATGGAGGGAGAGTTGCCAAACTTTCCGACAAAACCATAGAACAACTGAGCGAGATCTTGCCGCCCTTCTGGAGCAAAGGTAACCCCGTCGATATTCTTGGAGATGCAGATGCCGGTCGATATGGGAACGCAATCAGGATCTGTCTGGATGATTCCGAAGTAGATGGCGTCCTCGTCATCTACGTTCCCATGGATATTGCACCACCCAATCAAGTAGCACAAGCCGTCATTGACAATGCAAACGAGTCGTGGAAGCCTGTGATTGCTGCCTGGATGGGGGGAAAGAAAGTACGTAACGCGATGGAAACGCTTGCACAAAATAATATTCCAAACTATGAAACTCCAGAAGAGGCAGTAAAGGCATACGTGAACATGCAATGGTACAAGAGGAATCTTGAGCTCCTTTATGAGACTCCTGCCGAACTACCGGTTCAGGAAACCCTTCAACTGGACATGTTAAACCTCTTCAAGATGATCTTTGGAGAAAAGGTACGCCTGAAAGCTCTCATCCGGGAAGCCATAAGAGAGGGGAGAACCCTTCTGAACGAGTATGAATCAAAGATATTCCTTGCATCCTACCACATACCTACCACAATGCCTTCTATCGCTCATAATGAAAAGGAGGCAATCACTCTTGCCCGGAATATGGAGTTTCCTGTGGTAATTAAAATTGTCTCTCCAGATATCACTCATAAGACTGATGTTGGTGGTGTTACCGTAGGGATTCGCTCAAAGGAACAGTTGAAGCAGGCTTACCAGCACATGATGACCACCGTGAAAGCGCGGGCGCCGAAGGCTATGATCGAGGGTATTTCCGTCCAAAGGATGATCGAGGATATCGATTATGAAGTGATTCTCGGTTCAAAAAAGGACAAAGATTTCGGCTCTGTCATTCTCTTCGGTATGGGAGGCTTAACAGCAGAGCTTATCAAGGATTTTTCGATCGGTTTCCCTCCTCTTAACCGGACACTGGCAAAAAGACTGATGGAGGAAACCAGGGCCTATAAGCTTATCCAGGGGTGGCGCGGCAAGACACCGGTCAATCTTGATAAACTGGAAACAATACTGGTCCTTTTCTCTTATCTTGTCGCAGGTTTCCCGGAAATAGCAGAAATCGACATAAATCCCCTTGCCATATCAAGAGGCGAAATCTGTGCCATTGACGCGAGAATTATCCTTGATAAGGATTATACAGAGTCTGCTTCTTTTTATCCCCATCTTGTTATTACCCCATACCCGATACGGTTCGTAACCTCATCGAAATTATCGGACGGCACCGAGGTGGTGCTGCGACCGATCATGCCCGAAGATGAACCATTGGAGCGTGAATTTCTTGCTACATTGTCAGAAGAGTCACGCCGGACAAGGTTTTTTTCTGCTTTCAAAAACATATCCCACGAGTGGCTTGTTATGTTCTGCAATATTGACTATGATAGACATATCGCCATGGTCGCTGAGGTAAAGGAAAACGGGGAGAGAAAAATCATCGGTGTTGTGAGGCTTATCCTGAATCCCGATTTCAACTCCGGCGAGGTTGCTGCGCTAGTCCACGACAGGTTTCAGAGAAAGGGTGTTGGACAGAAACTTATGGAAGCGGTCATAAAAATAGCACGGTGGAAAGGGCTGCACGAGATATATGGCGAGGTACTGACGGATAATCAAAAAATGCTCGGACTTTGCAGGAAACTCGGATACAAAACCGAGTGGCTCCCAGGTGGGATAACAAGGATCAGCCTGTCATTGAAATAATGCGAGCGTGTAAAGGAACGATAAATTTTCGATCACACGCTCTCAGCGTAATATCCCATGCAAAGGGAAAATATTGCCTTTGATAGAGTCAATCACCCGCTGTGCATGGACTGTGCATTGTTCTTTTTCCCAACCTTCTACAACATATGGGGGGGTCATCAAGTTGTCCTGCGCCAGTCTCAGGCCCGTACATCATGCCCCCCACAAGACCGGCATGAAGATCCTGAGGCTGAAGTCCACAGAACTCGGCCCATGCCAGTGCCCAAAGAGCAGCCGTTCTGTGTAAGTTGTAGCCCCCTGAACCCAGGGCAAGTATTTTGGGGCATAGATCATTTATCATCGAGATCACACTTCTATACCCATTGCTAGTTAGGTTGAGATTGGCAAGAGGATCATCCCGGTGAATATCACATCCTATGTTCGCTACCACAATATCGGGCTTGAAGTTCTGAATAAGTGGTGGAACAAGAGACTGAAAAACAAAAAGATATAATTAATCATCTGTCCCTGCCCGAAGGGGGATATTGACATTGTATCCAACACCCTCCTTTGATCCTATTTCAGCTTCAGATCCAGTGCCAGGATAAAGGGTTTCTCCAGACTCATGAAGGGATATGCACAGTACTTTGTCTGTTTCGTAAAAAGCATCCTGTACGCCATTGCCATGATGAGCATCGATGTCTATGTATGCGACTCTCTGATCCTTTCTTATAAGGTCGGCAATAGCAACTGCAATATCGTTTATGTAACAGAATCCTTCAGCGTGGTCCTTTCCTGCATGATGGAAACCACCGAAGGGATTGAAGACAAATCGAGCAATCCCTTGGTTAAGCATCATGGCACCTTCGTGTGTTCCGCTTGATGTAGCCAAAGCATACCGGTACATAGCCCTGAAGACAGGATTATCTTGCGTACCAAGGCCAGCATTAAGCATTTCAACGGTAAATTCTCCTTCTTCTGCTTTCTTCAAGAGTTCTATATACTCTCTCGTGTGAAACAAATAGAGCAACTCCTCGTCCATAAGTGAAGGCGCTATGATTCGTTGATTTTCTTCTGAGATAAGGCCATATCTGTTCAGGAGTTCGGCCATCAGCCGAGCCCGCACCGGCTTGAAGGGATGAGAGGGTTTGTATTCTTGCTGGACAAGATCATATGAATATATTAAGACATGAAGCATAGATACTCTCGTTTTGATCTTCTATTATATCTGTTTTAAGGCTTTGGCACAACCTGGAATCTCTTCGGAGACTGACCATTCACCCCTATGTCCGGGCACACCGAAAGAATTGTGTGAAAGCGGGAGTTTGATTTGGCCGTTGTACTCTGTTACAACTCGTAATATTCAATTCTAGCATTTTACATTGTACTCGTTTTGCAGGTGAAGTCTACCTTTCCCCATTAATCTTCGGTAGCAGTATTGCAGATGGTAATCAACCTCCTTGTGATTTGAACATATTACGTTGATTGAAAGGCATGTAAATTGCTTCCTATGTTACCTATGATGGTGGAGAAAGTATTCTATCCTGTACGCCACGGGAGCTTAGAGCTTAGCTGCAGGTTTTCGAATAAGAACGAAGGAGGTGAGTGCTAAAAGAAGAATCAACGGCACATTTGCAGGATGACTTATCATGCTATGTGTCGAAGATTGTCATTTATATGACAAGCAACAAAAATTATTTATAAGGAGATTTTGACATGAAAAAAGTTTCACTTTGTATCGGTGTTGTTCTGGTTCTTTTTTTAGTATTCGGTGCGCATGCGGCTCCACCACAGGGAGATCTCCGTGATTTTAACGGGACGTGGCTGAAGCTGACCGTTAAGCCCCAGAAGGGATTGGAGTTCACCGGGTACTACTCCATGAATGCACCACAGAAAATGACAGCGGGCGCACGAAAGATCTATGCGTGTATGGATGTCTATGGCGGCTACTCTCCCAATCCCCAGGCATACCTGAGATTCTTTGATAAAGATGGGACCCCCATTGGTCATGGTAATCTTCGATGGAACGCCGGGACGAATCTGGAATTTTTGGGTTACCTAGGTGCCTATATTGCGACGGATGTTACATATATACCCGGTGCAAATGGATTTCCCCTTGCGGAAAGTCTCACCGACACCGAACTGTCCGGCCATGTGAATGTCAAAGGAAACGCTGTGGATAAAATAAAAATCAAGTCGATCTCCGGTGAAGGCATTATCCTGGCACCTGATGCAACGGAAGCAACGGGCAGATTCGCCGGGTTTGGATATATCCTCAACGGCGGCTTTACGCGGGATAAGAACGTCCCCCAGGTCAACCCTGCCTGTGGTGAGATAGTGGAATGGTTCTAAGCACTTATTGAATACGCTGTTCTGACGGAAAACATCCTGCCCATGGGTAACCCCTGTGGGTAGGATTTGTATAGAGCCTTTATTTTTTTGCCAGACTTCATACAGTAATCCTTACCAAACAGAAAAAGCCTCTATGCAATGTTGGTAGGAGATATACGTAACATATCCTATTTCTACTGAAGAGAGTACTTTCCCTGCGCTACTTGCTATTTGTGTATTTAGAAGCTATTCTTTATGTATCAGGTGCTTAACAATAGATGAAAGTAAGGGGTGTTATTATGAGCAAATCAATTCTCGATGGCCGACAAATTCTCCTTGTGGATGATGAGCCTGACATTCTGTCAGTGCTCGAGGAGGAAATCAAGCTTGACTGCCCGCGATGCGCGATTGACAAGGCTACGACGTATGAACAGGCTCACAGCCTCTTAAGAAAAAATGACTATGATGTTGTTGTTCTTGATATTATGGGGGTACGGGGATTTGATCTTCTGGAGGAAGCGATTAAGAGGAAAATGCGTGTGGCAATGCTGACAGCCCATGCTTTGAGCCCGGAAGCCATGAAAAAATCGTATGATCTTGGTGCCAGAGCCTACCTGCCTAAGGACAAACTGGGTGAAATAGTGCCATTTCTGGAAGATCTCTTGCAATACGAAAGCAAAGCAGGTTGGAAGCGCCTGTTTGATAAACTGGAGGATTTTTTTGACGGGCGATTTGAAGGAGACTGGAAGGAAAAATCTGGAATACCTTACTGGTAATTGATCCATTGTTCCAGATATCCCGATCTCCCATACGTTATGTAAGGGCAGATTCACGCCCAGGGGCAAATGCTCAATAACGAAGAAAGGTTCAGCCTATCTTCTCTTTTCCCTTTAACGCCTTCAACACCTTTTCTGGTGTAATAGGAAGGTCTTTTATGCGAACCCCAACAGCATCATAGATGGCATTTGCGATAGCAGGAGCTGTTGGTACCAGACCGGGCTCACCAATGCCCTTTGCTCCAAACGGGCCATCTTTTTCGTCGGTTTCAACAATAACAGCCTGCATGGGCGGAACATCTTTTGCTGTAGGAATCTTATAATCAAGGAAATTTCCGTTTTTTAGTTCTCCATTCACGTAAACCATCTTCTCGCCAAGGGCATAACCAACACCCTGAAGACCGCCACCATAAATCTGGCCTTCCAGCAGTAAGGGGTTAATCGCTTTTCCCACATCATGCGCTGCAACATAGTCAAGTATCTTTACCTGTCCTGTCTCCTTATCAACCTCTACTTCAACACCATGTGTGCCATAAGCATAGGAGACAGACAGGTTTCCTTTGAATTCCTTGTCAAAGTTCTCGTTCTTCGGATCGTAGAAATATTCTGCCATGAGCATCTTGCCGCCCAGGGTATAGTGCGCCTTGCGAAGAGCTTTTCCGAGAGACGTACTTTTCTCTTTGTTCCTTGTGGAAAAAACTATACCGTTTTTGATATCCAGATATGCAGGGTCTTCCTCAAGAAGTTTTGCTGCAGCCTCCAGAACTTGAGATTTTATCTTCAGCGCTGCCCCTAGGGCTGCGTTACCCGCCACAAAGGTAGTTCTGCTTGCATGAACTCCTACATCCCAGGGACATATGTCAGTATCGTTATTGATCACGTTCACATCATCAATAGGAATCCCAAGCACCTCGGCCACGATCTGGGCAATAATTGTCTCTGATCCCTGACCGATGTCACTGGCACCTGTAAACACGTCGACCTTGCCAAAGTCGTCCATTTTTATGATCGTGCCACACCCATCAGATTTGTACACACGGGCGCCACCGCCAACGTGGATAAGGGAGGCCATGCCAACGCCCCTTCCGGCCCCTCTTCCGTGTTTTCCTTTCCAGTTGAGACGTTTTACCACTTCCTCAATACATTCCTTCATGCCACAGGAGGTAATCTTGAATCTTTGAGGTGTAACCTCGCCGGGTTCGTTTGCGTTCTTAAGACGAAGTTCATAGGGGTCAATACCCGCTATTTCAGCAAGTTGATCAAGTGAAGATTCGATTGCGAAGGTTGCCTGCGGGTTTCCGTACCCGCGCATAGCCTGGCTGTAAGTGTTGTTTGTATAGACACACTTTGCCGTATATTTGACGTTTGGCACCTTATAAAGTGACGAGATAGGAAGCATCATTACCGATGGTGTGGTTGCTCCCCAGGACGTATAGGCTCCGTTATCCAGAACCATCTCAATCTCTCTAAACATAAGGCGCCCTTCCCTATCGCAACCGTGGGAGATCTTCGTAATAGTGCACTGGCGGGGTGAGGTGGCAAAAAACTCTTCTTCCCTTGAGAATATAATCTTGACCGGTTTTCTTGTTTTAAGTGATAGCCTAATAGCAATGTACTCGTAGGAATAGGTATCGAGTTTGCTGCCGAAACCACCTCCAATAACGCACTGTACAATTCTCACACGCTTGTTTTTGAGTCCAAACGCGTTGAGGGCCTCGATATAATCGTTCTGAGCCAGGGACGGAATCTGGGTGTTGCTGTACATGGTAAGGTTATTGTTTGTATCGAATTGGGCTATGCATCCGCTTGTACCGAGACAACAATGGGTTACCCATGGGGTGCTGAAGGTGTCTTCAACGATAAAAACAGCTTCTTTTTTGGCAGCCTCCACATCACCACAGACAAGTTTCCATGGAAGTTTCAACACGTTGGACTTAGTTTCCTCGTGAAGAAGCATTGCACCTTCTTTCATAGCCTCTATTGGGTCGAATATCCCAGGCAGCACCTCATATTCTACCTCGATGAGAGACAGGGCCTCTTCAGCTATCTCCGGGCTTGTGGCTGCAACAGCAGCAATCTCATCACGAATGGAGAGGACCTTTCCTGTCTTGAGGGGAGGGTTATCCTTCATAACGCCTATTCTGAAGGTAGACGGCATGTCGGCTGCAGTGATAACGGCCCGGACTCCGGCGAGCTTTTCTGCCCTTGAGGTGTCAAGCTTGAGAATCCTTGCGTGAGGATGCTTGCTGTAAAGGATCTTGCCATGGAGCATCCCCGGTACTTTCATGTCCTGTATATAAACAGCAGCGCCAATTGCTTTGGGTGGCGCATCACGCTTCGGTATCTTTTGCCCAACTGTTGTAAGACTGTTCATAGTCACCTCCCACCTGCAGCTGATTTTATTGCATCGATGATCTTTACATACCCGGTGCATCTACAAAGATTTCCTGCGACAGCATCCTTTATCTCTTCTTCTGTGGGTTTGTCATTTGCATCGAGAAGGGCCTTGGCAGACATAATCATGCCAGGCGTACAGAACCCACACTGAACCGCTCCTTCATTGATGAAGGCTGTCTGAAGGGGGTGAAGCTCACCATCTTTGGAAACCAGCCCCTCGATGGTGGTAATTGCCCTGCCTTCTGCCTCCATTGCCGGGTACAAACAAGAGTTTATTGCTTTTCCATCGATGATTACCGTGCATGCACCACATTCCCCGTAACCACAGCCCTCTTTGGTGCCAGTCATCTCCAGGACTTCTCTGAGGAGATAAAGGAGTGTCCATTGATCTTCAACCTCAAGGCGCACCGCTTCTCCGTTTAATGTAAAACCGATCTCTCTTTTCATTCTACCCTCCCTACCATAATCGTTCCGGGTAAATTGCCTCATCAGGCCGTATAATCCTGTCCATAGACTTGATGAGTGCCCGCTTCACGAGGACCTTAATCATCTCACTCCTGTACCAGGCTTCACCGCGTATGCTGTCCCTTGGCTGAGCCTCGCTAGCTGCAACGTTTCCTGCTTCTTCAAAAAGTTCAGGAGAAACTACTTTTCCTGTTAACACGGCTTCTGCCTTTTTTGCCCGCATAGGTCGAGGTGCAACAACACCCATGGCAATCCTTGCCTCGTCAATTTTTAATTCTTCCTCCTTCAGTTTGGCGAGAATGTTCGATATGCTGTCAATGGTACAAAACAAGTCCCTGCACCGTACTTCCGCACCGTTTTTCATGGATAATGTAATCCTTGTTGCCACGCCGAGGATCGGCAGGTCCATGGCCTGACGCCTCGTGTGTTTGATGTAGGCAGAGCCTGTGTTTTCTCCAAATGAAGGAATGGATAACCCTTTGACAAGCTCTCCATGCGCCAGGGCGGTCTTACCCGGCCCCTGAAAGAATTCGTCAACAGCAATATCCCTGGCGCCCTTGGGCCCTACAACTGACACTACTGCATCTAGGACAAGAAGGGGACACGCAGTATCTGCAGAAGGGGCTGCATTGCAGATGTTGCCGCCTATAGTTGCTACATTTCGAATCTGAAGAGAGCCAAGATGGCTCGTAGCATCGGTAAGAGCAGAGTAATTTCTTCGGATAATATCATGGTTGTCTATGGCACTGTGGGTAGTGGCAGCACCAAATCTAAGGCCCTTTGCAGTATCTATGTATACCAGATCTTTTATGTTTCTGAGGGATATGAGGTTTTTCGGCTTAAGTTTTTTCTGCCTGATAAGAACCATGACATCTGTGCCGCCTGCGATGTATTTTGCATCATCAAGGATGGCCATTAAGCCGACAGCTTCCTCGATCGTTCCTGGTTGGTGGTAATCATATCTGTTCACGATAACCCTCCTTGCTTAAAATCCGTCACGCACAATGCGTCACAGGTCTATCCCCGGGTGTCAAACACCCTCTTCGTTTTTCTCTCCGATCGAGGAAGCTCCCCATAATCCAGTACTTCAACATCGCAGCTCACCATGATCTGCTTCTTGATTGCATGTTCGATATCCTTTCTTAAATGCTTGTCCTGTTCTCTGTCCTTTATCAGGTCCTTTGCCCGCTCGACCTTGATAAGCATGTGGTCCTTGCCACTTTCTTTTCTGAAAAGGTGAATCTGGTATTCGCTTCCCACGCCTTCTGACTTGGATATAATTTCATCGATGTGGCTTGGATAGATATTAACTGCCCTGAAGATAAACATATCATCGGACCTGCCGAGGAGTCTGTCGTGCCGGGGCATGACACTCCCACACTGACACTCCCCCGGAATAAGCCTGGTGATGTCCCTTGTCCTGTAACGGATTAAGGGTGCTGCCTCCTTCATTAGGGTGGTTACTACCATCTCCCCTTCTTCTCCAGGCGACACTGACTCAAGGGTTTCCGGGTTTAATATCTCCAGGATAAAATAGTCAGCCCAGTAATGTATTCCTGTATGATACCTGCAATCCAGCCCTGTGCCCGGTCCGTACAATTCAGTCATACCTGGTATATCGTACAGCTCCTCCATAGGGACGCCGGAAAGATCTGAAATGCGCCGCCTCATGGCATCGCTACTCCGCTCTGAGCCAAAAATCATCTTCTTCAAGGCAATCTTATCCCGCAATCCTACCCTGTCGATTTCTTCTGCCATGAGAAGCCCCATGGATGCTGTACAGCACATGGCGGTTGTCTGAAAATCCTCGAGAAACTGAAGCTGCATCTCGAGGTTTCCAGGCCCTACAGGGATTGACATGGCACCAAACCGTTCACAACCGTTCTGGAATCCCCAACCTGCAGTCCACACCCCGTAGCCAACTGCAATCTGTATCCTGTCTTCAACCGTGCATCCTGCATACTCGTAACACCTGGCGAACATGTTGGCCCAGTCATCAACATCTTTTGCCGTGTAGCACAGGACCTTACGTTTACCTGTTGTACCGCTCGATGCGTGAATGCGGATAATATTCTCAAAGGGCACACTCTGAAGGGGGAACGGATAACCTTCCTGTAAATCCTTACTTGTAGTAAAAGGTAGCCTCCTGATGTCATCTAGGGTTTTAATATCTCCTGGTTTCACCCCGGCTTCGTCGAACTTTTTCTTATAGTGTTGAGACCCCTCATAGACATGATTAACTGTCCACTTCAATCCTTCTAACTGAAGTGCCTTCAGCTCTGTCTCTGATTTAACCTTTGCATCAAAGCTTTGTTTCATCGTTAATCCCCCTAAGCAATAGTAAAAATTGGGCAGTGAAGCGTGAAAAACAACGTCTGTTTGGTTCACGTTCCTTCCTCAAATCTCTGCCTCCAAACTTCTCATTTTTCACTTGCTTCTCAGTTTCCCTGTTTTTATCTTATCTGCTTCATTGGTCTGTGGATCGATAACTACCCCGTAATTGTTCTTTGCGCTTTTAATGCTCACATAGCCTTGTTTCACATCGTTGACTACCATATCGACATCTCGTTCCAATGGATTCCCGTATCCTCCACCACCCGGCGCATCAATGGTCACAACATCACCAGGCTTCATCTGCGTCAATCCATAGGAGTTCCCAGGCCTTCCATTGACAAGAAACTGTGCTTTTGTGCCTGCTTTACCACCGAAGAGACCCTCGGCTGGATATATATACCTTCCGGCTTGAATTCCAAGATTGACAGGTGGAATGGGCGCATACTCATCGTCGGGAATCCTGAAAACTTCTCTTTTTCCCAAACCGCCCTTCATCTTTCCGGGGCCACCGGAATCTGTAAGAAGCTCCCTCTTCTCCACAATGATAGGGGTGTCGCTTTCAAATATTTCCACAGGTGTATTTGCGCCGTTGGCAGGAAAAATATAAACGTAATTGCCGTCACTGGCAGCGCTTGCCCCCATGCCGCCGCCTCGAATAATTACCGAATGCCAGTTTTTTCCGTCTTTCCTTCGACCGTAAAAAACATTCATTGCTGCCGGAGTACCACCTGACCCTGCAATTACTTTCCGGGGCAGAACACCGGACAAGGCTCTGTATATTACTTCCGTCAGAAAATGCCCTACCCCCATCCGGGCTGCCACAGCAGCTGGAAACTTGCAGTTCACCACGGATCCTTCAGGGGCAGTGAGTTGAATCGGCCTTGCACAACCGTCGTTGTTGGGTATATCAGGAGCAAACATGCTTTTGACTGCCATGAATACATATGCATAGGTAAAATTGAAAACCACGTTGCCACCCCAGTTTACCTGAGGAGAAGACCCATCAAGGTCGACTATGATGTCGCTGCCTTTTACTTGCACCTCTGCCTGGATGATGATGTCCTCCTTGCCCTTCATCTGTTCAACCAGGCCTCTGGCATGGTAGGCACCATCAGGGATTTTGTCGATTTCCTCCCGCATACTTTTTTCAGTAAGGCCGATGATCTGATCTGCCAGGTCATCGAGACTTTCGAGGCCACTATCCTTCAGCATCTGACATATTTTTTCAGAACACACGTGATTTGCCGCAATCTGGGAACGTATATCCCCAATGACTTCGTCAGGCGTTCTTACATTCCATCGTATCATGTCGATGACTGATTGATTGAGCACCCCCTGATCATAAAGCTTTACCAGAGGAATAAAGATTCCCTCCTCAAAAACATCATGGTTGTCCGAAGCAACGCGGCCACCGATGTCGGAATGATGGAACACGCAGGCTGTAAATGCTACGAGTTTATCCTTGTAAAAAATTGGGCTCATGACACAAACGTCGTTGAGATGTCCGGCCAGCGCCCAGGGGTCGTTGGTAATAAAAACGTCACCTGGCTTGTAAAAGTGGGCAGGAAATTTGTTGACGAGGTTTTTAACCCCCAGGGCCATGGCGCCTGACTGCCCGGGCGTTGCAAAGGTTCCCTGTGCAAGTTCACGACCTTGCCTGTCGGTAAACATACAGGTATAATCGTGGGCATCCCTGAGAAGGCTTGAGAAAGCAGTGCGGGCAACGCTTGAGTCAGCCTCATCCACAATGGATATGAGCCTTCTCCAGAGAATTTCTAAAGTAATCGGATCGAATATATGGCTCATCATCGCACCTCCTTCAGATCAACCCACAGAAATCCATAGTTGTCTGTCGACACATGTGCATCCTCCCCTACGATGAGCGTGGACTCTTTCTCTTCAATAATGGCTGGGCCGTTAAAAGTATCTCCAGGGCATAGTTTGTAACGATCGTAAACCGTAAAAGGGATAAAGTCTCTGGCAATGGGGGAGTAAGCATGGCGCTGCCCCTTTGCTGCCGAATTAACATCGTGTTCTGGCTTCCGTTCAAGTTTTGGAAGCTGCAAAAGCCGTTCGGGAAGACTGGCCCTCACTTTGAAATTGATGAATTCAACTTCTGATTCAGGGTAAGTCCTTCCGTAAAGCTTCTCATAGATATCATCGAAGAGACGCCGGACCTCCTCCTTTTTCAACCTGTTAAAATCTCCACTTTGTATGGAAACATTGACCTCTGACCCCTGCCCCACGAATCGCATATCAAGGGAGCGTTCATACCGAATGACATCATCTGCTGCTTCTTTCATGAGTATTTTTCCTGCATCTGTCTCAAGTCTTTTGAAAATGGTTTCAATCTCCTGGAAATTACTTGCTGATAAGGACACTTTATGGCTTCTCAGGAGATCGAATGCCCTGGGAGCGGTAAAAAAACCCATGGCAGAGCCCACACCAGCATTGGGTGGGATGAGCATACGCGGTGACCCAAGCTTTTTGGCGAGTCCATATGCATGAACCGGCCCTGCGCCTCCAAAAGCAGATATCGTTACTATCTTGGGATTCCCTCCCTTTTCTGCAATGTGGGTTTTTGCAGCGGCTGCCATGGTCTCATTGATTAGATCATGAATGCCCCATACAGCCTGGATATAAGAAACCCCGAGAGGTTCGGCTATTTTTTCCTCAACACCCTTTTTTGCGCTTTCTTTATCAAGCTTCATCTCCCCGCCAAGAAAATAATTCTCATCAAGATATCCCAGCAGGAGATCTGCATCGGTTACGCATGGCTCCATGCCCCCCCTGCCATAACAGATAGGCCCGGGCACTGCACCTGCACTTTCAGGTCCCACCTGAAGGGTACCCAATTTGCTTATTTTTGCAATACTGCCTCCACCTGCACCAATCTCCATGAGATCGACCACAGGTACCTGGATCGTGAGGCCGCTTCCCTTCATAAATCGCTGTACGCGTCCAACTTCGAAGGTGGGAACCACGCCAGCGACCCCCTTTTGGATAAGACATGATTTGGCTGTTGTGCCCCCCATATCAAAGCAGAACATCTCGGGAATGTTGAAGTGTTTGCCGTAATACTGGCCTGCTATAACAGCAGCGGTAGGCCCTGACTCGATGATTCTTACAGGAAACTCGGCTGCTGTCTCAACAGAGGTAACACCTCCGCTGGAAAGCATAATGAAAAGCTTCCCTTTGAAACCAATGGAAGCCAGACGGCCAGCCAGTTTTGAAAGGTACCGCCCGGTAAGTGGTTTCACGTATGCATTGGTGACTGTGGTGCTTGTTCTCTCATATTCCTTGATTTGTGGAAGCACGTGATACGATATTGATGTGGAGATTTCCGGGGCTTCTTTTTCAATAATTTCAAGTATTTTCTGTTCATGGGCTGGATTCTCAAAAGAATTCAAAAGACACACGGCAATGGACTCAACCCCCATGTCCAGAAGCGTGCTTACAGCCTTTTTCACATCTTCAGGATCAAGGGCTTTCAATACACTGCCATCGCTTCGAATTCTCTCATCAACTTCCACGCGCAATCGTCTGGGTATGAGAGGTTCGGGAAACTCAGCAAAAATATCGTAGGGAGCATAACGTATTTCTCTTCCTATCTCGAGGACATCCTTGAAGCCTTTCGTCGTGATGAGGCCGGTCTTTGCTCCCTTTCTCTCGATGATGGAGTTAATCACAAGGGTTGTGCCGTGGATCAGTTCGTCCAGTTTCCCGACAAAATCCGGGGTTGTTGCCTCGAGTGCCCGTATTCCTTCTTCAACTGCGTCAGAAGGATCCTGAGGGGTGGTAAGACATTTCCCGGTTTTAATTTCTCCTGTCTTATCGTTTAGGAGAACAAAGTCTGTAAATGTGCCTCCTATATCACAGCCCAGTCTGAATAGCTTTTCATCCATAGATCCCCCTCGGATACTGCAACCACTAAATTTTAAAAGTACATCTTATACAATAGCGAAATCCCACGTTTTAGAAATTTGAATCTGTTTAGAATTTCGGTATTCGAATTCATCATTTTCATTCAGGTCAAATCTTTTTTCTCCTTAAAACAAGGATGGTTCGTTGAATTCTCCAAAAATTTCCCTGAATATGCCCGTCATTTCACCTACAGATGCATAGGCCTTACAACAGGCAACAAGGTAGGGCATCACGTTTTTGCCGTCTCTGGTAGCTGCTTCGAGTTCTTTCAAGGTCCTGGTAACATCCTTTTCAGAGCGTTCTCTTTTGACTGCATGAAGGCTTTCTATCTGCTTTTCTGCTGACTCCCAGTTGTATTCATGGAGTTCGACCTCCATCGACTCCCCTTCCTTATATATGTTTACACCCACTTTCTTGAGCTCCCCTGACTCGAGCCCTTTCTCCACCTCAAAGGCCTGCCGGGCCACCAACCTCTGGATGTAGCCTTTTGCAACACCCTCGATAATGCCACCAAATTTGTTGATCTTATCCATTTCCTCTTCAATCTTCTGCTCCATCTCTTTGGTGAGGGTCTCTATGAAGTAGCTTCCCGCAAGGGGGTCTACGGTGTCCCGAAGGCCCATCTCATCCATGAGAAGCTGGAGGGTGCGAAGAGAAAGGAGGGCTGAATGGGGCGTTGGTATTGTGTATGCTTCGTCGTAGCTGCACAGAGCGGTTGTCTGTGCACCCGACAAGGCTGCTACAAGAGCATAGTACGCTCCACGCATGATGTTGTTTTCCGGTTGTGCCTTTGTAAGGCCATATCCCCCTCCTCCAAAGAGCCCTCTGAGGAAGAGATTTTGAGGCTTTTTGACATTATACTTTTCTTTCAGATTGCGTGCCCATAGCTTGCGGGCCGCTCGGAATTTTGCAACCTGCTCCCACATGTTGCCGAATACATTGAGGTTAAATGAGAATCTTCCCACAAAAGCATCAACATCGTGTCCCCTTGCCAGGACATTATCTATGTAGGCATTGGCAATAAGGATTGCACATGCTATCTCCTGGGCAGGGGTTGCCCCGGACTCCCTGATATGATATCCGCAAACACTCACCGGGTTTGTTCTCGGCAGTACATTCATGGAATATTCAATGGTATCACCTATCAGTTTTACTGCCGGCTCCACCGGGAAAATCCAGGCCCCCCTCCCGACCATCTCTTTTAGGATGTCATTCTGAGGAGTTGCTGATATGACCTTCGGATCATACCCATATTTCTCTGCCACAGCCTGGTACATAGCAAGCATTATTGACGCCACAGCATTGATGGTAAGCCCGCTCCCAATCTTGTCAAGCCTGATATCCTTAAATGCGATTTCAAAGTCCCGCAAGGTGTCCACCGCCATACCAACTCTGCCAACCTCACCCTCTGACATGGAATCATCAGAGTCATATCCCATCTGTGTAGGAAGGTCGAAGGCTACGTTCAGTCCTGTCTGACCATGGGAAATCATAAGTTTGAACCGTTCATTCGTCTCTTGTGGTGTACCGAAACCAGTATACTGCCTTGTCGTCCACGCCCTCGAGCGATATCCAAGGGCATGGATACCACGTGTATAAGGATACTCACCAGGATCTGCCACATCCTTTTCATAGGAAAAGCCCATTGCATCAAGATCTTTTGGTGAATATGAGGACTTCACATGGATACCCGATTCGAGTATGACATCGAGAATCTGGTCTTTTTCATCCTTAATATAACGTGCTACAGCCATTGTTTCCTCCTATCCCTTTTTTGAAATTGACTGTAGGAACTGAATTGTTTCGGCAAGGGGCGTTCCACCCGGAAACACCCCGACTACTCCCAGTTCTTTCAGCTTTGGTACGTCTCTTGAGGGTATGACGCCACCAACAAAGACGATTTTATCACCAATCCCTTTCTCTTTGATCTTCTGAAAAAGCTTTTGGGTAATGGGGATGTGGGCCCCGGTCATAATGGAAAGCCCAATTACATCAACATCTTCCTGAACAGCAATATTGACGATCTGGTCAATGGTTCTGTGAAGACCAGAATAGACCACTTCCATCCCGGCCTCTTTGAGCGCCTGGGCAACAACCTTGGCACCCCTGTCATGACCATCTAAACCTGGTTTTGCTATCAAAACCTTCATATTCTTTTTATTCTCCATAATATTCCTCCCGAGAACAAAATCGGTTTCCTTTGGTATGCTCCATACCCCATGCCCAACGCTGGCTTATTCTGTTGGCAGCGCAAGGTCCATCACCATACGTACAGCCTTGTAAGGATCTATCGTGCTGTTTTGTAGCTGTTGAAAAATGTCATCAAACATCGCCTTGTCTTGTATTTTTTTTAGAGTCTCACCCCAGAACTCTTCTTTAAATATGGCCAAAACCAGACGTTTTATATTTTCCTTTTTCTTGGAACTTCCCTGACTGTTTTCAACAGTATATGTGCGGTGGAGTTTGAGGGCTGCTATGAGGTCCTCAACACCCTTGCCCTGTATTGCCTCCACAGTCAGGACAGGAATCTGCCAGTGTTGCTTTTTATGGCTCATCAGGTAAAATTCAATCTCTTTTGCAGCCTCTACTGCACCGGGTCTGTCTGTTTTATTCATAACCACAATATCACCGATTTCTAATAGACCTGCTTTCATTAATTGGATCTCGTCTCCATAATCAGGGGTAAGTACAGTAACAACAGAATCACAGATCATAGATATCTGTATTTCAGTCTGTCCTGATCCTACGCTTTCAATGAGAATGACATCTTTGCCAAGACCTTCGAGAACATATGCAGCGCCGAGGGTTGCCTTGGCTATTCCACCCGGAAAGCCACGATGAGCCATGGAGCGAATGAAAACACCTTCGAGTTTTTCTGCATTCCTCATTCGCAAACGGTCACCGAGAAAAGCGCCACTTCCTTTTGCGCTTGTAGGATCAACGGCTATTATACCGACTTTCCCACCCTGTCGACCGAAACTTATTGCAAGCTTGTCAACGATCGTACTTTTCCCAGCACCGGGAGCGCCTGTTACACCGATAACATGCGCCTTGCCTGTGTAAGGAAAAAGGAGGGAAATGGCTTCATATCCTTCATCACGTCCCTCCTCAATCATGGAGATTAGGCGGGCAGCGCTTCCTTCGTCCCCGCGGAGGACTTTGTCAACGAGTTCCATTTTCCCCGGTTACCTTTTCGGCTTTCTTTTCCTCCGTGCTTCCTGACCCATCTTCTTCTTGATAAGACCCATGCCCCTGATGATGTGTTTTCTAACAAGTTTTTCAACTTGCCGTGCATTTTTTGCCCTCATGAGGGCAATCATGTCCTTGTGATCCTGAATGGAAATTGCCGCCATGCCCTCGTATCGCAGAATCAGAATCCTGTACCGAAAAATGAGGTCACGGAGGTCATTAATGATGGTTATGAGTTTTTTGCTTTTTGCACAGGCGTAGATCATGTCGTGTAAACTGGTATTCAGGCGAACAACTTCATCTGTTTCACCATTATCAAGACAGATTTCTTGCTGCTTCACGATTGCTTCCATTGCACAGAGGTCTTCGTCTGTGGCCCGGAGCGTCGCAAGGTATGCAGCATAGCCCTCCAGAACACTCCGAACGCCAAACACTTCTTCAATTTCTTCGTCAGTGATAACGTTTACGGCAAAACCTCCTCTTGGCAATTTGTGGATAAGCCCCTCTTTTTCCAGTTTTTGAATGGCTTCTCGCACCGGCGTTCTACTCGTCCCCATCTCGTTTGCAAGTTTTTCTTCTATGAGCCTCTGGTTTGGTTCAATCTTAGCACTGAGGATGGACTCTTTGAGTTTCCTGTAAACCTGTTCCCTCAGAAACCTTCCTTTTCGTACAACCTGCTGGCCATATGGGCTTTCCATAATCCCCCCTTAGAGATAATACGAGCGGTATATCAGCGGTGCGTTAAAATTAGACATTGGCCTAAATAACCCCTTTGTTTTTGTATTCATCAAGTTGCACCTTTGAGTAACCGAGTTCCTGGGCGTAGATAGATTCATTGTGTTCACCGAAACGTGGTGGAAATACAAGTTGTTTATGGAGCGATTTTACAAAGCTTGTTGTCACTGGGGGTGGTGCAAGGTAGATCGTAGTGCCTGTCTTCTTGTCAGTTGATGAAAGGATCTCTCTGTTTATGTGGGGATCTTCTATGACCTCCGAGATAGTGTTCACCTTCGAGATAGGGATGGTTGCGCTGGTAAAGAGGCTGATTAATTCCTCGGTCGAATATTTTATTGTTACCTTCTCTATTGCAATGTTGAGGTTATCCACGTCTTTTATTCTTCCTTCATTACGGGTATACTCTTGTTTCTCAAGGGTTTCGAAACCGCTTATCTTCAGCATCCTCTCCCACTGAATGTCATTACCAACGGCAATATAGGCATAGCCGTCTTTTGTCTTATAAACACTTACCGGGGCAAAAAACTCATGGGTGTTGCCCCGCCGTGTAATTGCCTTATTGAAGGATTTCGTCTGAGTGATGGCCACAGTGAGCCACGAGACTGTACTCTGGAACATGGACACATCGATCCTGGAACCCTCCCCTGTTGAGGCTCTTTTGAAGAGAGCCTTCATGATCTGACCGTATCCGTGTTCACTTGCACCCATATCAGGGAGGGGGACCCCGAGTACATATGGTGAACTGTTCTTATCGCCGGTAAGTTCCATCAAGCCGCCTCGAGCCTGAAGAATGGGATCATAGGCCGCCTCGTTACTTTCCGGGCCAAACCCGGTTAGCCCCACCCAAATAATGTCAGGCTTGATCGCTTTGACCATCTCATAATCAATCCCGAGCTTTTTATAGTTACGGGGCAATTGGTTTGTGGCGAATACATCAACTTTCAGCTCTATCAGCAGTTTTTTGAATATTTCTAAACCTTCGGGAGTACCGAGGTCCAGGGTTATGGCTTCCTTCTGGCAATTGATGGCAAGAAAATACGTGTACATTCTGTCTTCGTTAAGCCTGTTTTCGCCAACCCTCCGGTTTGGATCACCGTAAACCGGGTGCTCCATACGGATGACCCTTGCACCTTCAAGGGCAAGCCTGTACGTCAGATAAGGCAAGACTGTTGCCTGTTCAAGAGACAAAATTGTAATATCCTTGAAGATTTCGTGATCTTCCATAATAACCCCCCACTTGGATATTGTATACAATTTACAACATCAACTATAGTATTATGACAATAAATTGTCAAGATTTTTGTATACGAAATTAAGACAGGTAATGGGCCAGGGGCAATGACGACAGGACATGGGAAAATAGATTTCAGGGTAAAACTGACAGCATGTATGATGCTCTTCACCCATGAATGCTGTGCCACGAAACGTGAACATCAAGACTAAAATCCATATCGATATCATGGATTCCGGTTGCACTTTTGATACCATTAGCTTTAACCCTGAAACTCGTTGATTTTAAGAGCCTTTTAGTGTAGATTAACCTTCAGCATACCCTAGTGATGAACAATTCTTTAAATCACAGGATGTCAGGGGGTTAAAAGTTCCGGGCATTATTCTCCGAACACCGAACTCCAAACATTAGAGCCAGGGTCGCTAAATTGAAACGAATTTTCACGGAGGAAAAATGAAACGAATTTTCAGTGGCATTCAACCCACTGGCGAGATACACCTTGGAAACTATGTCGGAGCTATCCGTAACTGGGTTGAGCTTACTAAAGATTATGACTGTATTTTTTGTGTAGTTGACTATCATGCCATTACTGTTGAATATCCGACAGATGAGTTCAAGAAACGGGTCATAGAAACAGCCCTCATCCTCATAGCCTGCGGGCTTACCCCTGACAAGTGCAAGGTCTTTGTCCAGTCCAATGTGAGAGAACATACAGAGTTGACGTGGATATTCAACTGTGTCACGCCCATAGGCGAGCTTGAAAGGATGACCCAGTTCAAGGACAAATCGAAACAGCACAGGGCGAATATCAACATGGGCCTTATGGACTACCCTGTCCTGCAGGCTGCCGATATCCTCATTTATAAGGCCGGATTTGTGCCAGTCGGGGAGGACCAGGTTCAGCATGTGGAGCTTTGTCGCGAGGTAGCAAGAAAATTCAATAGCAGATTTGGAGAGCTGTTTCCGGAACCAAAGGCGCTCTTATCGATTGCGCCCAAAATTCTTGGCGTTGATGGGGCGGCCAAGATGTCAAAAACCCTTGGAAATTACATCGGCCTCCTCGAAGACGAAAAATCAATGTGGGATAAGTTGAGGACAGCAGTCACCGATGTCAACAGGGTTCGCAGGACAGACAAGGGTAACCCGGAACTCTGCAATATCTTCACCATTCACAAGGCTTTTTCTGAGAATCAGACTCTCCTGAATGTTGATAGGGGATGCAGAACTGCTGATATTGGATGCATCGACTGCAAAAAGCTTCTTTTTACGAACCTGAAAAGTGAGCTTGGCCCTATCAGAGAGAGGGCATTCTCCCTGATGAAAGATACTGATTACGTAATTGACGTGGTACGGAAAGGGGCATCTGACTGCAGTGCAATCGCCCAAAGTACGATGACAGAGGTGCGCAGCGCCCTCGGGTTATTCACTTGACATTTAAACTCGTCTACCATACTCTTTTCGAGTGAAAAAGCTTTCCGTTGGCATGTTTGATTCCGGAATTGGAGGGCTCACTGTCCTTAAAGAGGTGCAAAGCTTACTTCCAACAGAACACATTCTTTATCTCGGTGACACAGCCCGTGTGCCCTATGGCAGCAAGTCGCCCCAAACCGTCACGAAATATGCCCTTGAGAGCGCTTTGTTTCTGCTTACCAAGGGCATAAAGGTACTTGTCATAGCCTGCAATACCTCGGCGGCCCTGAGCCTGGGTATACTGAAAAAAAAACTCCCTATCCCAGTCCTTGGTGTTATTGATCCCGGCGCAAAAGAGGCAGTTTCCCACACAAAGAACAAGAAGGTCGGTGTTATTGGGACAAAAGCAACCATACGGAGTATGGCATATGAGAGGGCAATTAAAAGGCTCGATTCGGGAATCGAAGTTGTTTCACGGTCATGCCCCCTGTTTGTGCCAATTGTTGAAGAAGGTCTTGAACATGACGAGGTGGCACGAATCATGGCAGAGCGCTATCTCGCAGAGTTCAGCAAATCTGGTATTGATACGCTGGTTATGGGCTGTACCCACTATCCTGTCTTGGAAGACATCATTCACGATGTCATGGGTCATGGTGTTGCAATAGTTCACACGGGAAAGGAGACAGCAAAGGCAGTGAAAGAGACTCTCGAAAGCGATGGTATTCTGAATACCAGTGGTAGGGGTGGTTGTGAATTCTTTGTCACTGATTCTCCTGACCTTTTTAAAGAGGTGGGAGGGAGATTCCTTGAGGAACCTCTCAAAAAGGTAACCTTTGTTAAGAACCTTGATTATAAAGACTTTCTCCTCTCTACATGATAACCCATGTAGCATTGCCTATACCTGTAAGAAAGACATTTTCCTACCTTGTGCCCAACACTTGGGTTCCCTTCGTAAAACCCTTTCTCCGTGTAAAAGTTCCCTTTAAGAATAGGGAGGCTGTCGGGTTCGTTGTTGGTATAGAAGAAGGTTGTGATAAGGGCCTGAAGGAAATTCAAGAGGTTATAGATAATTTTCCACCTCTCGACAAAAAGGCTCTCCAACTGGCAGAATGGGCATCTCGCTACTACATTGCGTCACAGGGGCTTGTCCTGGGATATGCCTTACCTCCTGGGTTACCAATAGAACAATATCTGAAGATAAAGGTATTAGCAGAAATTGAACCCAGTGGTCTTGACAATCTCCCGCTCAGAAAAGCATACAGACTGTTCGGCCGGGATGTTGTCTACAAACATTACAGCAATGGCCTCCTTCGATATTACGATACCTTTACGAATAAGGATTTTATACCATGCAGTCACGAAGACGTAAGTGATAGAGGGGGAAAGACGCTTTTTCTCGGGAATACCAATGACCGCCTGCAGTACTATATAATAAAAATCGCTCAGTGTTTGGAAGAAGGTAAAAATGTTCTTATGTTTGTATCTAATCACCACACAATCGGACAGTTTTGCTTTGACAGGCTCACAGAAGCATTCCCGGGAAAGGTGATTCGTTATGGGGTTTCAGTGACTTCTAAAAAAAGAATGGAAACCTACTTCAGGGCGAGGAATAAAGGAGGTCAAATCATTCTCGGGAGCAGGAGCTGTCTTTTCTTATCTGTCCTTCGGAATGGGCTTATTATTGTGGAGCGACCGGAGGAAGATGATTACAGAAATGAAGCAGGTTTCAGGTTTAACGCTGTCAATCTTGCTATCAAACGAGCCGAGATTGAAAATGTCCCTATCATTCTCGGAAGCGCCTCGCCCCCGCTTGATGTCTATAAACGAGCGGTTGACGGGGAGATAAATGTTATTGAAAAGGTATATACCATAAAAAAACAACCTGCTGAGATCATTATTGAAAAGGGAATATCGACATTAGGGGCATTGCCTGATGAACTAAAATCATTGCTATTGCAGGCAGTTGAGAGGAATGAGAAGGTAGCTATTTATACCCCGAGGAAGGATTACAGCTCCCGCATCAGGTGTCTGGATTGTAAAGGTCTTTTTCTTTGTCAGGTATGTGAGGGCAGTCTTAGTTATCAAAAACAAAGGGATGCCCTTTCCTGTGCCAGTTGCGGAAAGAAGTTCCCCTATGAAGAATGTTGCCGTCAGTGTGGGAGCAGGCTCATCCAGTTTTCCAATGTGGGGGTTGAATATCTTGAGCAAACACTTGGTGAGGCTTTTCCTGGTGTCACAATTATTTCAGCAATCGGCGAAAGCCTTTACGAAAACAAGGAAGCCTTCACAAAGCTCAGCAGCAGAGAACCGGTTTTCGTTATTGGGACCCAGGCACTTGCGAAACCATATGGTGTCAAGGTAGACAAGCTTGTCATGATTGAATGGGAAGAGTTGCAAAGGATAGGTGGTTATCGTGCCATGGAGAAGATGTTTCATATCCTTTCAAGCCTCGTAGATGTGCTTGAGCCTGATGAGATCTACGCAGTCATGGTGAGAAAAAAAAGGGTGGATCTCAAGGGGTTTTTTGAAATAAAAACATTCTATATCGGGGAGCTTGAAAAGAGAAAGAATGCCCAGTTCCCACCTTTTGTCAGGATTTTTTTGCTGGAACTTGAGAAGGAGAATGAGGTTGTTGGGCTACGGCTTGTTGAAAAGATCAAGGCAGCAGCAAGTGAGCAAGGTATTATCCAGCATATTACAGGCCCTCTCGTACAAAAAAGAAAGAAATATCGCTGGAGAATGATCATCAGGGGCAATGAAGAGCAACTTCATGACTTTCTTGCTACCGTCAGTATTTTTCCGGGGGTAAGGGTAGAAGCTGACCCGGTGAATATATAAAAACGTTTATGGTCACTTGCATATTGTAGATCAAAAGAAGACCGCATGGTTTCGCCTATGTAGTGTATCTCGTTTTTTACGAAATACGATGCATAAGATGCCCTGTACAGCCAATGGGATATTGGAAAAAAAGGGCCGAAGTCCCCTTTTGCATTGATTACAGATTTACTGCTTCTTTTCCGGTGCAGGAACTGTCTTAATCTCTTCCTTTTTTGAAGCGTCCTTCTTCGCAGCCTTTTTCAATACAAACTGTGCTATCATCTTGCCTTCTTTCTCAGTATAAGCAACCATAATCTTGTCGCCACCTTTGAATTCTACCAATCTCTTTATGCCTGTTACATCAAACGTCATTTCGCCCTTTGCGTCCCTTACCACCATTGTTCTGGCTGCCGCGTCCATACTGACGAACTCACCCTTGATGGTCTTTGCCTTCGGTGCAGTCTTTTCAACAGGCTTATCTGATTTTTTCTCAAAGACCTGGGTCTTCTCATGGGAAGCTGTCACCGACCTATCAGCCTGTTTTGCCTCAGATTTTGCCTGTGCAAATACCGTGGGGACGAATGCACTGATCAGCGCTGCGAGAACAATTAATAATGCTTTTTTCATAATCCTGTTATCTCCTGTAAAGATTTAATTTAGTATCATGGAAAACTATTTTGTATTTGCCATGCCAGACGAATAAAAATAACTTATAAAATCTACATGGTAAACATAGCAATAGGCCCCGACTGATTTGCTGCAGGACAATTCCGACTATATTCGCAAGATTAATCGGGGATTTCCTGCAGATTTCTTTTCTGGGATTTGTTTGGGGAAATGGTCTTGGCCTGACTTGCTTTTGCTTTAAAATCATAGAGGCCGAGTTCTTTCAGTTTTGCAATACCCACAAAGAATGTGTCTCTATTGATTCCAAGCCTTTCGATGATGGATTTAGGTTCCATCCTCTGTTGGAAGTTCTCATCGAAAGGATTGAGCCTTGATAGATAGAGATAGAGTCGATACTCTGCTCCGGTTAGCTTTGCATCGATGAGAGAATCGAAATTGGTTTGTAATTCTCTCAATAGTGGTCCTGCAAGGGAGGATTGTTTTACTTCCTCAGGGATATGTTCCAGGTTAATAGTCTCGCCATCGCACATCACATAGGCCCGCTCAATTACAGACTCAAGCTGGCGGACATTTCCCGGCCAGGTATACACTAAGAGTGCATTCAAAACATCCTGTGATATATGTTTTTTGTCTTCATGTGAAGCGTTCAAGCGTTTGAGGAAGTGTTCAGCCAGAATGGGGACGTCAGTTAATCTCTCCCTGAGAGGGGGTATGGTAAAGGCTATGACATTCAGCCGGTAATAAAGGTCCTGACGGAATTTTCCGGCTGCCATCTCCTGCTCAAGGTTTTTGTTTGTAGCTGTAATTATCCTAACATCAAGCTTGATATTTTCTTTGCCCCCAATTCTTCTCAGTTCCCTCTCCTGGATCACGCGGAGAAGCTTTGCCTGGGTCCCAAGGGTAAGATCTCCGATTTCATCGAGGAAGAGAGTACTCCCGTTTGCCTGTTCAAAAAGTCCTGTATGCCTCGCAAGGGCACCGGTGAAAGCCCCTTTTTCGTACCCAAAGAGCTCGCTTTCCAGAAGTGTTTCGGGTATTGCCGCACAGTTGATGGCAAAAAAAAGCTTGTTCTTTCTTGGGCTGTTGTAGTGAATGCTTTTGGCAAAGAGCTCTTTTCCTGTACCGCTCTCCCCATAAATAAGGACCGTTGAGTTAGTTGGGGCAACTTTTCCAACAACCTTAAAAAGCTCTTCCATACGGCCATGAACGCCTATAATGTTGTCCAGGTGAAACCTCCCAGCAAGCTGATCTTTCAGCATGATGTTATCGTTGAGAAGCTTTACCTGATTCACTGCATTGTTGATAACAAGGAGTAACTGATCTTTTTCAAAAGGTTTTTCAAGATAATAGAAAGCCCCGAGTTTTGTTGCCTCTATCGCTGACGGGATTGAACCATAGGCAGTTATGATGATAACGTGATTGGGGCGATTGAATGACTTGGCCTCTTTCAGTACCTCAGTGCCATCAATGTCAGGGAGGCGAAGGTCAGTAAGGATTACATCGAATGTTCCGCTCTTTAAAGAATCGATCGCTTTTTTCCCTGTGTCTGTTGTCTCCACATAAAAGCCTTCTTTGGCGAGAATGGTCTTTATAATCTCCCTTTGATACCTGTCATCCTCCACCACCAGGACGCTTCCTTTGTCATGCCTCATTATCCGGGATCCTTAATTTTATTGTTGTTCCTTTTCCAACCTCACTCTCTATGACTATGGCACCCCCGTGCTCTTCCACAAAACGTTTGCTGATTGCAAGACCAAGGCCAATCCCGAATTTTTTGGTGGAAAAGTATGGTTCAAAGACTTTGGCTTTGTCTTCATGACTTATACCTGCCCCAGTATCACTCACAAAGATAAGGGAGAACCCATTCTCCCTGCCACAACCAATGGTTATTTCTCCCTTCCCTTCTATAGCCTGAACAGCATTCATGAGAAGGTTCATGATACATAACCTTATGTATTCACTGTCACAATACATTGGCAATCCATTATCGCATTGCACTTTCACATCAATGCCCTTCCTGATTTTATCCTTTACAATATAAAGAACCTCATCGATCATGGTGCCGGGCATAACCCAATCCTTTCTCAGAGTTATAGGTTTACCGAGAAAAAGGAAGTTATGTATCAGGTCATTGACCTTGTGGATCTCCTTTATGAGATCATCAAGCAGCTTTGAAAGACCATCCTTGTCATGAATCTTTTCTGCGAGGATGCTCTCTTTTATATGCCCGATAGACAATGAGAGGAAATTGAGCGGATTCCGTATTTCGTGGGCTATACCTGAAGAAAGCTGCCCAATGATGGAGAGTTGCTCGGATTTCTTCAGCTTTTCCTCAAGCTCCATTCGCTCTGCCAGTTTTTCCACCATGTCATTATAGCTTCTGATAAGTACGCCAATCTCATCTTTACGGCTGCTCCCTTTAATCTTAACAAGCTGACCTGCTGCAATTTTCTTGCTTGCATCAGCAATTCTCTTGATGGGTTCTGTGTATTTTTCCGCAATAAGGAGGCTGAATATGATGCCAATACTGAAAACAAAGAGGGTGCTCAGGACTCTTTTTAAATGGTTTTTCTTTGACAAGGCCTTGTAATCATCAAGGACCATGCTGATGAGGATGTACCCGATGTTCTGCCCCTTAATCTGGACAGGCATTATAATGTTGTAGAGTCGCTGGCTCTCCTTTTTGTTTTCCTCACCGAGACGGGCTGTGATCATTAGATCCTTTTTTTTGTTCTTTTTCTCCCCAAGCTTTTCTCTGGTTCCTATTTTCTTTGGGTTAGAACTGGCAATAACCTCTGCGGTGTCACTCATGATGGAGATTTCCTTAATCCCCTTTTTGTTGAGCATGTCCACATAGCCCTTTAATCTTGCGCCACTGTCTCCGCGATACGTGAGTTCTTCAACGCTGATCTGGATTGCTTTTGTAATGTCTTCGATATTGTCGCTCACTTTGTCCAGGAGCATCTCTTCAGATCTTGAATAAATTATCGTGAGAGAACTTATGGATATAAGGAGGAGAAAAAGCAGGATGAGAAGGAGCTGTGTTTTGAGGGGAAAGCTCCTAAAAACCTTTTTTACTGAGATGACAGTCTCTGATCTAGCCATCGTATTCTCTCAAGGATGTGGACACTGGGGATAAAGTGAAAAATATCTTTCAGAGGAGGGCCGTCAGTCCTTCCCGTAATCAAAATCCTGAGAACTAAAAAAAGTTCTTTCTTGGGAGCATCCACCGTGTGAACCACTTTTTCCAAAATATCTTCAAGGGTAATATCACGGCTATCGTTGAGAGCGTTTCTCACCACCGCCACAACTGCCTGGAAACACGAAGAGCTTGCAAGATAACTTAGACCACTGTCGGCAATTTCTGTGCCTTCAAAAATAGAGAGGAGCTCTCTTATTTCCACGACGGTTCGTGCATTCTCCCGTAAAAGAAATACTTTCTCTGAATATGTTTGATCCAATCCGGTTACTTCAAGGAGTCTCTCAACAGGCATTCTGCGTATATGCTCCTTGTTGAACCAGAAAAGCTTTTCCATATCGAATACTGAATCAGAGCCCGAGAGAGATTTTAAGGTAAAAGTGCGTGCAAGCTCATCTTCATTCATCACCTCTTTCATGACACCCCTGCCGAGGATGCCCATATAATTTAACAGGGCAACATTCAGGATGCCCATGTCGCGAAATTCAGTAATCCGTGTTGCCCCGTGTCTCTTGCTCAAGGGTTTTTTATCGTTTCCTACAAGAAGAGAGTGGTGGGCGTATTTGGGAGGTTTTTTCCTGAAGGCCTCGAAAAGCATGATCTGTTTTGGTGTGTTCGATATATGATCGCCACCCCTGATAACATGGGTGATCCCCATGGTCATATCGTCAATTGCCGCTGCGAAGTTATATGATGGTGTGAGTTCCTGTTTTAAAAGGATGAAATCATCCACATGATCAGGTGGGAACTCGATTTGTCCCCTGATTCCATCCCTGAAGAATATAGCCTTTCTTGGCGCCCTGAACCTTACCACATAAGGCTTGCCCTCTTCTTCGAAAGATTTCAGTTCTTCCGGTGACAAAGCCCTGCACCTGCCATCATACCGCGGGGGTTCGCCCTTGTCCAGGGATGCGTGCCGTGCATTTTCCAGTTTTTCCTTCGGGCAGAAACACTTGTACGCCAGACCCTTTTCAAGAAGTGTGTTTGCAAAGTCCCGATAAAGGTCAGTTCTTTCAGACTGCCTGTACGGACCGTCATCCCAGTTGATGGAGAGCCATTTCAAATCATCCATAATGGAGGTCTCATACCGGGCTTCCGACCGTTCCATATCAGTGTCTTCAATGCGGAGAATAAATGTACCACCCTGATTTCTAGCATAAAGATAGTTGAGAACCGCTGTCCTGAGGTTACCAACGTGGAGATTGCCAGTGGGGCTTGGGGCAAATCGTACTTTAACCACGGGCATTGCCTCCAGGCTGGTGCCGGGTGTTAAGCGTATAGCACCTGGCGTTCAGTATCTTCCTTATCATTTTTCCCCTGATTTCTCCAGCAGGACCACAGCATACACTTCTATGCCTTCCCCTCTTCCCACAAACCCAAGATCCTCAGTAGTCTTGCCCTTGATACTGATTCGGTCTTCACCAGTACCAAGAATTGCTGCCATACTCTTGCGCATGGCATCCCGCACCGGGGCTATTTTGGGTTCCTGGGCAGCTACAACAGCATCAACATTGACGACAGTGAAGCCCTTTTTGCTGGCGAGACCAATTACGTGCCTGAGGATTTTAACACTCTCGATGCCTTTTGTGGAACTGTCAGTGTCAGGAAAGTGGGTGCCAATATCGCCTTCGCTGATTGCGCCAAGAATAGCATCACAGATCGCGTGGATAAGCACATCGCCGTCGGAGTGGCCTAAAAGACCCTTGTGAAAGGGGATTTCTATCCCGCCGAGGAAGAGCTTCCGACCCTCAACAAGCCGATGAACATCATAACCTACACCGACCCTCATGAATCGCCTTTTAACTGGGCGAGGATACCCCTGGCTGTCACCAGATCTTCAGGCGTTGTGATCTTAATATTGTACGAAGAACCCTCGATCACCTTCACCTTTTTCCCTGTGAATTCCAGAAAGGCAGCATCGTCATACCCGCAGAGCTTCTTCGAGATTCCATCTTTGTATGCTTTTGATATGAGATCAAATTTAAATGTTTGCGGTGTCTGGACGTGCCACAGCGAGTCACGCTCAAGGGTCTTTATCACAAAGCCTTCTTTCGATACAACCTTTATGGTATCTTTTACGGGAATTGCAGGAATGATTGCATCGAACATCTCCATGAGAAATATCCCTTTTTCTATGAAAGAGGGAGTAATAAAAGGACGGGCGCCATCATGGATCACGACTATATCACAGGGATGCTCGATTGCCTCAAGGCCATTCTTTACAGAGTCCTGCCGGAGCCGTCCCCCGATAACAAGTTTCATAACCTTGTTGAACCGGTATGTTTCAAGTATCTCTTCCTGCACAACAGGAAGGTCTTTCTGGTTTACCACAAGGTACACACCATCTATAGCCTTACAATCCTCAAAAACCTGCAACGTATGAACAACAATTGGTTTGTTGTCTAAAAAGAGAAGTTGTTTATTCGTGGCAGCACCCATTCTTTTGCCTACTCCGGCTGCCAGTATGATTGCAAGAGCCCTCATTTACCTAACCTGCTCTTCTACCTTGATCTCCTCAGGGTAACGGTACTCCCTGTCTGCCAGTTCCTTCAGTTTCCCAAAAATCATCCTTCCTGATGTTGTCTGGAGAACGCTTGTAACCACCACATCAACCTGCCTTCCGAGGAGCTTGCGTGCTTCATCAACAACAACCATAGTTCCATCATCAAGATAGCCTATTCCCTGACCATATTCCTTACCCTCTTTGAGGATTTTGATGTTCATCTGTTCTCCGGGCAGTATGGCGGGCTTAAGCGATGTTGCGAGTTGGTTGATATTGAGTACTTCAACACCCTGCAGCTCGGCAACCTTGTTGAGGTTAAAGTCATTGGTCACCAACTTGCCGGTGAGTTTCTTTGCAAGGGCAACAAGCTTGGAGTCTACATCCTGGAGTTTTGGAAAATCGTAGTCAACAATTTTAACTTTTACAAACATCTGTTTCTGAAGCCTGTGGAGCACATCGAGGCCCCGCCTGCCCCTTGTCCTCTTCACGGGGTCCTGGTGGTCTGCTATGTGTTGAATCTCATAAAGCACAAACTGGGGGATAATGAACGTCCCCTCAAGAAAACCAGTATCGCATATGTCTGCAATTCTCCCGTCGATGATGGTGCTTGTGTCGAGGATTTTGACATCTTCAGCAGACTCCATCTTGTCGAGCAGGGGCACCTTGGAAAGATCAAGGGTTTTGCTCTTTTCCTTCCCTATCTTGAAACCGAGGTAACCCATGATAAAATAAAAGAGAATGTAGATAGGCAGGGTGATAGGTATATCTTTTACGAGGGTGAGCAGGAGCTGTGATATGAAGAGATGGGCAACCAAGAGGCTGATCATGACACCGGTCAGACTGCATACAATAGTCTTCAGAGAGATGTCCTTTAGCTTGCTTTCGAGCTTGATAATCACATAACCGAGTGCAAGTCCACAGATGGCCCCGATAGCACCCCAGAGGGTGCCACCGGCTATCTCTTTCAAAATGAAATAACTTGTTGTGGTTGTTACGATTACCAGAATAATCTGAACGATAATGTCCAAGGAGTTTATTCCTTATAATTTTTCAGGAAGATCCGCTCAATCTCCTGTTCAATCTCCTCTTCTTCCTTATCTAATGAAATTGAAAGCTCTTTTTTTATAAGGTTCCTGGCTATTTCGAACATCTTCTTCTCTCCAAAGGAGAGTTCTTTCCAAACCCTCAAGCTGTAAAGTTCTTTCAACACCATGGCTACTTCAAAAATTGAGCCGCTTTTAATCCTTTCCATATACTCCTTGTAACGTCTGTTCCAGGGAGCGTTATCATGAATTGAATTCTTTTCCTTCAGGATATTGAGAACTTTAGTAACATCTCGGGAGTCTATGACGCCACGGAGGCCTGCATTTTTTGCCCCATCAACAGGTATCATGATGGTCATATCCGTATCCATGATCCTGATGATATAGAAGGACTGCTTGGTCCCAGAGAACTCTTTTTCCTCTATAGACTCAATCTTTCCAACACCGTGTCCTGGATATACTGCAACTTCTCCTACTTCAAACATTCTCCCTCCAATCATTAACTGATTGTTTTTTGTGGTTTTTATCGATTGTTATTGTACCATTTTGTGGAACAAAATTCAAGGATGATGTATTTTTGCTGCTTCGCAGCATGCTCATAGCCCGCAGCTTCTACCGATCAGCAAAAAAAGAACGATGCAGCAAGAACGAGTCTATGATTTTTCAGTGCTTACAGCTTACAGCTATGAGCTTAAAGCTGCTTCTGGTAAAATTTCGTTGAAGCAAGGGGGATTTTCTATTATAATCAGTACACGTATATCGGAGGAAATCTCTAATGATCAAAACAAGATTTGCACCAAGCCCAACAGGGAATCTCCACATTGGCGGTGCTCGGACAGCGTTGTTTAACTACCTTTACGCAAAGCATACGGGCGGTGTTTTTGTGCTCCGTATTGAAGACACAGATATTGAACGATCAAAAGAAGAATACACAAAGGATATCCTTGAAGGCTTGAATTGGCTTGGTATGTATTGGGATGAAGGCCCCCACTTTCAAAAGGAGAGGATGGATATATACAGGCAACACGCTCACAGACTCCTCAATGAGGGAAAAGCGTACAAATGCTACTGCTCCACTGAAACCCTTGAAGAGAAACGGAAAGCAGCCCTCAGGGAAGGGAGAAAGCCAAACTATGATCGTACCTGCAGAGATCTTACAGAAGACAGAAAGGACCAGCCTTTTGTCATACGATTTAAATCTCCTGTTAACGGAGAGGTTTCTTTTGAGGACCGCATCAGGGGAAGGATTACCTTCAAATGTGAAGAGCTTGACGATCTTGTGATCCTCAGAACCGACAATACACCTACTTACAACTTTACCGTTGTCGTCGATGATGCCCTCATGGGCATAACAAGTATCATTCGGGGGGATGACCACATCAACAATACCCCAAGACAGATACTGATCTATGAGGCCCTGAACTACGAAACCCCTGAGTTTGCCCATGTTCCCCTCATACACGGCAAAGACAAAAGCCGCCTGAGCAAGAGACACGGTGCCACATCCTTGCTGGAATACAGGAATGATGGTTTTCTGCCAGAGGCATTGATGAACTATCTTGCCCGTCTTGGTTGGGCCCACGGAGATCAGGAGGTTTTTTCAAGAGAAGACTTGATTGAGAAGTTTGATCTCGGGAAGGTGGGTAAATCACCTTCCATCTTTGATATGGATAAACTGTTGTGGCTCAATGGCCATTATCTGAAAACAATGCCTGAAGGAGATATTGCAGCAAGGCTCGAGCCTTTCATTGAAAATCGTGGGATAAAAGTCACTGACAAGAACAAGCTGATTCCTGTAGTAATTAACCTTCGGGATAGAGCAAAGACGCTCAGGGAAATGGCTGAAATGGCTGCCTTCTTTTTTACCGATGATTTCCCGTATGATGAAAATGCAAAAAACAAGTTCCTCACTGTTTCCACAAAACCGATCCTGGAGCGTTTTCTCAATGAGTTCACCAGCGTCTCCTCCTTCGACGAGAACGAACAGCGAAAGCTTTTCGAAACAATGGCCCAGGATGGAGGCAAGAAACTTGTGGAGGTTATCCAGCCCGTCAGGGTAGCTCTATGCGGCAGAACAGTAAGCCCTGGAATATTTGAGGTCGTCAGTATTCTCGGTCGTGATAGTGTGGTAAAGAGGATTAAAAAAGCGATTGCATCAATAGCATGAGACTCCACAGGCTCGAACTTTTTGGTTTCAAATCATTCTACAACAGGACAGTCTTTCAGTTTGATGAGGGGATTACATCCATTGTCGGCCCCAATGGTTGCGGCAAGAGCAATGTCGTTGATGCCATGGTCTGGGCATTGGGTGAGAGGGGAACCAAGACTCTCAGGGTCAAGGACATGGGAGACGTGATCTTCCACGGCAGCAACGGAAAAAAGCCGGTCAATATTGCAGAAGTTACCATTGATCTCACCGATGACGGCAAAGACATTTCAGTCAAGAGAAGGGTTTACAGGGATGGCACCAGTGAATTCTTCCTGAATGGTGAGGCGGTACGTCTCAAAGATGTGCAGGATTTCTTTCTTGGCACTGGCATCGGGGTCAACAGCTACGCCATTGTTGAACAGGGCAGGATAGAGTATATCATCCAGATGAAGCCTCAGGAGAGACGGATTGTCGTAGAGGAAACAAGCGGTATAACCAGGTTTGAGGAGAAGAAAAGGGATGCCATTGCCCGTCTTACCGAGGTGAGTTCTAATTTGGAGCGCGTAGAGGATATCTACACAGAGGTGAAGGCATCTTTTGAAAAAGCAGAGGTGGAGTGGAACAGATGGAAGATATACAAAGAACTTGCCCATAAGCAGAATGAGATAGACAAGTGGATCCTCCTTGATGGTTTTATGAAAGTCAAGAAGAGGATGGGCAAAATAATGGAGCGACATGAAGAGATAGACAGGGAATTTGCCCAGAAAGAAGCAGAGAAGATAAAACTCAGAGAAGAGCTTGAGGCCAAAGAGGATGAGTTCTCTCTTGTTGATACCACAAGCAGAAAACTTGAAGTGGATATCAAAGGAAAAGAAAAAGACATGGAAAACCGTCTTCTCGAAATCGAATACCTCAAAGGCGAACTTGTGCGACTTCAAGAAGAGCAGAACGGACTTGCAAAGACCAGGGAAGACCTGGAAAAAACTTCTGCCATCTACCAGAAGGACATTGAGTCTCTGACGGCTTCCCGCGCTGATAGTGAAACACTCCTGCTTGATATAGAAAATGAAGAGAGAGGACTTCAGGAGAGTCTCGAAACTCAGAAAAAAAAGGTGGCAGATCATGAGGCGAAGATAGAGGCTGAAAGAGGCGATCTTTTTGTTGCTATGAGCAAGCTTACGGAAACAAAGAACCGTATTTTAGAAATTGAGCGGCAGGCGCAGGAGAGAAAGAAGCGGGAAGCAAAACGAGCTGAGGAGCTCGGGCGGCTCAACAGGCGCCTCGCACAACTCGAGTTATCGCGTTCGACTCTTCAGGACCGTATGGATATATCAAAGGCCGAGAGAGACCGGGTTGCCGGCGAGGAAGTTGCAGCTTTTGCCGAGCGTGAAGAGATTACCCGCCTTATCGATACAGAAAGAAGAGCCATAGATTTATTGAAAAGCGAAAAGCTGGCCAAGGAGGAGTTCCTGAAACAGATGGCAAGTATCAAGGGAGTGGGCGGAAAACCAATCCCTGATACGAAGCGGCTTATTGACCTTGTAAGGGCTGAAGAGACCCGGGAAAAGGCTTTGGAGAGATTTTTCTTTAAAGAACTCGAGTACCATGTGCTCAGGGGCAGTGATGCCAGAGCTATAGCTGATTTGGTTCAAAAATACGAAGGTAACTTCATCTTTTTCCCAAAGAAGGGAATATTCAGGCAAAGCTCTGATGAGGTAGAGCTCGATGTAAAATGGATCCGTGACATTAACGAAGGTCTAAAGAGAATAGAGGATGGGGAAGAGGGGATTTTTATTAACGATGATGTCTTAATCGACTCCAGAGGGCTTGTCCTGAGGGAGAAGGAAGAAAAAAAGGTTGACCTTAAACAATTCCGGGAAAGAAAAAAGGCTGAAAAAGCCCTCAAAGAGATAGAGGAGAACATCGCAAAAAAACTCGAAGCAATGAAAGAGCATCAGGATGCCCTTGGTAAGCAGGGTACAATCTGGAAAAAATGGAAATCTCAAAAAGATGACATTGATAAGGCTCTTCATAGCCTCGAACGGGAATTTCTTCTGATTGACGCGGAGAACAAACTCGTTAAAGAAAGGCTTGCAGAACTGAACACAGAGATAGATCTCTTCGAAGAAGCACCACAAGACTCCATTGAAAGCCTGTTAGAGGAACAGAAGGTACGTGAAGGGGATAGACAGAAAAGGGAAGGTAATATGACTGCCCTGAGGCAAGAACTCGATGAAGTCAAGGCCGAGTATGAAAACATAAGAGCACACAAGCAGGAGGCGGCCATAAGCATTGAACGCCATCGTAATGCCTTGAAAACCCTTGATGAGGACATCCGGAGAAAGCTTGTCCTGATAAAAACGGCCCAGGAGGACAGAGAGCGCATCACGGCAAAGATAGAGAAAGCAGCGCGGTCCTGTGAAGAGGTTACGGCAAGGGCCGAAACACTGGAAGAGGATTATGCTAATATAAAAGAAACCTGTGAAAAGTCTGTCCAACGCTATGAGGGCCTCAAAGTCTCTGCCGGTAACCTCCATATGGAAAAACAGATCCTCCAGGAACGGGTCGATACCATTATAAAAGAGATGGAACGGGTCCGTAACAGGAAGGAAGGGGGCGAGAAAGAGCTCGCTGTCCTGTCAGAGAAAAGGAATACCATAGCTGAAAGGCTTGCCACTGTCTATGGGATTGATACACCTGAAAACGTTCCAGTTCCCCACGGGGAAGACTTTGAAGAGGAAAGGGAAAAGATTGTTGCTGAGATAGCTGAGCTGGGAGATGTAAATTTTCGGGCGGAAATGGAGTATACAGAGCTTAAGGACAAGACGGCATTTCTTGAACAACAGAAAGAAGACTTGAGAAATGCTATGGATTCCCTGAAAAAAACTATTGCAAAGATCGACAGCCTCTCCAAGGATATATTCATCGAGACCTTTGATGTTGTAAATAATGCTTACAAAAAATTTGTTCAGTTGCTCTTCAAGGGCGGACATGGGTATCTTGCCGTCTCACAGGATGGCAGCGGAATAGAGATGTATGTCCAGCCTCCCGGGAAGAAAGTTTTAAGAATGGAGCAGCTTTCAGGTGGTGAAAAAGCGCTTGTTTCCCTCGGGTTTCTCCTGGCCCTCATGGATACAAAACCGAGCCCCTTTTCCTTGATGGACGAAATCGATGCCCCTCTGGACGATGCAAACATCATAGGCCTTATGGAAATAATCAAGGACATCAGCAGAAAAACACAGATCATCTTTATCACCCACAACCGTATCACCATGGAGTGCTCAAACACCATATACGGTGTGACCATGGAGGATGAGGGAGTGTCCAAAGTCGTGTCGGTACGACTGTGAATCAGAGAATAAGCACGAGGCAACAGGCTGCCGGTTTAGTTTCAGTTTTCCTATTGCCTATAGCCAATCTTGCTTTTTTCAGTAAACTGGTGTGCCTGAGTGTTACAAAAAGAATGTATACAGTTTTTAATAAATGCAACAAAATTTGTCAATGTAATCGAATAGTTGTTTGATTTCAAATCCAGAATGGGAAAATTAAACTAATTTTTTCCTTGACATTTTTTTTCAGACTAATATGATTATTAAAAAGCAAAGGGGGATGGGGGTTTGATTAATCTACATGTTCGAGCCAGA
>ERZ1026800.169-NODE-169-length-61762-cov-6.868630_pt1 | contig 61762 bp, 44 predicted proteins | sample MGYA00520873_ERZ1026800 | MGnify/ENA primary metagenome ERZ1026800 (study PRJEB33270, sample SAMEA104284475) | anaerobic digester metagenome | biome: Anaerobic digester microbiome; feature: mesophilic sludge digester; material: Anaerobic digester biomass | place...
CTTTTCCGCCGTTAGCGATGGTGGTTATAGCAGCAAGGGTACACCTGTTCCCATTCCGAACACAGAAGTTAAGCTTGTCTGCGCCGATGGTACTGCACGGGCAACTGTGTGGAAGAGTAGGTCGCCGCCATCGCTAACGGCGAATTTTTTGGAGTTGAGAAGTAGAAAAGTTTATTTTGCACCCCTATGATTTTATTCTTTACGATATCTTTAGTGCCACCTATGATTCGTGACAACCTTAAACTTTATCTCTCACAGATTTCACGAATAACACAGATAAAAAATTTAGTTTACGCAGATTTCGCAGAGTATTATTTAATAATAATCATTATATTTTAATCCGGTTGATCCAGTTTTCTGCATTCTATCTTTTTGTCGTCACGAGTGCTTGCTATAAATGAATTTGTGGCTTATTTTTAATTTATGATGCTGTGACGACTCCTGACTTGCGTCTTTTTTCACTTTGCTTTTCTAAATACCTCAAGACCTTTCCGTCCTTGCCATCAGCACACAATCAAATAATGATGTACCTATTATCCACTCATCATTTTGGATGGGTTGATGATGGGTAGCGATTTAGGAAGAAACAAAGAAAAGGGATAAATCGCATTATCCTATAATATAATTTCCCTATTGAAGATACAGTTATTTTGACAGAACTTGTCAAGATTCCTGCTTTTGCGGAATGAAAAAGACATTTTCCTTCAATATTCACATTAGAAAGGGAGGTTATGAATCTTTAGCTTGACAACTGGTTACAAATTATTATAAATGCACTAAAAAAGATTGGAACATCTATTTATCAAATTGAAAAGAGAGTTATTATATTAAATATTGTTTGGATTTCTGCTTTCGCGGGAATGACAAGACATTTATCAATAGTAAATGACATTAGGAGATGGAACAATGAGGATAGACCCGAAAAAGTTAGAAAAATATCTACGCTATTTCTTTATCCTGTTAACTTCGGTTGTAATTGGTTATAATGTTTATTTGGCACAATGGGAGACATTTTGGTCGGCAGTAATGACTTTATTGCTGTTTATGTTACCGACGGTGCTGGAAAAAAGAAATGCTATAACAATTCCTACTTCCTTGCAAATCATAATCTTACTATTTATATTTGCCTCAATGTACTTGGGAGAAATTCACCGTTATTTTTATCGTTATCGCTGGTGGGACAGGATGTTGCATACGGCATCCGCGGTAATTTTAAGCTACTCGGGTTTTATTTTAATTTATTCTATGAATAAGGATTATAAGGTAGATGTGAAATTAAGGCCGAAATTTATGGCGCTGTTTAGTTTTTGTTTTGCGATAATGGTTTGTGCCCTATGGGAAATTTTTGAATATACCGTTGATGCCATTTTTGGAGTGGATATGCAAAAAGCACGGAATTTGGAAAAGGTCTACGGTTTTTTTGATACTCGTTTAGGGGTTAAAGATACAATGAAGGACTTGATTATAGATGCTATTGGCGCGTATGTTGTCTCTTTGATCGGATATTTTCATTTGAAGAGAAGAAAGGATGAGGATTCGGCTTTTTGGTCATTGCATAAACAGTTTATGAAAGATAATCCGGAACTTTTCGGAATGGCTGAAGAAGAGAATAAAATAGACATGAAAATGAACAGAATAAAAAAATAAAATAGATTAGGGATGAACAGGATAAAAAGGATTTATGGGATTTAAAAAAACAATATTTGCAAAAAAGCCCGGAGGACGATACTTTAATAGCGATGGTGGCGTAAACCCCTCGGGAAAAAAGGTTGAGAAGGTTTAGAAGGTTGAGATTTCATCAAAGCCCGGAGGGCGAAATAATAATACCGATGGATGCGTTAACCCCTCGAAAAATGTAAGCCCCGACTTCTTTTTTCTTTTCATCTTCCCATTTTCCAAAAACCCGTCAGGGCGACACAACGATAGCGATGGGTGCATAAGCCCCTCGTTTGAATAGAGAATGAAAAATGAAGAATGAATTAATTCAGGAGTCCTCATCGTTTGTATAATTTTGCACATTGTCACTAATTAATTTAGCGATGAGGGCTCATAACGACCACAAAGAATTCTATAAACTCTTTGGCAAATTGGAAATTATCAACCCTTTTTTCCTCAACTGCATAATTTGGTATAAACACTAAAGAATTTATTTCCCCAGAGAAAGTTATCAAGCCGCAGATAACCCCTGTCTTACTTTGGCTTGTTTTTATCTTTGTGCTTCTTCTTACAACAAAGTAACAACCAAGTAACGATTCCCTAACGAGACAAGGGAAGTGTTACGGAAGTGTTACGGAGTCGTTACTTAATCGTCTATGTAACAAGCAATTATGCATTCTAACCCAATAACGACAGAAAATATGGCTAATTATTTTATTACCAATGAATAAGGCAATATTACAAAGAATTATACAGGTAGTGTCTCAAAGGTTGGTGTAAATAAGGTAACGCTTGATGAAGAAAATGTTGAGCCAAATCCCACACTTTGTTTTGATGATTTTAACAAAACTAAAGGACAAGGAGAAGATCATAGCTCAACCGAAGAGAAAGAAAGATGAAAGAGCGGAAGTAGCACATTGAAGTAGAATCAAATGCACCAACTCACTGGAACACTTGAATGAGAAGCTTAGACACAGAGAGAAATGTATCAGGATATTCCCGGATGAAAAGAGTTGCCTGCTTTTGTTTGGTGCGATCCTGCAAGGCTATTCAGAGAATTGGATAAGCGGGAAACTTTATCTTTCGGAGCCAATAGAAAGAATCAGAGAAAACCTAAAAAAGCCGATCCCATTTGAGGCAACGCAGCAAGGTAGCTTGTTTTGAAAAAGAACTTGACTGGAATTAAGAAGATGAAAAGAATGCAAATGGTCGCTTGGCCATACATAGATTGTGAATAACGAGGGATTACAGATGCCCTCAAAGAACCTGATAAACAACGAGTTGGAATTTACACCAACATTTGGGACTCAACACATATTTATAGACATAAGTAACATAAATAAGAGAAATAAAGGAGATTATTATGTTCTACGTTCGAGACAATTATCAGGATAGAAGATCTATGATTCTGAAGTTTAAAAATGAACAAGATATCTGTATAGCCATCATTTTGGCTGCAGCAGATTTCGAATGGACTATAAGACGGATTATTCTTTCGCTAAGTCAGGAACCCAATACGGTCGTTAGGAAGGACAAGAGATATCTGAGATGTTGCTCTGGTCTCGGTGATTACAAAAGTGTATGGAATCTGCTAATTGCCAAGAATCCTAAATTGGTAAACCCTGATAACCCAACTGACCTTGAATTGCAAAGTGTTATCAAAGATTGGAACTCGTTCAAGCAAATGTATAAGTACAGACACGGAATTGTTCACGGTTTCAAAGCCAATTTGAATTTTGACGAGGGCTGTAAGGCGCTTGATTCAATACTTAAGGCAACAGATAATATCTACAATTTTTCACAAGCTAACGGATATGATGTATTCACAAAGGTAAAAGTGGTTAGGAAACCAAGATAGTATAACAAGTTTAAAGATTGGATTGATCTATATTGATAAAATGAATTGACAGGTTTTTCTCCTTTCCGCATAATGGTTTTGTCTAAAGATTGAATTGCTAAAATGAGGCCCGGTAAAATATTCAATAAAGGGGAGAAATTGATGATAGCAATAAGGAGTGTAAGATGAAAAGTCAGCTATGGCTAACCGTAGGTATTGGCCTGCTATTTCTGTTACTTATAGACATTCTCTACTCAGTAACTTATGTAAATATTAATGCAAACATACAGGGTAGTGGTCCTGTAGCTTGGGGCGATTTTGACAACGATGGTAACTTGGATTTGATGAGATTGACCTATCTATCCAGAAATGATGGTAATGATCTGTTAACCAAAACGCCCATTAGCCCGCCTAATGGTTCTGCGGTTGACTTTGGTGATTACAATAATGAGGGTTTTCATGATATCTTGATAAATGGGTCTCCCCAGGAGTGTTCGGAAACAACGGGGATGGAACTTTTACTAACCTTAAGAAAAAAGGAGGGAAGCTATGATGGATACTACCACTATTATTCAGTTAATTGGACTGGTTTTTACGAGCTCTAAAACCGTATTTGACCTAAAGGCAAAATCCACACCACCAAAGGACTTTAAGCTTCCTCTGACAAACCAGATTAGGCGCAATGTAGCTATATTGAAAGATTTCTTCAAATCCAAGCCCAAGAAGAAAACAAGGGAAGATATAAGGCGAGTTTCTCTGAAACTCAAGACAGAGAGCTACAATAAGTTGATTAATGATTACGTTGATTTAAAAAAGGCTTTCGGAAAAAAGAAAACCAATCTAAAGCATGAACCTTTGTACGAAAGCATACACATTTTCTATTACAAAATAGGTGAACTACAAGAGCTAATATACTCCAAGAATATCAGGCCCGGTCCTAGGATGAATAACATCCATACGCGGGGATGTGATATTCTGGAAATAATAAGGCAACAGCAACCCAAACAAAGAAAAGGAGGATATAAATGAAGACAAAGCTTAGCTGTAGAGTGACCCTGATGTCTTTACTATTTTTAGCGTTATTGACTTTGAGCAGCAATCTCTTCTCACATATAACATTCGCAGAGACTGAAATGACTTTCATGGACATGGATGCTCAAATGGATGTAGGTGATTACGATAATGATGGAGATGATGATTTTGTAGTGATTGGTCAATTGTTAAGCTCAACACTACAAAGAGAAACGAGGGTGTATAGGAATGATAATGGAGTGTTCACAGACATCCAGGCGAATCTTGAACCATTAGTTGATGGCGCTTGTCATTGGGGCGATTTTGATAATGATGGGGATTTGGATTTGTTATTATCAGGCAATTACGGCACCACCCAATCCACATATGGAAATGGATTTGTTAAGATTTATATTAACAACAACGGGAGTTTTGTGCCCACGACTCATTCATTTATACAACCCTTTCATAATTTCAGCGACTGGGCAGATTATGATAACGACGGTGATCTGGATATTATTGTCTTTGGAGCTTTTTCTTCTGCTATCTATCGTAACGATGGAGGCAGCTTCACGAATATTGGCAGTCTATTCGATGGATGGCATGGAACCAGTGACTGGGGCGATTTTGATAATGATGGAGATTTAGACCTAGTAAAAGCTGGTTATGGGCCCACATCTGCTATCTACAGAAACGACAATGGGTCATTTGTAAACATCGGAGCATCTATTGTTAATGTAGAAGGAGCATGCGTTAAATGGGGGGATTATGATAATGATAATGATCTCGATCTATTCATATCCGGATCTAGTTTAGACGGTCAGCCACCACGCTATACAAAAATTTATAGGAACGATAACAATGTTTTTGTGGATTCAGGGATAAATCTTCTTTTATTATGGAGTGCTTCAGCAGAATGGTGTGATTTTGATCAAGATGGAGACTTAGATCTAGCATATAGCGGTGGAGACGGAATATCATATATCTTAGTAGTCTACGAGAACAGCGGGGGTTCATTTACACAAATACTCCAAACAACGGGAGGAATTGGATGTAAACAAAAATTAGAAGTAGGTGATTTCAATAACGACGGCTTGACAGATATTTATACAAGCGGTTATTTTAAGAATCAGATTATACATCCTCCAAAGATACTATTCAATACTACTGTAATTGCAGCGCCATCCGTAACCCAGACAATTAATCCAATGAACTTCAACATGAATGGACTCGCTCAGGATATTGAACTAGCTGATTATTTCTCTTCTCCCGGAAGCACAGTCTTCACTTACTTCAACAACCAGCATATAGAATTAGAGTGGTTATCATCTTCTTTGTTGCGAGTTCAGCCAACTGCTGACTGGTTCGGAACAGAGTATATTACTATTAGAGCAACAAACTCTCATGGATATGCTGAACAAACTCTAAAAGTTACTGTGTATGAGACTTGGGGGCTGACAGAGGATTTCAATCAAGCAGGTGCCCTACCAGCCAATTGGACTACTCAGCATAGCGGAACAACGGATTTTCCTTGGCAGCCAGTGCTGATAGAATCTGAAGATTATGCCATGAAGACAATGGCCAATACGGGCAGAACAGCCAATGAACGCTTGTTCTCGCCAACTTACAATCTAAGTAACTACAAAGATATCGTGGTATCCTTTGATACCGGTTTTTTGCCCTATGGGACTGGCAGTGGCACCTTTGCCTATACTCTGAACAATGTAACCTACACCGTTGTTGAAACTTTCAATGCCGCCACAAGCGGAGTAAAGACCTACAACATCCCCAATCTGGATGCCAAACCATCAGTAAAATTCCGCTGGTTATATGCCAATAGCAGTGCCAATACGGGGCAGGATAACTACTGGATAGTGGACGACTTTAGTATCTTTGGCATCGTGCGGGATACGCAGGCTCCGTCAGCCGTCAATGGACTGGCGTTAACTTCCCAGACATCTAATTCCGCCAGCCTATCATGGCAAGCCAGCTATGATCTATATTTCGGTAAATATGAGCTTTATATCTCGACTGACGATCAAGTCAGCACTACAGATCAGCTTTGGTCAGTTGGGCAAGACCCAGCTCTTTATAATGTTGGAAATACTACAACCACAATCACTGGCTTGGCTACTGGGGATTTCTGGATTGCCATCCGGGCAGTTGATCAGAGCAACAACGCCTCGGCGCTGTCTGAACCTGTGTTTGTGCATATCGATGGGGCTGCTCCTGTATTCAGTAACCCCATTCCTGATTTGCAGCCGGAACCACTTTGGCTAAACACCCGCAGCGTTAATATCGGGTGTAGCGTTAGCGATTACAGCACGATAAATCCTGATAACCTATTTTATCGTATTGATGCCAATGGCAATGGCTTATACGACTCATCTGAGCCCTGGATAGCGGTTCCCCTATCTGCCATAAGCAATGGCGGAGATGCACTTAATATTCTCCTGGAAGTGGTTTATGATGCGGATGGCATATTAGCTTTTGAGTTCAAAGCCATTGATCAATATGGTAATACGGCTTATAGCGGGCAAAGCTTGCAGGAAGGCATTTCCGATGACTGGGTACTGAGAATAGACACCCTGGCTCCGGTTTTTAGTTCGTCTCTTCCCATCAATCAGCCAGAACCGGATTGGCTACAAACCCAGTCAGTGCAGATTGGCTGCACAATTGAAGACATGAACCTGATCCAGAGCATAGAATACCGCTTTGACAGCAACGGCAACGGCAGTTATGATCCTGAGGAAGCCTGGCAAAGCTTAACTCCATCCAGAAACATGAATCGTAACCTCCTAATGGTGGAAGTTCAGGTGGAATTTGCAGTTGATGGGGTGTGCTCCTTTGAATTCAAAGCAACCGATATATTGGGCAATGTTTCCTATAGTGGTTTAAATAGCCAGGAAGGTATACAGGATGACTGGGTGGTACGCATGGATACCACTGCCCCAATCTTCATTGATCCTATTCCGGCTAACCAACCCAATCCGGTTTGGGCGACCCTGTTGAACGTGCAAATTGGCGCTACAATATATGATCATAACGATATAGATCCAAGCTCTGTAATGTATAGAATCGATCTGAATCGTAATGGTAGTTATGACCCGGAAGAAGAATGGACTCCTCTGAACCTGAGATCAGGTGCAGGTAGGAATAGCTTGCCAATCAACGCAATGATTGTTTTTCCCGAAGATGGTGTATATGCCTTTGAATTCAAGGCAGAAGATTCGCTTGGAAACCTTGGCTATAGTGGATTGAATGCAACCAATGGCATTGAAGATGATTGGTTTGTGATGATAGATACTAATCCGCCTTTCTTCAGCTTACCTATTCCAGGTAACCAGCCTTTACCACTTTGGTCAAATAACTATGCTGTTACTATAGGAGCTACTATACTTGATTCCCTAGCATTGGACATGAGCAGTGTCCAGTATCGCTACGATCAGAATCAGAATGGTGTTTACGATCCTGAAGAGAATTGGCAAAACATCCCTCTGCAACAAGGCAGAATGTCTCGCAGTGTATTAGTCCCAATTGAGGTCGACCTGCTGCTGAGCTCTGATGGAATTTATAAATTTGAATTCAGGGCATCTGATCCCAATGGCGTGACAGGATATAGTGGAATCTCGCAATTACAGGGGATTGATGATGACTGGATTTTCAGAATTGACACTGTAGCTCCTGCCGAAATAGCAAACTTCTTTGCCCAGGAGATCACAGATACAAGCGTACAGCTTACCTGGACAGCATCTGCAGATTTAAACTTCCTTGGTTATCGTATCCACTATTCCACTTCTCCGGAGGTCAGTATCGCTGATCCCTGTTGGGATTGGAATAATGATCCAAATCTGGAGATAGCTGGTTCTGGATTGGTTTCTACAGTAGTATCTGGGTTAAATCCTACCACTCGCTACTATTTCATACTTATAGCAACTGATGAGGTGGGCTGGGTTACCCAATTCCCCCAGGCTATTACAGCGATGACCACCTCTTCAGCCAAACCCATGGCTCCTGCAAATCTCAGTATCTCAATAGAAAATGGACTGGTAATTTTGAATTGGGATGATGTAACTCAGGATGTTCTGGGTAATCCGATCGTACCAAGTTATTATGAGGTATTTGTTGGTGATTATCCTGATTTTATCTGTAATTTTGATACTTTGATTTGCACGGTAAATGAATCCTATTTGGAGCTTGCCGAAATTGTTGACTATGCAGACCGCTTGTTTTTTAAAGTGATAGCCCATGTAGGAATGATAAGAAGCACAAAATAGAAAACACGCATATATTACGAAAAACCTGGATTGAAATCCGGGCTTTCTTTGGTTGTAGTAGTCAATCCATTGGATTTGCTTGATAGTACTTACAATGATATATCTGTCTATCTTGATTTCCCTGTAGCACATTGGAGTAGAATCAAATGCACCAACTCACTGTAGTGCCTAAATGAAGAGCTCAAGCTCAGAGAGAAATGTATCAGGATCTTCCCGGATGAAAAGAGTTGCCTGCAACTGTTTTTTGCAATCCTGCATAGCTTTCCAGAGGACTGGATAAGCGTGAAACTTTATCTTTCTTTAATAGCCAATGGGAAGAATCAGAGAAATCCAGAAAAGGGCTATATCATTTGAGGCAACTCGCGACGGGCTGGAGCCCATCTCAGCAAGGTAGCTTGTTTTGAAAAAGAACTTAACTTGGATTTATAAGATGAAAAGAATGCAATTGATCGCTTGGCAATACATAGATTGTGAGTAACGAGGGATAAGAGATGCCCTCAAATAACCTGGGAAACAACGAGTTGTAATTTACACCAACATTTGGGACTCAACTTATGAAGGCAGGAATATAGGCAACTTCGGATAAAATAGCTGCATTCACAATATGAAAGCACCATAATTTATAACTTCAATAATATCAGAGAAATCCGATAAACAGATTAATCTGAAGAATCTCCTATTTTTTTACTTGACAGGTTGTAAACACTATTTACAGGTGCACTGTAAACAAAATTCCAAGAGGGGTGAAAAAAAATGGCAGAGAACATAACCCAACAGCTGGATGCATATATAACAAACAAGATAGCGCTTTCCAAGGCAATGGGTTACTTAAGTGACAGTGCAAAGAGTCATCTAATTGAAATAGTAGGCAAATCGGGTTCTGGTAAAAGTCATTTTGTTCAGCCCTTAATGGAAAGTGTGGAAGATATATATGCGAAGCGGATATATTTTTCCCCTCATCCCCTTATGTTAAATCATTTTTCAGAGCTTATGCAGGTGATTACAGAGGTAACGGAAGAAGACCTGTATGGTTATTATCGGGAATTTCGTGAAAATATAGGTTCCGTAAATAAATACGATTTTTTCTTTTATATTACGGAGCGTTTAAACGCGATGGAACTGTTTCAGCCATTTCTGCTGGTGATTGATGATTGTGATATTTTAGATAATTATACCCGTGATTATTTACAATATCTGGTTCAATATTTACCAGATACGGGAATTCAGATAGTAGTTTTTACGCAAACGCGTTTATTTCCTTTTGCGGAATTGGACAACATACCCACATTAGGAGTGGAGGAATGTCAGCGGCTTTTACAATTAACCTTTCCAGAGACGGATTTTACAGGTAGCAGTGAAAGCGAAATATTTCAGAAAATAACTTCCGGCAACCTGATGATCATAGAAAAGGTCTTGAAGGAGATGAAGAGCCAAAAGCCAAAGGGGAAGTTTAATTTGGGACCTTATCTGGAAAAGACCTTTGATGCTGAACAGATTTATTATGAAACGCTGGAAACCCTTAGTTCCTCACAGAAAGAAATTCTAACTGCGATGTATGTATTGGATGGATTTGATGCCAGTGCCTTAGCTAAAGCGTTGGGCAATCCCAAAAATATAAAGACGGATTTGGTTACTTTATATAATTTGAATTTGATTTCCAAACCGGAAAAGGGATTGTCCATTCAGAAGAAGAAGGCATTTTCGGAATGGCTGAATAACAATTTGAAGGAGTTCAAAGGCACTTTATTGAATCAGCTGATGGAATATCTGCAAAAGGAGAAAAAGCATCCCCAGATTTTGGTTTCTCTGCAGATGTTAAATAAAAAATACAATTCCGCTCTCTTTGGTAAAGTAATTTCCGAGCTATCTCAGATCAACGATTCCGCAAGTGTGTTAAAACTGGAAGAATATGTTTTGGCGCATACTAAAAGTCCCGCGGACAAATTAGCCAGCACGCAAAGAATTGCTGAAGCATATTCAGTGCTAAATCAGAAAGACAAAGCGATAGATCATTTTCGTCAGGCATTGCATATTTCTACGGAAAACAATATTCCTGCAGAGCAAATCGTTTATAAACTTGCCAGTGATCTCTATGCCGTAAATTCTTCCGCTTTTGCTTTGGAAATTATCAAACAGTATTCTCCGGCTACGATAGACCCCTATTGGAAAGTAAAAATTCTCCTGTTAAAAGCTGATATTCAAACGGAAAGTGAAGCATTTAATGAAGCATTCAACACATTGGATATTGCCAGCCATTCTTCAAACAGCATAACTAATCAGCAACAACGACACAGCGTTCAAGCCGAAGCCAAAAAAATACGCGGGAAAATACACTATTACATAAATGAATGGGAACAGGCGGAAGAGGTTTTCAACGAAGCAGAAACGCTTTATTCTCTTGCCAAAGATCACAGCGGTTTAGCTGCTATCTATAACAATTTGGGTGTTTTGTATATGTGTCAGGGTTTTTGGGAAAAGAGCGAAACCTATTTTCTGAAAAGTTTGGCACTGGAAAAACAATATTTTAATCTGAATGGCATTTCGGTATGTTATAATAACTTAGGCGGTTTGATGGATGATAAAGGTGATCCGGCAAAATCACTTTATTACCTGGAAGAGGCACTTAAAATACAGAAACTTTTGGCTGAACCCTATAATATTACTAATATCTATAATAACATAGGTGTTACGCTAATGGACCACGGTGACTATGACAGGGCTGAAGATGCCTTAAAAAAGTCGCTGGATATGGCTAATGAATTTGGTTTTCAGCGTAATACGATTGCCACTTTAAATAATTTGGGCGGTTTATATTTCAAGAAAGGTGACTGGGCAGAATCCATTTCTTACTATGAAAAAGCCATTAAACTCTCTCAGGAAAGCGGTTTTAACGAAGGTCTATTGCGCAGTTTTAATAACTTGGGCGAGGTTTATGAAAAACAGGATGAACTGAACCTGGCTTATGATCTTTATATTAAAGGTCTGGAATTGCTTCCTGCCGTTTCGGATGATTATATTAAGGCAGAATTGTATGGCAATCTGGGAAGTGTTTTTACTAAGCTGCATAAATTTAAGGATGCTTATCGTTATCTGGTTGAAAGCTTGGATTTCTTTAAAAACATTGCTGCCCGGGATAAAATTATTGAGGGTTATCTGAAACAGGCATATTACTTTATCCTAACCCGCAATATTGAAAGTGCCGATTATTATCTAGCGGAAGCTCAAAAACTGGCTATTGAACAAAATCTGCCTTTTGAAATAGGGCGTTCTTTATACCTGCGTGCTTTGCTGGAAAGGAAAAATTTGGAATCCGCAAAGAATTATCTGAATGAGGCAATTAAACATTTTGTAGAAGCAGGTAGTAACTATGAACTTTCTTTAGCCAATTATGAACTTGCCGGTGTGCTTTTGGATATGGAAGAATGGGAACAGGCAATGGAAATTTTGAAAAATAACCGCAAAATAATTGAAAGATACGGCTCTATTAAATTACTGGAACAAAATGACATCCTGATGCAAAAAATATCCCGTGAATATTCTTCGCAAATGGAAGAAGTAAAATTTGAAGAAAACTTGCTGAATCAGTTCTATGAAATTACCCAAAACCTTAATACGATAACCGATTTGGATGTGCTGATTGAACAATCTCTTTCCAGTTTGGTGGAAATTGCCAATGCCGATGGCGGAATGCTTTTACTGCATCCCAATCCGAGTTTGCCGGATTCCTGGGAATATAGAATTTATCATAATTTTTCTCCTGAAGATAAGTATCACGACCAATTTCAGAATATTTGTTATGAAGTGTATCAGAATAATAAGCTGGAAAACATCAAACAGCCGCATTTTGCTCCCAGTTATAATAATATTTTAGCTCTACCTCTTTCCATCCGTAAAAATACTATGGGAGTGGTTTTGCTCTTTTGTAAAAGCGGTTCCAAATATTTTTCCGAAAGGATTATCAATTTGCTTTCCGCTCTTTCCAATCAAATTATCGTAATTATAGAAAACATCCTCAGTGCCAATCTGGAAAAAAGCCATAATGTTATCCGCGAACAGCTTAGCTCCAATAATATCTATTCCAATATAATAGGTAAAAGCCCTGAGATGATGAAGATTTTTGAGATTATTGAAAAGGTGAAAGATACGCCTACTACAGTGCTTTTAGAGGGTCCCAGCGGAACAGGTAAAGAATTGATAGCCAGAGCATTACACTATAGCAGTAACAGAAGAAATAAGGCATTTGTAGCTCAATATTGCGGTGCCTTGCCCGAGACCTTACTGGAAAGCGAACTTTTTGGTCATGTAAAGGGTTCTTTTACAGGTGCTGCTTATGATAAAAAGGGTTTATTTGAAATAGCTGATGGTGGAACTTTCTTTCTGGATGAAATTTCCGATATCAGCCAGTCCACACAGTCCAAACTGCTGCGTTTTTTGCAGGAAGGAGAAATTAAAAGAGTTGGAGCTACAAAAACGGAAAAGGTTGATGTGCGAGTTGTTTGCGCTACTAATACGCCTTTAATGGAAAGAGTTAAAAGCGGAGAATTCCGTTTAGACCTCTATTACCGTTTAAATGTTATCAGAATTGATGTTCCGCCGCTGAAAAACAGAACGGGTGATATTCCTCTTTTGGCAATACACTTTCTGGATAAATACAATAAACGAATGAATAAAAATGTTATGGGATTTACAGCTGAAGCAATGAAGGTTTTGGAACAATATGACTGGCCTGGAAATGTCCGTCAGCTGGAAAATGAAATTGAAAGAGCAGTAACTTTGGCTGAACCCAATACTTTCATTAAACCCAGTGATTTTAGTGAAGAAGTTTACCGTCATATTGAATACAGCAAAACAATCGCTATGCTTTCGGGAAAGAAAAACTTAAAGGATGCCATTGAAGAACTGGAACGCAAATTGATTTCTCAATCCCTGGAAAAATTTCAGTGGAATCAAACCCAAGCAGCTAAAGAATTGGGGCTTTCGCGTCAGGGCTTAATTAAAAAGATGCAGCGTTATAATCTTTACCGCGAAGAGGATTAACGAATAGGATAAAATGTGGAAAGTATAAACAACGAAGTAAAAAACACGGAGAATTTTAACAACCTGCCTTTGGAGCAATTGGAATTTGTAGCTATAGATATTGAAACCACCGGCTTAAATTCGGAATGGGATGAAATTATTCAGATAGCTGGTATGCGCTTTAAAGGTGAAGAAGTTGTTAATCAGTTTGTCAGTTTGGTTAAGCCCAAAGGGAAAGTGCCCAAGTTTATTGAGCATTTAACTCATATTTCGCCTCAGGAACTAAAAACGGCACCTCCTATAAAAGAGGTATTGAAGGATTTTTGTAATTTTATTGGCGATAGCATTTTAGTGGGACATAATATTGGTTTTGATTTTAACTTTCTCAATCAATTTATCGTGGAAAACGGGGGTTTCCCAATCAACAATATGCATTGGGATACAGCAGAAATAGGACGTATTTATTTACCTTTTACAACTGACCATAAATTAAGCACCCTGGTTTCTTTTTTCGGAATTGAACTAATGAATGCTCATCAGGCAGATGCAGATGCCCTGGCAACAGGAAAGCTCTTTAATGCCTTAACCAATTATATTTTAAATCATTATGGCTATATGCTTAATGCCCGGTTAATGGATTTAGCAATGCAGGCAAATCTGAAAAGCGGATTGTATGAATATATCAAATGGATTGTGAGACAACAGCGTTCATCAGCTCTTTCCGGTAAAAAAACGGTTCCTGTAGTCAATGAACTGAACAATGTTATTGAGCATATTGCTGCAGGTTCCATAAAAAGCATTCCTGAGGTCTTTGCTGAAGATGGAATTTTTGCCTCCAAATTTCCCAATTTTGAATTTCGTTCCGGACAAATGACTATGGCAGAAGAGGTTGCCGATGCTTTTAGCAAACAGGATTTTTTGGTGGTAGAAGCAGGAACGGGAGTTGGAAAATCCTTTGCTTATCTGGTTCCGGCAATTGATTTCAGTAACCGGAATAAGAGCAAAGTAATTGTTTCTACCAATACTAAAAATCTGCAGGAACAGCTATTCTTCAAAGATTTACCGCAATTGAAAAAAATATTGCCCTTGCCTTTCCAAGCTGTATTAGTTAAAGGTAGGGAAAATTATATCTGCGAAAGAAGGTGGCAGGAACTTTTACAGGAACAAACAAGAGGCATAACTTCTTACGATGCGTATGGTTTACTAAATCTTCTGGTTTGGAAAGAACATACGAATACAGGTGATGTTTCCGAAAATTCTTCTTTTGATAAAAACCGCTTTGGCGTTTTATGGCATAAGATATGTTCCGATCGCTATCTTTGTGGAGGCAGAAAGTGTCCCTTGTTCCATAGCTGTTATGTAATGAAATTGCGTAAGAATATAGAGACAGCATCTATTGTAGTTGCCAATCATTCCTTGCTGCTGGCAGATGCTCAAATGGATAATTCCACTTTAGGTGAATATCAATATCTGGTAATTGATGAAGCGCATAATCTGATGTCCGCTGCTTCCCAAAATCTGGGTTTTACTTTAAGTTATGTTGACCTCAACAGCTTATTTAATCAGCTTGTTTATACTTCCAGGAAATATTCCGGGGGCTTTCTTTCCCAAATTATGCAGGTATTGCAGAAGAGTATGTTAACCACTGACAAAAAGACGCATATAGAAACCCTTTGCACCAAACTGACAGGGGAAATTGACAGTCAGAGGCAGGTGATAACAAAGCTTTTCAGTTTAGCGGAAGACCATTGTGTTGAAGCAAAAAGCTATAATAAATTGCGGATAAAGGACATCAATGCTTTTGAAGATATCTATACCCTTCTGAAGGAATTATCTCTTGCTTTCAAGGATATTTTGAAAGACCTTACTGCCCTGGATAATGTTTTCAGCACTTTAAACAGCAATCAAGTGAAGGATTTGGATGTTCTGAAAGATAATTTGAAGGGTTATTTATCCCGCTATATGGAAACGGAAGAGATAATTTTACAACTTCTTAATCCCGATTTGGATAATTATGCTTTATGGATTGAAAACGATCCCATTTCGGAACGCAATGTTCCTATCAGCACTTTTTGTTATGCACCTGTGGAGGTTGGAGAACATCTTAACCGTTTGCTTTATCAAAATATCCCCTGTATTATTTTCACTTCTGCCACTTTATCTATCAGGGGTTCTTTCAAGTTTTTCCTCAATCAATCGGGCTTGAGTTTGGTTACGGAAAAGAATGTTAGGCAGAGTATTGTGGAATCACCTTTTGATTATGATAAGCAGTCCTTATTGTTAATTGGCAGTTTTCTTCCTGAGCATAAGGATAAATTCTTCCAAAGTCAGGCATTGGGTTGTTTGGAACAAATATTGACTACTACAAATGTAGGAACGATGGCACTTTTCACTTCCTATAAGGACTTGGATGCTGTTTACAATCATCTTAGCGATACCCTTTTTCATCTCAATCGTCCATTTTTTGCTCAGGGAAAGGGTGTAAGCAGAAATTCCCTTCTGGATGAATTCAAGAAGAGTAAAAATGCTGTGTTATTGGGAACTTCTTCTTTTTGGGAAGGGGTAGATATTCAAGGGGATTCACTTTCTCTATTGATTTTATACAAAATTCCTTTTCAAGTGCCTTCCGAGCCATTGGTAGAAGCACTTATAGATAAACTGGAACGGGAAAATAAGGATTCCTTTATGCATCTGATGTTGCCCAATGCTTTATTGCGTTTAAGACAGGGTTTTGGACGCTTAATCCGCAGTAAAACAGACCGGGGAGTAGTTCTTATTATGGATTCCCGTGTTTCCAAAAAGAAATATGGCATTTACTTTAAACAAATATTACCAGGACGCTGTATTGAATTGAAAGACGAACAACATCTCATTTCTGAAATTGGTAAATTTTTTAATCCTTTACCTGCCAATATTTGAGTATGGATACTTTTCTTTTGTTACGGAAGGAATACCCTCAACTAATTGATGAGGGCATTGTGCATATAGAAGTTCCCTTAAAAGAACATTGCAGTTTTAACATAGGGGGTCCCGCTGAGGTTTTTTGCACTCCTTATACCCAAAAACAATTAGTTACTCTCTTAAAGTTTTGCCTTGAGCATAATATTCCTTACTTTATTTTAGGGAAGGGCTCTAATTTACTCATATCGGATAAGGGAGTAAAGGGAATAGTTATCAGCACGGAACGGTTTGATAAAATCACTTTAGGTAAGCATTATTTATCTGCTTTCTGTGGAGTTACCCTGAAGGACTTAGGTAATTTTGCCTGTGAGAATGGATTAAGCGGATTGGAATTTGCCAGTGGAATTCCGGGCTCTGTAGGAGGAGCGGTTTTTATGAATGCCGGTGCCTACGGAAACGAGATCAAAGATGTACTTTACAGCAGTAGAGCTATTTTGCCTACCCAAGAAAAGCTCAATTCTCCAAACCCTGTTTTCTACCTGAAAGCGTCAGAACATAATTTTTCCTATCGGCATAGCGTCTTTCAAGATTTGGGCTTAATTCATCTTTCCTCTCTGTTTATTCTGAAAAAAGATAAACCGGAAAATATCCGCCAGCGAATGCAGGAATTACAACAAAAACGACAGGATAAACAACCAATGGATTTACCCAGTGCCGGCAGCGTTTTTAAACGACCGGAAGGTTTTTTTACCGGAAAATTAATTGAGGAATGCGGATTGAAGGGCTTTCGGATTGGTGATGCAGCCATTTCGGAAAAGCATTGCGGTTTTATTGTTAATCTTGGTTCTGCTACTGCTAAAGATGTTTTTCAGCTGATTAAGCATATTCAAAAAGTTGTTTATGAACGCTATGGTGTTCATCTGCAAACGGAAATTCGTATTTTGGGAGAAATATGAAAAGCCGGCAAATAATTTTGCCTTTGCTTTTTTTTGTGGTTCTGGTTTTGCTCTGGCAATTTATCAGCACTAAAGGAGTTATCGCTTTTTGGGTAGTTCCTTCGCCGCAACAGGTGATTCAGGTTTTTATTAACTATCCAGGTTTGATTTGGCATCACTTAAAGCCAACTTTGATAGAGGCAATTAGCGGACTGTTAATCAGTATTGTTCTGGGCTCTATAACGGCTATTGCTATGAATTTATCCCGCCTTATCAAACAAATTATCTATCCTTATCTGATTATTTCCCAAACAGTTCCTATTATAGCTGTAGCACCTTTACTTATAATTTGGTTTGGCTATGGCATCAGCGCTAAAATCTTTGCTGTAGTGCTGATGTGCTTTTTTCCGATTGCTTTAGGACTTTATGACGGTTTCAGGAGTGTGTCCATAGACCAGATTCGCCTTTTAACTTCAATGGGAGCAACACCCTATAAGATATTTAGATTATTAAAAATACCTTCCGCTTTGCCTAATTTTTTTACGGGACTTAAACTATCTGCAACTTATAGCGTGATGGGAGCTGTGATAGGTGAATGGTTAGGTGGAACTTCCGGCTTGGGAATTTATATGACCAGAGCTACAAAGTCCTATCAAACAGCTCATATTTTTGCCGTGATTATAGTTATCGTAGCTGTCAGTTTAGCTTTGTTCGGAATCGTGGCTTTGCTGGATAGGATTTTGCTGAAATGGAAATATCATCCTATTGATGAATATCTGGAACCCGAAAAAAAATAACCTCTCACAGATAAAAATAAGTGCACGCAGATTTCGCCGATACCGCAAATTTTTTTATTTATAATTATCCTTATATTGAAATCCGGCTGAGCCAGTCGATCCGGTTATCTGAATTCTCTTAGTCATTCTTCATTTTTCATTTTTATTTGTGCTTCTTGGCTTGGAACTTGGACAAAATCGCCAGGTTGGAAGTTTCCGGGAAAGCGGACGCGGACATAGTGATCGCTCAAAAATTCGCAGTAGCCGTTGGTGTTTTTTTCCACAATTCCGCGTAACAGGATATTATTTTCCATTAGGGATTTAGTATAGGCGGAAGTCAGTTCGCGGGAAATTTGGCTGAGTTCATTAGCTCTGCGGTTTTTAATATTTTTGGGAACCGGGTTAGGAAAATCAAAAGCAGGGGTTCCCTTTCTTTTAGAAAAAGTGAAAATATGAAGATAAGCCAGGGGTAAAGAGCGCAAAAATTCACAGGTCTGGTTATGTTCTTCTTCCGTTTCACCAGGAAAACCGGTTATTACATCCATTCCGATTGCCGGATAGGGAATGCGTTCACAAATCTTAATTATTAGTTGGTTAATTGTGGTGGAGGTATAGTGGCGTCTCATCCTTTTTAGCCCAGAATCAGCACCACATTGCAACGGTATATGATAATGCGGGCAAAGCTTGGGAATTAAGGGAAGAGTGTTAATTATTTTATCATTAAACAATTGCGGTTCAACGGAGCTAAGGCGAATCAATTCCAAGCCCTGCAATTCGTTTAAGCGGAGCAAAACATCGGTTAAATCGTTATTTCCATCTTTGTATAGTCCTAAGTTAATTCCTGATAGCACAATTTCCTTATAACCGTTTTCCACAAATAACTTGGCTTGCTGAATAATTTGTTCCAAAGTTGCCGACCTGCTTCTGCCCCTTCCATAAGGAACTGCACAATAAGCACAGTTAAAATCGCAGCCGTCTTGAATAATTTGAAAGGCGCGTGTGCGGTTATACATTTTAGCAGTTGGCTTATAGACAAATTCCTTTGCCTGCATAATATCCATAAATTCGTAGTTGCCACCGGCAAGGATATCCGCAATATTCAGTTTCTGCTGATTATCTATAATCCAGTCAATATTGCCCATTTTGGCAATTTCTTCCGGATAGCGTTGAGCAAAGCAGCCGGTTACAACAATTTTGGCAAAGGGGTTTTGCGCTTTTTGAGATAATGCCTGACGGATTAAATAGCGGCTTTTATAGTCGGTTCGGTTCGTTACAGTGCAGGTATTGATGATATAAATATCCGCTTCTTCCTGCCAGGGAACTAACTTAAAGTCGTTGAACTGGTCTAAAATTATGGAGGACTCGGCTTGATTGGCTTTGCAACCAAGGGTAGCAATAGCGATGCGAATCACGATTTTAACAAGAATTGACAGATGGCAGGTGCATAAATTGCGTGTTCAATTTCCAGCACTTTTTCAGCAATTTCTTCCGGACTTTTACAGGAACTGATATCCACTTTTTGCTGAGCTACAATTTTTCCCTTATCATATTGGGAATTAACAAGATGAATAGTAACACCGGAAAATTTGTCACAGGAAGCAAAAACCGCTTTATGCACAGCCATTCCATACATACCTTTGCCTCCGTATTGGGGCAATAAGGCAGGATGGATGTTTAAAATGGGGACTTGAACTTCCTCAATAAAATTCTCCGAGAGCTGTTTTAAAAAACCCGCTAAGGCAATCAGTTCTATGTTATGTTGTTGGCAAAGGTTTATTGCCTGTTGTTCAAAAAGTTGCATATTGCGGGTAGAAATAATGTGGTAATTCAATCCTTTTTCTTCAGCCAATTGAACTGCAGGTGCATCTTTGCGGGTAAAAATGACCAAAGCGACTTCAATGGGTAACTTATTCTGTGTAAAATAGTTATGCAATGCACACAAATTTGAGCCCCGACTTAATCCGCTGCAAAAAACAGCTATTTTATGGGTTGCAGATGCAGGTCTTTCCATTGCTGTTCATCTACTTCGGAAGGTGCCTGGCTCATTAAGTCCGTTGCCTTCAATGTTTTAGGGAAAGCAATAACATCTCGGATGGATTCAGCTCCCGTCATAATCATAACTAATCTATCCAAACCAGGAGCTATTCCTCCGTGTGGTGGAGTTCCATATTTTAGTGCTTCCAGAAAGAACCCGAAACGCTTCTGCAGTTCTTCTTCACTAAAACCAAGAATATCAAATATTTTCTTTTGGATGTCATAACGATGACACCTGATACTGCCGCTGGAAAGTTCAACTCCATTGCAGACAAGGTCATAAAGTTGTCCAGTAATTTCACCGATTTTTTCGGGAATATCCAGATAGGGAATATGTTCTTCTTTAGGTAAGGTAAACATATGATGAGCTGGTTCCCATTTACCTGTTTCCAGATTTTTAGTAAAGAGGGGAAAATCCGTTATCCAGCAAAAGGCAAAACTGTTTTCGGGAATGAGATTTAATTGGGGAGCTAAGAAATTACGAATTCCTGCTAAAACCTTGCTTACCATTTCATAATTATCTGCAGCAAAAGCAAGAAGGTCATTTTTTTGAGCTTGGGTAGTTTGAATAATTGCCTCTGCTTCTTCAGGGCTAAGGAATTTACTGATGCCACCTTCCAAACCGTTTTCCGTTACTTTGGCAAAGGCAATTCCTTTACCTCCCAAGTGCTTAGCAAGTTCTACCAGTTCATCCTGTTGCTTTCTGCTGAAATCAGCTGCATTAGGAATGGCGATTGCTTTAACTACTCCTCCGTTTTTCAGGGCGGAAGAAAAGACATTAAAACCACTATTTTTCACTATGTTAGAAATGTCAAATAACTTCATTTCAAAACGAATATCGGGTTTATCACAGCCATATTTCTCCATTGCTTCCGCATAAGGAATAACAGGAAAAGGAATGCTTAAATTATATCCCAAGACCTCCTGAAAAAGTTTGGCAAAAAGGCGTTCTATAAGATCAAAGATTTGCGCTTGAGAAACGAAACTCAGCTCTATATCCAATTGCGTAAATTCGGGCTGTCTATCTGCTCTTAAATCCTCATCTCGGAAGCATCTGGCGATTTGATAGTATCTATCCAAGCCGGCAATCATTAAGAGCTGTTTAAACATTTGAGGGGATTGCGGTAAGGCATAAAATTTTCCCGGTTGCATTCTACTGGGAACAAGATAATCCCTTGCTCCTTCAGGAGTGCTTTTCATCAGGATGGGAGTTTCAATTTCATAAAAACCCTCATTATTGAGAAATTCCCGTATAATTTGCATTATGCGGTGCCTGGTGATAATTATTTTTTGCAGTTTGGGACGACGCAAATCCAAATAGCGATAAGTAAGCCGCAAATCCTCTTCCGCCATAGCGACTTCACTAAATTGAACGGGAAGGGGTTGTGCATCATTTAAGATATAAAATTCCTCCGCTTCCAGTTCAATTTTGCCGGTGGGAAGATTGGGATTAATATTGGGTTCGGTGCGCGCACAAATTTTTCCGCGGACAGCAATTACATATTCATTACGAACTTTTTCCGCTTTGGCAAAAATCTCCGGTTTTTCGGGACGGATAACAACTTGCAGAATACCTTTAACATCACGCAAGTCAATAAAAATTAAACCACCCAGGTCGCGGCGTTTATTCACCCAACCCATAACGGTTACTTCTTGTCCAATGTGCTCCGTATTCAAATTTCCGCAATAATGAGTGCGGGTTAAATTTCCCAGGTTATCAAGCATTGTGTTTTCTTTTTTCTCGCTTTATCAGTTTAATTTGATTGCCTCAAAGAGCTTATCTATTTTCTTCACATTTTCGCCAAGGGCATTAATCATAGAGCATTTTTGAAGATATTCCTCGCTTGGATAGATAAGTGCATTATTTTTAATTGTCTCAGGTAACAAATTATTTGCTGCCTTATTGGGAGTGGCATAGCGGCAATATTCAGTATTGCGTTTACCGATTTCCGCATTTAGGAGAAAATCAATGAATTTATAGGCAAGTTCTTTATTTTTAGAGGACTTAAGCATAACGATATTATCCATCCATAAGCTGGTACCTTCCACGGGGAGAAAGAATTTAATATCGGGATTGTTTTCCATAACCTGTAAAGCATCTCCGTTATATGCTTGAGCCAGCCATGTGGTTCCATCGGGAACTTCGTTTTTATAGCTATCAGAATCAAACTGCGTAATATTTTTATCCCATTCGGCAAGGGTTTTTTCTGCAGCCGCTAATGCTTCAGCACTTGTATCATTAAGATCGTAGCCATTGTAGATTAATGCGGCACCAACAACTTCGCGTGCATCATCCAGCATCGTAACTTTGTTTTTACCGGTGAAAAAATTATCGGCTAAGATATTCCAGCTTTGGGATTTAACAACGCTTTCAGGAACATAACGCTGATTATAAATAATTCCGGTTAAACCCCAAAAATAGGGTAGGGAATATTTATTGCCAGGGTCAAAACTGGTTGCTTTCAGCAAAAGATTGTTATCCAGATTGCCGTAATTTGGAATTTTGGTTAAATCCAACGGTTCCAGTAAACCCGCTTCACGCATAATAGTTACATGATCACCACTGGGGAAAACAAGATCAAATGCTTCGCGGGAACTCATAATTTTGGTGAGCATATTTTCGTTGGAATCGTAAGTGCTATATTTGATAGTGCATTTATTCTGCTGTTCAAATTCCTTGATGAGGTCGGGATCAATATAATCACTCCAGTTGAAGATATACAGAACCGGCTTATTTTTACTGCAGGAACCGCAAAAAAACAGCAGAACTATGACTATTATTAGGACTATGATATTTCCTCTTTTCATCTTTCTCTCCTTTTTTTCTCTCACAGATTACACAGATAACCCAGATAAAAGATTAGCACACGGATTTAACGGATTTTAGCTGATTAACACAGATTTTAGTTTTTTAATTACCATTATGTAAAATCCTGCTAATCAAGTCGCTCCAGTTATCTGCGTTCTATTTTTTTTGTCTTCCACTTCATTCTTCATTTACTTTCGCTTGTTCAATCCCTTCCTGTAACTGCACACTCTGCAATAAAATCCAGCCAATCACAAAGAAAAAAATCAAGGACAAAACGGAATAACGAATATCCCCTGTCTGATGTGCTATCCATCCATATAAAATTGGACCAATAATAGAAGATAAGCGTCCTGTCAAGGTATAAAATCCGAAAAATTCTGCTTGTCTATCCCTCGGAGTTAAAAGAGAAAGCATAGTTCTACTATTTGCCTGACTACTGCCAATTGCCAAACCGGCAACCAGACCAACAAAATAATATTCACTGGCACTGCTGCAAAAAAATGCCCAGATTACAACGCCAATCCAAATTATAAGGGATATACTCAAGGAATTTTTTACATTCCATTTATCCGTAAGCCAACCGAAAAATGCCGCTCCCAAAATGGAAGTAAATTGTGCCAGAATGAAATAGGTTATCATCTGCTGAGTTGTCATCCCAAACCTTTCCGCTCCATAAATAGAAGCAAAAACAATCACTGTAGTGATGCCATCGTTATAAATAAAATAGCTGATAATATATTTCAGCAGTTGAGGTAACTTGGCAATGTTCTTTAGTGAATAAGTAACTCTTTGCCAGGCAATCCGATAATAGTTACTTCTTTGAGAGGGACGACGGAATTCTTTCAACCAGAAAAAAGTGAACAGGGAAAATAAAAACAGGTGCAATGCCACAGCAGGAAAAACCAAACGCACATTGATTTTTACCAAAACTAAAGCTACAAGAAGGGAAACTAAACCACCTACATATCCTAAAGACCAGCCAAAGCCTGAAACCTTACCGATATCTTCTGGCTGGCAAATTTCGGGCAAAAAAGCATCGTAAAATACATTAGCACTATTGAAACCGAAATTGGCAATAATGAAAAACAACATCCCGATAAAAACATCACCTGGCTTAACAAAATAAAGCAGAGCCGTAAAAATTACGGTTATATAGCAATTAATGAAAAGCATCCGTTTTTTGGCACGGGAAAAATCTGCTACAGCTCCAAAAATAGGTGCTGAAATAGCAACCAGGGTCATAGAAATTCCGATTGCTCTTCCCCAAAGCATTTCTCCATAACCGGCAGGACCGCCTACTACATTATTGATAAAATAAACGCTGTAAACGACTGTAACAATTATAGTTGTAAAGGCAGAATTGGCAAAATCATAGAGCATCCAGCCGATAATATTACGGTTGAATTTCATTTGTCTATTCCTTCCAACTTCTGAATTTGATAGCCCTGCCAGATATTACAGAGATCTTCTTTGGGACTGGCAATAAAAACCTGATAACGGTTATTGATGCAATTTCTTATTTGTTGAGAATGAAAAGTATCCAACTCGGCAAAAATATCGTCAAAAAGCATAATAGGTTTTATGCCGGTAACTTTTTCAATTAGGCGTGCTTGAATGAGCTTAAGAATAATAACTGCTATGCGTTTTTGCCCTTGAGAAGCATAGGTAAGCATTTTACGACCCTTAAGCTTAAATTCGTAATCATCCAAATGAGCTCCGACTAAAGAGCGTTGCAGTAATTTTTCTCTTTCTTCAATAGTTGCCAGGTGTTTTATAATTTCTTCCGGAGAACTCTCCAAAGGCAATTTTAAAGAAGGTATATAAGCCAGAGAAATGGCAGTGGAAGCAGGAAAAATATCTTTGAAGGTCTCCTGAAAAGCGTTATTAACCTGCTTTAAATAGCGATTCCGATAATTCCAGACCTCCGCTAAAGAAGAGGCAAAAGATAAATTCCAGCTGGTTATTTCTGCCCGGGAATAGTTTCTTTTCAGCATTGCATTTCTCTGCTGAACGATATGCAAAAAATGCCTTAGGACATTGATGTAAGGAGGATAAAGCTGAGAAATTGCTAGGTCAAAATATTGTCGGCGAAAACGCGGTGCACCACTTATCAATAAATGGTCTTCTGGAGCACAATAAATAACTTTTACCACTTCAAAAAGTGAACTTAATTGGCGGATAGGCAATTCATCAATCTTTAAAAGTTTATGCTGATCTGCATAACTTAAAGAGACCTTCTTCGGGGTTTGCTGGTCACTGATAAATAAACTCTGAACACGGAAAAACTGCCCTTCAAAATTGAGCAGTTCTTCATCGTGGTGAAAACGAATGGATTTACCTATACTGCAATAGGCAATTGCCTCCAGGAGATTGGTTTTTCCACAGCCATTAGGACCAATTATCAAACAGCCCTGAGGGTTGAAATCAAACTCATTTTGGTGATAGCTGCGGAAATTCTCAAGTTCAATTTTAGCCAGGTTCAAATTTTTATGAACGCAAAGGCATCAGCAGGAAGGTTATTTCCTGATCGGGAAGGGGTGTTTCATTGTAAATCATCATCGCGTCTTTGGAAGTTCCCAGTTTGATGACAACTTTTTCCGTATCTATAGCTTCCAGAATAGAAAGCATATATTTATAGTTGAATGAAATTCCTGTAGAAGAACCGGCAAAAGTAAAGTCATCCATATTTTCTTTAGCTTCACCGGTATCTCTGTTACTGGTATTCACTTCAAAATGATCACTATCCAAATCAAAATGAATGCGTAAATTGTCATCTGGAGCCACCAGAGCTACTCTTTTTATAGCAGTAATGAGGGCTTGTCTATCAATAACAAATTTATTGGGCAGTTCGGCAGGAAATGCTTTTTGATAATCGGGAAATTTGTGTTCCAAAACCTGAGAGGAAATAAAATATTCTCCATACAAAAACAGAATCCGGTTATGTTCCAAACCTACTTTCAATTCCTTCACTTCATCATTGAATATTTTTTGCAGAAACAGAAGGGTCTTTACTGGAATCACTTTTTCCACATAATATTGATTCTGTTCTGTAAAAATATTCATTTCCGGGTTATCATTCGGTTCCAAAGAAGATAAAAGGGACGAATTCAGAATTTTTATTTCTGCTACTTTGCGTCCATCAGTTGCTGCCATTATATGATGATCAGGATAAATCTTCCAGCAAACACCATTGAGAACAGGACGGTTTACATCCGTGGAAACGGCAAAATAGGTTTTGGAAATCATCCTGCTAAATAACTCTGCATCAATAGTTATGGGATTATTCAGTTTCGGCTCGGGAATAACAGGAAAAAGAGTGTGATCAGCAATTAACAGATTAAAATCAACTTTGCCACATTGAATCATCAGCAGATCGTCATTACGCCAAAGATTGATAACCCCATCGGGCATATAATTAATAATTTCATTAAAATGATGAGCAGAAACAGCAACTGTTCCACCCTCAGAAACAGCTGCAGGAAACTCTACAACAACCATAAGTTCCAAATCGGTAGTGCTGATTCGGACTTTATTGTTTTCTTCCGAGACCTCAATAAGGTAGTTGTTCAATATCGGAGATGTGTTTTTTGTAGGCACAATGGATACCAGATGTTGAATGCGGGCAAGAAGGTCTTTCTTTTCAATCGCTAATCTCATAATAACCTCACTGGAATAATTTACTTTTATCAAGAAAAATTTACTATGTTATTTAGTCAATCACTTTTTTGGAGAAAGGAGATTTTACACCGAGAACACGAAAACACCGAAGGCACAGAAGGGAATTTTAATGCGGAAATTCTTGTTTTAAGTAATATGAGCTACAAACTCCTTGACAGAAAGCAAGCGAAATTTATCAAGAAGCAGAGTGTATTTTAGAAAATAACAAAAAATGAGGATTGGATTTTGGAACCCCTGAAATCTAAGGCATTAGCAGAAAATCTGGCAATTACTAAAGTAGCCGAAATTGTGCTTGATGATGAGGCAAAATGGTTACTTTCCTTAACGGAAGGTAATTTTGGCATCAATCAACGCTGCAGGAATTTTTTGGAAGAACTGTATCATCCTTATGCTAATCCGGAAGCAGTAGCATCCCTAATTCGGCAAAGTATTTTAGGTGATTTATGGTTCTATGTTCAATTGCCGGATAAGGAAAAAACCTTAACCGTTATAGGGGATTTGTATTTACTGGCGGCAAAAAAATGCACTAAGCCAATGCAGGAAAAGAGAATTATTATTGAATATCTGGATTTCATTTCGGCTTTATGCGACAAGGAAGGCATTCCGGAAGGCGTTTATGCCAAGTTACTAAACGAACTGGATAACTGGCAAAAAAACAGCAGGGAGTTATTTATTCCTTTAAATGGTGCTTGCAGAAAATGTTTAAGCAATCTGGTGCAGGTATATAAAGACAACAATATTTGTTTCAGGATGCTGAAAGACCTGTTAAAAGAGGGCTTGGAATTTTGGCAGAAAACAACAGATATAGAGGGCTGGTGTGCAAAAATGGGAGCGGAAAGCAACTTGGATGTGAAACAGCTTTCCTCAACCTTGGGCAAAAAATATTATCAAAAATGGCTTAGGCAACTTGAAGAAATTCAGGATTTTGCATCCCTGAAAGATATTCCCTCTTTTTCCGATATAGCTGTTCTCCAACGAGAAGCGATTTGTAAATTTAGCACCTTAACCTTGAGAATACAATATATATTTTATCTTTTGGGTTTACCCGGAATGGAGGACTTGCGTAATCATCTGCTTTGGGATTTGAATCGTCAATTAGCAGATTTGGAAAAGGACTTGAAGGAAGATGAAGTCCCTTTGATGTTGGATTCCATTTTTGAGACCTTATACGAATTTAAGGAAACACATCTTTCCATTGTTTTGGATTGTATTTTAACTATTGGCAAAACAGTGCTTTCTCATAAAAACAAGAAACACTGCCAACATCTGCTCCCTAAAATTATGGAACTGGAATTTACCCCTCCCGGAAAGATTAAAATAGATAAGGACTGGCAGATGGAAGTGGATAAAAATCATATCAAACATCTTAGAATGCTGCTGGAACTTATTGCTATTGATCCCGTTATGTGTAAAGACCTGCTTGCCTATTTAATTATCAGTTTAAGCCAAAAAGGGGTTTTTATTTCCGATACCGATCTCTTTCAGAAAGATGTTTCCGCCTTTTTGAATTCCAATTTTAAGCCCCTGGTAGTGCAAACCAAACACCTGCTGAAAATGTTTCCCGTCTTTTTCAATGAAATTGGAGCAGAAGGTGAAATAAGGGACATAAGTACCTCTCTGGACGAATTGGGACACAGAAAAGACCTCTTAATGCACTTTTTACGCAAACAGTTACATACTGAAAGCAATAACACTCACCTCCTTTTAATTGAGAAAATTTTGCAGTATTGGACTAATTTAGATTATAGAGAACTGCAGGATATGATTCCGGAAGATGTTCTCATTTATGTGATGCATCCGGATGAAATGACAAAAAAGCAAAGTGCAGTGGTTAATAAGTTTTTACAAAAGCATAACTTAACTCCTGAAGAGCTGCTTTCTCTTTCCTGGCAAAGGGTTAGTAAATTATTTGAAAACGAGCCGGAGGACTTTTCTTTAAAACGACTGAAACTTCTATGTTACTCGCATTTTCTGCTGAAGGACAAGTATAATCTGGATCCTTATGATATTGTAAAATTTCTAACCCGTTACAGCTGGTTTGATGCTCACGAACATAATCGCCTTGCCAATAGCTTTATGAGAAAGGATTATGACAGTTCAATTAGGCAATTGCTTTCCTATATAGGCAAAATGAACAGCGTTATTTTAGACCCACAACCTACTATTGCCTGGGAAAACATATATTACAAAAGACACATTGCTGCCGGCATTCCTTCTATGTATGGAATGTATCGTGAACCGAAACTGGAAGCAATGGGAATGATTTTTAGAATAGAAAATGTGGTTAAACGGCTTTTTGAACGCAATGTGCAACAATTGAACCTGAGCTATATTACCGGCAAGACCCTGAAAAGAATTATCCGGATATTGGAATTATACGATTATGCAATGAAACAGATTTTGGTTACAAGTGATGCTTACGGTTCTGCTTTGAATATGTTAAGATCAGCTCAATATCTCAGCAATCTTTCCATAGACCAGTATCTGGATATTTTCAAGTTGCTGAAAGATAGTGTGGTGGAAATTATAAACGAATACTATTATAGATTTTACGAAGGGCAATTGAGGCAAATTGGAATGCGAATAGCAGAAAAGGAGAAAGGGAAAAAAGGTAGGGGAACTAAGGAAATAGAAATTTTTGCCGAAGAATTTTATCGTAATCTGCTTTCCAAATCCTTTCTGGTGCAGGGTTTGGATAATTTTATCACCCGAATCTTGGAATCCTTATCCGAGATGAAAAATCTTTTTAAGCCGGAAGATATTCTCAAAGTAATGAGCTATGATCCCGATAAACTCTTTTTCCACTTAAATAAAAAGAATTCCCGCATAGAAAATCAGGTGCTTTTGGGTTCTAAAGCATATTTTCTGAAACGGATGTATCAATATGAATTTCCGGTTCCTCCAGGTTTTGTGATTACTACAGACCTTTTCCGTCATCGGAATATTATTAATACACATCCCGATATATCTAACGAATTGGATAACTTAATTTTGCAGAATTTAAACATTTTGGAAAAGAATACAGGGCTTGTTTTAGGCGATCCGGAAAGACCGTTATTGCTTTCTGTCCGTTCAGGAGCTCCAATGAGTTTGCCCGGAGCAATGAACACTTTTTTGAATATTGGTTTAACTGATGAAGTTACATATAAACTTTCCCGTCGTCCTAATTATGGGTGGACTGCCTGGGATTGTTACAGACGGTTAATTCAAAGCTGGGGTATGGCTTTTGGAATTGACCGCGATGAATTTGATGCCGTTATGCTAAACTATAAGAAAAAGTATAATGTTGAGCTAAAAACCCAATTTTCAGATAGGCAGATGCAGGAAATGGTGCAGGATTATCAAAAAGTGCTGGCTAAACATAATATTGAACTGGAACAGCAACCCTTTATGCAACTTTATAAAGCAATTTCCAATGTTCTGGATAGCTGGAATACGGATAGAGCCCGATTATATCGTCAAAAATTGCATATTGCCGATGAATGGGGAACTGCAGTTATTATTCAGAAAATGGTTTTAGGAAATATATCTCTGGAATCCGGAACCGGAGTTCTTTTTACTTATGCGGATTTTAATGAGGAAGGCGGAATTTGTTTAAATGGCGATTTTACGCTGTGCAGTCAGGGAGAGGATGTTGTAGCCGGTTTAGTGCATACTTTACCTATTTCCGAAATGCAGCGTTTACATAGCAAAACAGCGGTTTCCAGTTCCCTGGAAAATACCTTTCCCGCAATCTACAATGCTTTGATGCGCTATGTGAAACAGCTTATTGAGGATAAAAATTATCCTCATCAGGAAATGGAATTTACTTTTGAAGGTCCTTCTCCCGATCAGTTATATATTTTACAAACTCGCGATCAGGTTATTCAAAAAGCTCCGGACTATAAGGTCTTCGGAACAACAAAAGGAGAGCAAAAAAAACTTGCTTACGGCATTGGCATCGGAAAAGGCGCTGTGAACGGAATTATTGTGTTCAGCAAAGAAGATATTGAAAAATTTGCCGGTAAGGGTGAAGCCCTTATTTTAGTGCGTCCTGATACGGTTCCTGACGATATGGAACTTCTTTTTGAATGCCAGGGATTGTTAACTTCAAGGGGTGGAGTAACTTCTCATGCAGCGGTTACAGCTACTCGTTTGGGCTTAATCGGAGTTGTAAATTGTCGGGATTTGGTAGTTTCGGAATCGGATTCCAATTGCAGAATAGGCAGTACCTATTTAAAAGCGGGTGATAAAATAGCTCTGGATGCTACCAGTGGAGCTATTTATCTGGGGCATTATCCTCTCGTTAGTGTGCATTGTTTATAATACAATAAAAGATAGAAGGAGAAAGCAAAATGAAAGTGAACTTAGGGAACAAAAAACTACTCGGAATTAACGGTCTGGGTAGAATTGGAAAACTGCTGTTATGGAACCAGTTACACCTTAAGTACTTTGACGGAATTGTGGTAAACTGTGGAAGAATTGTAGGCAAAACCCTGGATGACCTTATTCAAGTAATAGAAATGGATAGCACTTACGGTTCTATCCATAAGTTTCTCTATGGAGTTGTAGGAAAAAAAGCGGAAATTAAAATCCTGGATGCTGAAGAACCCCTTTTGGAAATTGAAGGAATGCTGGTAAAAATTTTAAGAACCGCGCGTGACCCTAAAGATATTAACTGGCTTAATGAAGGGGTAAGAATTGTGGTTGATTGCACAGGAAATTTTCTGGACCCTACAATGCACACTGATTCTGGAAAACCCTGTTTAAGAGGACATTTAGATGCAGGAGCCATAAAAGTTATCTGCAGCGCACCTTTTAAAATAAAATCCGGAAATACGTTTCCAGATGATGCCAAAACAATGATTTACGGCATTAACCATCTGGAATATGATCCCCTAAAACATAATATAATTTCAGCGGCTTCCTGCACTACAACCGGCTTGGCACATATGTTGAAACCGCTTTTGGAAAATCAAAAAACTTCCCGAATATTAACCGCTTCTATGAGTACTATTCATTCTGCTACAAACACTCAATCCATTTTGGATAGTGTTCCGAAAACCGATGCTTCCGACTTAAGAAAATCAAGAAGCGTTTTAAATAATATAATTCTTTCCACAACCGGCGTTACTAAAGCACTGGAACAAGTTATGCCCAATATTAAACATATCGGTTTTATGGCTGATAGCGTCCGAATTCCAACCACGACTGTATCTCTTATAAACTTAAATGTTACTTTTCATACCGAACTGGACGAGCTGGGAGAGCCGTTAGTAAACCGTAAACTGATCAATGAAGTGTATCAAAAAGCTGCTGAGAACTCCCAAAAAGACCTGCTGTTAATCAGCCACCGACAAAATGTTTCCGCAGATATGATTGGAACTATGGCTGCAGTTGTTATTGAAGCACATGAAACACATACCCGCACCGGTTTTATTACTATTCCTTCATCAACCCTGGCTGAACAAGGTATTCTTACGGATAAAGTTCTGGAAATGCCCGTAACTCATGCTAAAATCTTTGGCTGGTATGATAATGAACTTGGCTCTTATGTCAATTGCCTTTCCAGATTAACCAATTACATAGAGGAAAAAACGCTTTAAAAGCTAACGAGTGAACGGATGGAGAGGTAAGCAAGTTAGCAAAGGAACAGGTTAACGGGTGATTGAGTGAAGTGAAAAAGACAAAAGAGGAAACCCGCGCTAAACCTGAAGAATGTAAGTTACCCACTTAGAAGGTATATTATTACCTGAGGTTGCCGAATTCCGGTTCGGCAACTTCTTTTTGATAAATTTTTTATTTGCCTTTTTTATACTAACTAAAAGCGGAATTTTCCCTCTCCCAATACCTTCAATTTTGTTGTTTGGTTTTATCAGAGCATTTGTTCCTTTCTGAAAATATTTTTACTTGTTCCCTGCCAACAACCTATCCTCCACCCAACATCAACCCATCCTAAAGGTTGGGTTGAGGTTGGGAATTGATTAAGGAACAAACAAAAATCTAATTTTCCTTTCCTTTGAAAATATCTCTGTCCGATTCTCACTGCTTCGCCTCCGCTTTTTTCCTCTTCATTCTTCATTTTGCTTTCGTCATTTATTCCCACTTGAGAAAAAATTTACTTGCCTATAAATGCGTATCTATAAAAATGCGACCAAAAATTGATTATCAGGACTTGAAAAATTCAAGCCAAAGGGAGTGTTAATGCGCTTGAAAACATTTCCCGGAGGTGTTCATCCTCCGGATGAAAAAAGGTATAGTGCCTCTGTGCCTATAACTGAAGCTCCAATACCCCAAAAAGTAATTATTCATCTTTCCCAGCATATTGGCTCACCTTCAAAGCCAATTGTAGCTGTGGGTGATGAGGTTTTAACAGGTCAAAAAATTGCGGAAGCAACAGGTTATGTGTCGCTTGTTCAACATTCTTCAATTTCCGGAAAAGTTACAGCCATAAACCGTTTTCCTAATGCTACAGGTTCCAGTTCTATGGCAATTCAAATTACCGGAGATGGTTCCGACAAATGGATAGAACTTGTTGATGAACCGAATGTTATGGATTTACCCCTGGAAGAAATGAAAAAAAGAATTGGTGAAGCCGGTATTTGCGGAATGGGTGGTGCAGGTTTTCCAACTTTGGTAAAGCTTTCTCCTCCTGCAGATAAACCGATAGATACGGTTATTTTGAACGGAGTAGAATGCGAACCATATTTAACCAGCGACCATCGTTTGATGCTGGAAAAAGGTGAAGAAATCTTAATCGGCTTAAAACTGATAATGAAAATTTTAAGTGCTAAAAAAGGAATGATCGGAATTGAAGCCAATAAACCCGATGCCATTGCTAAAATGCAAGAACTTACTAAAAATGAGCCTGCTATGGAAGTAGTTCCCTTAAAATTGCGTTACCCTCAAGGTGCCGAAAAACAGCTTATCTATGCTGCTACCAAAAGAAAAGTTCCTGCTGGTGGTCTTCCTTTGGAAGTTGGAATTGTAGTGCAAAATGTAGGAACTGCCTTTGCCATTTATGAAGCGATTCGTTATCAAAAGCCGTTAATCCAAAGAGTAATAACGGTAACCGGTTCTCCCGTTACAAAGCCCCAAAATCTTTTAGCCAGGATTGGAACTCCTTTTTCCGAACTCGTTGATTTTTGCGGAGGAACAAAAGAAGAAGTAGGAAAAGTTATTTGTGGCGGACCAATGATGGGTTTTGCCCTCCCCACTTTAGAAGCAACAGTGGGAAAAGGAAGCGGTGGATTGGTTTTAATGAACACTGAAGATGCCCGTTTAAATGAAGAAGGAAATTGTTTGCGTTGTGCCCGCTGTGTAGATGTTTGCCCGATGAATTTGGTTCCCTGTATGATTGTTTCTGCCGTAAAATACGATAATCAAAAACTTGCTGTCAGATCAGGACTGAATGATTGTATGAAATGTGGTGCCTGTGCCTATGTTTGTCCTGCTCAAATTCGTTTGGTGCAATATATTGATACCGGCAAAATTCGTTATGCTGAAGCAAAAAAGTAGGTGAAGAAAATGAAAGATAGATTTATTGTTTCCCCGGCTCCTCATTTTCACGATAAAACCACAACTAAAAATGTGATGTGGAATGTGGTGCTGGCTTTAACTCCCGCTTTAATTTTCGCTATTTATTATTGGGGTTTTAATTCGTTGTTATTAACTCTGTTAGGCGCTGTTTCAGCGATGGTAACAGAGGCAATAATTCAAAAATTTCGCAAAGTTCCGATTACGGTTTCCGATGGCAGTGCTTTTTTAACAGGTATGCTGCTTGCCTATAATATCAATGCTGGAGCTCCTTGGTGGGTTCCTGTTTTGGGTGCTGCCTTTGCCATTGCTATTGGCAAACAGGTTTTTGGCGGTTTAGGCAATAATCCTGTTAATCCTGCTCTTTTAGGCAGAGCTTTTTTAATGGCTTCCTGGCCCACCATAATGACAGCCGGATGGGCAAAACCTAAAAGTGGAACCTTAAGCGGAATAACCGATCCGAATGTGATAGCTGTAAACCTGCAAAATTTATCTCCCAAGGCATATGATCTGGTAACAGGCGCTACTCCCTTAAAAGTAGCTCAAACCTTAAGGGACAGCAGTTTTGTATCTTCGCTTGGTGCAAATGCCGGTCAAGGTTTTGACTTGGCAAATCGTATTTTTACCAACTTAACCGATTTGTCTGCCTTAAAAAATCTTTTCTGGGGCAATATTGGTGGTTGCATTGGTGAAGTTAGCGTATTTGCTTTGCTTTTAGGTGCGGCTTATTTGCTTTATAAAAACATCATTGAATGGCGAATCCCTCTTTTCTATATTGGAACTGTTTTTGTGCTCTCTTTCTTTTTGGCTCCGCTGAAAGGTTCAGGTTTCAGTCCGCTATTGCCGTTTTTCCATATTTTTTCCGGTGGATTGATGTTAGGTGCTTTTTTTATGGCAACGGATTATACAACAACACCGCTAACAAAAAGCGGAAGGATAATTTTTGCCATCGGTTGTGGAATTTTAACTATGGTTATTCGTTTATGGGGTGGTTATCCTGAAGGAGTGAGCTATAGCATTTTGTTTATGAATGTGTTGACTCCTTTGATTGATAAACTTACTATGCCCAAAGCATTTGGGAGGGTAAAAAAATGAAAATATATTTACAGCTTGGCTTAATATTACTTGCCTTTTGTGTAGCTGCAACTGCACTTTTGGCTTATGTGAATTCTCTAACTAAACCTCAAATTGATTCTATACAACAAAAAGAAGCGGAAGAAACCCGTCGCCAATTGATTCCGGATAGCGAGTTTGAGGAAATTAAAGGGGACTTCACCTATTACATAGCTAAAGATAATAAAACTAAAGAAGTGAAGGGCTATGTTTTTACGGCAGAAAAAAATGGCTATAACGGTCCGGTAAAAACAATGGCTGCAATAGATAAGGATTTTAATATTATAGCTATTAAAGTAATTCAACAAACAGAGACACCCGGCTTGGGAACAAATTCTACCCAACCTAAATTTACCGATCAATTCAAAGGTAAATCGGTTGAACAATTAATTGTAGATAAAGATGGTGGTGTTCCTCCTAATTGTATTAAAGCCATAACAGGAGCAACTATCACTACCCGGGCAGTAACCAATTCCTTGAAAGAATCCATAACATTGTTAAAAAAACTGGTTCTGGAAAAATCTGCCTCTACCATAGAAACACAAACCGAAGAAGAGGTGCACAAATGAGCTTTATGAAAGAATTAACCAAGGGCATAATAAAAGAAAATCCTACTTTCGTGATTGTATTGGGGATGTGTCCTACTTTAGCAACTTCCACATCTGTGAATAATGCTATCGGAATGGGATTGGCAGCAACTTTTGTATTGATTTGTTCCAATATCTTTATTTCGCTGATTAAAAATATAACCCCCGATAAAATCCGTATTCCTGTTTATGTAATTGTAATTGCAGCTTTCGTTTCCATTGTGGATATGTGTATGGCTGCTTATTTACCGGCTTTGCATAAATCCTTGGGTCTGTTTATTCCGTTGATTGTAGTGAATTGTATCATAATGGGTAGAGCCGAAGCTTATGCCAATAAGAATAATGTGATCAATTCCATTGCCGATGGCATTGGAATGGGGCTGGGTTTTACTCTTGCTCTATCGGTTGTTGCTACAATCCGGGAAATTTTAGGTAATGGCACCTGGTTGAATATGAGAGTTATGCCTAAAACTTATGATCCGATGCTGATTACTTTGCTTGCTCCAGGTGCTTTTATCACTTTAGGACTTTTGATGGCATTGATGAATATGCTGAAGGAGAAAAAATAATGGGATTCCTTGGACAACTTTTCACAATGGCAATTTCTGCCATTTTAATCCAGAACTTTGTTCTTTCCCGTTTCTTAGGTCTTTGCCCTTACCTGGGGGTTTCCAAAAAAATGGATTCTGCCTTCGGAATGGGGATGGCTGTTATTTTTGTGATGACCTTGGCTTCTGCTTTTTGCTATTTGATTTATCAATACATCCTGGTTCCTTTTGAACTGGAATATCTGCAAACCCTGGCTTTTATTTTGACAATTGCAGCGTTGGTGCAGTTTGTAGAAATGTTTATTAAGAAGAACTCTCCTGCTCTGTATAAATCCCTGGGCGTCTATCTTCCCTTAATTACAACCAACTGTGCCGTTTTAGGTGTGGCTATTCTGAATATTACTCCTTTGGCGGATGGAACGCGTTACAATTTCATTTGGGCTGTCTTAAACGGCTTTCTTTCAGGCGTTGGTTTCACTTTTGTCCTTTTGGCAATGGCGGGAATTAGAGAACGACTGGAAATGGTGGAAATGCCAAAAAGTATGCGTGGAATGCCCAGCGGTTTAATTCTTGCCGGAACAATGGCTTTGGCTTTTTACGGTTTTATGGGAATGAAGTTTTAAAGGAAAGGTGAAATATGCTTTATCTAATTGTTGTTCCAATGGCTGCAACCGGTTTTTCTGCCATTTTGTTGCCGGTTGCTATTATGGGTTCTCTGGGTTTGATTTTTGGGCTAATTCTTGCCTTTGCTTCCAAGGTCTTTCCCGTTACTGTTGATGAACGCATAGAAAAAATTATAGAGGTCTTGCCCGGAGCTAATTGTGGCGCTTGTGGTCAACCTGGATGTTCAGGATATGCAACAGCTATTGTGAATGAGGGAAAGGACTTGAATTTATGCGCTCCCGGAGGTCCTGCCGTAGTAGAAAAAATAGCTCAAATTATGGGTAAAGAAGCAACTGCTAAAGATAAAAAAATTGCCGTAATTCATTGCAGCAGTGGCGGTAAAAATAATACTAAATGGAAATATGCTTATCAGGGAATTGAAAGCTGCCTTTCTGCAGTAAATATTGCCGATGGACCCAATCTTTGCTCCTATGGTTGCGTCGGTTTCAATGATTGCGTAGCTGCTTGTAAATTTGATGCTATCAGTATTGATAATGAAGGTATGCGGGTTATTGATAGAGAAAAATGCACAGGTTGCGGCGCTTGCGTAACTGCGTGCCCGCGAAAATTAATAATGCTGGTTCCAGCAAGTATGAATGTGTTTATTTCCTGCAGTTCCAAAGATAAAAATCCTTTGCCCAAACAAAATTGCGGAGCCGATAAACCCTGCATTGGCTGTGGTTTGTGTGCCAAAAAATGCCCTGCTGAGGCAATAACTGTAGAGAATAATATCGCCAGAATTGATTACAGTAAATGTACCGATTGTGGAACCTGTGCTACTGTTTGTCCTACAAAAGCTATTATAGACCTGAAAGCAGGTTCACGACCGGAAGCTTGATTTCCTCGTTAACCACCACAAATTCCTGAAGGTTGATTTCCTTATCAACCACAGGAAATTATACTTCCTGCAGCGTGTCATTCCTGTGAAAGCAGGAATCCAGAACATAAACTACATAGTAAGATTGAAAGTAAAACGACGAGGACATCGTTCTTCCTGTAAGTAAGAAACCATTAGCACCTTCAGAATTTTATCCCTTTCATATTCTGAATGGTGCTTATGATTTATAAAGGGGCAAAAAAGGAGCTAAATTACCACCTCTCTATCTCATTATCTCACGGATAAAAGATTTGACAAAAAAGCCCAATTGTAAAGGTTGACATTGAACTTTACTCTTTAAGGGCAAGGGGAAAGCAAGGTCTATAGGCATCCTAAACTAAAAATTATGATGGAAGTAAAATGCGAACTTTTGATGCTGTTCTTCCTTATTTGAAGAAGAGCTACACCCGAATTTTGGGTGGACTGGTGATGTTAATTCTTGTGGATCTTGTGCAGCTTGCGGTTCCGAAAGTAATGCAATATGCCATAGATCATATTCAGGAAAGGACTATAGATCAACAGGGTCTGCTTTGGATTGCTTTGATTATTTTTGCCTTTGCCATCGCGGTGATGGTTTTAAGGTTTTTTTGGCGAGTTCTGATCATTGGCAATTCACATAGTATAGAAAAAAGTTTAAGACAGGATTTTTACGATCATCTGTTAACCTTATCCCAGAATTTCTTCAATAAAAGCAAAACAGGTGACTTGATGGCTTATGCCACCAACGACCTGAATGCAGTTCGGATGCTCTTTGGAATGGGTTTAATATCGGCAATGGATATAGTTTTAATGACTGTTGCTTCTTTTGCTTTTATGATCTCTATCAATGGCAAGCTGACTTTGTTGGCAGTTATTCCTATGCCTATTATATCATTAACTGTTATGTATTTCGGCAAAAAAGTGCATACCCGTTTTAAAGCTGTGCAGAAAAGTTTTGCTACTTTAAGCGGTAGAGTTCAGGAAACCATTTCCGGTATCAGAATAGTGAAAGCATTCTGTCAGGAAAAAACGGAGCTAAAAAAAATAGATGATGTTTCTCACGATTTTGTAAATCAAAATATTGCTCTTGCCAAGATTGCAGGTGTGTTTCATCCTTTTATGGGTTTTATCGTAAGCATAAGTATGATTATTACTATTTACTTTGGAGGTAAATCTGCTATTCGGGGAGAAATAAGTGTAGGTGGCTTCATTGCTTTCTTCCAATATCTCGGAATGCTTGTTTGGCCTATGATTGCTATTGGTTGGATTGTAGATATATATCAAAGAGGAACTGCTTCCCTGAAACGGTTAAATGAAATATTTGAAATAAAGCCCGAAATTGATGATGTCTTTGCGGATGAACGCATAACGCATCTGGAAGGTAAAATCCTATTTCAGAATTTATCTTTCCGCTATAGCGATAATCTGCCTTTAATTTTTAAAGACATCACAGCAGGTATTGAAGTAGGAAAAACACTGGCAATCGTTGGTCCTACAGGTTGCGGTAAAACTACCTTAATTGAACTTTTAGTAAGGATCTACAATCCTCCGCGAAATAGTATTTATGTAGATGATTATGAGCTGTATACTATTCCGCTGAATGTTTTGCGTAGAGATATTGTTCTTGTTCCTCAGGATATTTTCCTGTTTTCAGAATCTATTGCAGATAACATTCGTTTGGGTAATCCTGATGCTTCCGATGAAGAGGTTTTTGAGGCAGCTCGTATTGCCCAGGTTTATGATGAAATAATGGAATTTGAACAGAAATTTGAAACCGTTGTGGGAGAAAGAGGTGTTACTCTTTCCGGAGGACAAAAACAACGCGTAGCTATTGCCAGAGCGTTGCTTACCAATCCTAATATATTGATTTTGGATGATGCTCTTTCAGCCGTGGATACAAAAACCGAGCGGCGCATTCTGAACCGCTTAATTGAAATTCGGAAAGGGAAAACAACTCTTATCATTGCCCACCGCATTTCTTCCCTGCAACATTCTGATTTGATAATCGTGATTAATGAAGGTATTATTGCAGAACAGGGAACTCATCAAAACCTTCTGGCTAAAGGTGGGTTGTATAAAGACCTCTACGAAAAACAAAGAATTAGAGCACGCTTGGAAGGAGAAGAAGAATAATGCATGGTGGTGGTGGCGGTGGCGGTCCTATGGGACAAGGTGCCTATTTTGAAGATGAACTGAAAACCAAAATCTACAATAAACGGCTTTTCAGTAATATGCTTCGTTACTTGAAACCCTACCTCAAGTGGGTTATTCTTTCTTTCCTATTTTTAATGTTGATTTCTGGTGCCGAAGTTATTATTCCCTTAATTCAAAGATCGGCTATTGATGATCATATCGTTTCCGATAAGTCCATTGCAGTTTTTACCGGGGAAAATGATTATCAAAATTTTATAAAACGCTATGAAAAACAGGGATTCAAAGAATATAAATATGGTGAAAATCACTTTGTAATTATCAATGCTAAAGACCGTAATAAAATAAATCGTACTGATCTGGAGGACTTACAAGAAAAAGGAATCCTAAAAGCAGAAACGGTATTTCTGATAAGCGATAAGGATGAGAATGTTAACATCTTAAAGAAGTATCTGCCGGAAAATTTACATCCTGATACACCAAATCTTTCCGGATGGTATAGAATTGGCTCAAAAACGATTGCAGTTCCCAAAAAAGAACTAAACAAATTACCCAAAGCAGAGCGTTTGAAAGTGCGGAATGAAACAGTTCAAAAATTGTTGATTTTAGCTCTTATCTTTTTGGCTATTATTACTTTGCGCTTTATTGCCAGTTATTTTCAAACTGTCTTTACTGCCTATTTTTCGCAAAATGCAATGGCTGATTTACGACACGATGTTTTTGCCCATCTGCAAAAAATGCCAACCAAATTCTTTGACACAAATCCTGTAGGGCGTTTAGTTACGCGGGTTACAAACGATATTGCTGCCATTGATGAAATGTTGGCTTCAGGAGTTATAACTCTAATTCAGGATGTTATTTTAATTATTACAATTGTGATATTAATGTTAGCTTTGAACTGGCGTTTGGCTTTAGTGAGTTTTAGCATCTTACCTTTAGTAATTTGGGTAATCGTTATTTTCCGGAAAAAAACCAGAGTTGTCTATCGGGAAGTGCGAAAACATCTTGCAGTTCTAAATGCTACTTTGGCAGAACATATTGAAGGGCAGAAAATTATCCGGCTTTTTAATCAATACTTTCATAAGCGTCAGGAATTTGCCACCATCAATCAAAAATATTATCTTGCTTCCATTAAGCAGATACGCTTATTTGCTTTTTTCCGTCCTATCATTCATGTTTCTTCTCAGATTGCTGTTGCTTTAATCATTTGGTATGGGGGTGGAAAAATACTGCAGAATGTAATCACCATCGGTTTATTGATGGCTTTCACTCAATATATAAGTAAACTTTTTGAGCCCATAAACGATTTTTCGGATAAATTTAATTTCTTACAGAGCGCTTTAGCGAGTGCAGAAAGAATATTCAATTTAATATCGCTTACCCCTGATGATTATAGAGTGGAAAAGCATAAAAACATAAAAATGAAAGGCGAAATTGAATTTCAAAATGTTTGGCTTGCCTATAATGACGAAGAATGGGTTCTTAAAGATATCTCTTTTAAGGTTGCTCCGGGAGAAAAAATTGCCCTCGTTGGGCATACAGGCAGCGGCAAAACATCTATTGTAAACCTGATTTTGGGAATGTATCCTTTCCAGAAAGGTAGAATTTTAATTGATGGTAAAGATATACATAACTATTCGTTAGCTGACTTGCGTAGAAATGTAGGAATCGTGCAACAGGATGTTTTCCTCTTTTCCGGAAATATAAAAGATAATATAGCTCTCAATAATAATGACCTTACCGATGAGGAAATTATCAGAGTGGCAAAATATGTTAATGCCGATAAATTTATCAGTCAATTACCTCGGGGTTATTACGAACCGGTTATGGAAAGAGGAGCAACTCTTTCTACAGGACAAAGACAGCTTATTGCCTTTGCCAGAGTGCTGGCTTACAATCCTTCCATTTTTATTCTGGATGAGGCAACTTCCAATATTGATACTGAAACCGAACTTCTTATTCAGGATGCTTTAAATAAAGTTATTAAAGGTAGAACTTCTATAATAATTGCTCATCGTCTTTCTACCATTCAAAATGTAGACCGCATCTTAGTGTTGCATAAAGGCGAAATTGTAGAAGAAGGTTCGCATTTTGAACTTCTTGATAAACAGGGCTTATATTATGACTTATACAGGTTACAGTATACCTGAAATAGAGCTTGCTCAGAAAAAGTGATTGACAGAATTGCGGGTTTGAAATAGTATATAATTATAGGGATTGAGTTTTTGTCACCAGATTGACTTTTTGTGCTCCCTTATATATATAGAGTGCTTAATTGCGGAAGAACGATATCCTTTTTGGTTGACGAGGATATCAACCTTCCGGAGCAACAATAAAAAGAAAAAAACATTACTTGATCTATAAGGAGGATCAATGAAAAAGTATTGGCTGATTATCTTAGCCCTTACACTCGTAACAGCAATCTTTGCCGACGGCAATCGCTATCAGGTTATTGCTTATGGTGAGGACTTTGAATCCGGGGCTCCTGGCTGGACTCATTACGACGCTACGGTTTCACCTAATAATTGGCATATTTACAATTTTGGCGGAACTCAGGGAAATGTCTGGTGGATGGGAGACCCGGCTCTGGCTCAAGGAACTAACATTGGTGGTTATTATAATCATCAATACCTTGTTTTGGATACCCCGGCAAGAACTTTAACTTCTGCTAATGCCACTTTAACTTTCAAAATGCGTCACAATGTAGAAACCCCGGGTTCAAATCCCCCTTGGAATGGTTGGGATGCCTGTAATGTAAGGGTTTCCACTGATGGCGGAACTACCTGGACACCTATTTCCGGAAATCCTGCTTATGATTTTACTTCCGCTTATTCCTTCGGTTTTGAACATGGCGAAGGGCAGGGAATTCCCGGTTGGGGTGGAGTTCGGGAATGGACTAATTGCACTTTTGACCTTAATGCTTATGTGGGTCAAAGTGTAAAAATCCGTTTTGCTTTTGCTTCCGATCCCGCCTACTCCACAAGCGATGCACCTGCAATGTATGGAATGATGGTTGATGATATCAGTTTTGGCGGATACAGCAATAACGGAGTAGATGATGGTCAAATGACCTATTCTTCTCTGGTTCCCGTTGGAGGAGACCTTTGGCATATAGTAACTGAAGCTACAGCTCCTTCACCTACACATTGTATTGTCTGCCAAAATGCTTCCGGCAGTTATAATACTAATATGCTGAACTATTTAGTCAGTCCTCCTGTTACTTTACCTAATAGTGGAGATATGTGGGTGGACTTTATGGTGAAGGGAAGTTACAATGATCCGAATGCCTTCCCGGAAGTGGATTATTTTGGCTGGGAAATTTCTGTAGATGGTGGCAATGTTTGGTATGCAATGAGCAATCCTTACGGGACACCCGAAGGAAATAATTATGTGTATACAGGTCTGCAAGATGCCTGGCAATCTATGACCGAGGGATTTGGGTTGAGTTTCTTTATTACCGAATACCACGGTGAAACAGCTATTTTCCGCTGGTATTTTAAGTCCGATGCAGATACACCTGATGGAGTAGGAATGTTTATTGATGACTTCAGGGTCTATAATGATGTATTTATTGCTGCTCCCGAAAATCTGGCAGCTGCTGTTTCCGGAAACTCAGTTACCCTTACCTGGAATGAACCTGGTAGTGGAGGCGGAGGTGGCGAAGAGGGCTGGATTTATTACTGTGGTGAACCAGCCGGAAATTCTATTGGCACCAATGGAGTTGCCGATTTTAGTGTAGCTGCCAAATGGGATGCCATTGGGGAAACGAATAGTATCTATCCTTATGTGGGAATGAATATTACCAAGATTAAATTCGTTCCTGCAGAGCCCACAACTCTATGTTCTTATGCAGTTCGCATTTGGACAGGAGCAGCAGGTGTATTAGTTTATGATCAGGCAGTTCCTACTATTACTGAAGATGTATGGAATGAAGTGACCCTGACTACACCATATACTATTCCCACAGCGACCACAATTATGGTGGGATACCGTTGCAATACAACAGGCGGCTTTCCTGCAGGTTGTGATAACGGACCTCAAGTTGAGGGTTATGGCAATATGATTTATATGAACAATAATTGGCATACTCTTACTGCTGAAAGTGCTTCGCTTACATATAACTGGACTATTCAGGTTTATGTAGCCGATGCCACAGGGAAAGAATATGTGTTGGGTGAATTGCCAATGAACAATTCCTTTGCGGAAGGTAAATTTGGTGTTCATTATACCGAACCTGTGAGAGGACGTGATGTTACCGGTTATAAGGTTTATCGTGATGCCGGTTATGTGGCTACTGTTGATGGTAATGTATTAACTTACACCGATACTGAAGTCCCTGGTGGTCCTCATTCTTATTATGTAACTGCTATGTATGGAACTGTTGAATCCGGTGCTTCCAACACGGTAAGTGTTTTCATTCTGCCCGCTGAGCATTATGAAATCAATCACGATGACGGGACAGCAGAACAGGGATTTAGTGTGGGTGCTACTAAACAGATGGCAGTTAAATTTGAATGCAACGATGAATATGACCTTAAATATGTAAAAGTGTATGTTCACACCTTGGGTTCTGCCGGTCTTGTTATTCGCGTTTATGATGCTAATGGACCGAATGGAATGCCTGGAGCTCAACTTGTTACCCAGTATCAATATCCTGCAGCTTCAGTTGTTGCCGGCTGGAACTTTATTACTTTGCCCACACCGGTTCATTTGAACAACCAAGCATTCTATGTCGCTTTATTTGAGACATCTGGCGCTTCTCTAATTGGTTTGGATACAAGTTCAAACGGCTTCAGTTATCAAAATACAAGCGGTTCCTGGGTACCGGTTACAACTGGTGAAATTATGGTGCGGGCAATAATTCAGGGCGGAAATGCAGGAGAAGATCTTACTCTTCCTCCGGTGGTTCTGGATGCCAGGAATTATCCTAATCCTTTCAATCCCGAAACAACTATCAGTTTCAGTATTCCTGCCAGCGGTCAAACCAGCGTGAAAATCTATAACCTGAAAGGTCAATTAGTCCGAACCCTCGTTAATGAAACGATGAATGCTGGTTATCAGAAAGTTGTCTGGAATGGCACTGATGATAATCAAAAGTCAGTAGCCAGCGGTATATATTTCTATCGCGTAAATAATGCCGGTAAAACTATTACCCGTAAAATGCTGTTAGCCAAGTAGGTAAAAGATTTATTAGGTTAACAGGTTAACGAGTTAATAAGGAAAAATAATGAAGCCCCGAATTTCTTCGGGGCTTCTTATATATAATTTTATAAATGACAAACCATCTGTCATTCCTGAGAAAAAAGGAATCCCTTCCTTTTTGAAAATGAATTCCGCAACAAGTGCGGAATGACAAAGCAATATTCCATCTAAAAATGATATAATTTAATTCCAATAGTGCAGGAGAAATAATAAAAAGATATATTTAGCAATCGGGTTGCCGAATTCCGATTCGGCAAATGCTAAAGGCATAAATTTCTTTGGAAACCTCCAGTTTCTTTGTTAAAGAAAATATTTGCCAACCCATTTTCCCTCAACTGCATTATTTGGGTTTAAGGTAAAAAATATTTCTTTATTTTCGTGATAAAAAAAAGCTAATTAGTTGCATCATATAAAGTTAACAGTCCAAATTGTTCATCTTTTCCCGAACTTAAGTTCAAATGCGTAATTTATTGAAACCCACAAGATTAAGTAACGACTCCGTAACACTTCCGTAACACTTCCGTAATCTCGTTACGGAGTTGTTACGGAAGTGTTACTTGGTCATTAAACATTTTAACGAGCAAAAAGAAAGAGCTCGTAATCTTTGTAACAAGCGGGAATTGTTATTGTTTATAGGGGGAGTTAGCACCGAAATTATGAATTAAAAACATCTTTAGATTTCTTCTGCATCCTGACCGTAAATTTCTTTAAAGCGGATATTATCAATTTGGTTAGGAATTCCTTCAAAGACCTTATGTCCTTCTTTCAGAGCTAAAACCTTATTTCCATACCTGCGTGCCAGAGTTAAAAAGTGTAATGAACAGATAATAGATATTCCTTCTCTGTTTATTTCTCCTAAATATTGCATAATGGAATCGGCTGTGGCAGGGTCTAAACTGGCTACCGGTTCGTCGGCTAAAATTAAAGAAGGTTTTTGCATTAAGGCACGTGCAATACCAACTCTTTGTTGTTGTCCTCCGGAAAGGAATTTTACCTGTTTATCGGCAAAATCCTGTAAGCCCACTTTTTCCAGATTTTGTTTTGCCAGTTCATAATCCTCTTTGCTGAAAGGTGAAAGAGAGGAATGATATCCTAAGCGTCCGGTTAAAACATTGGTGAGGACGGTGAGGTTTTTCACTAGGTTGAATTGCTGAAAAACCATTCCGATTTGGCGGCGATAATGTTTCAGCTCTATTCCTTTAAGTTGCAAAATATCTTCATTGCGAAAAAGGATTTGTCCCCTGGTTGGTTCAATAAGACGATTGATACAACGCAGAAAAGTAGATTTTCCGCTGCCGGAAAGTCCTAATAAAATTACAAAATCCCCTTCTTGCACTTTTAGAGATAAATCTTCCAATGCCCATTTTTTACCGTCATAACTTTTGCTTAAGTTATTAACTTGAAGCAAATTACTGTTTGGATTCATTTAAGCAATTCAGCTGGGTCCATATTCATTGTCTTAAGGGTTGTGCGCACAATTTCGTAATCCTTATCGGAGGCATATTCCAAGCCATCAATATCATAAAGAGCTTTCAGAACCTTTTTCCCTTCCGCACTTTGGGCATAGCGATATAATGCCTGCACAATAATACCTTCCAGTTCGGGAGGAAGATTTTTCCGAAAAGTTACCGTATCATTGGGAATCCAATCAGTATAATCAACTATTTTAACTTTTTCAAACACATCGGGATAGGTCTCCAGCAGTTTTTCTCTAGCATCCATTGGTTTTCCTTTGGCATCAGGTGGCGACCAATAACTGCAACCCACATCCGCTCTTCCACTATAAACTGCTAAAATAGCTTGCGGATGACCTCCCGCAAAGAAATAATCCTTGGGCGTAATACCCCTTTGTTTTAAGATAGCGGAAGGATAAATATAGCCGGAAGTGGAAGCGGCATCCGTGTAGGCAATAATTTTTCCTTCAATATCCTGCAGAGAATTAATTTTACTATCACTACGGGCTACAAACTGTCCCCTGTATTTGGTTAAGCCATTGCGGACAGTCATCAATCGCACTTGCGCATCATATTTTTGTTTAGCTAAAATATAAGCATAAGTTGGCAACCAGGCAACATCCGCCTGGTAAGTTCCCAGTGCTTCAATTACGGCGGCATAACTTGTGGGAACAGCTACTTTAAAATGTAATTTGGTTTCTTTTTCCAGATAATTGGCTATTGCTTCTCCGCTGGAAACAACTTTTCCTGCTTCCAGAGAAGGAACAAAATACATTTTAATCGGATTCTGTTTAGAACCAAGTTTTTTATTGGCTTTTTCCAATCGGCTTTCTTCGGTTCCGCAACCAAATATTAAAAGTGCCACGAAGGCAAGCCAGATATACTTTTTGCACATTGGCATAAACTCCTCAATGAATAATTTTTATCTTCTTTTCCTATAGAGCCAAACTCGGTCAAGAAAAAACTACAGATAATCCCAGTCCTCAAAAAATTGGTCAATCAGCAAAATAGGATTTTTCCATGTTTCCTGAAAAGTAAGATGGTCTTTTCCATCCAAGGTCTCGCCTTCATTGTTAAAAATGCTGGCAGGCAGGATAATTGTTTCCCCTGCTTGTGGAGCAAGCTGTTGCCATAAATCCGAATAAGTTATCAATCCGCAAACACTTATATCGGGACCGAAAAAATCGTTGTGAATAACCTGAACGCGAATAAACTGGTTTTCCAATCGCTTATTCAGGTCTTCTGCTATGCGAGTGATAACATTTTGAGCACAGACGGAACTGATCATTAAATAGTTAACCGGTTTTTTTCTCAGCTCTTTCAACAGACCGCGTTTTTTTTGTTTATAGGTTTGAATAGTTAAACGCAACATCCCGATTCCGTTTTCCAACTGGGGATAATCGGCATAAAAATCCTCATCGGGAATATCTCTTTCCGCTAAAATATAAAATTCATCTGCAGGATAAATAATTGTGCTGTTATATTCCTTTCTTGCTTCATCAATCAAAGCTAAAATTTCTGTAGCGGTTTGCCGATTATAAGGTATAATTGCATCAAGGTTTTTACGGTATTTGGTTAAGCCCACAGGAACGATTCCAATGGAAAGACAATTAATTTCTGAATCGTGAAGGTCTTTCAAGGTCTGTTTTAATGCCTCTCCATCATTAATACCTGGGATGCAAACAATTTGAATATGGAAACCTATTCCGTGCCGACTCAATTTTTTTAACACAGATAAGGCATCTACCTGTTTTGAGGGACGCATTATCTTTTGTCGCAATGCATTATCTGTTGTATGTAAAGACACATACAACGGGGTAATTCTCTGATTGATAATTCTTGCATAATCGGTTTCATCAAGGTTGGTTAGAGTTATGTAATTGCCGAAAACATAAGAATATAAATAGTCGTCATCTTTTATGTATAAGGTGGGTCTTAATTCAGGCGGCATTTGGTCAATAAAACAAAAAATACAGGCGTTTTCACAATAGCGAATTTTGTATGGCTCGGGTTCAATTCCCAAAAAACTTTTTTCTTCTCTTTGAATTTTAACTTTACGAGAGATACCTTCTGCAGACATAATTTCCAGCTCAAATTCATAGTCCGAAGTATAAAATTCCAAATCCAGAAAGTCATTTACTGGCTGTCCATTTACGGAAAGCAGTTTTTCTCCGCTTTTAATGTCATTTTTGGCTGCCAAACTTCGGGGCAGAACATTTTGAATTAGAATAGCCATTGTTTTTCTCTGTTTTCTTTTTTAGGTGTTTCTTATCCTGTCGTAATGGAACTTAAAACGCTTGATGCCTTCAAAAATAGTGCGTGCCAGACGATCCTGATATTCTTCATTCACCAGTAATTGTTCTTCTTCAGGATGGCTGATAAAGCCCATTTCCACTAAAATAGAAGGCATAAAAGCACCTCGCAACACATAAAAATTTGCCTGTTTCACACCTCTATCAATACTTTGCGTGCCGGCAATCAGATTTTGTTGCACATTGAATGCCATATTGTTACTGTTTTCCAAATGTTCTGTCTGAGCAAGGTCGCTGAGGATAAAGGAAAGGTCATCGTATTTCTTTTTTGCTTCGCTTCCTCCTTCAAAGCGTTCTACAACAGCATTTTCCATAGCTTCCACGGCTCTGGCATCGGAGGTTTGAGCAGTGGATAAATAATATGTTTCAATTCCCCGGGAAGTTGTTGACTTACTGGAATTGGAATGCAAACTGATAAAGAGGTCAGCTCTTTTTTCATTGGCAAAACGGGTTCTATCATATAAAGAAACGAAACGATCATCTTCCCTGGTAAGTAAAACATTAACCCCCAGTTCTTTTTCCAGCAAGTTCTTAAGTTTCAAAGCAACAGCAAGATTAATATCTTTCTCATTGGCTTTCAGTTTTTTCCCTATGGCTCCAGGGTCTTTACCGCCATGCCCTGGATCAAGAACAATGGTCTTTACGCTATTATCAATTGGTTTGGCGATTTGTAAAGTGCTTCCTTTGCGTTGAATGAGAGAGGGAAAATGTGTCTTAAGTTGTTCAGTTACAAAAACAGAAGGCAGATATAAACTCTCTCCTTTCCGTAAAAGAGGATAATGCATATTGTAAGAAACAGTTTTCAGAGTATAATAAGGTGAATTTTCCAGGAAGATAAACTGTTCATCATAGAGGTTCAAATACAATCTATTGTCACTTCTATCCTCTTTACTGATGGCTTTAAAAATAGCGCTGAAATCCTTTAAAGCTACATAAGAAACAGAAGAAAGCGTTGTTTCTTGCAAATTAACAGGTTTTGCTTCGCCCTTAATTTGGATAGTGATATTACCCAAAAGCATTCCTAAACAGGTAAGCAGGGCAAAAAAGACAAAGAATTTCTTTTTCATAGTGTAAGCTCCAATTGGGGATTAAATTCCGAAACGGGATTTATTTCCTCCGGTGCAGGAGAAAAATTGGGAGTCCAAGTATCCGAACTGGAAATTTCTTGAGTGTATAATTTGGTAAAACCAAGTTCTACAGCTGTATCAACTACCTCAAAGTATTCGGATAAAGTAATTCCTCGTGTTAGTTCTTTATAGTTTTTTGCTTTTCCGGCAGGATAATATTGTCCCATAAGAGAAAGAGTTAGCTCCGTTCCCAATTCTTCTGTTAGGGTGTATAAATTTTCTTTGCAACCGGCTAATTTATTGGGTAAAACAAGCATTCTGAGCAGCAATCCCTTTTGGGCAATTCCCTTCTCGTCAAGTTCTAAGAGCCCTACTTGAGAAAACATTTCTTTGATGGCAGAAATGGCTACGGCAGGATAATCTGGAGCAGAAGAATATTTTTGGGCATAAACCTTATGCGCATACTTGAAATCAGGCAGATAAATATCTACCAGTCCGGTTAAAAGTTGCAGTGTTTCTACCTTTTCATAAGCAGAAGAATTCCACAGGACAGGAATAGTTAAACCCTTTTCTTTGGCTTGAATAATGGCTTCCCTAAGCTGAAGAGTAAAATGTGTAGGAGTTACCAGATTTATGTTATGAGCTCCTTCTTCCTGCAACTTTAACATCAGACGGATAAGCTCTTCAACTGATATATCTTTTCCCCAACATAAAGTAGAAATCTCATAATTTTGACAGTATACACAGCGTAAATTGCATCCCGCAAAGAAAATAGTGCCACTTCCGCGTGTTCCGCTAAAACAGGGCTCTTCTCCGAAATGAAGTGTAGCCAAATTTATTCTAAGTTTATCCGTAACACCACAATAACCTTTGTTTTTTGCTCTCTCAATTCCACAATTGCGTGGGCAAATATTACAGGAAAACATTTGGGAATAGGACATTTAATCCTTCTTCAAAGTAAAAGCGGAGGGAAATAATTCTGTTATTAAAGCTTTGTGAATTGCCTTCCGGTTAGCATATATTATTTCAATCTCCGGTGCAAATTCATAAATTACTTGTCTGCAAGCACCACAGGGAGGAAAACTTTCTTCGCTATCCACATAAACAGCCATTTCCGAAAAAGTTCTATGTCCTTCACTGATTGCTTTAAAAATGGCATTGCGTTCTGCACAGATAGTTAAAGAATAAGAGGCATTTTCTACATTGCAACCGGTGAAAATATGTCCGTCTTTAGTTTTTACGGCACAACCGACTTTGTAATGAGAATAGGGAGAATAGGAGTTTTCTGCTGCCTTTTTGGCTGCCTCTAATAATTCTTTTTCACTGAGATTTAATTCTACCATCTCTATCCTCTTTTTAAGCCAATAGCGCTAAAATTAAGCCACCGGCAATAACAGAACCGATTTGACCACCTACATTTACACTCACTGCAGGCATCAATAAAAAGTTGAAAGGGTCTTCCTTTAGCCCCATTTGATGAATAACTCTGGCACTCATAGGAAAAGCGGAAATTCCGCAAGCACCAATCATCGGGTTTATCTTTTCCTTTTTGAATACATTAAGTAATTTGGCAAAAAGCACTCCTCCGGCAGTATCAAAAATAAAGGCAACGAGCCCTAAAGCTAATATTAACAAGGTCTGCGGAACCAGAAAAAGTTCACCTTGCATCTTGGAAGCAATAGTTAAACCCAAAAGAATGGTTACTAAATTCCCCAGTTCATTTTGAGCGGTTTTGCTAAGCCCTTCTAAAACACCGGATTCCCGAATTAAATTGCCGAACATTAAAAAACCAATTAGCGCTAAAGCAGCAGGAACAAATATTCCGGCAATAATGGTAACAGCAATAGGAAACATGATTTTAACAATTTGCGGAACATCACCACTGTGATAATCCATCCGAATTAGGCGTTCCTTTTTGGTTGTAAGTAAACGAATTACAGGGGGTTGAATAATCGGCACTAAAGCCATATAAGAATAGGCAGCAACAGAAATTGCTCCTAAAAGATTGGGAGCAAAACGATTGGCTACATAAATGGAAGTAGGTCCATCTGCTGCTCCAATAATTCCAATACTGGCTGCTTCCTTAATTTCAAAACCTAAACCGGCAGCTAAAACGATAGTTACAAAAATACCCAATTGAGCTGCTGCCCCAAAAAGCAGCATAAAAGGATTTTTCAGTAAAGGAGTAAAATCAATCATTGCTCCGATGGCAATAAAAATAAGTAGGGGAAATAACTCTGTATCAATTCCGGCTTTAAAGAGAATACCTAAAGGCGAATGCTCTCCCACAGCAGCAGAAAACGGTATATTGGCTAAAATAGTTCCAAAACCAATAGGTAACAACAAGGTTGGTTCATATTTATGTTTTATTGCCAGCCAAATCAATATCAGTCCAATAATAATCATTATAACCTGTTTCAGTTGGAAGCCAAGCAAGCCGGAAAAGAGTGTTTCCATTAGCAAAACTCCTATGTCTTATTGCATTTGCCACTATCCTGAAGAGGGATTGTTTGTCAAGCAATAACACAAAAACAATTCGCTCACTGATTTCATAGATAAAGAATAAGCTCTTACAGATTACACGGATAAAGAATAAGCTCTCACAGATTACACGGATTACACAGATTTCTATTTTATAATAAACCATAAGAAAAAATCCAGTTGATCAAGTTATCTGCGTTCTATTTTTTCTACCCTCTCTACCTCAAGACCTCAAGACCCAAATTTTGGTTGACACAATCTTAAACATCTTTTTTATGAATTTATGAGAAATATCGTTTTAATTCTGCTGGTTGCTCTTTTACTGACAGGTTGTGATCTGTTTTCAGTTCGTGATTCAGAACCACCTGCAGCACAGATACCGTGGATAGATTTTACCACAGAGGTTGATTCTGTGTTGTTAAATCTGGAATACAGTTATGAATATCCTCAAAATGCAGTTAATTATGCACGGCTTTTCAGTTCCGATTATGTATTTCATTTTGCCCCGCAGGATGTGAGCGATTTTTCTATAGAGCAAACCTGGACAAGAGTTCAGGAGCAGGATATGATTCAGGTTTTGCATAACCGCTATAAAAATATGCAGGTAACCTTAGAGAAAGTGGATGATCAGGATCAGATAGAATCGGCGCAAGCAAAAATATACCGTCAATATAATATTACAGGTATTTCCCGCAATGAGGGAAAGGAAGTTTTAACTTTGGCGGAAGGGAATATGGAACTGCATTTAAAAAAGGAATATGGCTACTGGTATATAACAAAGTGGTATGATTACCGCAGTAGTAATGTTCCTACCTGGGGAAAGTTGAAATATGAGAACCATTAGCATTATTCTGCTTTTTTTGACTCTTCTGATTGGCAGTTGCAACAATCCTTTCTGTCCTGAACTCTATGATGTGTCCAATGAGGAAATTCAAAATCGTACTCCTGAAGAACTTTTACAAAATTTGGAACGAGCATACACCGAAAGGAATATCAATATTTATAAATCCCTTTTGCATCCGGATTTTCGTTTCGAGCTTCTGGCAAGCGAAGTAAGTTTAATTGGAATTGATATGAATAATGACGGAATGCGTGATTCCTGGTGGGGTTATGCACAAGAAGTGGAATATACGGATAGAATGTTTAATAAGGGTTCCAGTGATGGAACTTATCCTCCTCCGGATGATATTAAGTTACGGTTACAAATTCCCCCTTCTGAAAGATGGGAGAATGATCCGGAAGTAGGTCATGAGGATTGGATAATAATTCCTTGTAATTTTGATTTAATCCTTTCCTATCAGGAAAGCAATTCTTCTATTACTGCCAATGGCATAGCCCGATTTTACTTGAGGCCTGTAGGAAACGGTTGGAAAATTGCCATTTGGAGAGATGAATCCAATATATGAGTTCTAAGGGACGCATTCTTGCCCTGGACTATGGAGAAAAGCGTATCGGTATTGCCTTAAGTGATCCGAATCGTATTTTTTCCAAGCCGCTGTGTGTTCTTTCCAATAAAGGTTTTGAACAATTAGTGGAGGAATTGAAAAAACTAATTGCTTTGCATCAGGTCACTTTGTTAATAATTGGAATTCCTTATGCCATAGATGGTTCCATCACTCCCAAAACGGAAGAGTGTCAGCAGATTATGAATCGCTTAAAAGATGTCTTATCTATTCCGGTTGAGGGTTTTGATGAACGCTATTCAACCTGGGAAGCAAATGAAGAACTGAAAAAAATGGGATATAACTGGAGACAAGCAAAAGAAATTAAAGATGCTATGTCTGCCGCAATGATTTTAAAAGAGTTTCTGAACCAATGAAAAAAGCAAAACCATTTCTTATCGGTTTGGCAATCTTATTGTGTCTGTTAATTTTGGTTATTGTTTATCTGGTTTTTGTCCCTTTGCATAGTGAAGAGCGCATTGTGCGAATTAAACAAGGAGATAATGCCAGAATAATTGCTTCTAAACTTTCCGAAGCAGGAATTATTCGCAGTAAAACAATGTTTATTATTCTCACCAAAATCAGAAAAGCAGATAGAAACCTGAAACCGGGAAGTTATATTTTTGGAGGCAATACCTATCTTTGGCAAACGGTTAGCCGTTTATATAAAGGTCAAAACGAAAGCATAACGATCACTTTTCCGGAAGGTCTTTCGCTATATAAAACCCTAAAGAAAATTGATGCCAGTGGCTTGGCAACTTATGAGGAACTGCATAAAGCAGCAACAAATCCTTTTCTGGTAAAAAAACTTACCGGTTTTGATGCCCTATCTTTGGAGGGTTTTCTTTATCCGGAGACCTATCGTTTTCCGATTGAAATATCGCCGGATTCAATTCTGGCAATTCCCGCAGGTGAATTTTTCCGCCGTTTACAGAAGGAAGGGATTGATCCTTTTGCTGTTCCTGATTTTTATGATAAATTGATCCTTGCTTCCATTGTGGAGAAAGAGGCAGGGGATGAAAGCGAAAAAGAAATTATTGCCGGACTTTTTTTAAACCGTATGAGACAGCAAATGGCACTTCAATCCTGTCCAACAATTGACTATATTTTGGAGCCCCAAGGAATTAAACGCAGTGTTTTAACTTATGCGGATACCCAAATTAATTCTCCTTATAATACATATCTTTATCAAGGATTGCCACCAACACCAATTTGCAATCCTTCAATTACAACCATAAAAGCGGTTTTGAATGCCAAACCTAATTCCTATTTATATTTCTTTTCCGATCGCCAAGGAAAAAATGTGTTTTCCAAAACTTATGAAGAACATTTGGCAAAGCAGAGAACGATGCTGTAGAGTTTATGAGGTCAAAAGTTTGAAGGTCAAGAGGTTAGTAGAAAGGTAAACCCTTAACGAGCATAGGAAAAATGGTGTAGCCGGAGGAAGCAGTTCCTCCGCAAAGAATGAATGCTGAACTAGGAAAAAGCATAATTCAGAGTAAAAAACCGCATATTGGATAATTTGTTTCATATATTTAAGATGAATGGCTGAAATTATGAAAACGAACACGAATAAACGGAACTTGACAAGATATTGGTTTATGGCTATATTATTTAAGGGAGATATAATTTAATGCTTGGACCTTATGAAATAAATGATATATACCAAACCGACTGTGTAGAAGGTTTAAAAAAACTGCCGGAGAATTGTATAGACCTTTGTGTTTCATCACCTCCCTATGATGGAATAAGAGATTATCATGGTTTTTCCTTAGACCTTCATAATGTAGGTATAGAACTTTACCGGGTGATGAAAGAAGGTGGCATTGCAGTTATGGTTATGCAAGATCAAACCAGGAATTTTGCCAAATCATTAACTACTTTCAGAACTGCAATTGACTGGTGTGATAATGCCGGATTTCGTTTATTTGAAACACTAATTTATAGAAAATATGGAGCAGAAGGTGGCTGGTGGAAAACAAGGTTTAGAGTTGATCATGAGTTTATGTTGGTTTTTCTTAAAGGGCAACGACCTCAGTATTTTGATAAAGAGCCATTAAAAATCCCTTCAAAGCATGGCGGGAAAACCCTTACAGGCGGTGGAACTCGTTTAACAAATGGGATTAGAATTCCAACCAGACCTATTTTAATAAACGAAATGAAATGCCGAGGAACGGTTTGGGAATACTTAACAGCAGGTGACGGTTCACGCTTGAAACATAAACATCCTGCTACTTTTCCCGATAAGTTACCTTATGATTTTATTCAGTGTTTTTGTCCGCCAGAAGGTATTGTTTTAGATATTTTTATGGGTTCAGGAACTACAGCTCTTGCCGCTATTGAACTAAACCGTAATTTTTTGGGTTTTGAAATATCCGAAGAGTATGTTAAACTTGCTAAACAGCGGATTGCTATTGAAGGCAAGAAAGACGAAGATCAGCTTATGTTTCTGTAACTTTCTATTGTCTCTTGGTTAATTATATGTTCTTAAAAATGTTGTGAGGGTCTATAGTATATTCTATTAAATTACCGCTTGTTTGTGCCATAGATAAAGGATTTTCGGAAAGAATTTGTCTAAAGATTCCTACCCGCGCTTTATTACTTTTCTTCGTAAATTGAAAGACATCAAAATCCGATTTAGTCCATTTGTCTTGAATATAGTTCCATTTTGTCTTTGCTGATAAGTATTTCAGGAAATTTTCCGTTTTCAACCAGGTATTATCATCAAAGCGGAAATAAGAATTGTCTTTTTGGAGACCATCAATCTTTCCCTCACGAGTAGAGATTTTAATCTTATCACTATAGTCATCCTGGCTTATAACTTTAAAGAGTTCTTTCAATGCTATCATTAAGGATGTGATTGTGTAACATTCATTAAAGAAGATTTTATGCAGAGCAGATGATTTCCTGTCAGCCCCTAAATAATGTAACCAGCTTAAACAGTTCTCGGGATAGTTGAATAAGTTCTTAAAAGTACCATCTGTAAAAAGGAGAGGACAGATGCTTTCTGTTTCAATATTAATTTTTTCCTGATTGTCCAATATTCCAATTAGTAAATGGATCATTGCTAAAGGATATTTGTTTTTAAAATGGGTTTGACCATAATAGCCCCGCAGAAGATTTGGCTGAATACATTGATTTAAGTTAGTCCATAATTCAGGAATTGCCCTTTGGGAATATAAAACTATATGGTGACCCGCGCTTCTGATAAAGTCCCTAAATATTTCCATATCCAAAAAAATACATTCATTAAGATCAATTTTTTTATCTTTTATCAGGATTTTACCATCATAAAAGCCAACTATTTTCCAATTTAGATAATTAGACATAAACAAACCACATAATAATCCATCCGAATCAGGGCTTAAAATGCAGTTATGATCTCTTTCCAAAATCCAGCTATATTTCTTAATTAGTTCTTGATAATTGAGGACATCTAAATTATTTTCCAAAGCTGACTCCTTGTAAATTTTAATCTCCTTAACTTTAAATTTGTTTTGCCATCATCTGTCAATAATTATAGTCATAACCCAATCAATCTTGTAATTTGGAAAATTCTGAAATCGTTATTTTTTTTTGTGTTTGGTATTTTGAACTTGACATATACCTGATGATTGATTAGATTGTATATTTGACTATAGAGTATGAAAAGCAAAAAGAATATTTAACCCTAAAGGGAGGAAAAATGAAGTTAAACAAGATGATGTTACTCTTAGTTTTAGTGGCTGTAGTTGTGATGATTGCATCTTGCAGTTCAAACAAAAAAGCCAATATTAAACCACAAGGTGAGGAAGTTTACCGTCCAGCTTGGTGGGCTACCCAACCTGAACAGGATTATGTTTGTACTTATGGACAAGCAACCAAGGTTTCGGAAAATTTATCAGTGGAAGCAGCCAGGGCAAATGCTCTTCAGGAAGCAGCACAGTATGTAGAGGTTTTGGTGAATAGTATGCTGAAAAATTATGAAGAAGAAGCAGGTGTTAAAGACCCTCAGGTTTTAGCTCTTACACAAAATGTGGTAAAAGCCGTTTCTTCTGCAAAATTTACCGGTGTTCTAATGGGTAAAATTGAGACCAGAAAGGTTAATGAACCAGATGGTGTTCGCTATAAAACCTGGATTCAGTTGAAAATACCTAAAGATGAAATCAACAGAAAATTGGCGAACAGCATTCGCAACGAAGAAGCACTTTACAATCAGTTTAAGGCATCTCAGGCATTTCAGGAGCTGGATAAGGCAGTAGAAAAATACTAACAAATAAATAAAGTGTAGCCGGAGAACGCCGTTTCTTCGCAAGAAAAAAAATGCAGAGCTTCAGCGAGCTCCGACTACATTGCAAGTGAAAATTTATAACGAAAAAAGAGAGCTACAAAAGAGAAAAATTCCATAGGAACGATAGATATTAGAGAAGGGTTTCAACTCGGAGAAGAAAAGACAAATTTTGTATGTGGTTTGCTGAATTCTGATTTACCATAAATAGAGGAAATTTATTTCTCGGAGTTCTGCAAACTCTTTGGCAAATAGGAACTTGCCAACCCATTTTTGCTCAACTATATTATTTGGGATAAACTATAACAATCTGTGAGAGATTTGCACTATCTAAGTTATTGTTCCCAGCAAGATACTTAGTGACTATTCATCCTCCACCCAACCTCCACCCAACCTTAAGGATGGGTTGATGTTGACAAGCAAGCAAGAAAAAACAAAATCCCTTGACGAAACAGGCAGTTCCAAAAGTAATGCAACGACTTTACTTTTCAATATATTGGAGCGATAAATGCTAAAATTAGGTCTTAATCAGGAAATGGTATCCAGAGCTCGGAAAGCTGCATTTCAGATAACAAATGCTTTTACTTGGCTGTTTGAGGGCTATACTACTGTAGCCACAGAAAGGACAGTATTACGATTGATGGGAATAGATGGTGCCCTAAAAGACGGTAAACCCTTGCCCAATGTTGTGGTAGATCATTTGGTGGAAAATTCTGCTCTTCAGAAAGGAGCAGCAATTTGGGTGGCTAATGCTATGTTAAAAAAGGGTTTAACAGCACAGCAAGTAGCGGAAGAAGTTGCCTATAAAGGTTTAGATATAACTCAAATTCCTCTTGCCTCAGGCGAAGCAATTTTGGAAACTCTTAATCCTTTGGTAGATAAAATGTTGGGTCATATAACAGCCCAAAAACAAAAGCGGGAGGAACTTCTGGCTAAATATCAGCCCCGCCCCCAACCAGTTATCTATGTAATTGTCGCTACTGGAAACATTTATGAAGATGTAGTCCAAGCCAAAGCTGCGGCAAGAGAAGGTGCCGATGCTATTGCAGTTATCCGTTCAACAGCTCAATCCTTATTGGATTATGTGCCTTTTGGTGCCACTACGGTTGGTTTTGGAGGCACTTTTGCCACGCAGGAAAATTTTAAAATAATGCGTAAAGCGCTGGATGAGGTAGCTGAAGAAGAGAACCGTTATATTTACTTAACAAACTATGCCAGTGGACTTTGTATGCCTGAAATTGCGGCTATGGCAGCAATGGAACGCTTGGATATGATGCTTAATGATGCAATGTATGGCATTTTGTTCAGAGATATTAACCCCAAAAGAACCTTGCTGGATCAATATTTTGCGCGAATGATCAATGCCTATGCGGGAATTGAAATTCAGACCGGTGAAGATAATTATTTAACTACTTCCGATGCTGTAGAAAAGGCATATACGGTTACTGCGAGCCAGTTAATCAATGAAAGTTTTGCTTTAATGAGCGGTATTAAACCCGAAAAAATGGGATTAGGACATGCTTTTGAGATTGATCCCGAACTGGAAAACAGCTTTAGTTTTGAGTTAGCACACGCTCTTTTAACTAAAACCCTCTTTCCTGATGCGCCTGTAAAATATATGCCACCGACAAAATTTGCCAGCGGTAATATTTTTAAGACCTATCTGCTCAATGCGATGTTCAATTTTATCGGGCAATTAACAGGGCAAGGTGTTCAGCTTTTAGGTATGATGACAGAGGCAATTCATACTCCGCATTTGGCAGACCGCTTTCTGGCTATTGAAAATGCCAAATATATATTTAAAGCGGTAAAAGACCTGAACCAAAATTTATGTTTAAGCGAAGATAGTTTTATTAACAAAAGAGCCAATGAGGTCTTGGCTCAGGCAACGGAATTTTTGGAAAAAGTAGCTCGAGAAGGTCTTTTTAGTGCTATGGCTAAAGGTGAATTTGCCGATATTAAACGACCCGAAAATGGGGGAAAAGGTTTGGAGGGTGTAATTATGAAAGATAAGGACTATTACAATCCCTTTTTGGAAATTATGAAACAGGAGCTTGCTTTATGAGCAAAAATATAATTCGTCCTTATGGCGATACCTTAAACGATGGAAAAATGCAGCTTTCTTTTACATTGCCCGTTTCTTGTGATGCTTTGGGCAAAGAAGCAGCCAGAAAATTATTGTTACAAACAGGTTTTGACGAAGCGGAAATAACATCTATGAGCGATTTAACGGAGGGCTTTACACATTTTATTGCCTATGCTGTCACTTCCACAAGTGTAGATATCAGCAAAATCAAAGTAAAAGTAGTAGAAACACCGGTAATGACAATGGAAGAAACAGATGCTTTTGTGGCAGAACATTTAGGACGGAAAATAACTGTTGTCGGTGCTTGCATAGAAAGTGACGCTCATACTGTCGGAATTGATGCCATAATGAATATGAAGGGTTACAATCATCGTTACGGATTAGAACGCTATCACAGTTTCAATGCTATCAATATGGGAGCTCAGGTTCCTTGTGAAGAACTTCTTGCCAAAGCCAGAGAAGTGAATGCAGATGCTATTTTGGTTTCCCAGGTAGTTACCCAGAAAAATATCCATATCAAAAATTTAACCCGCCTCATAGAACTTGCCGAAGCAGAAGGATTAAGAGATAAAATGCTGTTTATTTGCGGTGGACCGCGCATTTCACACGAACTGGCAATAGAACTTGGTTACGATGCTGGTTTTGGTCAAGGAACATATGCTACCGATGTTGCCAGCTATATTGCCATTACTCTGGCAAAACAAAAAGCGCAGGAATAGGCATTTATAATGAGGGCATTAGCTTAAATATATGTTAACCTTGCTGGTAACAATAATTGCCTTTGGGCTGATGATTTTTGTGCATGAACTGGGTCACTTTTTAGTGGCGCGCTCTTTTAAAGTAGGCATTGAAAGTTTTTCCATAGGTTTCGGAAAAGCAATTTGGACAACTGAGAAAAATGGTATTCAATATCGCGTGGGATGGATTCCTTTAGGCGGTTATGTAAAAATGCAAGGGGAAAATCCAGAAGAAGAAATAAGCGTTGATAAAGAAAGCACTTTTTTAGGCAAACCGTGGTGGAAAAGAGCTCTTATTGCCTTCAGCGGACCTTTTGCCAATCTGCTTTTCGGATTGTTACTCTTCATAAT
>ERZ1026800.172-NODE-172-length-61115-cov-4.178937_pt1 | contig 61115 bp, 44 predicted proteins | sample MGYA00520873_ERZ1026800 | MGnify/ENA primary metagenome ERZ1026800 (study PRJEB33270, sample SAMEA104284475) | anaerobic digester metagenome | biome: Anaerobic digester microbiome; feature: mesophilic sludge digester; material: Anaerobic digester biomass | place...
GGGTTGTATCTCCGGTTCAGGAACCTCGGCAGGTTGTATCTCCGGTTCCAGGACTTCAACAGGTTGTATTTCCGGTTCAGGAATTTCAACAGGTTGTATTTCCGGTTCAGGAATTTCAACAGGTTGTATTTCCGGTTCAGGAATTTCGGCAGGTTGCACTTCAGGCTCAGGAATTTCGGCAGGTTGCACTTCAGGTTCAGGAATTTCAACAGGTTGTATTTCCGGTTCAGGCGGGACTGCAATTGTTTCCTTCTGAATATCAGTAATCTCTTTCTCAACAATCGAAGGCGCTATCTGCAGATAGTTGAAAAGCACTTCCCTGTCGGCAATGTGAATGGCGGAATTCCTGAGCTGATTCTCGAAGCGGATATCTGAATTATCCCTGAGACTCTTGAGGAGAAGCATATGGGCTGTCTGAAAATACGGATATATGTTTACCAGTTCGCTTAACTCAGCGAGAACCTGCCTGTCGACAGGCGTATTTCCACCCATCAGGTTCAGAAAGTCGCTTTTATTCATTTACGCTTACCAGTTAACAAATGCCGCGTTGAAGATGTCCTCAACAAGCATTTCCACTATCCTTTCGGACAGTTGTGACTCCACTTCACTCAGATCGCTCAAACTGCTGTAATCTTCATATCTGGAAAAAGTCTGTTCAAAGCTTTTCTCGGGATCAGCCACATTGGTGAACTTAACCCTGACTCCTATCGTGAAACGGTTCACTGCAGCATTTGCATCGGCCGACACAGTATGCGGCCTGGTGTTGTAATCGATTATCTCCCCTTCAAAATTGGCATCTCCCAAACCATTTACGATAGCCAGGTTTGTCTGAGCCTTGCATTTGTCTGTCAGCTCATCGGTAATATACTGACTCAGCCCCGGCTGCACAAGGCTTGCCCTGTTCTGGAAATACTGGATGCTCACGGTGCTTAACCCGGTTGTGCTTGCACCTGAAAAGGAATAGATGCCGCATCCGGGAAGCATCAGAAGAAACAGAACTGTTTGAACCAAACCGGCTTTCCATGCACGATTCATGAAGATATTCCAGGATTCAGATTTCATACTCCTTGATTTTTCGGTAAAGAGTGCGCTCCGAGATACCAAGCTCCTGTGCCGCGAGCTTTCTTTTCCCGTTGTACTTCTCCAGAGCTTTTTTTATCATCTCCATCTCCTTGTCGGCAAGGGAAAGCGATTCTTCAACCACTTCCTCGGTATCCTGTATATTGGTTCCGGGGTGGGGAGCGAAACTCAGGTCACGGGCCTCGGCCGCTACAACAGAATCGGTTCTGCCTGTTTCCCTTATCAGGTTCCTGATAATTCCTGAATTGTTTTCGTGAAGCCTCATGTCTATCTCGCCCGATTTAATGAGATCGAGAACAAGGTTCTTGAGATCGTTCATATCACTCTTCATGTCGAACAGGATCTTGTAGAGTATCTCCCTTTCGGATGAGAATGATCTGTCGTCATCCCTTTTGATCACGGCCGGCAACTTGACTCCGGTGTAGTCGGGAAGGTAAGCATGCAACACTTCATAGCTTATTTCCCTCTCGCTTTCAATTATTGATATCTGCTCTGTAATATTCTTTAACTGACGCACATTCCCCGGCCACGAATAGCTTAAGAGAAGATCCTTTGCCTCGTTGCTCAGCCGTATGGAAGGCATCCTGTATTTCTCGGCAAAATCGACCGCGAACTTTCTGAAAAGGAGAAAAATGTCCTCACCCCTTTCCCTCAGCGGCGGGATCTTTATCGGTACCGTGTTTAGCCGGTAAAAGAGGTCCTCCCTGAACTTATTATGCTCGATAGCTTTTGCCACATCGACATTGCTGGCAGCTATCACCCTTACATCGGTTCTCTGAACTTTCGATGAGCCTACACGGATGAATTCACCTGTCTCAAGGACTCTCAGCAAACGGACCTGGGTTGAAAGAGGCAGTTCGGCAACCTCATCGAGGAAGATGGTTCCTTTGTCGGCAACTTCAAAATACCCCTTCCTGCTTTCAGTGGCTCCGGTAAAGGCTCCCTTTTCATGACCGAATAATTCAGAGTCGATGGTTCCTTCAGGTATGGCTCCGCAGTTAACAGCAATGTACTGCCCATGTTTCCTGGTACTGTAACTGTGGATAACCTGCGGAAAAACCTCCTTACCGGTCCCGCTTTCCCCTGTTATGAGTACCGACAGATCGGTTGGAGCCACCTGAACGGCAATGTCGATGGCCCTGTTGAGCCCTGAATAATTGCCTATTATGCCAAATCGCTGCTTTATGCTCTGAATATCTTTCATATCCGTTTCACAATGCTGCGAATTTAAGATATTTTTGAAACATTGGGAAATGCTATTTTAGTAAATTAGCGCCATGAAGAATACAGGAGGATATCATATCGCGGGCATTATTCCTGCAAGATACGCATCTACAAGGTTCCCGGGGAAACCACTTGTGATGATAGGAGGCAAAACAATGATCAGAAGAGTATATGAACAGGCTTCCCTTTCGCTCGAAACCGTATATGTTGCTACCGATGACCAGAGAATTCATGATGCCGTTACAGGCTTCGGAGGCAAAGCTGTAATGACTTCTTCCGCCCACCAGAGCGGTACCGACAGATGCGCCGAGGCTGCTGAAAAGATTGCCGCCATCGAAGGCTTCAGCCCCGATGCCGTGATTAATATCCAGGGTGATGAGCCTTTTATCAGACCCGAACAAATCAACCTGCTTGCATCATGCTTTGACGACCCGTCGGTTGAAATTGCCACCCTGGTGCGGAAGGTGGAAGCCGGAGAGGACCTTGCCAATCCAAACCATCCGAAGGTAGTCATCGACCTTTCCGGATACGCGATATACTTCAGCAGATCGGTAATACCCTACCTCAGGGATGTCCCGGCAGCCGAATGGATCACCAGACATACATACTACAAACACATAGGCCTTTACGGCTACAGGACGGATATACTGAAACGCCTTACATCCCTGCCCCGAAGCCCACTCGAGAAAGCTGAATCGCTTGAACAGAACAGATGGCTCGAGAACGGATTCAGGATAAAAACCGCCCTTACCCTCTGGGAAAACATTGGAATTGACACGCCGGATGATCTCGAAAGAGTGGAAAAAATCTTTGATCAGAATAATAAAAATGCCTAACTTTAGACCGGCATTTTAAAAAGAACATGACAGGGTGCGTATGAAGCAATTTCTACTCATTATTTTCATATTATTCCCTTTAACCCTTCACTCCCAGAAGGATAGCACCAATATCGTCAGAAATTTTCCGCAAAAAGCCTTTATCAGGGAGAGCCCTGTAACAAATATTACAATTTACCCCGTACCTGTCAGGGAAAATTCATTTTCAATAAAAGCCGACAGGGAAATCAGCGCTGTAAAGGTTACCAATATGATCGGACAAGATATTTTCAGAGCCACTTATACAAATCCGGTTACTGCAACGAAAGTTATTCTTAAAAATCCTGTAAGAGGAATGTACCTGGTTACCATTGGATTCGCCGACGGAACAAGAATTGTCAGGAAAGTGATGATAGAGAACCCGGAATAGCTTATTGGTCCGGAATTTGCGGATATGGGGGTAATTCCGCATAGCTCTCAGTATATGACCGAATATGTTTATGAAGCGGGAAACAATCTCTTTAGTGATTGTTAATGTTAAGGTGTAGTAGTGTTAAACTTATTTATTCAGAAAGCTATGGAAGAAGGGACTAATGTTTTTACGATAAAGGATCTGGAAAACCTTTCAGGGATAAAGGCACACACTATAAGGATTTGGGAAAAAAGGTACAGGATACTGGAACCCGACCGGACCGAGTCCAATATCCGCAGTTACAGCGAAACCGAACTGAAAAAGATACTGAACGTTGCTTACCTGAACAGAAACGGACTGAAAATTTCCAAAATAGCAAAGCTGAGCGAGGAGGAACTCACTGAAAGGGTGATGACCATCAGCGGCCGGCACGAAACAGGCGGGAACAGCCCCGGCAAAATACTGATGTCAGGCATTAATTTCAATGAATCCCTGTTCAGGGAAGCACTTGAACCCTTTGTCAGTAAATACGGGCTGGAAGAAGCCTATATAAAATACCTGTGTCCCCTGCTCGAAAAAGCCAGACTGCTCTGGCAGACAGGTGGTCTTTCAAGAGCCCAGGAACAGTTCGTAAGGAATGTGATCAGGCAAATTCTTATCCTTGAGGACATCAGCCTTGCAGCTCCTGCCGTGAAGCCGAAGACATCGGTTGCCATGATCAATACATCTGACAACCTGTCAGAAAACAATTTTTTGTTCTACAAATACTTGCTAAAAAAGAGAGACTTCGACACCATATTCACAGGCGGCATCCTTCCTGCCTCAGAGATTATAGAAATACATAAGATAAAACAATTCGAATACCTTATAGTCAATTCATATTCATTCGACTTCTCAAAAAAGAATATGAGCTATTTCAGCAGCATCGGAAAGTCACTTCTGATAAGGAAAATTATTTTAACCGATTATCCCGAGTCAGATGAAAAGAGAATTCCCGAAAATATTATAATCACAAGAAATCCTGAGGAATTCCGGACGGTTGTCGACTCACTGAAATAAAAATCCGGCTGCCGGCCATGTGGCGGCATTCAGTTTTGATCATTCCTTACTTCCCGTAACGTGTGTCCCTGAAAGAAGAGTCCTGAAATAGTCTGCTTCGCTGTCGAGACCGAGAGACTTGTGCTTTTTTCTTATTCTTTCAATCCTTGCCAGCATGCCCTCTGCAAACTTCCTTATCTCATTCGTGTCGCCGGTCAGTATCCTGTGTTCAATCGCCTTTGAAATCCCCAACACTTCATTCCACAATTCCATGGCAGCCCGGTCAAAATAACATTTGTCAAATGCAGCCCGGATATAATCCACGGCAGTCTCCGACAGATGAAGCATGTCGGAAGCATAAAACCGGTAATCCCGGAGATCGTCCATAACCAGTTCGTAGGCAGGGAAATATCCCGGGGACGAAGAATGAGAGAGGAGCTTTTCGACTGCCAGAAAAAGAACTGATTTACTTATCTGATTCCCGTGAGCGCCATCTTTCCAGTGACGCACAGGACTGATTGTGAAAACCACTTTCAGTTCAGGGTTAAACTCTCTCAGTCTGTCGAGAAGCCCGCTCCAGAACGATACAATCTCATCGGGTGTCAGAAGTTCGTGGCTGAAAAAGGACGAAGGGATTTTATGACAGTTCGACACTATCCTCCCGCTCTCCTTCCATCTGTACACCCTTGCTGTCCCGAATGTTACAAAAAGGAATCCGGCACCCGAAAGAAATACCCGGGCTTCCTCCTCCATAGCGCTTATCTTTTCAATAAGCTTTCGAGGATCGTCAGATGAAAAATCAGTGTAGTGATCAAAGCTTATCCACCTGGTCCCATGCCTGTAAAGACCGTCCCTTTCACACCGGGGTGATGAGATAATCGCATCAAGAGTGTTCCCGGCTGAAAATGGGTTGTAGACCGTCCCTGCCGGATTAATCATTACCGGCATTCTGCCCTCCCGGAGATGGCTGCCGATGGCGGTTGCAAAACATGAGCCAATGAACATCACAGGTGTACTGTAACTGATCTTCGAGGGAGACGGATCAATGCTGAATGTCGTTCTGAGTTCCATCATCCTGCAGTTTTCAGGAGAGCTTTGTTTCAAGCCAGTTCCTGATCGCGTCAAACACCTCATGACGGCACAGGTCGTTGTGAAGTTCATGGTAAGCTCCCTCCCAGAGCCTCAGTTCGGCAAGCGGGGTCTTTTCCGCGAATTCTCGGCTGCCCTCGCTGGAACATATCCTGTCGTCTGTACCGTGCATCAGCAGCAAAGGCTTTTTCAGGGATGATGCATTATGCAGCGAACGTGATGCCGCCGTCATGGCTGAGTGAAACAGACTGACTGAAATCAGTCCGTGAACAAGGGGATCTTTTTTGTACTTTTCAACCACCTCCCTGTCGCGCGACAGATGATCAACAACCAGTCCGGATGACTGAACCAGCGATGGCAGGATGTTTTTCATGATACCGGCCAGTCTGATTTTCGACTTTTCAGGCTCAAATGACAGCTTAAGCCATGGAGAAGTAACAATTGCCCCCTTTACCGGTGGATTCTTTCTCAGCATGTAATCAAGCACCATGCCTCCGCCCAGACTGTGCCCGTAAAGAAACAACGGTATTCCCGGAAATGTTTTACTGCATTGGTCAAGCAGGCTGTCTATCATCTCGTCGGTAATAGCATAACTCCTGATATGCCCCCTTTTGCCGTCAGACTGGCCATGACCCGGAAGATCGACACCGACCATGCCTGCCATGGCTTCGTTGAAAAGCCCCGACCAGCCAGAGTATCTCCTGATATGCTCTCCCAGACCGTGAACCATTATTATCATGGCCTGAAGCCTTTCACCCGGACTCATGATAAAGCCTCTCAGAACAAAACCGTTGCTGAGTTTAATATTGAAATCCATACCTGCATTTTTTGTTAAATGTACAAAAGATGACGATAAGTTGCAATACACTCCCGTCATAGGCTGCCCCCCTGATTCAGTGCATCCCTGATATTGTTCATCAGCTTTTCATACTTTACTCTCGATATCGCCGTCGTTGAAAACAGGCGCTGAAAGCTTTCGCGTGAAAGGCTCTTCCATTCATCAACACTCATACCGGCAATTTCTTCACTAATAGTAAATTCGGGAGCGCTTACAACATCCGGATCATGGTTCCACGGACATACTTCCTGGCATCTGTCGCATCCGAAAATCCTTTTGCCAAGATGCGGAACAAACTCAGCCGGAATGGGCCCGCGGTTTTCAATCGTAAGGTTTGCAATGCATCTCCTGGCATCAATGGTCCGGTTTTCGTTTATGGCTCCGGTGGGACAAGCTTCGATGCACTGCCTGCATGTGCCGCAATAATCTTCCGTACATGGCTTGTCATATTCAAGCTCCGTATCGAGTATCAATATGCCGATAAAAAACATGGAACCTATTTTCTTGTTGATCAGTATGGAATGGCGTCCCTGCCATCCGAGTCCGGCTTCCTGCCCCCATGGTTTTTCAAGTATGGATGAATTGTCGGAAAAAGCCCTGCCGCTGACACCGGGCCTGACAATTTGTATCCACTCCAGCAGCCTGTTGAGCTTCCCGGTAACAACGCCATGATAGTCAGCCCCGTAAGTATATCTCGACAGCAAAGGGGCCTCAGGATCCCTCTGAAGAACATCAGAATAATAACTCAAACCGGTGACAACCAGTGATTTTGCCCCGGAAAAAACCCTTCCGGGATCGATCCTTTTATCAAGGTCCCGGGCAAGGTAAGCCATCTTATCATTCATGCCGGCTTCAATCCAGTCCCTTAACCTGACAACGTTCTCAACCAGCCCGCGTACCCGGGCAATACCGCAGATGTTAAAGCCAAGCTCGCCTGCCTTCTGCTTTATTCCTTCCGATAATTCCCTGTTGTCCTTTCCCGGCATGGCTTCTGCTTAAAGAAATCCAAGCTCAAGTTTTGCCTCATCGCTGAGCATGCTTTTGTCCCACGGCGGATTGAAGGTTAACTTAATGTCACAATCCTTCACTCCCCTGGTGCCTGCCACCTTGTACTGCACTTCTTCAATAAGGCTGTCGGCCATCGGACAGTTTGGCGCGGTAAGCGTCATGGTGATATGTGCTACGTGATCGTCGTCGACCTCTACATTGTAAATCAGCCCGAGATCATATATGTTGACAGGTATCTCAGGATCGTAGATGCTCTTCAGAACACCGGCTATCCTGGTTTCAATTTCAAGTTGCTCTGTGGGATCCATACTATTGGAGTTGAAAGTTAAAAGTGGAAAGTTAAAAGTGGAAAGAACTTTTGTTGACCTTGCGTCTTGTGTCTTGTGCCTCGCGTCATTTGCTATGTGTTTATCTCTCAGAAATTAGTCCCGGAACCACGTTATAACATTGTTATAACGGCAATATATTGTCTTGCAGTCTTGCGGTCTTGCAGTCTTGCGGTCTTGCGGTCTTGCGGTCTCTTAGTCCCTCAGTCTCCCCCTCTCTTCGTCTTTCGCCGCGTGCCGCTAGCCGCTAGCCGCGTGCCGTTCTTCCCCCTGTGCCCTGTGCCCTGAGCCCTGTGCCCTTCCCCCTGAGCCCTGAGCCCCAAAGGCCATCGCGTAAAGCTTCATCTGCCGCAGCATCGAGAGAAGTCCGTTGGAACGTGTCGGCGAGAGATTCTGCTTCAGCCCTATCTTGTCGATGAAATAGAGATCGGCCTGTATTATTTCCTCAGGTGTTCTACCTGAAAGGACCTTAATAAGCAATGCCACAATACCCCTTGTAATTATTGCATCACTGTCGGCAGTGAAGGTCACTTCCTTTCCATCGTAATGGGGATACAGCCAGACTTTCGACTGGCAGCCCTCGATAAGGTAATCCTTTACCTTGAACTTCGGATCGATCAGAGACAGCTCCTTACCCATCTCGATAAGAAGGTTGTACTTGTCCATCCAGTCGTCGAACACTGAAAACTCTTCAATTATATTATCCTGAATCTCGTTGATAGTCATTCTCCTGTTCATGAAAACATACCGATTACCTTTTCAATTCCCGTGCCAAGTGCATCAATCTCCTCAATCGTGTTGTAAAAGCATAATGATGCCCTCACGGTGCCCTGAATACCGTAATGGTCCATCACCGGCTGCGCGCAGTGCGTGCCTGTCCTGACAGCAATGCCAAGCTTGTCGAGGATCATGCCGGTGTCATACTGATGAATGTTGTCAAGAAGAAAGGAGATGGTGCAAATCTTTTCGGCAGCCTGACCGTATATTCTCAGTCCCTTTATCGCCGACAGCCTTTCGGTTGCATAAGCCAGCAAGGTTTTTTCCCTCTGCAGAATTTCCTCCCTCCCGAGTTCGTTCACATAGTCGAGAGCTCTTCCCAGGCCTATTGCCCCGACGTAATTCATGGTTCCGGCTTCGAATTTGAAAGGAAGCACATTATAGGTGGTCCGATCAAAACTTACCCTGTCAACCATATCTCCTCCACCCTGGTAAGGAGGCAATTCCGAAAGCCATTTCTCCTTCCCGTACAACACTCCTATTCCGGTAGGACCATAGATCTTATGTCCCGAAAAAGCATAAAAATCACAATCGAGCGACCGGACATCTGTAATTCCGTGCTGAATGCCCTGAGCCCCGTCGACAAGAACCGGTATTCCCATTGAATGTGCCGGCCTGATAATTTCCTCAAGCGGCACAACGGTTCCAAGTGCATTGGATACCTGGGTTACCGCGACAATCCTGGTACGCGGCGACAGAAGTTTCAGGTATTCATCCAGCTCAAGCTCTCCGGCGTCGTTGAAAGGAATTACCCTGAGAACCGCTCCCTTTCGAAGGCAAAGCATCTGCCAGGGAACTATGTTGGCATGATGCTCCATTTCGCTGACAATGATCTCATCGCCCCGACTAATGTAGCGCTCTCCAAATGAAAAGGCTATGGCATTTAATGATGAGGTGGCACCGGATGTAAAAACCACTTCCTCACTTTTCCCGGCATTGATGAATGATCTCACCTTTTCCCTGGCTCCTTCGTATGCCTCCGAGGTCAGATCGCTCATTGCATGAACACCACGGTGAACATTTCCGTTATAGTCCGTGTAAACCTTTCGTAGCTCTTCCAGCACACAGAGAGGTTTCTGGGTTGTAGCTCCATTGTCAAAATACACAAGCGGCTTCCCGTAAACCTTTTGTTGAAGAAGCGGGAAATCCGACCTGATATTATCAATGTCTCTCATCGTTCCCGTATATTTATACGCATTTCACCATGCAACTTGCACACTGCGACAGTTCTCCCCTGAGCCTCTGCATAATAAGCCCGTCTATTCTTTCCCTGAGAGCATCAACCTTCAGGTTCCGGGTTACCTCATGGGCAAAACCGAACATCAGCATCAGGAGGGCCTGCCGTTTGTCAATACCCCTCGACTGCATGTAGAACAAGGCGTCGTTGTCGAGCTGACCGACGGTAGCTCCATGACTGCATTTCACATCATCGGCATAGATCTCGAGCTGGGGCTTTGTATCCATCCTGGCCTGGTCCGTCAGCAATATACTGTTGTTTTTCTGATAGGCAACGGTTCCCTGGGCGTCGGGTGCTACATGGATCCTTCCATTAAATGCACCGGTCGACACGTCATCAAATACACCCTTGAAAAGCTGGTTACTTGTGCAGTTGGGCGATGCATGGTCAACACTGACGTAGTTGTCGATATGCTGCCATTTATCAGCCAGGGAAAGACCGTATGAGTTGCAATCAGCTCCTTCGCCATTAAGCCGGTGGTAAGTATTGTTGCGAACAAGGCCCCCGTGAAGGGTTATGATGCCCGATGACACACGGCTGTTCCTCTCCTGGTGAATGAAAGTATGAGTTACCTTGCAGGCATTGTTATGTTCGTTCTGAACCCTTATCAGATCGAAGGAGGAATTTTCGGCGACATGGATTTCCAGGACCGCATTTGTAAGAAAACGTTGCGGCGACATCGTGTGGTCGCAGATAATAAGCGAACATTCAGCATTCTCCTCAACGATTATCAGCTTCCTGTGCTGATCGAAGGTGTCCTGTTCCGAATCGACGAGGTTAACCACCTGAACCGGTTTTCCCGGAACAGAACCGCGAGGCACAAAGATGAATACACCGTCCGGAACCATTGCAGTGTTAAGATGAATCAGCCCGTCGGAATCGCTCCTTGCATATTTGCCGTAGTGCTTTTCAATAAGATCGGGATATTTCCTTGCAGCCGCATTAAGGCTTCCTATAATGATTCCTCCAGAAAGTTCCCTGAGCTTGCCGTTTATGGTAGGATAAAATCCATTCATAAGCACTATCCCGTGAGCATCCAGTTCCGTGACGTCGCACCTGAATTCCTCCGCTTTCCTGAAATGAGATGCCTCGGGGATAAAATAGCTCTGGTAATCGTGCCTGAAGAAGGTTTCCAGGTTTGTATACTTATACGACTCCATTTTCTTTGTGGGTACCCCAAGGAGATTGAATTTCTCAATAGCCTCCTTTCTGAAAGAATTGATAATGGGAGTGGAACTCTCTCCTATCCTGCCTATGTTTTCGTAATAGAGCCTTGAAAAAAAATCCGATACCCCTGATTTTCCGTTCATGTCAGTTATGATTGTAAAGCTCTTGCTTGATCCAGTCGTAACCCTTCTCCTCCAGTTCCAGCGCCAGTTCCTTTCCAGCCGTCTTCACTATCCTTCCGTCGTACAGAACGTGTACCACATCAGGGATAATATAATCGAGAAGCCTCTGGTAATGAGTGATAACTATCGATGCGTTATCCGGCTTCCTGAGCCTGTTGACCCCGTTGGCCACAATCCTGAGAGCATCAATATCGAGTCCTGAATCTGTTTCGTCGAGAATGGCAAGCTTTGGCTCCAGCATTGCCATCTGAAAAATTTCATTCTTCTTCTTCTCTCCACCTGAAAACCCTTCGTTTACAGAGCGGTTCGCCAGTTTAGAATCAATTTCTACCAGTTCTTTCTTTTCCTGCATCAGCTTCAGAAAGTCGGATGCCGAGAGCGGTGCAAGCCCCCTGTGTTTACGGTGCTCGTTAACAGCGGTCTTTATGAAATTGACCATGCTGACCCCGGGAATCTCAACGGGATACTGAAACCCGAGAAAAATTCCTTCCTTCGAACGATCCTCCGGAGCCATCTGCAAAAGATCATTTCCCATATAAGTCACTGTTCCCCCACTGATCTCAATAAAATCCCTTCCTGCCAGAACGGCAGCAAGGGTACTTTTGCCCGATCCGTTGGGACCCATTATAGCGTGTATCTCACCTGCTTTAATCTCAAGGTTTATTCCCTTCAGAATCATCTTTCCGTTTATGCCGGCTTCAAGGTTCTTAATACTAAGCATTTCAGAATATAATCAATAAAAAATTTCAACTAACCCACACTGCCCTCCAGGCTTATCTGAAGGAGCTTCTGTGCCTCGACCGCGAACTCCATGGGAAGCTTGTTAAGCACCTCCCGGGCATAACCGTTCACAATCAGGCCTATGGCATCCTCAGTCGATATTCCTCTCTGGTTGCAGTAAAATATCTGGTCCTCCCCTATCTTCGACGTGGTAGCCTCATGCTCAACTATCGCGGTCTGATTGTCGACCTCAAGGTAAGGGAATGTATGTGCACCGCACTTGTCGCCGAGGAGAAGCGAATCGCACTGCGAAAAATTCCTTGAATTGGATGCATTCTTCAGCACCTTTACCAGCCCCCTGTAGCTGTTCTGCCCGTGACCGGCCGAGATTCCCTTAGATACAATGGTGCTCTTTGTATTCTTTCCTATGTGAATCATCTTGGTACCGGTATCAGCCTGCTGATGGTTATTGGTAACAGCTACGGAGTAGAACTCTCCCGTTGAATTATCGCCTCTCAGGATGCAGGAGGGGTACTTCCAGGTTATTGCCGATCCGGTCTCAACCTGGGTCCATGAAATCTTTGAATTATCGCCCCTGCAAATTCCTCTTTTCGTAACAAAATTGAATATCCCTCCCCTTCCTTCCCTGTCGCCAGGGTACCAGTTCTGCACTGTCGAATACTTAACACTCGCGTTTTTCTCGGCTATTATCTCGACAATGGCGGCATGAAGCTGGTTCTCATCTCTCATAGGAGCAGTACAGCCCTCGAGGTAGCTCACATAGCTTTCCTCGTCGGCCACAAGGAGGGTGCGCTCAAACTGCCCGGTATTTGCCGCGTTGATCCTGAAATAGGTCGACAGTTCCATCGGGCACCTTACGCCCTTCGGAATATAGCAGAAAGAGCCGTCGCTGAATACCGCGGAATTAAGGGCGGCAAAGAAATTGTCGGTATAGGGAACCACAGTACCCATATACCTCTTTACCAGATCGGGATATTCCCTCACCGCCTCGCTGAATGAACAGAAGATTATCCCCAGCTCCGCCAGCGTCTCCTTGAAAGTAGTCTTTACCGAAACACTATCCATCACGGCATCAACCGCTACAACACCTGTCAGCCTCTTCTGTTCTTCAAGCGGTATCCCTAGCTTGTCGAATGTCTTCTTCAGCTCAGGATCAATATCGTCCAGGCTTTCAGGAGCCGGCTCCTGTTTGGGAGCAGCATAGTATATTATGTCCTGAAAATCTATTTCCGGAATCTTCAGATGAGCCCATCCCGGCATCTTCATGGTCAGCCAGTGGCGAAACGATTTCAGACGAAACTCAAGAAGCCATTCTGGCTCACCTTTCTTTTCCGAGATAAGCCGTATGGTATCCTCATTCAGACCCTTCGGTATCTTTTCCGTCTCGATATCAGTATAAAAACCATACTTGTACTCTCCTGAGGTAATATCATTGATTATATTATCCTGCTCCCTTTCCATAACCTTATATTGCAAAACAATCTCCCAAGCCTGACACCTTTAAAGACTAATCACTCCCCCCTTCTCCCATTCTCCCATTCCGCTATTCTCCTTTCGCCCAAAGGCAATGAGCCCCTCTTCTTTGATGGCTCCTTCCCCCGTGGGAATCCCGATAGCCCCCCTTAATTAAATTTAATCTAAATAAGAATGCAAAATTATGAAAATTTAAGGACTTCAGAATAAAATGCCATTCAAAATTGCATGTCAGGATTAAGTGACAAAAATCATTAATAAGATTTCCCTCCGGAGAATCGCGCGATTCAAAATATTTTTAATTTGGCAGCCTTAATTATAAATAGGTATTTCCTTAACCATTCTGACATGTTTAAAGAACTTTTCATCAGGAACGGCATTAAAAGGATCTCCCTTTTGATCCTTGCATTGCTTGCACCTGCAGTGTTGCTTGCTTCAGGCGGCAACCACCCCTCAATAGGGCCGGTACGGCTCGAATTTATTTTCTTTGGCTTGATACTCCTCGGTGTTGCCCTGTTCCACAAGCATACTTTCTGGGTTGCATTGATCGGACTTACCGTTCTTATGACTTTCAAGCTTGTGTTCGACCCTGGATTCCATTTAATGGAGCATTTCTTCGGAACGACGCCGATGGTCGAACAATTGATGGACAAGGAGATGAGACAGGGTGAATGGGGAATCATCCTCAATCTGCTAGGATTGTTGCTCGGCTTTGGCATGCTTTCAAAAATATTCGAGGAATCGGGAGTTCCGGATATCCTCCCCAAATATCTTCCCAACGACTGGAAAGGCCCTTTCCTGCTGCTGGTTTTCGTCTTTATTCTGTCGTCATTTCTCGACAATATTGCAGCTGCACTGATCGGAGGAACGGTAGCCCTGGTTGTCTTCAAAAACAGGGTACACATCGGCTATATCGCGGCATTGGTCGCGGCCAGCAATGCAGGCGGCTCGGGAAGCGTGGTGGGCGACACAACCACCACAATGATGTGGATCGACGGTGTATCGGCATTCAATGTCCTACATGCTTACGTGGCGGCTGTTGTAGCTCTTCTTATCTTCGCATGGTTCGGTGCACACCAGCAGGATAAATATCAGAAGATACAGAGTGACCCCAATCCCAATGTCACCATCGACTGGGCGAAACTGTTCATTGTAGCCCTTATCCTTGCAGGAGCAATAATATCGAATATAGTTTACGATATGCCGGCCCTGGGCGTCTGGATAGCGATTATTATCGGGGCGTTCATCCGCAAGGCTCCATGGAGGGAAGTGCCCGCTTCTCTCAAGGGAACCATATTCCTTCTCTGCCTTGTTACATGTGCATCGCTGATGCCGGTCGAAGAACTTCCAAATGCTTCATGGGTAACTGCATTCTCGCTCGGATTCCTTTCGTCGGTGTTCGATAACATTCCTCTTACGAAACTTTGTCTCGAACAGGGACACTATGACTGGGGTATGCTTGCTTATTGTGTGGGATTCGGAGGATCGATGATCTGGTTCGGTTCATCTGCAGGAGTAGCTATTACCAACAAGTTTCCGGAGGGAAGAAATGTGCTGCTCTGGGTCAAAAATGGCTGGCATATTATTGTTGCCTATATTATCGGCTTTTTTGCCCTTTTTCTCACGCTGGGATGGGAACCTGCTGACAATAAAGAACATAAAATTATCAATTGCCCTGTGCCCGGTTGCCCGATGGCCAATAAACCAGTCGCAAAAGTACAGGCTGTTTCATACCTTGAGCTTTTGAAGGATTGAAATATATGATTATTTATTTATTTTTGGGGCTCTTAAAATTCCACAATTAATAAATATATCATTCATGACCTTTGGTAAAATCAGATTACTGGAAAAATCCTCAAGGAAAATTTTGCTTCTCTTTTTGTTTGCGCTGATCCCTCTCGCGACATTTGCCTCATCGGGCAATGTACCTACCATCGGACCGGTAAGAATAGAATTCATTCTCTTTGGTCTGGTGCTTCTCGGCGTGGCCATCTTTCACAAACATACCTTCTGGGTGGCCATCATAGGGCTGACTGTCATCCTGACATTCAAGCTGATCTTTGATCCGGGATTCAATTTTATGGAACATATGTTTGGAGAATTGCCGCTTCGCGAGCAATTCCTCGACAAGGAAATGCGACAGGGTGAATGGGGAATAATGCTGAACCTGCTTGGACTTCTCCTCGGCTTTGCCATACTGTCGAAAATCTTCGAGGAATCAAGGGTTCCGGATATACTGCCGAATTACCTGCCCGACGACTGGAAAGGTCCTTTCCTGCTCCTGGCTTTCGTATTCATTATGTCTGCTTTCCTCGATAACATTGCTGCCGCTCTCATTGGCGGAACAATAGCGCTGGTTGTTTTCAAGAACAAGGTACACATCGGATACCTTGCAGCCATTGTGGCCGCGAGCAACGCGGGAGGCGCCGGTAGTGTAGTAGGTGATACAACCACCACCATGATGTGGATTGCCGGCGTAAGCGCTCTTGATGTACTTCATGCTTTTGTCGCCTCAATATTCGCCTTTGCTTTTTTTGCATGGTTCGGCGCACACCAGCAGCACAAATACCAGGTGATACAAAAAGACTCTGTGTCCGGCATCAAAATAGACTGGCGCAGGATCGCGGTGGTCGCGATGATCCTCGTGGGTGCAATCCTTTCAAATATTCTTTATGATATGCCCGCCCTTGGAGTCTGGATAGCCCTCCTGCTTGGAGCACTGATAATCAAGATACCATGGAAAGAAGTCCCCGGATCCATTCTAGGAACCGTCTTCCTGCTTTGCCTTGTGATGTGCGCTTCCATGATGCCGGTGGAAGAACTTCCCAATGCCAGCTGGGGAACATCTTTCGCGCTCGGATTACTTTCATCGGTATTCGACAACATTCCACTTACAAAGCTTTGTATCGACCAGGGCCATTACGACTGGGGATTGCTTGCCTATGCAGTCGGTTTCGGCGGATCGATGATATGGTTCGGATCATCAGCAGGCGTGGCTATAACCAATAAATTCCCCGAAGGCCGCAACGTGGTGAGATGGTTAAAAAACGGATGGCATGTTGCAGTTGCTTATGTGATAGGATTCTTTGCCATGTACCTGATACTCGGATGGCATCCCACCGATAACAAGGAACACAAGATAATCAACTGCCCGGTACCCGGATGCCCTATGGCAAACCATACTGAAGCCGCACTGCCGCCGGGAACAGTCGACTACCATGAGCTGACCGCACAGGAATAGACATAAGTGCAAGATTCAGGCTCAACTCTAATTCCAGCATACACAAAATATAATCAGGCCAAACACGGCCTGATTATTGTTATGTGACATATTCCGGAAAATCTTAACTTTAATGTGCTAAAATTAACCCGGTATGAAGAAATTAATAATAACGTCAATACTGATAATGACTCAGACTCTAAACCTTTCCGCCGATAGCGAAAAAGATATCAGGGCGGATATTAAAAATGTTACCGTTTATCCCGACAGGGCTCAGCTGAATCACGAATGCAGCATCGACCTTCCATCGGGAAAGACCGTTCTAAAACTTGGATCCCTCTCCCCCTTTATCGACGCCGGCAGCATCCAGGTAAAAGGTTTCGGTGATTTCACAATCCTTTCGGTGAGCCACAGGAACAACTACCTTGAAAATCTTGAGTCTATTCCTGAAGTGAAGAACATCAGAAGCCAGATCGAGGCTCTTCAGCTCAAGGTTGAGGATGAGAAGACGGCAATAACCGTTTTAAACGAAAAGGAAGCTTTCCTTATAGCCAACAGGGCCATACTTGTAAAGGAGACCACGTTTTCAGTTGAACAACTCAAAAACGTGATGGAACTCTACACCGGTAACATGGAACAGGTTAAAACTGCCATACTCAAAAAGAACAGGTTGATTAAAGACTACGAAAAACAGATCGAAAACCTTCAGAAACAGATTTCCGGGAAATTCGGCAGGCAACAGCTGCCCTCCGGGGAGATCACAGTTACAGTATCAAGCGAAAAGTCCGTTTCAGGAAAACTCAGCTTCAGCTATGTCGTGAGCAATGCAGGCTGGTACCCTTCATACGATATCAGGGTAGATAACATTAGCCGGCCGGTTACGATCTTTTACAAGGCAAATGTTTACCAGAAAACCGGAGTCCAATGGAAGGATGTGAAACTTAGCTTCTCCAATGCCACGCCATGGGTCTCGGGCGATATTCCTGTTCTTCATCCCTGGTTTATAGACTATTATATTCCGGCCCCCGAACCAAGGTTAATGGGTATGGCGAAGGGAACCAGGTCAGTGGCCGACAGGGAAGAAGCCGTAAAAATAAACGAGACAGTCGTTACAGAGCAGCAAATGGATCAGTATGCCGAAGCTGCTCCCGTGCCTATGGAAAAAACTGTCGGGGAAACCACCGTGTCATTCGATGTGGCCGTACCCTATACCATAGAACCTGATGGTAAGGTGCAAACCATCGAGATCCAGCGCACAACGACACCGGCTGAATACAAATACGTGACGGTCCCCAAACTTTCACCACATGCATACCTTAGCGGAAACATATCAGGCTGGGCGGAACAGAACCTTATAGGAGGTGAGGCAAGCCTGTACTTCGAAAACACCTTTGTCGGAAAATCATTCCTTAATGTGAACCAGATGAAAGACACCCTGACTGTTTCCCTCGGAAATGACAACAGTATTCTGGTGAAAAGGGAAAAAAGGCAGGACTACACAAGCAGAAGAACTTTCGGTTCCAATAAAACCGAGACATACTCATTCCTGATAACGGTGCGGAACAACAAGTCGAATCAGATCAATATCACCGTAAACGATCAGATACCGGTTTCCTCGAACAGCGGAATTGATGTGCAGGCTGAAGAGCTTTCGGGAGGCAGATACAACAGACAAACAGGAGAAGTAAGCTGGGATCTTGAGATCAAACCCCAGGAAACGAGACAGATCATATTAACTTATTCTGTGAAATATCCTAAGGACAAAACTATTATTCTCGAATAAAACACCCGAACGATGAAAATCCTTGGAAACCTCATCTGGCTTATCTTCGGAGGTCTGATTATTGCCATTGAGTATTTCATTGGAAGCCTGATCCTCATGCTTACCATCGTTGGAATCCCCTTTGGCCTTCAGACTCTCAAGATGGGATCACTGGCAATGTGGCCCTTCGGCAGGACCAGCAGACCGGAATCGCGCAATTCAGGCTGCCTTTATGTGTTCATGAATGTCCTATGGCTTTTGTGCGGCGGTATCTGGATAGCGCTAACCCATGCTGTCTTAGGGGTACTTCTATATTTAACCATTATAGGAATTCCTTTCGGCAACCAGCATTTCAAACTTACCGAAGTGGCTATAACTCCTTTCGGCAGACGTATCATGCATACCTGAATAAGCCTTTCCACGAACAAGCCGGAAAACAGCAGCACCGTTACCGGTGTGGTGCTGATCGGCCATATGACGGTGCCCGACCAGGGATGTTTCCTGATTACAAACCAGCACGGTGAAGTTGAGCTGAAGGCTCAGGGATGGAAAAGGGAATAGGATGCTAACGCGGACCGCGTATTATTCCTCTCTTCGATTCGCGTATAAAACCAATGATGTACTCCAGGTCATCCGACGGGGCGAATTCCTTTTCAATATATTCAAGAGCCTGTGATACATTCATGCCGTTCTGATAGAGAGCCCTGTAGATGTTATGAATGTAATCGATCCTTTCTTTGGGAAAGCCTCGTCTGGTAAGCCCGACCGTATTAAGGCCGAGATAGGTCAGGGGATCGCGGTCGGCCTTGATGAATGGAGGAACGTCGATTCTGACTTTTGAGCCGCCTCCTATCATTACATGACCTCCGATCCGTGCAAACTGGTGTACAAGGCTCCCGGCACTCAGGATGGCCCAGTCGTCAACCTTGACCTCCCCTGCCAGACCGGTGGAATTTCCCAGTATGCAGTTGTCGCCCACGATGCAATCGTGCCCTATATGGGCATATGCCATGATGAGACAGTCACGGCCTATGATGGTCCTTCCTTTTGATGCAGTTCCCCTGTTGATAGTGGCTGCTTCCCTTACCGTGGTTCCATCGCCTATCTCTGCAGTGGTATCCTCACCTTTGAACTTGAGATCCTGTGGTATTCCCGAAATAACGGCCGATGGAAAAATCTTACAATTCCTGCCAATCCTCGCGCCATAGAGGACCGTGGCATGAGGGCCTATCCATGTCCCTTCACCTATTTCAACATTCTCATCAATAAAGGCGAAAGGCTCCACCTTTACATTGTCTGCAAGTCTTGCCCCGGGATTAACATATGCCAGATTGGAAACCATTATTCTGATTATTTGTTTTTTATAACCTGGGCAGTCATCTCACCTTCGGCAACCAGACGATTACCCACGTAGGCGTTACCGTACATCATCACAATACCCCTTCTCATAGGCTCTATCAACTCCATCTTGAGAATCATTGTGTCGCCCGGAACCACCTTTTGCTTGAATTTAAGCTTATCTATCTTGAGAAAATACGTGGAGTACCTCTCCGGCTCTTCCACTGAACCCAGCACCAGAAGGCCGCCGCACTGAGCCAGTGCCTCAACAATGAGAACTCCGGGCATCACCGGCTCGTCGGGAAAATGCCCCTGGAAAAAGATCTCATTGAATGTAACATTTTTGATTCCGACAACAGTGGTCTCATTAAGCGATATGATCTTGTCTACCAACAGGAAAGGATACCTGTGAGGCAGTCTCTTCTTTATATCTTCAAGGGTGTAAACGGGCGGCTCTGAAGGATCATAAGCCGGAATATCAACCTTTGACTGCGATTTTTTTATCTCCTGCCTTATCAGCTTTGCAAGCCGTGTATTGGCATAATGGCCCGGGCGTGTTGCCACAACCTTTCCCTTGACGGGCTGGCCTACCAAAGCCAGATCGCCCATTAAGTCGAGAAGCTTGTGCCTTGCCGGTTCATTCCGATATCTCAGCTCGGTGTTGTTGAGTATGCCGGCAGTATGCTTTGTTATACCCGGCCTGTTGAACATTTTCGCGATCCTTTCGATCTCTTCCTTCTCCACTTCCTTTTCGAGAATCACAACGGCATTGTCAAGATCACCTCCCCTGATAAGCCCCATCCTGTAAAGCGGCTCAAGTTCATGGAAAAACACGAAAGTCCGGCTTCTGCATATCTCCTTTTCAAAATCGTCGATGGAATCAAGAATGGCATACTGGTTCCCAAGTACCTTTGAGTTATAGTCGATGAGTACGTTAATGCTCAGGTGATCGTCGGGATAGATTATAAGATCGACTCCCCTTTCCTCATCCGAATAGGCAATCTTTTGCTTTATCACGAAATAGTTGCGGTCTTCCTTCAACTCCCTGAAACCGGCTTCCTTGATTGCTTCAGTGAATTTCCAGGCCGCACCTCCCATAATGGGGGCTTCAGGACCATTCAGCTCAATAAGCGCGTTGTCGACCCTCTGGCCGTAAAGTGATGCAAGTACGTGCTCTATGGTCGATACCGAAGCTCCGTCCTGCTCAAGGGTGGTGCCCCTTGATGTATCGGTAACATTATCGGCTATAGCATTTATAATAGGTTTACCGGGAAGATCCGTCCTGCAGAACTTATAACCATGATTTGCAGGCGCCGGTTTGAATGTAATGGTAACATCAATCCCTGTATGCAATCCTTTCCCGTTCAGGCTTACCTCTTTAGCAAGAGTTCTCTGTTTCTCTCTCATCTGTCTTAAGGAATTTCATCTGCTTACAAAAAAAAACAAAAAAACCGAACATTCAAATTATTCTTTCCTTAGTTCTTTTATCTGCTTTTCCAGCTCCTCTACCTTCCTGTACAGTTCGGGCAGTCGCCTGAAGATGATTGAGGATCTCAGGAAATCCCTGTGATCTATAGCCGGATAGCCCAGAAGAACTGAGTTTTCCTTCTTTACATCCCCAGGAATTCCCGATTGGGCCCCGATTCTGGCCCCGTCAGCCACCTTTATATGACCCGAAAGCCCTACTTGCCCTCCAAACATGCAGTTCCTTCCAACCTTGGTCGATCCGGCAATGCCCGTCTGAGCAGCCATAACCGTGTTCTCTCCAATCTCTACATTGTGCCCCACCTGGATCAGGTTATCAAGCTTGACACCCTTCCTTATCACGGTCGATCCCATGGTGGCCCTGTCGATAGTGACATTTGAGCCTATCTCCACATTGTCCTCAAGAATAACATTCCCAAGCTGAGGTATCTTCATGAATTCATTATCCGACTGGGGTGCAAACCCGAATCCGTCGCTTCCTATCACGCTGCCGGCATGAACGGTACAGTTATTCCCAATGATGCAATCGTGGTACACCACCACTCCCGGATTAAGGGTGCAGCCGGTACCCAGCTTTGTATTATCTCCTACAAAGACATTCGGGAAAAGAGAACAGCCGTCTCCCACAACACAGTTTTCACCCACATAAACGAAGGAACCTATGTAAACATCCTTCCCGACTGTTGCAGAAGGCTCAATAATAGCTGAAGGATGAATCCCCTTTTTGCGCGGTCTCGACTGGTCGACAAGCTGAAGCAGGGAGGCAAATGACTCGTAGGCATTCTTTACCTTTATCAGTGTGGCACCGACGGGCGCCGACGGCTCAAAGTCGCTGTTTACAAGGACTATGGACGACCCGGTGCTATAGATGTAATGTTCATATTTCGGATTGGCAAGAAATGACAGGGCTCCCGGATGACCTTCCTCTATTTTTGCAATGGTATTGACCTTTACTTCGGGATCTCCTACTATCTCGCCCTTGAGGAATCCGGCAATTGTGGCAGCATTAAATTCCATAATATCTTATTGTTTTATTTCTTTGGGATAACATAAATAATATTTTGTGATACGTTCCGAAAGCAGCCGGTGCTCGAACATATCCGAAACTTCCGTTATATCTGCTGTTGTGCCGTTCTTCAGAAGGATCATTACCTCAGGAGAATCGGGAGCATAGGCACGGTTTGAAACCGTACCTGAAAAGACATAGTAGCCAGCAAGAGCGGGATCAATCTTCAGATATTTCACCGCCGCTCCGGTAAGCTTATCAATCCGGCCGGCCGTGAAAGGCTCGTTCTGAAGCTCTACCGAAAGCAGGTTCCTTGTCATCAACCTTCGCGACAGGTCCGAAAGAACAAAGTCCGAACTGTCGGTCCAGTACTTGGCTGAAGCAAGAATGTCAGTGTCATCGAGACGGGTGAAATTTGCAGCAATAATGCCGGGACTGAAAAGTCCTGCAGGGCTCAGGTCGGCCGGACCAATATTATTTTTCAGGAAAAACCCAAGTGCCGGAGTGGTGAATAACTCAACTCCCTGATGCATCACTTCTCTTGCCCTGCTGAGTACCTTTACAAGAAGACTCTCCGACGAAAGCACAGTCTTGTGCATGTAAACCTGCCAGTACATGAGCCTGCGAGCAATCAGGAACTTCTCGAGGGAATATATTCCCTTTTCATCCATAACGAGACTGTCGTTTACCACGCTGAGCATCCTTATTATCCTGTCGGAACCAACAGATCCTTCTATAACGCCCGTGAAGAATGAATCGCGCCTTAGATAATCGAGCCTGTCCATGTCCATCTGCCCCGAAATAAGCTCGTGAAGGAATTTCCTTTCATAACTGCCCCTGAAAATGTCTATTGCCAGTCGCAGCTTACCGCCAAACTCCTCATTGAGCTTTTCCATAAGCAGCAGGGAGAGGTCTTCATGACTGATGCCTCTTATTATTGAGTTCTCGAGCGCGTGTGAAAAAGGACCATGGCCAATGTCATGAAGCAGTATCGCGATCATGGCAGCCTCCTCTTCTTCCGGAGATATGTCCACACCCTTTCCCTTAAGGGTTTTCAGGGCATTATCCATAAGATGAAGAGCTCCAAGACAATGCTGGAACCTGCTGTGATTGGCGCCGGGATAGACAAAGCTGGTAAGTCCGAGCTGCCTCACATTTCTGAGTCGCTGCACATAGGGGTGCTGAATGATGTCATAGATCAGATCGCTCGGTATGCTTATGAATCCGTACACCGGATCATTAATAATTTTCCTTTTGTTTGTAAGGTATGCCACCCCTCTGAAAACTTAAGTTACAAAAATATGAAAATGTTTTAATTGCACTTACCTTAGCGGTTCAGGTTCTTTTTCAGGCAAATTAATAATTATACCTGAACCTTCGCCTGCTTCACCACTTGATCCCCCGGCATACTCCCCTGAGGTTTCATCCCTAAATCCCTCCATGCTCAAAAGGATGTTCCCTTGAAAAATCAGGTCTGTAGCTTATACAGCTCTCAGGGTCCTGTATCCAGCCGTTCCTGAAACCAAGCTTCTCCATCTCCTTTACAACCGATCTGTATTCGGAAACATAAAGAGCCCTTCCCAGTACGGGATGTTTCCTCACTTCGGGAGTGGGATAGTATTGCGACATAAGAGAAACGCTTACCCCCGGGGAGAGCTCCTCAGCTATCGTCCTGAGAACCATTATGCTTTCTTCAGCATACCCCGGAAGCACCAGGTGCCTTATCAGCATACCGTTTTCAGCCCTGCCTTCACTGTCGGTCCGGAGCGGCGAACCTTTCAGATAATACATCCTTTTAAGGGCATGAAGGGCTACCGATGGGTAATCGCCTGCATCTGAATACTCAAGCGCAGTATTCTCACTTATATACTTAAAATCCGGAAGCCATACATCTATCAGGCCTTCAAGGCTGTCGACAAGCTCAGGCCTGTCGTAGGCGTTTGTATTATAGACCGTGACAGGCCGCAAACCCTTCGAATGAAGCCCCCGTATGATCGCTTTTACCTGTGGCACCACATGCGACGGGGAAACAAAACCCACGGCTTTCACTCCCTGCCCTAGAAGACTTTCAATAACATCCAGGGCATCTTCAAGCCTGGTAATCCAGGACTTCGAAGCCCCGAGCGACCTGCTTATCTCGTAGTTCTGGCAATAGATGCAGCACAGGTTGCAGCCTGAAAAGAAGATATTGCAAATGCCCGACGGACCGCTTATGGGCGGCTCCTCTCCCCTGTGAATGCATATCGATGCTATGTTCATCCCGGCATCGGCGCCGCAATATCCCGATCCTCCCTCAAACCTGTCGGCATGGCATTCCCTGGGGCATAACGTGCATTCCGACAAAAGGGCCCGTTCATCGGGAGTATAAAAATTATTATGAGTACTTGTAATCACTAATCTTACTTCTATCTTTAAACACTAATAATCTGATTTTACCGAAATAAATATCTCTCCCTTTAACCTGCCTGCTCCACACCTCCCCATTAAACACTCACCTCCTAGTATTCAATCACCCCCCCTTTCCCTCCCGATATTTATCGGGATCCCCCAAGGGGGAAAAGCTTCTTCCATTGGATGCTGTTGCACAATTTATTATATCGAAAATTGCAATTCGTATTTCTCCCCAATATTAGCAGAATTCTCTTGCTCCTTCACCCCTGGGGGAAGGTTGGGAAGGGGGTAAGGATAAATTAATTGATCTTTCTCATTATCCTCTTCTGCCATTCTTATCACCCCCTTTCCCGTTTCCCCCAAGGGGGAAAAGCTTCTTCTATAGGAAGTTACTGCTCAATTTGTTATATCAAATATTACAATTTGTATTCCTCCCCAATATTAGCAATATTCTCTTGCTCCTTCACCCTGGGGGAAGTCCCGATAGCTCCCGATAGCTATCGGGACGGGAGGGAAGGGGGTAAGTAATATTATGCATAATTGAAAAAAACCTCTTTAATTTCCTTGCCCGCTTTTCCTTCCCAATTATAATTGCAAAATTAACTACCTGCAACATATAAAAAACAACAGAATTTTTATCGTTTATCAATATCCCGCTTATCGTTTTACAACAATTTTTTTACCTGAAACGATAATTATTTGCAGGAAGTTCCTGATTTTGTAAATAAAAATAAGGTCTCCAATCTATTGCATATTGTCAAACAATCATTATCTTTGCACCCGAATAGAGGGGAATTTGAGACCTAGGGGACAAAAGTCCCCTATTTTATTATCAGTTTCAGCGGATGACGGACAAGAACAGGATAGAGGAATTGATCAGGGAGCACATCAGCGGCACGTCGATGTTTATCGTGTCGGTAAAGGTCAGTGCATCCAACAGGATTACCGTGCTTGTTGACACCCGGGAGGGAATAACAATCGATGAATGCGCCCTTCTGCACCGTCATATCGAGAAAGGTCTCGACCGTGATTCTGAGGATTTTGAACTGCTGGTATCATCGCCGGGGCTGGATTCTCCCTTCACGGTGATTGAGCAGTACTACAAGAACGAAGGAAAGAAGGTTGCCGTCGTCGACAATGAGGGAGAAAAATACACGGGGATCCTTAAAAATGTTACCGGCGGAGGCTTCGACCTCGAAACGGAAGTGAAGATCAAGGGAGCGGGAAAGGAAAAAAAGGACATCCCGTTCAACTTCGATCAGGTGAAAGCGACAAAAATTGTCCTAACAATATAATAACATCAAGAAGATTTCGAAAGATGGAAAATATCAATTTGATCGATACCTTTTCAGAATTCAAAGAGCTCAAGAATATTGACCGTCCAACCATGATGAGCGTGCTTGAAGACGTTTTCAGGAACATACTTGCCAAGAAATACGGTTCAGCCGACAATTTCGACATCATTGTCAATATCGACAAGGGTGATTTTGAGATATGGAGGAACAGGGTGGTTGTGGACGACGAGGAAATGGTTGATCCCAACCTGCAGATACCCTTGTCAAAGGCCAAGGAGATAGACGAGGATTACGAGGTGGGTGAGGAAGTATCGGATGAAGTCAGATTTCACGATTTCGGACGCAGGGCAATCCTGTCGCTAAGGCAGAACCTGACAGCAAGGATTCTCGATCTCGAGAAAAACAACATCTACATGAAGTACAAGGACAGGATCGGTGAAATAGTAACCGGCGAAGTATACCAGGTCTGGAAGAGGGAGATCCTTGTGCTTGATGACGACGGCAATGAACTGATAATTCCGAAAAACGAACAGATCCCTTCCGATCACTTCCGTAAAGGCGATTCCGTCCGCGCCGTCGTGATCAAGGTTGAAATGAGAAACAACACTCCTTTCATCATACTCAGCCGTACCTCTCCCGTATTCCTCGAAAGACTGTTCGAACTTGAGGTGCCTGAGATATTCGACGGCCTCATCACCATCAAGAAAATAGTCCGTGTTCCCGGGGAACGTGCCAAGGTGGCAGTGGAATCGTACGACGAAAGAATTGATCCGGTGGGTGCCTGCGTGGGAATGAAAGGTTCAAGGATACATGGCATTGTAAGGGAACTGAGAAACGAGAATATCGATGTTATAAACTACACATCGAATAACCAGCTGTTCATCCAGAGAGCCCTCAGCCCTGCAAAGATAACATCCATAAAACTCAATGAAGAAACAAAAAGAGCCGAGATCTACCTGAAGCCAAATGAGGTGTCGCTCGCGATCGGGAAAGGAGGCCTCAACATAAAGCTTGCCAGTCAGCTGACTGGTTATGAGATTGATGTCTACAGGGAACCGGGAGGAGAGGATGAAGAAGATGTGAACCTCGAAGAATTCAGCGACGAGATAGATGAGTGGATAATCGAGGAACTCAAATCAATAGGATGCGACACGGCAAGAAGCGTTCTGAACCTTTCCATCAACGACCTTGTCAAACGTACCGACCTTGAAGAAGAAACAGTAAGGGATGTTATCGATATCCTTAAAGCCGAATTTGAATAATAATAACTATAATATCCTTTAGAGATTTTAAGAAAGACTGATTACATATCTATGACAGAAGATATTAAGGCAACAAGATTGAGCAAAGCAGCCCGCGTATTCAACGTCGGGATTTCTACTATTGTGGAATTCCTCCACAAGAAGGGGTTTGATCTTGATCCTAATCCAAACACTAAACTGCCTCATGAAGCTTACCTTCTTCTGCTGAAGGAATACAGCGGCGACCTCCACGTCAAAAAGGAGTCGGAGAAGCTGATGCTGAAGGATCTCCACAGGAGAAAGGAGACAGTATCCATCGATGACGTGCCGGAAGCCAGGAGCGACGAACATGACAGGGACGAGGAAGTTATTATAAAGGATACTTCTCCTGTTAAGAAGACTATAGATATCAGGAAGGAAATCAAGAAGCCCGACATAAAACTGGTGGGCAAGATCGACCTCGATAAGACTCTCAGGCCAAAGACTGTACAGCCTGTGAAAGCTGTTCCTCCAGAGCCTGAAAAGGAAGCTGAAAGCCCTGCCGAACCGGTAAAAAAACCAGCTGCAGAAATTGCCGCCCCCGAAATTGCCGAACCGGTAATAGAGGAAAAAACAAAGCCTCCCATCGACGTTCACATTGTTGGCAAGATCGATCTCGATAAGCTTACCGGGGAAACCAAAGCCGCTAAAAAAGAGAAAAAGGAAGCTCCCGCCCCCGCCGGGGAAGAAAAGCCACGCAAACAGAAGAAAGAGCAAGCCCCTGCAGCAAAGCAGAAGCCGACCGGAAAAGCTGTGCCCCGGACCAAAGATCCTGCCGATGTCGGACAGGAAACAGCAGCAACTACAGCAGCCACAGCAACCACAGCAGCCACAGCCGCTCCGAAAGAAAAGGAAGAAAAGAAAATCTTCAAACAGCCGGTGGAAAAACTCGTAGGCCTTACCGTTGTGGGCAAGATCACCCTGCCGGAGGAAGAAAAGAAAAAATCAGGTTATCAGCAGGTCAGCGTTGACGGAGAATCCGGCTTCAGACGTAAGAAGAAAAGAAAAAGGATTACCAAGGAGAAAGAAATTGCTCCCGTCGCTAAGCCACTTCCTGCCGACAAGAAAGACCGTCCGGCCAGGAAAACATCAGCAAGGAAGAGAGCTATCCGTACAGAGGTGGATGAAGAGGAAGTACAGAAGCAGATCAAGGAAACCCTGGCACGGCTTACTACCAAGGGAAAATCAAAAGGCTCAAGGTACCGCAGGGAAAAACGCGAACTGATAAGCCAGAAAAACCGCGAGGTGGAGGATAGGATAGAACAGGAAAAGAATATCCTGAAAGTTACGGAATTCGTTTCGTCAAATGAACTTGCCTCAATGATGGACATCCCCGTAACCGATATCATCTCCACCTGTATGAACCTCGGACTCTTCGTCTCTATAAACCAGAGGCTCGATGCAGAAACCCTTGCCCTTCTGGCTGATGAGTTTGGATACAAGATTGAATTCGTAAGCGCCGAACTGCAGGAAACAGTCAGGGAAGAGGAAGATCTGGAGGAGGATCTGGTGCCAAGGCCGCCTATAGTTACGGTTATGGGACATGTTGACCATGGAAAGACAAAACTGCTCGACTATATAAGGCGAACAAACGTGATCGCCGGTGAAGCCGGTGGTATTACACAGCACATTGGCGCCTACGCCGTTACACTCGATGACGACCGGCATCTTACATTCCTCGACACTCCCGGTCACGAGGCCTTTACAGCAATGCGGGCCAGGGGAGCCCAAATCACGGATATAGCAATCATCGTTGTGGCTGCCGACGACGGGGTCATGCCCCAGACCAAAGAGGCCATAAACCACGCCTCCGCTGCCGGCGTACCAATAGTATTTGCAATAAACAAAATTGACAAGCCCACTGCAAATCCTGAAAAGATAAAGGAAGAGCTGGCCGCGATGAACTACCTGGTCGAAGACTGGGGAGGCAAGTACCAGTCGCAGGAGATTTCGGCAAAAAACGGCCTAAATATTGACCTCCTACTCGAAAAGGTGCTTCTCGAGGCAGAGATGCTCGAACTGAAAGCCAATCCTGATAAACCGGCTGTCGGAACAGTCATTGAGTCATCTCTCGACAAGGGCCGCGGATACACGGCCACGGTGCTGGTGAAAGCAGGCACGCTGAGGGTGGGCGACATTATGATCGCGGGTTCGAACTTCGGCAATGTCAAGGCTATGTACAATGAAAGAGGAGGCAGAATTGATGAAGTAGGACCCTCCTCTCCCGCTCTCGTGCTCGGACTGAACGGAGCACCACAGGCAGGAGACAAGTTCAATGTCATGGAAAGCGAACGCGAAGCCAAGGATATAACCAACAAGAGAGCACAGCTCCAGAGGGAACAAGGATTGCGCACACAGAAACATATCACGCTCGATGAGATAGGACGCCGTATTGCTATCGGTAATTTCCAGGAACTGAATATCATAGTGAAAGGAGACGTCGACGGATCGGTGGAAGCTCTCAGCGATTCGCTTATCAAGCTTTCAACTCCCGAGATTCAGCTTAACATCATCCATAAGGCAGTAGGTCAGATCTCCGAGTCGGACATCCTTCTGGCTGCAGCATCGAACGCCATTATCGTTGGCTTCCAGGTAAGACCTTCGTTCAACGCGCGTAAGCTTGCCGAGAAAGAGGAAATCGATATCCGCCTCTATTCCATCATCTATGATGCTATCGAAGAGATCAAAGCTGCAATGGAAGGGATGCTTTCACCCGAGCTTAAGGAAGAAATAGTGGCCACCCTGGAAATCAGGGATCTGTTCAAGGTTACCAAGGTTGGAACCGTTGCAGGTTGCTACGTCAAGGAGGGCAAGATCACCAGGAATACAAAAATAAGAGTAATCCGCGACGGTATAGTGATATACACCGGCGAACTGGGTTCCCTGAAACGCTTCAAGGATGATGTGAAGGAAGTTGTCGGCGGTTATGAGTGCGGCTTGAATATAACAAACTTCAACGACCTCAAGATCGGCGACATCATCGAGGGATACCAGGAAGTGGAGGTCAAAAAGACTTTATAGCAGCTCCTGATACTGTTCCGCTGAAAGAAGCGATTCCAGCTCAGCGGGATTGGAAATCCGGATTTTTATCATCCATCCTTCGCCGTAAGGATCCTTGTTGACAAGGTCGGGCGAATCAGCCAGGGCCGGGTTAAACTCAAGTATCTCCCCTGATACTGGCATGAACAGATCGGATACCGTCTTCACAGCTTCAACGGTCCCGAATACCTCTTCCTTATCCAGAGTCTCACCTTCAGTCTCTATCTCAAGAAAAACAATATCCCCAAGTTCACCCTGGGCAAAATCGGTAATTCCTACAAACGCGAATTCACCTTCTATACGCAGCCACTCGTGGTCTTTGGTATAACGCAAATCTGCCGGTACGTTCATATCTTTGTCTTTAGTGTAAAATATTTCTGATCCTGATAAAGCTCAGCCCAAATTTATTGTTTTTTTTCAAATTCCCTTACAGGACCAACCCTGAAATCTTACTATTGCGCGAGGGTGAACTTCAGACTGAAGCCAAAATTGGTGTTGGATGTAGGGAAGGTGTTTGCCACAAAGGGATTATTCATGTTATGATCGGCAAAAATCTGGAGGTTGAAACGGTCGCTCAGTACATAATCGGCCGTTGCTCCCATGGTCATAACCTTGATCCCGGCTACAGGCTGATTAACATCCTCGATAAGCTTTCTTGCCACAGTCTTGTTATCCCTGATCGACAGATCGAGCCTTAAGTTCAGATCGCTCTTCAGCGTCTTTTGCGCACCCCCCGTCTTGAGTGTTATCCTGACATCATCAAAACGGTAACCGGCGCCAACCACCAGCTCGTTGATACGGCTGTCGGTCACCTGGTTGCCGGTGAGATTAAGTGATACCGTCCTCGATTTTCTCCATTCAAACCGAGATGTGAGATTGCTCTTCCAGTTCATGTCGACGTTTATCATCGGGCTGAACTGCTCGCTGACGGTCACGGTGCTTATCTCATACTGCTGTATGAAGTTCTTCTGAAGGTCCCTGATACTGTTGATCCCGTTGCCATCAACGAAGTAATTAAGGTTGGTGGTATACGACCCGATCTGGTAAACACTCCTGTACTGATGGGTGATGTTAATGGATCTGAAAACCTTCTGAACAAACTCAAATTTCGAGAAGCCGTCGAATGTTATTCTCCAGTTGGGCATCATCCTGAAAGCCGAAGGGAAGGTCGAAAGATCTACCTTATGCGGATCCGATTTAGTATACGCGGCGAAGAAAGCAGGTATCAGAACTTCCCTCGATGTCTTCCCGTAACCGCTCTTGAAACCATCGGTCAGGGGCTGGCCGGTCTCGGGATCAATGTCAGGTTCGTATCCTGGATCCAATTCCCGCCTTGCCTGAGCCCTGCGGTTTGAAATGATCAGGGTATTCTTCTTGAATTCCTCGAAAGTGGCCGATACATAGTTGTTGTCCTTTGATATTTTTTCGAAGGCCGTACCCCACGATATTACCGAGATGCTGAAATTCCCGTTGATAACCCTGTTCCTGGTGCTGTCGGGGAAGTTGCCGTTGAAATCGGCGGTATAATAGGAACTTTCATTCTCCAGGAACCTCCTGTCGGCATTGATGTCGATCTTCAGCCCGGGAAATGGCTCAACAACGCTTCTTATCGACAGGTCCCTGCGGCTGTTGTACACTGCAGGTGTATTGAGAAGGGTGTCGGTTGTAAGCCAGCCGTTCGCCACTGCCTTATCAAAGAATTTCCTGTCGCTCAATCCCAGCATGAAGGGCAGACCCGGGGCTGTTACATTGTTTATCTTCGTCCCGCCAAGGAGTTTTGCCTCCGGAAGGAATCCCGGCAGGAACTGACCCTGCGATGAGGTATAAGTCATACTGACCGACCTGATACCCATCATTGCCCGCAGCATATACTCGCCGGTAACAGTTATGGGATCGCGCTTTTTGGGGACCCTTCCCTCTATTGTCACCAGCGTGCCCTCCACGGCTTCATCAGTCGTGAAATTAACCCTGTTTTCACTGACGATCTCCACATTGCCCCTGACTTCGGTGCCGTCCTTCCTGGTTATAATAACCTTTACGTCTCTTGTTTTTAGATTGTGAACAAGAGGCCTCATTACCTTAGACCTGAAATTCACATTGTCCCTTGTGAATACCACGGTCCTGTATTCTGTCTGCATCCTTCTGACCGCCCCCGGCCTGGTGTTGTCCTCAACGCTCTTCAGAAACTTCGATTTAGAGTACAGGCTCGCCAGGTTGGCAGTACCCGACAACGACAACTCGTTACGGTTCCTGATTGAATTCCCCAGGTTGATGTTCATTGAATCGGGATACAGCGCTCCTGCAAGCCAGGAATAGTCAGATCCGTACCTCGCGGTGGCAGTGACCCACGAAAGCCCAGGAAGCTTGTTTATGGGAACATTGTAGGTCGCATTGATGAAATGGTTGTAGGAAGTAGTCCTTCCAAAACGCTTGATGTTAGTCATTACCGAATCGCGCCAGTTCTCGTAATCGCTCTGATACCTCCGACGGTCGGCGGCCCCTTCCGGCTCATCGATCCTCGCTATATTCGTCGATGTGAAATCGATCTTAAGCTGCCTGGTCAGGTCGTACTTGATATCGAACATCCTGGTCCATTCAAAATCCTTCCTGAATGTCGGTGTGATCAGCAGGTTCGGGTTGTTTATATTCCTGGTCTTTACTTCATTGTAATATCTGCCAATATCTGTCCTGAACGAAATGCTCTTCGGGAAGGGATAGAAGTTGAAATCCTTTATTATCCTGAATATCGGCGAATTAAGAAATTTGACATTTCTGAACGGCATTATATTCTTTGGCTGGGCTTCATAGTTGTAATTGAGCCCTCCCTTATAGTTCCTCTCGAGGTCGATCTCGGTCCTGGTATTGCTCCTGTAAACTTCGTTGAAGGTATAGTTGACGCTGAAGTTTGCCAGGTCCCATGGCCTGGGCTTATCTCCCCTTTTGGTGATCCCGGCATTGTTTATAGAGATAGTCTTTCTCCTCGAATAATCCTCCGATATGGATTTTATTGAATCCCTCGCCTTTTTGTCGGGAGCTTCCTCGAGCGCATCCTTCAGGGTGATGTCGGGATCGAGCGGATTGTACTGCGGCTTTATCCTGGTTTCTGAATAGCCAACATATACAGGAAGCCGTACCCCGGTTTTCTCGGGGAAGAACTTGCCCAACTCCATTGTAGAGGAGATATCATACTTGAGAACCTCTTCCTTGCTCCTTTCGTTGACCTTTTTGTCGATGCTTCCCCATCCGGGAGTGCTTGCCTGCCCAACAATGTCGATAGTACCCAGGTCGGCAAGCCGGGCCTGAAGATGTGCATTGGCCGCCCATCCCCCGTCTTCCCTGAAATCACTAAGCCTTAATTCGTTCACCCATATTTCAGCCGATTTTGATTCACCGTTGTCAATACCCGGATTCCTGGTCTTTATAGGATTCCTGACACCCACCATTATAACCTTTACATTGCTAAGGTTGGGGTTCCCGCACACGTACACCCTGTTTGAATCGTCCCTGAAGGCAAACACATCGGAGATGCTCAGCGAGGCCCCGCTTTCCTGCAGCTTCCGGTTTCTTTCCTTTTTGGCCTCCTGAAGTACGGTCAGATCAATATTGAAACTGTTTGCCTCAGGCCATACGATCGCCCTTTCTTCCTCGGAGTCGTTATCATAGCTGCCGGGAGGGGTTAGCTTCAGAGGTATCTCATATTCATAAAAATTCGACTTGTAATCAGATCCCAGCCTTACAAATGCAGTGAGCTCATTATCATAGAGAGACTGGCCGGTAAGAGCTTCAGCATGTACTTCCATCCTGAGGCGGCGATACTGCCTGAAATCGAGGTTCACATTCCTGTATGCCGCGCGGGCATCTCCGTCGGCAAGATCAAGTACCTTAATAACCATCGATTGTTCGTTGAGCTGCCTGAGCTGGGGATTCTGCGGATCGACAACCCTGTTGAAGCCCGGGGGAAGCACATAGTTGACCGGTTTCTTGCCAGCATTATCCTCTATACTCACCGAACTGATCTCAAAAGTGCCGTCCTCAGGCTCGGGAACACTGATCCTCTCGCCTCCCTCCATGAAGGTGAGATTGTATTTTCTCCACTCCGCCCTGACCAGGTTAAGCTCGGCAAACCTCATTATCACCGGATCGTTGAAATTCCTGAGGAACATCCTCATGAACCTTATCGACTTGAAATCGCTGATGACTCCCACGCGCCTCTGATATTCAGTAATAGGTATCCTGAACTGATACCACTTCACCTTCGATTCGGCTCCGTTTGCCATCTTGACCGTAGGCTCTATCTCATCAACTATAAAGTTCATTCCCACCTTCATATCTTCGGGCCTCAGGCTTATCCTGTACTGATAATAGCTCTCCGTCTCATTGAGTGTATTGTCGCGGTTTATATCCTCCATGTCGGGAAGAGTGGAACCGGTTGTGGGATAAGGTTCTGACGACATCTCTGAAGTTGGTGAGTTGCCTTCCTGCCCGTTGTATTTCTTGTACCTGTCGAGTATTCCAAGCTCCTGCATATCGTAATCGGAACCCCTGAAATAGTGAAAGTCATCGTTAGAGGGGTCCTTAAGCAACTCCGTGTAGGCTTCAGGACTGAGGATACCTTCAGCTTTCTGGATATAGTCCGTTAAGAATAACTGTTCATCCTCGTTCCTGAGTCCGTCAAGACCAACGTCCTGGTACATTCTCGACTCTGAATTGTTGTCAAAGGCATGCACCACCGACTGCACCGTGGGAACTCTCCCCCACGAGGTTGAATCGACATTCTGGAGATCAGGCGAGCCGGGAAGCCCGTTCTCAAAACTCTTCCGCGAGTCCTTGAGAATGTCTTCCGAGATATTGCCGAGGTTAAAATAAAGGTCGCCGCCCTGGTGGGAGGGATCCTCAACAAAGGGATCCATCATCCAGAATTCCAGATACTGGATATTTGCCGTTTCAAAATCGCTGGTAAGAACCTCCCTCATCATACCTCCCCATCTCGACTGAGGGTCGTTGAGCAGGCCGGAGGAGTTCATACCGCGCGACAGGGAACCCGGATCGGTATCATAGTTATAGGGACCCTTCTCTCCCGGGTAATATGCAACGTTAAGCACCGATAAGGTAGTTGGGATCCCGCTGGTGCTTTCCCTGTTCGGGAAAATCTCATTCTCATATACCTCCCTTACAAAATGGCTCGACTGAGTGGAGGCATCCTGCCTGATGTGCCCGGGTGTCGAGGAACCATTTCTCAGAAACAAGGGGTCGATAACGTACCACGAGATCTTCGCCCTGTTGTATCCGCTGGCAAGATTATTATTGAGGGAAGCTTCGGGGAACAGCTGATCCTGGCCTTGCGGGATGCTTGAAATTGACCAGGCATTGAAAGATTTAAGGTCGAGCGGGATCTCACTCGACTCAAAATCATCAATATAAGAGTTGCCTGCACTTGAGATTGCGCGTGAGTGGCCAGGAATCAGCTCTGCAAATTCCCCGTTGAATGAAATGCTTGACGGTGTTTTGGTATCAAGAAGGGGGATTTTGTCAATGAGTTTTGTCAGAAACTGCGACTGCCCCCTGTATGATGTGTTTAGCCCCCAGATGGTGTTCGAAATCGGTTCTTCACCGAAATTAACCTTCTGGGTATATGGTCGTTCATTCAGGTGCAACAGCGTTGCACCCACGTTGAAATTATCCGAGAACCTGTAATCGAGATGAGTCCCCACCAGGGTCTTGGTCTGGAACCCGAAGAACTGGTTGCTCTCGAGCGAAACCTGGATGGGAGTATTCGATTCGATAAGGGCCGAATTGATGATCGTCACAACACCCATGTTGTAATCGACCGTGTAATCGGCATTTTCGCTAAGGGTAACCCCACCGGCGGTGACTATTATTGACCCGACAGGAATATTGGTGGCATTGAGCCTTATCTCCGAACCGGATTCCGACGAATATTGCCCCGTCATCTTGAACTTGTTCCTCTCGGCCATCTGCCGGGCAAGTGTCTGCGTAGAATCGTAAAGCTCCTGGAAGACATACTTTGCAGCTATCTGATTGTCGCCAATCTGTTGCTTAAGATAACTGCCGAAAGGCTCAAGCACGGGGAAGATTATCTTACCCCTGCTTACATTGATGGTGACTCCGTCGATAAAGTCAAAATATCCGTCGGGCTGACGATCCTGCTGACTGTTGAGATTATCGAGGCCAAGAACCTGAAGAAGAACTTTGTTTGCTATCCTTCCCTCGGGCAGGTAATTGATGGCATTCCCCGTCTTGTCATCTTCATAAAGAATGTTAAGCTGGAAATCACCTCTTTCGAGCCTTCCTGAACCAAGAGAATAGATATTCTTCATCATCAGGTCCCAGGTAGGGTACTTCGGACTGAGAGTTGTACCCTTGATAAGTTTCAGGGTAAGAGCCTGCGGGGCCGTTATACCATCTGTAGAAAACTCTCCCACCTTGTAAACCTGACCGTTCAGGGTGTACTCATAAGCAACGGCAAGCACCTCATCGGTATTAAGTGCAGTATTCAGCGATATGTAGCCAAGTATAGGGTTCAGCGTGTATTCCCTGTCATTCAGTTTCCTTGCATTTTCTATCTTCTCAAAGTCGCGTCCAATCTGAAAGCCCGGGTACAGGGAAGCAAAGACATTTATAACCTGGTCAACATCCCTCATCCCGGAATAATTTGTTTGAAGCTGGTTGTAAAGCTGGTTGGCCGCGTTGTCAGGAAAGATCGGGGCTCCCGGCGGGGCCTGGAACTCAGGGACCCTGTTATAAATATGGCTGCTGTTCTCGGCAAGGTCGGAAAAGGCCACTATGTTCCTTGTCTCATCATAACTGCTTGTCTTGTTTGTTATCCATACTTCTATCCTGGTGATATTCAGACCGGAACTTACTGCAGGCAGGTTTTTCAGGGCGTCGTCGTAAATATCCCTGAAATAATGTGCAAGGAAAAAGTGCCGGTTTGCCTCATAGTCGTCAGCATATATCTCAAACTCGCTCAACTGGGCTCCTCCCTTGACCGAAATGGTTGATGTTTCGCCCTTCTGCTGCGACAGCACGGTGGTCATATTCAGCCTGCCAAACTGCATCTCTGTCTTGAGCCCAAAAAGGCTGTAGCTTCCGGTGATAAGCGTTCCGGGCAGAGGCAGGGTTACATCACCCACTTCTATCTTCTTGATTATCTCGTCTTCCTTGCCCGAATACTGAAGCTTTGTACGGTTCTCAAATTCAAACATGGCGTCGGTGTTGTAATTGACGCCCAGCTGCATCTTGTCACCGATCGTTCCGGTAACATTCATCTGGATCTTCTCCTTGAAGTCGAAGGTTGGAATGGTCCTGAGTTTCTCGGAAAGAGTCGGGTTCTGAGTTCTTGAAATGTTTATGCCGAAAACCAGCTCTGCCGATCCCTGCGGAACAATGTTTATCACGTTGCTCCCAAAGACCTTGTCGAAAGTGGCTCCGCCAATCTCCAGCTGGGGTATCAGGCCTGATCTGAAACCCGATGTCTCACCTCTTATCCTCGATTGCCAGTACTCCCTCATCCCCTTGTTGAACTGATAATTACGGTATTCTTCCGGAGACATGTATACCGGATTCCTGTAATTGAACGATCCCACCTTCTGGAAGATCATGTATTCGTTCTTGTCGGGATCATAAACTGCGCCCGAAATGATGTTCGAAGGATTATTGAGGAAAAAAGCCGACCGGGATGATACATCATAAGGATTACCCGAAACATCCTGCAGCCTGAGGGGTGATCTGAGCGTGGTATCGGGAAGTGATGCCGGGACTGATATCTGACTATTTACTTCGGTTGATATAAAAAGCAATGAAGTGAATAATACAAAATATATAAATTTCAGCAGATCTTTATATGATATCCCTGATCCCAAATGAGAAAAATATTCTTATTTACAGGCTTTTAAGTGCTCTCTTGATCAGTTCCTCAACTGTCAGGTCTTTTTCATCCCTGATGATCCTGTCGAGTACCTTCAAAACAGCGCTCTTGCCAAACCCAAGCATCACTAAAGCTGATAACGCCTCTTCACGTTTGGTATTGTCTGTAAATACAAATATTTCACCTGTTCCGGTCGGTTTTCCGACCTTGTCCTTAAGATCAACTATTATTCTTTGTGCGGTCTTCAGCCCTATACCCTTAACTCCCTTGAGGATATTGACATCTGCACCTAAAATTGCCTTTTCGAGCTCGTGGTGGGTGAGCGATGAGAGCATCATTCTGGCAGTGGCGGCACCCACCCCCGACACGGTAATCAGCAGCCTGAACATTTCTCTTTCCTCCCTGTCGGAAAAACCATAAAGCTGATGGCTGTCCTCCCTGATTACCTCATGTACAAGCAGCTTGCATTCGGTTTTTCCCTCAAGCCGCGAATAGGTTGTCAGCGAGATATTGGCAAACCAGCCTATCCCCCCGTTGTCGATGATAATATAAGCTGGCGTCAGTTCCGCTATCCTGCCTGTAATATAATCTATCATAAATGTTAATCGGAGTTAGGGATTTCCGGAGGAAGCTCATCGACCCTGTCGGTAAGGATCTCTATATCCTGGTGTTTCAGGGGATTCCGGCTTATCTCGGCATAAAGCTGCCTGTTCCTGAAAATATCGCGGGCAAGAAACAAGGCATGGCGGAATGAGCTTTCGGATGCTTCTCCCTTACCGGCTATCTGATATGCTGTACCATGAACGGGAGAGGTCCTTACAAAAGGCAGCCCGGCCGTGAAATTGACTCCCGTATCAAACGACAAAGCCTTGAAAGGAGCAAGTCCCTGGTCGTGATACATTGCCAGTATAGCGTCAAACTTCGCAAATGAACCTGAACCGAAAAACCCGTCGGCCGGGAAAGGACCGAATGCAAGAATATTATCCCGTACAACCTGCTGGATAGCAGGAACAATGATGTCTTCCTCCTCCCTCCCGATAAGGGAATTGTCGCCCGCGTGTGGATTCAGCCCGAGAACCGCTATCCTTGGCTTGCGAATCCCAAAGTCGACAATCAGCGACTGATTCATAAGTTTTATTTTCTTAATAAGAAGACCGGCGGTTATAAGTCCCGGGACTTCCCTGAGAGGCACATGACCTGTTGCCACTCCTATCCTGAGGCTTTCACTTACCAGAAACATCAGAACATCCTCAACTTCCGCCTTTTCCATCAGATATTCCGTGTGACCGCGGAAGTGGAAATCGTCCGACTGTATGCTGTTCTTATCGATAGGTGCTGTAACAAGTACATCCACCTTTCCGCTCATCAGATCGGCGACAGCTTTCTCGAGTGAGGCAAACGCGGCTTCTCCAGCCTGGGCAGTCGATTTCCCCAGCTCAACCCTTACATTATCGTCGAGACAATTAATCAGGTTGGCCTTCTGATGATGGGCTTCCTCGGCCGACCTGATATTATTGAAACTGAAATTACCAATATTCAGGGCTTTGCGGTGATATGCCGCCACCTTGGGAGAGCCATAGACTACCGGAACACAGTAGTCGTTGATCTCCGTGTCCATAAGGGTTTTGATAATGACTTCATACCCGATGCCATTAATATCACCATGGGATATCCCTGCAACTATCTTTTTTCCGTTCATTATTTATTGGTTTTTTTAGTTAAAACGGAGACATACTTCCTCAGAAACTCCGCGAGCAGCCTGGCGCCCGTGCCTGGGCCATCCTTAAGCCTGTAATAGTCATCCTTCTTAAGCAGACCCGGACCGGCAATATCCAGATGGATAAGCGGGTATTCGGCAAATCGTTCAAGGAACTTGCCGGCGGTAATGGCTCCGGCTTCCCTGCCTCCTATATTCTTTACATCGGCAATATCCGATTTGATAAGTTCGCCGTATTCATCCCAGAAAGGCAGTTCGGCAGTCCTCTCATACACCTCGTTGCCCGCCTCCTCCAGCAAGCTGAAATATTTCCTGTCGGCATTCCCCATAACGGCAACTGCCTGTATTCCAAAAGTCATTGCAGCCGAACCCGTAAGAGTCGCGACATCTATTATCAGTTCGGGCCTGTATAAGGAAGCATAGCTGATGGCATCGGCAAGCAGGAGTCGTCCCTCGGCATCGGTGTTGGCAACCTCAACCGTCATCTTGTTGAACATGGTAATGATATCACCCTGGGTATAGGCATTGCCACCCGGACGATTGTCAGTGGCAGGAACGAGACCGACAACATGAACCGGCAGCTTGGCCCTGGCAATGGTGCGCATCGCTCCCGTGACGGCAGCAGCACCTGCCATGTCTCCCTTCATGTTCTCCATATAGTCACCGGGTTTGAGATTAAGTCCGCCGGTATCGTACACAATCCCCTTACCAACAAGCACAACAGGATTCCTGTTAAGTGCTTCTTCAGGCTTCCATTCCAGAATGCATAAAACCGGAGGATCAATGCTTCCCCTGTTCACAGCCAGAAGCCCTCCCATCTTTAGGGCTTCAATCCTGCCCTTGTTAAGAATCTCAACACTGAATCCCGAATCTTCCCCTATCCGCCTTATTTCATCAGCCAGCGCCGGAGCATTCAGATGGTTAACAGGTTCATTGATGAGATTCCTGATCAGCCATACCGAAGCGGTGATATCAGCAAGCCATTTAATCTCATCATCATCAGGACCTTCGTAAAAAAGTATTTTTGAGGGATAAGCGGCTTTGTCCTTTTCGGCGACTGAAGTCTTGTATTTGTCGAACGAATAGAAACTCAGAAGAAGGCCTTCGGCAAAAGCGGATACCGCTCCCGCGAAAGTCTTATGGCCGGCAATAACAAGCGAATCATGCTTGTTCGATTTTATCACTTTCCTCAGATTGAAAGCCATCTTGCGAAGCTCTTCCTTCTTCCTGTATTCCGGATACGAGTCCTTAATCCTGACTATATACGTTTGCCTGAAATATGAGTTAACAACTACATACTCTTCATCCGCCTGAAGCTGCTTGAGAGCATAATCCTTCTCCGCTGCTGACAGGGTCAGCCATCCGGGAAATCCGTTTTCTCCCGTGATGCAAATAACCGACTGATCGGGAGCTATTTGTGAAATCCTGTGTAATTCGGGTAGTTTCGACATACGTGAAAATTTTTGAAGCAGTAAAGTTAATTAAATTATTCATTGCATATTTTGCAAAGAATTACCTTTGCCGGACCTGCTTGTACTTCACCCGGAATTCTTAAAATATGGAACTTGACTACCTGTATAAAAAGGCCCTCGACCTCATGCCCCTGTCTGTTGAAGAGGGAACCTTCCTCTATCGGCATGCACCGTACGGGGAGTTGATCTATATAGGGGATACATTGCGACAGATTCATGTGCCGGGGAAAAATGCCGGATGGATGATCGACAGAAATGTCAATTTAACAAATATATGCTTCTCCCGCTGTAAGTTCTGCAATTTCTGCCGCCGTAAGGACGATCCCGATGCCTACGTGACAACTATCGGGGATTACAAAAGGAAGATAGATGAGCTGTATTCTCTGGGCGGCGACCAGATACTTCTCCAGGGGGGAATGAATCCCGATCTGGGACTGGATTTTTACACGGGGCTGTTCACACGGTTGAAGGAACTCTATCCCTCTCTTAAACTGCATGCACTGGGTCCCCCCGAAATAGTATATCTGTCAAAAAAGGAAAAGCTGCCGTACGGGACTGTCCTGGAACGGCTTGTGGAAGCAGGACTAGACTCTCTGCCTGGAGCCGGAGCGGAAATCCTGTCCGACAGGGTGAGAAAGATTGTATCCCCGGCCAAGGCAACAACGGATGAATGGCTCGGAGTGATGCGCGAAGCCCACAGGATGAACCTGCCCACCTCTGCCACAATGATGTACGGTCATGTTGAAACAACTACAGAAAGAATCGAACATCTTGTAAGGCTGAGGGAGCTGCAGGAAGAAAGGCCGGAAGGAAGCTACGGATTCATTGCCTTCATCCCCTGGCCTTTTCAGGATGAGGGAACACTGCTCGCCGGGAGACATGGAATAAAAAGCAGCTACACTGCACCGGATTATATCAGGCTGATTGCTGTCAGCAGGATTATGCTCAACAATATTACAAATCTACAGTCGTCGCTTCTGACCGTGGGAAAAGAAGTTGCAATTCTTTCGCTTCACGCCGGGGCAAACGACCTCGGATCAATAATGATTGAGGAAAACGTGGTCAGCTCGGCAGGATCAGATAACCACTTCGATGCGGAAGAGATTCAGGCTGTCATAAAGGAAGCTGGCTATGTTCCGGTGAGGAGGAACCAGAAATACGAAGCGGTATAAGAAGCACAGGGCACAGGGCACAGGGCACAGGGCACAGGGCACAGGGCGCAGGGCACAGGGCACAGGGCACAGGGCGCAGGGCACAGGGCGCAAGACCATATACAAAAAAAGGGCTGTGTTCCAGCCCTAATATACCTTAGTAAGGATTAATAAAATCCTATTTCGTAGCTTCTTTCTCGCTGTCGGAATCAACTTTTGAAGCTTTCTTAAATTCCTTCATGCCCTGACCAATACCTTTCATCAGTTCGGGAATCTTACGGCCGCCGAACAAAAGCACAACAACAAGCAAAATAAGAATTATCTCAGTTAAACCTATCCTTCCCATTTCTTTAATTTTTTTAATTTATGCAAAGTTATAAAAATACTGTGTCTTTACACCCGGAATCGAAAATAAATCTTAATTCCTTATAAGTCTCATTATATCATTCCCGTTGGCCAGGATTAGCAGGCCAAGTAGTATTAGCATCCCGGTTATCTGTGCATATTCCAGGAATTTGTCACTTGGTTTCCTTCCGGTAATCACTTCGTAAAGCAGGAACATAACATGTCCGCCGTCAAGAGCCGGTATGGGAAGTATGTTCATAACGGCGAGTATAATTGAGAGAAGAGCTGTCAGGTTCCAGAACGACTGCCAATCCCATACCCCGGGAAAGATGCTCCCGATGGTAATGAATCCTCCAAGCGACTCATATGCTTTCGTGTGCTTTGAGAATATAACCCTGAACTGCTTGACATAGTCGCCGATAGTCTTGAAGCCTTTGGTAATCCCGGCAGGTATTGAAGCAAGGAACCCGTAATTCACCGTTTTCAGCTCGAAGATTTGCGCATAGGTACGGGAGCTTCCGACTCCCAAGGTGCCATTTTCGGAAAGCACAACCGGAATATCGACCCTGTTCCCGTCCCTTATTGCATTCACCGTTACCTCCTTGCCCCGGTTCCGGGAAAGATAGGCCTGGAATTCATCAAACCACTGGAAATCATTGCCGTCAATGCCTGTGAGTTCGTCGCCTTCAACCACACCTGCAAGCTTGGCAGGCGATTCCTTGGCGAATCCCGAAACAACATAGGGCCTGAAAGGAGTTCTTGGCTCCAGACGTCCTTCTCCCTTAAGCATCCTGGCAATGAACTCAACCGGTATGGGCAGGCTGATGATCTCACCGTTTCGCTCAACCTGTATGGTCTCACGGTCGTTGAGTATTATGTCTGCAGCTATCTCATTGAAATTCTCTATCTTGACATTGTCAACCGAGACGATCATGTCTCCGTTCCGGAGGCCGATTGAATAGCCGGCCGAGTCGGTAACGATACCATACTTTACGTTTGCAGTAGGAAGGTAGGTCTCTCCCCACGCGTAAAGTACCCCGACGTAAATTATAAGGGCTGAGATGAAATTAAAGATGACGCCGGCCGTCATGATCAGCAGTCTCTGACCGGCTGGCTTCGACCGGAACTCCCACGGCTGGGGAGGCTGTTTCATCTGTTCCTTGTCCATCGACTCATCAATCATTCCGGATATCTTCACGTACCCCCCCAGTGGAAGCCAGCCTATTCCGTATTCTGTCTCTCCTATCTTCTTTTTAAAAAGCGAGAACCAGGGATCGAAGAAGAGATAGAACTTCTCAACCCTTGTTTTGAAGAGCTTGGCAAACAGGAAATGTCCGAACTCGTGGACAATAACAATTATTGAGAGACTCAGTAAAAACTGAAGTATCTTGATTAATACGGTCATGATCGTTTACATAGTTCGTTAATATAATTCCGGGCTTCGTTTCTGGCCATAGAATTGGTGGTCTCCAGAAATCCGAGTCCGGGTGAAGCCAGGTATTCCGTTTTCTCCATGGTATGCTCCACCACATCCGACATCTGCAGAAATCCTATCCTTCCGGCCAGGAAAGCATTGACGGCCACTTCATTAGCCGCATTCAGGATACAGGGCATATTCCCGCCTTCATTCAGGGCATGGTATGCCAGCCTAAGGTTACGGAACCTGTTAAGATCGGGAGAAAAGAACGACAGCGTGCTGCACCGGCTGAGATCTAGTTTTGGAAGATCAGATGTGAACCTGTCGGGATAACTCAGTGAATACAATATAGGAACCCGCATATCCGGCATCCCCATCTGGGCCTTAACCGATCCGTCGGCGAAGTGAACCATCGAATGGATTATGGACTGAGGATGGATTATCACTTCAATTTTTTCAGGGGGAATATCAAACAACCATCGTGCCTCTATTACCTCAAGACCCTTGTTCATGAGTGATGCCGAATCGATGGTCACCTTATTACCCATTTGCCAGTTTGGATGCTTAAGGGCTTCCTGGGGCTTCACATTTTCAAGCATCTCCATTGTGTGATTCAGGAAAGGGCCTCCCGAGGCGGTAAGGGTGATTCTTTCAACAGGATTGCCCATTTCTCCTGCAAGGCACTGAAATATGGCGGAGTGTTCAGAATCGACCGGGATGATCCTGCTTCCCGATTCCTTGACAAGCTTCTTTATTATTTCACCCGCGATAACAAGGGTTTCCTTGTTTGCAAGGGCAATCCTCTTGCCCGCCTTTATGGCCGAAATGGCAGGTCTAAGCCCGGAATAGCCTACCATGGCTGCAACAACCAGATCGATATTGGAAGCTCTTACAACCTGTTCAATAGCTTCATCTCCGGCATAAACCTTGATCGGGTAGTCCCTCAGGGCTTCCCTTAGCCTCTGATAATGCGACTGGTCGCCAATGACAACTGCATTGGGCTGCCATGTAATCGCCTGCTGGGTCAGCAGTTTTATATTGGAGCCTGCAGTCAGAACTTCAACCGAAAACTCACCGGGATATCTGGATATGACATCCAGGGTCTGGGTGCCAATCGAGCCCGTCGATCCGAGTAAGGCAATTTTCTTTGGCATAGGAACCCTGATATTAGAAGATAACGTATTTTTCCGGATCAAGCGGGCTCCCCTTGTACCAAATCTCAAAATGAAGATGGGGTCCGGATGTATAAATCTCGCCCGAGTTGCCCACAACCGCTATTGCTTCACCTGTTCTGACCAAATCGCCCGTTTCCTTCAGCAGTGAAGCATTATGCTTGTATATCGATACAATATTGTTCGCGTGCTGGATCTCAATAACATATCCCGTTTCCCTCGTCCAGCCGGTAAAAATAACAGTGCCGGCAAGGGCTGCATCCACCTGCGCCTTGGGCCGGGTGACTATGTCGGTGCCGAAATGCCTTTTTGCCTGATCAAATTTGCCAGACACGATGCCCCTTACCGGAGGGAAGAAATGAAGACTGGCAAGGCTTGTTTCATATTCAGTGACCTGATTCTGGGATATGCTGTACCTGCTTTCCGTTTCAACCTGAACTCTCAGTGCCGAATCTTCAGGTGAGCTTCGGAAAGAGATATTGTTGTAGTTGGCAGTGGTATCGCGCAAAACCATTGAACTGGCCGGCCTTTCGCCGGCAATAATGGCATTCAGGTTCTCAAAATAATGATCCCTGAGGGCAAGTTCCCTTTCAAGCGAATCGAGCCTGATGGCATTAAGTAGAATATCCCGGCGCATTGTCACATCGGGGTATCCGGGAATCAACTCCCTCAGGTTCGTGAAAGAAATAAGAGATGCAGTTGCAATGATTATGAAGAAGACCACGAAGAAAACAAGCAGGAAAGCATTGTACCTGGTCAGCTTTATCCTCCATAGCTCTTCAAAGGTTGTATCATTGGTCACGGCAAATTTGAACTTGTCGCGCCAGTTGGTTTTCTTCTTATCGTTTTTAGCCATATTTACTTAATGATTGCCTGCAAAGATAACAAACCTCAGACAACCTTGACAGCTTTGTCTTCACTTTGCCACAAACCATGCTTTGAACAGACCGACATCGCGCACAGATTCATCGATACGTCAGGCGCTACAATATGAAAATCAATTTCGAAATGGCCCGGCAGGTTGCCGTATACGCCCGGTGTGTAACGGGCCTCGGCAAGAAGTGTCTCACGGTTCCAGAGCTGTATGAGGATTATTGAATGGTCGTACTCATCAGGGTGGGGATATTCGTTCCCGATTCTGACCTTTACAACAAATTTTTCACCTCTTTTTACTTCATCGGCACATATTACGTAAGGCATATGACGGTCGAGATAATCACGTTTCTGTTCTTTCTCTTCCTTTTCTATATTCAGTGCTTGAAATACTCGCGGCATGTTGTTTTTTGTTTGATTAACAGGCAAAAATAATTCTTATTACATTTTAATTTGCCATTTCCCGGAGAAATATTATCTTTGCACGCACATATTGCGGGGTGGAGCAGTGGTAGCTCGTTGGGCTCATAACCCAAAGGTCGGAGGTTCGAATCCTCCCTCCGCTACAAGGAAAAAGCCCTGTCGCGTTAGCGGCAGGCTTTTTTATTTCGAGCCGGACATCAAACGTCAGTTTGAATGTCCGGTGAAGAAATAAAAAAGCATGGCAGCCGACACGGGAGGCTGACAGGGATTTTTCCTTGTTAAGCACTCCCCCTTGAGGATCATGTAAATAATCCTCCCCCACTGATACAAACAAAACCCCCAGGCAGCCGACACGGGAGGCTGACAGGGGTTTTTCCTTGTTAAGCACTCTCCCCGAGGATCATGCAAATAATCCTCCCCCACTGACGCAAACAAAAACCCCGGCAGCCGATGCGGGAGATGGCAGCCGACACGGGAGACTGTAGGGATTTTTGTCGTTGAACTGTTTATATTTACAAATGATTCAACCCTGCATTTTATCGTGAAGAAATGCTTTTAGATCGAAATCTAATCGCATATAGCGAGTATTCTGAACAACCAGATCAATCCAGTTTTCCCATCTGTTAGTGACTTTAATACACCAATAACGTGTCAGAACTTCCTTATTCGCGCAATCTATGGCATTTCTTATCAAGTCAATTAGATTGATCATTTTTATCAGAACTTTCGGAATTCCCGTGTAAACTCGTTTCTTCCATTCAATCTGCCCCCTGCCGCCAGCAGTATAAGCATCACGCGTATTTGGACAAATAATGCCATGATCATTAATAAGCCAAGTGCCAACGCCATTGAATTTATGCTGACTATTACTGAATACCTCTGGGAAATAAACCATTGATGAGGCAATTAATTTGTTTCTTTCCGTAATCGCTATATTATTCCATGATTTTATGATTAAACCAGTAGCTTTTGCCTCATCTTGCTCCAGCCACCATACTTGTTCACCAGCTTTGAGAAACTGCCTATAATAGTCTGTAATTGGCTTTATGGGGTTCGGTAATGACCTTAATTGATCATAAGGTATATTCAACTTGTCAAATATTGTTTGGCCTTCAGGCAATTCCATGTCAATTTGATATCTTGGCGAATGTGTCACAACTATCTCTGAAAGACACTCTTCATATGGTCTGCACATAAAATCAACCGGGGATACCATCTTGCCAAATAACATGTATATCCTTTCAATATCATCAACTCTTGTGCTCTCTAATACTGAATTGCCAGTGGTTGTCCAGTGATTTTGTTTCGAAGTTTTAACTTCAACGCCATAATATTTCTTTGCAATTATATCAGGGAATCTTTGACCAGAAATAAGTTCAATCGAATCTTCAAATGGTGTTCCTTTTGCTGTTTGAGTCATTACATCTGCAACCACACCTTCCAGTTTGTTGCCCAAATATGAAAGGTATGTCTTTGGGCTTTTAGTTGCTTCTGCTTTAAGATACTTTACAGTATCATCCAGTAAAGATTGGAATACTTCCTTGCTTGGTGTGGAATTTACTGATACTACCATTGTTATCTTTATTAAAATATAAATTCCATATTTTTTCAATCCGTTTAGCAATATGGTATGCTAAAAGTGGCGGAACAGCATTGCCAATAATCTTATATGCTGATGACGGGCTTACGAAAAATCTATTACCTGACATTGGTATCACAAAATCATAATCAGGGGGGAATGTCTGAATTAAAGCGCATTCTCTTGGCGTAAGCCTTCGTTCTTTGAGTTTTTTATTCAGGAGTTCTTCCAACTGCTTACCCCCATTTGCAACACTTAAACGCCTGAATTCAATATTGCCGTGGTGTTCGGCTCTTATAGTGGGACTGATGCAGTTCAAATTGATCTCTGTCTGACCTTGGCAATGCTTACCCATGTATTTAGCTTTTGAATAGAACTTCTGTGACGGGTCGGTGGATTCATCAGGTTCTGGTAATCCTTTAAAAATTGAGGCTAATGTGACAGGAGACTTAAGATCGCCACCTTTAACCGTGTAGGCATGAGAGGGTTTTGGGTAAGGATTGTATGTGTCAATTACCTGTGGCTTTGATAGTTCTTTTAATGCTTCCAGATTTAAAGCTGACTTTTTTATGCCAATAAAAATTACTCTTTCTCTCGATTGTGGAACGCCATAATCAGCCGCGTGTAAGACCATTGGTTCAAGAACTAAATATCCGTTACTATTGGCGTTAGCGAAGTCCCGCTGTATAATCTCCTTTACATTACTCAAGTTTACCAACCCTTTCACGTTTTCAGCAATAAAAATGTTTGGCTTAGTAATTTCGATAACTTCTTTTAACCAAATGTATAGTTGCCCCCGAGTCTCAATTGAAGGTATGTCTGCCTTAATCATTTTTCCAAAATGATCTTTATGGGAGTCAAAACCTTTGCGCTTCCCAGCTAAACTAAAGTCCTGACAAGGGAAACCGCCAGTAACGATATCAACTTTGTCAGGAAAAACTTTTACGCCTTGCTTATGGAGTTTAACAAGATTAACAATACTTTCTGTATGGTAAACCGTAGAACTATATCCTTTGTTTTTAAAATAATTGACCCATGTTTTTTTTGCTTCGGCCAGAATGTCATTTGCAAATACAGTTTGAAACCTGGTCGATTTCAGTTTTACAAAACCTTTTTCGACAGAGTGATCTATAAAGTCAGGATTAACAATTGTATTCACTGAATCTCTATGTACTAGAAAATCACCTTCGAAACCCAAGTCCATACCACCACAGCCAGAAAATAGTGATACAACTTTCAATGGTTTATCTGGGTTAACTGGTATTTCAGCATCATATGTAATGCTTATTTGTGATTCCTCCACTTCATCAGATGCATTCTGGCTTTTTAACAGGTTATAATATTTACATTTGGATTTCAATTTACAACCTGTACATAATGGATTCTTTGACTTACAAACAAGTGCCGCGAAATCAAGTATAGCCCAGTTAATATCTCTGCATCTTTTTATATCAATTACGTTATAAGCCAAGTCCTGCATAATTTTGTCATTACGCACATCTTTAAACTGTTGAGGACTAAAAAAACGGCTTAGCACCCGTGACATGTTGACATCCAACAATGCAGCCCGGTGATTTAATATAAAAAGCTCATACGCTCCTGCAATGTATAATGTAGCCAGGTTCGAATCATGCAATTCCTCTGTATTTCGTGGTAAAACGCCATTTTTAGTTTTATATTCCTCAAGTATTTTGTGCAGTCGCTTTGCCCTATGTTTATATAAACCAAGCGGCTTAAGAATCTCTTCAAGGTCTTTAATGCTGGCTTTGCTTAACTTTTGCCAGCTGGGATATTTATTAAAAAAAACAGGATAATATTTCGCCACTGTTTCTGCTTTCGTCCTCTGCAACAGAATTTCGCTAATGATCAGTTCATAATTTGAAATGTTATCCTTTCGCCAGGGAAAACTCCTTTTATTTAGTTCAAACCAACCAAGAAGTGACTTTCTGAAAAACGTTATATCATTTCTGTTCCACATAGAGCAAAGATATCAAAATATGCATGGTGAAACCTCTTTCTTACTAATTCGATTTAAGGCTTCAAAGTTTATAAGTTGTTAGCATAAAAACAATTGATTATCTATATAACGTGTCTTTCTGTTTGCTTAAAGCCTTGTTTGCCTGTATCTTATGTATGACTCTCGACCTCATGTTTATAAACATGACACCCAAGGCATTGAAATACACATCTTTGAATCCTTCTTGCTTGTCTGACTGCAGCAGTCAGGCAGGGTTAACGGTTTTTGTTTTTTTAAGAAATTCTCTTTGGAGGATTAAGAGAATTAGTTGTATTTTTATAGAAAGCCACAACAATTTATTTTCTTTCATTGAATAAGACCAATAATGATATTGAGCTGATTGAAAGACTGAGTAAAGGCGACCTGGAAGCCTTTGACGCTATTTATAGTAAATACTCTGGGACGCTTTATGCATTCGGGTTAAAATATCTCCGGTCGGCAGATGATGCCGAAGAGCTTGTTCAGTCTGTATTTCTGAAGATATGGGAGAATCATAAAAACCTGAAAAAGGAATTATCGTTCAGATCGTATCTCTTCACTATTACATACAATGATATCTGTAAAATATTCCGTACCAGAAAATGCCTGGAGAAGTTTATAAGCGATTACTTGCACGAAGTCTCGCGTTCATCGGCAAGAACCGAGGAAGGGATTGATTTTGGTTCCGTAGTGGATTATGTAAAAAAAATTATTGACAAGCTGCCCGAAAGACAAAAGACAATTTTTGAAAAAAGCCGGATCGAAGGAAAATCCACAAAAGAGATAGCTCTGGAATTGGGCCTCACACCAGGCACTATCGATAATTATATCTCTAAATCTATAAGGTTTATAAGGGAAAAAGTTTCCTCCAAAGATCTGTACCTGTTATTGTTATTTTTATTTTTGTTTTAATGGAACTTGATTCCCTGATTCTTTATCCTATCCCTATCCGGTAGTTATTCCCATACTCATAGGTAAGCTCTTGGGTAATGATAATTTGCCCGTTGATTTTGTGCAACAAATCATGTCCTCCTGATATTGGTTAATAGATTTAAACAGCTTGTATCGGAAATAACAGACCCGTGAATTGGACACCTTCGATTCACCTGTGAATAGAAAGGTTAAAATAACACCTTTTTTATATGAGATTTTTATAGCTGAAGGATATTATAAATGAAGAACAATATTAAAAGTAATGACAACTGATTCGGGGAAAGACGTTTTTGATATAATAAGGAAATATATCACAGGTGAGACAAACGACAACGAAAGAAAATGTATCGAATCAATATTCTCTGACGGTGAGGACAATCACTATTTGCGAAATAGGCTTTACGAAGATTGGGAATCGATGATAAAATCAGGACGGCAGACGGATGCTGACCTCAATAAGATTCTTGATCAAATCCATCATGTCATAAGAAAAAATGAAAGTATAAAAAGGCGCCCGTTGAAGAGAGTGATGCAATTATACATGAAAGTCGCCGCAATTCTACTTTTGCCATTACTGATCGCGGGTGGCATATTGTTGAATAAGGGATCGGGCAAGAACCAAACGGATATCAAGGAGAAGTCACGTTACACTATTTACGCGCCAATGGGCTCCAGGGTATCATTCAGTCTGTCCGACGGTACCACGGGAGTGCTGAACAGCGGTTCGCGGCTCAGCTATTCTCTGCCGTTTTCAAATGAGCGTAATATAGATCTTGAAGGAGAAGCCTGGTTCAATGTGGCGAAAGATGAAAAGCATCCTTTTGAAATAAGTGCGGGAGGTTCACGGATTAGGGTATTGGGTACCAGCTTCAATCTGAGCGCTTATCCTGCAGAGAATTATGTCGAGATTGTCCTGCAGGAAGGAAGCGTTGAGTTTAGCAGCAGCAAGAACCAGAAAATAATGATGGGGCCTTCGGAAAGATTGGTTTTCCAGGATGGTGAGGTAAAAAAATCGATCGCCGATCCTGAAAAGTACAATGCATGGGTACAAGGAAGACTTGTTTTCAGGGAGGACCCTATGGCAGAAGTCGCGCGGCGTATCGAAAGATGGTATAACATAAAAGTTGTGCTTGCTGATAAGGAGCTTGAAAAATATTCGTTCCGGGGCACTTTCGTAGATGATACATTTGAAGATGTATTAAAGTTCCTGGCGATGACTTCTCCTATCACATATAAGATCTCGCCCAGAACTATGATGCCCGATGGGACATATACCAAAGGAACAGTAACCATTTATAAGAAATGATAGATTAAACCAACAATAACTAATGTTAACCTTCTAAAACCTAATCCTATGAAAAGAATAAACGGGCCTTGAACGAGAAAAGCAAAAAAAAGGAAATCGCGCCAACGATTTCCCTAAAAAACATCGGAACGATATTTTTTACTTTAAAACATTACAAATCTATGAAAAAAAACAAACCTTTCAGAAGATCGCTATTTCCCTCTCTGAAAAAAATCTTACTTATTATGCGTAATGCTGCTTTTCTTTTGATTTTAGGAATATTGCAGGCATATGCAGTTGACTCCTACTCACAAAAAACTAAACTTACATTGGACTTTTCAGATACAGAACTGATAAAGGTTCTTGATAATATTGAGATTGAGAGCGAATTTTATTTTCTGTATAACGAAAAACTCCTTGACACTGACCGCAAGGTAAGTATTGACGTGAATAATCAGCCGATCAATACAATACTTGATAATCTGTTTGCCGGAACTGATGTAAAATATACCATTATAGACAGGAAAATAATTCTGGCTCCGGAGTATTTGACAGAAGAATCAAATGCTGTTGCAAATATGCAACAGCAGGTAATAACCGGCACTGTTACTGATGACCAGACTGGAGAAGGCATGACTGGGGTAAATATTGTTGTTAAAGGAACAACTTTTGGGGCAATTTCTGATATATCAGGCAAATACACGATCACTGTGCCAAATCAAAATGCCATTTTAGTATTCTCTTTCATTGGTTATCTAAGTCAGGAAGTTTCTTTAGAGGGCAGGTCTTTAATTGATGTTGCGCTAGTTCCAGAAATGTTGAGTCTCGAAGAAGTTGTAGTAGTTGGTTACGGAACTCAGAAGAAAGCCAATCTCACTGGTGCTGTTACATCCGTATCGAGCGGAGTATTTGACTCCCGTCCAGTGACACAGGTGGGACAAGCAATGCAGGGAATAGTGCCAGGGTTATACCTTAGCGTCAATAAACTTGGTGGTTCTTTAGGAAATCGGATGGACATCAATATCAGAGGAACCACCACTATCGGAGCTGGTTCTACAGGCGTACCTCTAGTTCTGATAGATGGAATCCCCGGAGATATGGATGCTCTAAATCCGTCCGATATTGATAATATTTCTGTGCTGAAAGATGCTGCTTCATCCGCCATATATGGTTCACGCGCACCTTTCGGCGTCATACTCGTTACCACTAAGAGAGGGAAAGAAGGCAAACCTGTGGTATCCTACAACAACAGTTACCGCTGGGCAAGCCCGATCAATCTTCCTGACTTAATGGATTCATATACTTTCGCATTGTATTTTAATGACGCAGCTAGAAATGATGGCTCCATGGCCATTTTCAATGACGAAACCATTGGACGCATCATAGCTTATCAGAAAGGAGAAATTACCACAGAAACCATTGCCAATCCCGCTACCGGAATGTGGCAGGAACATCAGTATGCCAACGCCAATAATAATTTTGTCAAGAATCATTTTAAAAATAATGCCTTGACTCATGACCACAGTTTGAATATCGGCGGAGGGACTGATGTATTCAATTATTATATATCAGGCGCCTATATGGAGCAGGAAGGAAATCTGCGTTTCGGTGACGATAAGTTCGAACGTATCAATGTAAGTGGTACTCTATCGGCTCAAATTAATAAATATATCAAGTTAGGACTCAATACACGGTTCATTCGTGAGGAATTGGATCGTCCACGTTATGTTGACGATGGTGGGGTCTTTTTTCACAACATTGCCAGAATGTGGCCTACCACACCCTTTAAAGATCCCAACGGTAATTACCTGCGGCTCTCCTATATTAATCATATTAAGGACGGTGGACGACATAACAAACGGCAAGATGCTACATACTTACAGGGAAATATTGAAATCGAACCCCTACAAAACTGGAAAATATATGGAAATGTGGGATTGCGTACCCAATCCTTTTTTTACAGGGAAAATCTGGGGAGAATATTTCAATACAACGTAGCAGGTGATCCGATTCCCTATGCAAGTGATGGATTCACTGCCGGAGCTACATATGCCCGTCAATGGGCGCAACAAAGGAATATGGTTACAACGAACCTTTATTCCGATTATATATTTGATATTGGAAAGAATCATTTCAAAGGGTTGATTGGTTTCAATTCTGAAACCTTAACTGAAACGGAATTATCAGCCAGACGCAACGATGTGATTTCCGATTCAAGCCCTTGGATCAATGCAGCAACAGGGCAAGACTACACAAGCGGATGGATGCAGGATTGGGCGGTTGCCGGTTTTTTCGGAAGAATTAACTACGATTATGACAACCGTTACCTCTTAGAAGCCAACCTGCGTTATGACGGTTCATCTCGTTTTGTGGGAAACAAACGTTGGAACTGGTTCCCATCTTTTTCTTTAGGATGGAACATCGCCCTTGAATCATTCTGGGAGCCTTTCACTGAATATGTCAGCACCTTCAAACCGCGCATTTCCTGGGGTAAACTTGGGAATCAAAACACTAGTGATTTCTATCCGTTTTATCAGAGCCAACCTATGGGAATAAAAAACGGAAACTGGCTGATTGGTGGTGAACTACCAAATACGGCAACTGCTCCTCTTATGGTCAGCAGCATGATGTCATGGGAAACTGTTAACAGTCTTAACTTCGGCTTGGATATCAACATGTTGAAAAATCGACTGGGTTTGGTCGCCGAATGGTACGAACGTAATACCGAAGACATGATTGGACCTCCGGAAGAAACATCTTCGGTGGTCGGTATCGCTGCAGGCAGCCTCCCACGAATTAACAACGCTTCATTAAGAGTGCGGGGTTGGGAATTAACAGTTGATTGGAAAGACAAGATCAAGAATGTCAACTATCATATTTCATTCAATGTAAACGACATATATTACAGTAAAATTACCAAGTATCCTAATGTTTCCAAATCGCTGACTACGTATTATGTCGGGATGGATTTCGGCGAAATTTGGGGATATGAAACCGAAGGCATCGCAAAAACTGACGAAGAAATGCAAAACTGGTTGAGCCATACCGATCAGTCCCTTCTAGGAAGCCGTTGGGGTGCAGGTGATGTGATGTATAGGGATATTAGCGGCAACGGTAAAATTAATACCGGTGCTAATACCAAAGACGACCCAGGTTCACGCAGAGTTATAGGGAACAACACAAGCCGTTATCAGTTTGGCTGCCTGCTTGCAGCCGATTGGAAAGGGTTTGATTTCAGCATGTTTCTACAAGGTACGGCCAAACGTGATATCTGGTTGGACGGCAACTACTTCTGGGGAATGCACAATAGTGGAATGTGGCAATCTGTTGGATATAAGGAACACATTGACTTTTTCAGACCCGAAGGCCATGAATTGGGTGCAAACCTGAATGGATACTTTCCCAAACCGTATTTTGCTAACGGAGCGAAAAATAAACATGTCCAATCTCGGTATTTGCAAAACGCTGCCTTCATCCGTCTGAAAAACCTTCAGTTGGGATATACTTTGTCGACACGCGTGACGCAACAGGTCTCTATTTCCAAACTTAGGGTATTTCTCTCTGGTGAAAATCTTTGGACAGCGTCTCCTATTTTTGGCACATTCGACCCAGAAGCCTTAAATGGCCCTTATGGTAGTGGAAAAATATATCCGCTATCTCGTATCATATCCTGTGGAATTAATATAACGTTTTAAAAATGACCATCATGAAATATTTATTTATTAATTCATTCATCATCATATTGCTCCTGTGTTCGTGTGAAGATTTTCTAGACCGTGAACCTATTTCCGAAGTAACTCCAGAAGTTTATCTTACCTCAGAAGCAGAACTTGCCACTTACAGTGCTGCCAAATATAGTCTCTTCCCTGCCCATTCAGGTTGGGGCATCGGTAATTTCTTAATCGACAACAACAGTGATAATCAGGCTAGTTCTGTCGAGAATAATAATTTCGTCCCTGGCGAAATACGGGTACCTGCAAATAGCAGTGCCTGGGATTTCACACAAATCAGAGATTGTAATTACTTCATCAGCAGAGCAACCGGAAAATACAGTAGGGGTGAGATTTCTGGCACTGATGAAAATATTCGTCATTATATTGGGGAAATGTACTTTTTCCGTGCGTACCTTTATTTCTCGAAGTTGATGAGCGTGGGCGATTTTCCGATAATCAAACGTGTATTGACCGATAATTACGATGAACTGACCGAAGCAAACAAACGAAGGCCACGTAATGAAGTGGCGCGTTTCATCCTGTCTGATTTGGATTCGGCAATTCTTTTGATGCGTCCGACACCTCCTGCTGCCAACCGAATAACAAAAAACGTAGGGTTATTGTTTAAATCGCGCGTGGCGCTTTACGAAGGTACTTGGTTAAAATATCATGCTGGTACCTCCCGTGTGCCGAAAGGACCGGGATGGCCAGGCGCAAACGCCAGTTATCTGAATGATTTCAATATTGATTTGAATCAGGAAATTGCTTTTTTCCTTGGTGAAGCGAAAACGGCCGCTTCTGCTATAGCCGATGCTATTCCGCTGGGGAACTATGAAACCATGTTCAACAGTGCGGATTTATCGTCCATGAATGAGGTGCTGCTTTGGAAAAAATACGATCTGTCTCTCAATAGACGACATTACCTACAAGCCTACTTGCAGTGGGTTGCTCCAGACCTGTCAACAGCTGGTAACAACACAGGATATACCCGCTCATTGGTGGAGAGTTTCCTGATGAACAACGGATTACCTATTTATCATGCCGAATCGGGTTATCAGGGCGATGAAACATTGGTAAAAGTGGTTGCCAATCGTGACAACCGGCTGCGAAAATCTATCAGCATTCCGGGAGATCCAATCAGTCCCCTGCTGAGTTTTGTTAAACCGGGGATCATAATAACTGAAGAAAACAGATCCACCACAGGATATGTCATCCGTAAAGGATTAGATACAACTACTGTTTATAATTCACAAGATCCGTGCATTACGGCATGTGTCATATTCAGGGCAGCGGAAGCGTATCTGAATTACATCGAAGCCGATTATGAACTCAATCAATCGTTAGACGACAAAAGCCAAACTTATTGGAGGTCGTTAAGGCAACGTGCTGGTGTGGATGAAGATTTTCAAAAAACCATAACAGCCACCGATCTTTCCAAAGAAAACGATTTGGCGGTTTTTTCAGGCGATCAAATGATTGACCCAACATTGTACAACATCCGGAGGGAACGCAGATGTGAGTTTATTGCAGAAGGCATGCGTAAAAATGATTTGTATAGGTGGCGTTCATTAGACCTGATGAAAAACTATATCGTTGAAGGTTTTAATCTTTGGGATGAGAATTACCAACTCTACGGAAACGAATTAAAGCCTCAAGGCGAAACGGGAGTAACAAATCCGAACGTTTCAGCGAAAACTAATAAATACCTTTGTCCCTACCGGATTCGCGAAAACAATAAGGCATTCAACGGTTATACCTTCATGAAGGCTCATTATTACGATCCCATCGGATATAACGATTTCCGTTTGAGCACACCTGTCAAGGGTGATGATGCTTCCACTTCGGTAATTTATCAAAACCCGGGTTGGGACATTGAAATAGGTTCAACCGCTAAGGAATAATCAGGTTGGTAAAGACAATGCATGCTACGTCTCTACGTGATCCGGCCAGATTTTATTAATGTGCATTTATAAAAAATCTATTTATGAAATATGTTGTATACAGACAGTTATCATTTTTGAGTATATTGATTTTATTCATTTGCAATTATTCTCTTTCTGTAAACGAACATGCCTATCGCATTTTATCATTTGTCGATGGAGTTAAGCAACCAGTACTGTCACTCAACGGCACTTGGCAGTTCCGTTATGCGCCGTCCGGCAAGTGGGAAATGGTACAGGTTCCCGGCCAACTGACCATGCAGGGGTATGCTATTGAGCACGATAGACCATACACATATCTGAAAACCTTTACCATTCCAGCAGATTATGCAGGCAAGCGAACCATTCTCCGTTTCGATGGGGTATATAGTCATGCACGCCTCACAATCAACGGAAAATTCGTGCGCGAACATCATGGAGGTTTCACACGTTGGGAAACAGATGTTACCGATTATGTAAAAGCCGGAAAAAAGAATGAAATTATAGTAGAAATTACTGACCGATTCGACGATATTTCATTTGCATCGGGTTATGCATCTCATCCTGTGGGTGGTATTCTTCGCGATGTAACTCTCTTCGTGGTCCCGCAAACGCATATTTTCGATTTTTATTGGGAAACACTGATGGATAGCCTGTATCGGGATGCTCACTTAAAAATCAGTTACTCGGCGATAACCGATGGTAATGATACCGAAATCGTTTATTCACTTTTTGACAACGCCGGTGTTAAAATAAGTAATACATCTACCGTCATGCAAGATGTTGGTTCTGTAGATATTATTGACGTAAAGAACCCTTTGAAGTGGGATGCCGAACATCCGAATTTGTATACACTGGATGTGTCGTTGTCAAAGAATGGCAGAAAGATTAGTCAATTCAACTGTAAAGTGGGGTTTCGTGAAGTTAAAATCGTTGGGGATCAATTACTGGTAAACGATCGACCGGTAAAACTGCGTGGTATTAACCGCCACGATACCCATCCTGTATTGGGACGCGTTTCCACCGCAGACATGGATAGCCTAGATGCCCTATTAATCAAAGAAGCCAATATGAATTATGTTCGAACATCTCATTATCCGCCTACGGAAAGATTTGTTGAATATTGTGACCATTACGGTATCTACGTGGAGTGTGAAACAGCAGTTTGTTTTGCGGGTATTAACCGCCAGAAATATTATGCACCCGGTGACACACAAAATGATACTGCATTTACTGACCGTTATATGTCGCAACTCCACGAAATGGTAAAAACTTTCTGTTCGCATCCATCCGTCATGTTGTGGTCAATCGGTAATGAAAACATCTATGGTTTAAATTTTCAGAAAAGTAGGGATTGGATAAAAAGTACAGACACCACGCGTCCTATCCTTTTTAGTTACCCCGGAACTCAAAAGGAAGGGAACAGAGTGTACGATATTGTCACTTGTCATTATCCTGATGTAGATGGAAATATGACAACGTTCGACTTAACAACTGTCCACTTTCAGTGTTGTGGTATCCCTGCGCTATTCAATGAGTGGGCCCACTTGCCTTCTAATGAATTCCATACTTTGCAGGTAGATCCGAACATCCGCGAATTCTGGGGCCAATCCATTGATATGATGTGGAACAATCTTTTTGAATCATCTGGAGGCTTGGGTGGCGCCATTTGGAATTATTCCGATGAAATATTTATGTTGCCAGTACCGAAGGTTGGCGTTCCATGGTGGAAAGAATCTTCCAGAGTCGTTAGACCGGAAGGAGAACCCTATGGAAACTGTGTCGGTGCCGGTGAGCGAGGTATCGTAGACGTCTGGCGGCGTAAGAAGCCGGAATTCTGGTCTACAAAAAAAGCATATTCGCCTGTTCGATTGTTACAGGAGGAGGTGAAAGACTTTACGCCAGATCAACGAATCATTTTGCCTGTATACAATCGTTTCGATCATACCTGGCTCGACGAGATTAAAGCATTCGTTGTTTACAAAGGTGTTCGCAAAGAAATCAAACTGCCGACGCTGGAACCACATCGCAAAGGTATGCTGGAGATTGCAGGCGACAATTGGGAAACCGGTGAAAAACTGACAATAGAATTTCTAACTGACAACAACGATTTAATTGATGCGTATCATATTGTACTTGGTCAAGAAAAGATTCAACTTCCACCTCCAATCTATCAGGGCCAGATAAACATCGAAGAAACCGACGCTTACTTAACTATCAAAGGGAATGGTTTTGAAATCCCTTTCTGCAAAGAAACGGGTCTCATCTGCAATGCCAAAACAGGCGGTCAAGTGCTGATTGAAAAAGGACCGTTCTTAAATATGGATGTGAAACTGGGCCCCGAAGTCTATAAAAATAGCGTAAGGAGATATCTGTCATCGGATACCGATTGGAAGAAAACGGATTTTTCATATCAGCAAAAAAACGATCATGTATGGGTAACCATTGCTGGAACATACGAAAATGTACACATTGAGATACAGGTTGATATTACCCCTGAAGGGAAAATGACGTTTGAATATGTTACCAGCGGCGAACCGAACGGCTATTTGCGCGAATCTGGCTTAAAATTTTATCTTGCTGATGCTATTGAACATCTTCAATGGAAACGTAATGGTTATTGGAACTATTATCCATCGAATGAATTTGCAGGAAACGAAGGTGAGGTTCCTTTCTACAGTAACGGGCAAGCACCGTATGGAAAAAAACCAATACAACCTTGGCATTTCGATACCCACAGCTATTTTTATTGGGCGGATGCAGGTGCTGGAAGTTCCAAACCACTCACACAAGTAGCTAAAGGGATGAAGGAAAATGTGTATGCTTATACTTTATCCACAAAAGACAAACACGGTTTCGCAGTGGTATCGATTGATGCTTCCATAGCCTGCCGTACCGACAGATTAACGAATGAACAATTGGTGATGTATGCCAACAACCGTTGGGATTATCCCGAAATACGTTGGAATAATTATTGTAAAAAAATTGAAAACACACCGTGTTACGGAA